>Ga0105049_10000770_pt1 | contig 36074 bp, 26 predicted proteins | sample MAT06_FD_78087 | JGI IMG/M metagenome (GOLD analysis project Ga0105049, IMG submission 78087) | Freshwater microbial communities from Lake Fryxell liftoff mats and glacier meltwater in Antarctica - MAT-06 | ecosystem: Environmental > Aquatic > Freshwater > Ice > Liftoff microbial mat | place...
AATCTCTTTTGGACCTGTGGACTTCAAAAAAAATGAACGGTTCCCTTTGGCTCGACTTTAAAAATCTATCCACTCTCAATAAAAGATCATCTCTTCTTTATTTGTCTCATATTAGAGACAAATACCAATTGGACAATAAAATGATCATTGAAGCTTCCAATCCTATAACCCTCGATGTGTTTTGTTTAGAAGGTTTTTTTACCAGCTATTATGTCCCTTACTTTAATCCGTATAATATGACGCAGACTGAGTTGTTAAGTATGGTTGACGAAATAAGCGGGCTGTTGGCCGTAAATAAAGTCTCTGCACTTTCAGGTTATTATTTTCAGTACCCCTTTTTGAAGAAATATTTCCCCGAATACCCCATTCTAACCTGGACCGATCAAAGTGCTATTAGTTTGGTTGTAAATATTTTTAACAACGGACTTTTAAGTGACACACATGTAAAAGCTGTGTTATTCCCCCAATAGATGTTTCAGTAAGCCATTCCCACTATTTGGTTTGTGTTTTGCCTATAAAGCTAGTAACCACAAATCAATTTATATGATACAGAAATGGATACTTACAATGGTCATGGCATCAATGTTCAGTCTATTATTCGCGCAACCAATTGACGGTTCGTTTGTTCCTTACCGACAAGGCGATCAATGGGGATACGCCACTGTAGATAATAAAGTGGTGATAGCCCCTATATATGCTGAAGCCAGTTGGTTTTCTGAAGGTTATGCCGTGGTGAAAAAAGGTTCAAAATATGGCTATATTAACAAGAAGGGTAAAATGGTCATTCCAGCACGTTACACTGTTGCGAAAGCATTTAGAAAAGGCTTCATGCCAAAGGCTGGTTCTGCAGGAGGCGATTCTATTTTATTTGCTGGTGCCTCTGTTAAGGCAGATGGTTATGAAATTTGTATCAATACCCAGGGCGTACGCTTACCAAAGTGCCCGGCCATTCCTGAAAACAGCGTAGCTGCTAATACGCTGCCCGTTCAAACAGTGCAAATAAAGAAAAATTATTCCGTTTCTGATAACAATGGATTGTTTGACAAAATAACGGATGATTATACATTGTTAGGAGGTACAGAAACCTATTACATTGCTATGAAAGCGGGAAAGTATGGCGTATATAATTCCGTATTTGAGGTGGTGGTTCCATTTGAATATGATAGTATTAAAAGAGTAGGTCTGGATGGCTCTTATTTGAAAGTAAGCAAGAGTGGTCTGTCGGGAATTTTGTATGGCAATGGCGAAACGCGCATCGCTCCTGAAAACAATTCGTTGGATGTGGTGATTGCCGCTGATGGCAAAGCTTACGTGATCGTTCACAGTAACGGAAAGGCTGAGATCAAAGATGTAAACAACCTGCCATGGATAGAAGGTTCTTTTTCTGACATAGTCTATGATGGAGCGAACGGTTTTGTACTAACCGGAAGAGACAATATGAAAGGATTTCTTTTCATGGACAAAAGAATGATACAACCAAAGTACGTAGACATACGTGCGCTAAACAGTACAGACTATCTGATTGTCAAAAACTTTGAAGGCAAAATGGGATATATCCATGCTAACGGAAACGAATATTTTGTTCAGTAAATTAAACATCAGCATTGCTGCTGCAAATAAATATGTGAAAGGCCGGATGCTCATGCAGCCGGTTTTTTTACAAAAAATTCTTCTTCCACAAAAATCCTTTATATGTGCGGCGAGTGATGGTCGCATGCTTCCACACTGACTTTTGAATGTAGCATCCATAGCTTCCCTTCTGTAGAAAGTCCAAACTTAAGGCTTTCAAGTACACATCATTCTGCCCTGAATATTTGATAGCTTTAATATTTTGTCTGTAAAATTAAAATCCTAACTTCGGCCTATCAAAATAGTTGTTTAACTAACTAATTTCAACTGATGGAAAAAAGAACGATAAAAAAAGTAGCAGTATTAGGTAGTGGTGTGATGGGGAGTAGGATCGCTTGTCATTTTGCAGGAATCGGATTGCCAGTGCTGTTGCTGGATATGGCACCTAAAGATTTGGCGGCAGATGCCAAGCCTGTTGAGCGCAACAAGATCGTAAACGATGCGCTGGCAGCGGCTATTAAATCCAATCCGTCGCCGGTTTATCACAAAGACGTGGTGAAGAAAATTTCAACGGGTAACTTTACAGACAACATGAAAGATATTGCCTCTGCCGATTGGATCATCGAGGTGGTGGTAGAGCGCTTGGATATCAAACAAGCCATTTTTACTGAGGTAGAAAAATACAGAAAGCCAGGAACATTGATTACTTCTAATACATCTGGTATTCCCATTTACATGATGGCGGAAGGGCGCAGCGAAGACTTTAAAAAACATTTCTGCGGAACGCATTTCTTCAATCCGCCCAGGTACTTACGATTGCTCGAAATTATTCCTACTCCTTATACGGATACAGCGGTGATAGATTTTTTGATGGAATATGGTGACCTTTTCCTGGGTAAAACGACCGTTTTAGCTAAAGACACCCCTGCATTCATTGCCAACAGGATTGGAGTGTTTAGTATGATGGCCATCATGAAAATAATGGGCGACTTACAATTAAGTATAGACGAAATTGAAGCGCTCACTGGTCCGGTGATTGGAAGGCCCAAATCAGCAACTTTCCGAACTGCTGATGTAGTAGGGTTGGATACATTGATCAAAGTGGCCAAAGGAGTAGCCGAGAACTGTAAAAACGATGAGGCATTGGCTTACTTTACTATTCAAGGTTGGCTGGCCACTATGGAAGAAAACAAATGGCTGGGAGATAAGACCGGGCAGGGTTTCTTCAAAAAAATTAAAACTGCAGAAGGGAAGTCAGATATACAAGTATTGAACCTTCAAACGCTGGAATATGAACCGCGTAAAAAACCAACATTCGCCACTCTCGAAGCGGCCAAACCCATCGAAGATCTGGCACAACGAATCAAAGCATTGAGTGCAGGCACCGATAAGGCGGGTGCATTTTACAAACAGTTTCATTTTGCTTTGTTCTCTTATATTTCTCACCGCATACCAGAAATCAGCGACGAAGTGTACCGTGTGGATGATGCCATGATGGCTGGCTTCGGATGGGAGATCGGTGCTTTTGAAAGTTGGGATGCCTTGGGTGTGGTAAAAACCACCGAAGCCATGAAAGCAGCGGGTTACAGCATTGCTACATGGGTAGATGATATGATTGCTTCGGGCGCAACATCCTTTTACAAAGTAGAAAATGGTAAACGATTGTATTACGATGTAAACAGCCAATCTTACAAAACAATGCCTGGTGGGGAAGCATTTATTGTGATGAAAAACTTTGCCAATCAAACTGTTTGGAAAAACAGTACTTGTCGCACTTATCATTTGGGCGATGATGTACTAGGTCTGGAGTGGTACACCAAAATGGGCAGCATTGGAGGTGAAGTGTTGGATGGAATTCAAAAATCTATTGCACTGGCAGAAGATAAATACAAAGGGTTGGTGATCGCCAATGAAGGCAGCAATTTTAGTGCGGGTGCCAATGTGGGCATGATTTTTATGTTGGCCATTGAGCAGGATTATGATGAAATAGACATGGCCATCAGAATGTTTCAGCAAACCATGATGAGGGTAAGATATTCCTCCATCCCTGTTGTGCTGGCTCCTCACGGGCTAGCATTGGGTGGAGGTTGTGAAATTTGTTTACATGCAGATAAAGTAATCGCAGCGGCAGAAACCTATACTGGATTAGTAGAAGTAGGTATCGGCGTAATACCTGGTGGTGGCGGCACCAAAGAGTTCGTGTTGCGGGCCGCTGATGAAATGCATCCGGGAGAACCGGAAACCATCACCCTCACCAACAGATTCTTAAATATCGCAACTGCTAAAGTAGCCACATCAGGCTACGAAGCTTTCGAGATGGGCATCTATCGCAAAGGCATAGACGCAGTAAGCATCAATGGTGGACGGAGGATCGCAGAAGCTAAACAAGCCGTAATTACCATGTACGAAGATGGATACGTGATGCCTGTGCAAAGAAATGATATCAAAGTGCTAGGCCGCTCTGCACTGGGTGCCATGCTTGCAGGCATCAATGGCATGTGGCGCGGCCATTATGCAACTGACCACGACGTAACCGTAGCAAAAAAACTAGCCTATGTGATGTGCGGAGGCGATTTGAGTGAACAAACCATGGTAAGCGAACAATACCTGCTCGATCTGGAAAGGGAAGCCTTTTTAAGTCTAACAGCAGAAAAGAAAACTTTGGAGCGAATTCAGTCTGTTTTAAAAACAGGCAAACCACTTCGCAATTAATGCGGTAAAATAAAAACCCGGCAATTTTGATTGCCGGGTTTTTATAACCTGATTGGGATGGTATTTTTTACCCTTTTATTCTTTCGGGCAAAGCCATCATCACGAGTCCGGGATGAATGCGTTGTTCTTCCTCTGTTTCAAAAGGCGCATCTTGTGTGACCCTAAACTGTTTGCTGAAAAAAGAAGGCGTTTTTGAAAAGTACCCATCAAGGTTCCGTCGGGTCTGGTAACCGTGTTGGAAGGATTGAAAAGATGACCGTTATTGAATTTTTGCACTGCTTTCATTGATCAAATGAATATTTATTCCGGTAGTTTATACAGCGTGTCCACCCCAAATGAGATGTGTCAATACCGCTGGTAATATAAAAATTCACCAGATGCTGGTTTTCCTATAACTTCCCGCATTAATTAATTAATTACTATGGCAATACTGAACGTAGATAATCTTGCGAAAAACTATGGCCCTATCAAAGCCCTGAAGGGAATTAGTTTCGAAGTGCCCCAAGGTGCTGTTTTTGGAATTCTAGGACCAAACGGAAGTGGTAAAACAACTTTGCTGGGTATCGTCATGAGTATTCTAAAACCCACTGGCGGAAGTTTTCGTTTATTTGGCGAAACGCCTACCGATGCCCACCGCAAACAGATGGGGACTTTATTGGAGACGCCTAATTTTTATCATTACCTCAGTGCCGTACAAAATTTAAAAATTACGGCAGCCATTAAAGGCCGGGGAGAAGAGGATATTGACAGAGTATTAGAATTAGTCAATCTTACCCAACGCAAAAATTCTCCTTTCAGTTCTTATTCGCTCGGCATGAAACAGCGTTTGGCCATTGGTGCTGCTTTGCTGGGCAATCCGGATGTGTTGGTATTGGACGAACCTACCAACGGATTGGATCCGGTTGGGATAGCTGAAATTCGTACGCTTATCAAAAAATTATCGAAAGAAGGGATAACCATCATCATGGCCAGTCACCTGCTCGATGAAGTGGAGAAAGTTTGTACCCACGTAGCCATCTTAAAGCAAGGAACCCTTATGGCGTCGGGTAATGTGGATGATATTTTTGTGCATGAAGATATCGTAGAGTTGGGAGCTGCCAATCTGGATCAGCTAAATGAAGTGTTGGCACAATTTTCAGGCTATACCAAAAAAATACGGGAAGATGGAGCCATTCTACTCTATTTTCCGCAAGGCACAGCAAAGCTGGATGCCATAAATACTTTTTGTTTCAACAATGGCATTAGTCTCGAAATGCTTCACCTGAAAAAGAAAAGTTTGGAAACAAAATTCTTTGAGCTCACTAACTAACTTTTATTCAAAAGATAAATTGATGATATGCAACAATTGCTTAAAACAGAATGGCTGAAAATAAAAAACTATACCGCCTTCAAAGTACTCAGTATCTTTTTTTTGATAGGAGTTTTACTCACCAACTACATCGTGTACGTATTTAATAAAAATGTAGTTGAAAATGTAAATGCGGTAGGCATGATGGGAAGTTTTAATCCTTACAGTTTCGAGAATACCTGGCAAACTACCAGCTATGCTACTGGCTTTTTGTTGATATTGCCCGCATTGCTCGTCATCATTTTAGTGACCAATGAATTTACGTACCGTACCAGCAGACAAAACGTGATTGACGGATGGAGCCGGCAACAATTTATTGAAGTAAAAATTGCCATGGCTGTCATCACCACTGTTCTAAGCACTTTGATGGTGATCATCACTGCACTGGTGTTTGGCCTTTTTTCAAAAACCGATTTCTCTTTGAATGGTGTTTCCCACGTAGGATTTTTCTTTTTAAAATCGCTTTCTTACAATATGATTGCTATACTCGTAGCCGTATTGATCAGAAGAACGGGATTCGCCATTGGCTTGTTCTTTATTTATTTGGGTGCCGAAAATATCGTATCTCAGCTCCTCGATCTTTGGGGCTTGAAGCTGAAGGCTCAAAATGGTATCGACTTGGGTAGTATAGGCGACTACCTTCCGATGAATGCATCGGATGGGTTGCTTACTTTTCCTGAAAACAATTTTAAATCGCTCGCCAAAAACGTGCTACCTACAGATTATACCATGGTAGTGTTGGGTTTTGCCCTGGCCTATCTTGTTTTGTTTGTTTATTTCAGCAGAAGACGGTTCATCAAAACGGATCTGTAAATTATTTGCGAACCAATTCATTAATGGCTGCATCAATAGTTGGGTACAAAAATGTGAAGCCAGCTTCCTTAATTTTTCTGGCACTTACTGTGGTGCTTTTTAAGACTTCTACGCTGCTTTCTCCCAGCATTATCTTTAATACAAAAGATGGTACGTGCAACGGAATGTAAAAACTGTCTTTCATCGCTTTAGCAAGACTCAAAGTTAAAGTTTTGTTGGAAACCGGAGTAGGTGCTGAGGCATTGTAGCTCCCCTGCATGTTTTGATTTTCTATGGCGAAAATAAACATACGGCATAGATCGGCTACATGTATCCAGCTCACCATTTGTTGGCCGCTGCCTAAAATAGCCGCCACACCCAACCGAATGGGTTTTTTAAATTCTGCCAATGCCCCGCCGTCATTGCTCAGCACAATACCAGTTCTTAGTTTACACAACCGGATACCGAGAGAAGGGTCTGGTTCAATACTTTCCTCCCATAATTGACAGGTTACACCTAAAAACCCTGTATCTGCCGGGTCTTCTTCCGTAAATGCAAATCCTTCCTGCTTGTCTGCGCCATACCAACCAATGGCAGAAGAACTCACGATGGTTTGAACATTATTGGGATTATTTTTTAATGTATCAATCAGCAGTTGGCTACTCTTGGTTCTACTTTCCAGAATTTCTTTTTTGTAGGCGTCAGTCCACCTTTTGTCTACTACACCTGCCCCCGCCAAATGCACGATCACGTCGGCCTTTTGTACCGCATTTACATCAATCGTTTGTTTTTTAACATCCCATACTGCATATTCAATTTCAACGCCCGAAGCTTTTGTAGGTGCGGTTCTTGTGAGAACAATTACTTTGTAGCCCTTTGCTATCAGTTGTTTGGACAAGGTTTTGCCAACTAAACCGGTACCTCCGGTGATGAGTACTGTTTGCATACTGTTGTTTTTATGTAAAAACTTTCACTCGTTCATCTTGTTATCATTGTTTTATAAAACGGCTACTGGTAATTATTCGTAATTTTATATAAATGTATGGAAGCATGAAACGAAATAAGATATTCATTTGTTCAATTATTTCCCTGGTTATATTCAGCAGCGTTGCCGCGCAAAAAATTACGTATAGCGTTAGGCACAACGAAAGTGCCAGAGAAACGAATTTTGAAATACTCGGTAAGGTAGGCCCTAATTACATCGTATTCAAAAATATTGCCTGGCGAAATATTATTCAGGTCTTCGACAAAGACATGAGGGAGTTGAGCAATGAGCGAATGAAATACATTCCCGAAAAAATAATTAACGTAGATTTTGTCACCTATGCCGACGATTTTCTCATGATATATCAACACAAAGCCAATGGCATTGTGGTTTGTGATGCCGTGAAACTAAACGCAAAGGGCGAAAAAATTTCTGAGATCGTTAGAATCGATACCACCAGAGTTGGAACCCGTTCCGGAAGTGGGGTTTACAATACTACTTTTAGTGAAGACAAACAGCGGATATTGATCTACAAAATCCAGAACAAAGAGCAGGAACTAACACTGGTGACCAAACAATACAATCCTTCTTTACAAATGCTGGATAGTACGAGGTCTGTGGTCGAATTTGACAACAGAAGGGAAGCGTTCAGTCCAATACAAATCGCCAACGATGGTTCCATTTTTTTAACGCGTGAAATCAAAAAAAATAACAGGGAAAATGTAAGTCAACTCGAAATTGTGACCAATGTTTTTAAGTCGAACACGTTTAAAGCTACTCCCATCGATCTGCAAAACAAGTTCATTGATGATATTCAAATCAAAGTAGATAACCGCAATAACAGTTATATTCTCAACGCTTTTTATTTCGAAGATAAAAGAGGAGGCAGTATCGAAGGTCTTTATTCTGTATTCGTAGATAAATCAACAGAACGCATTCGTTTCAAGTTCAATAGGTTTGATGATACACTTCGGACAAAGATCAATCCTTCACAATATAGAACGGCGTTCGATAATCTTTTTCTTAAAAATACTTTTGTAAGAAGAGACGGCGGATTTGTGTTGATAGCGGAGGATTTCGCTTCCCAATCGATTGGCAATTTTAATAACTGGAACCGATGGGATTATTTGTATGGTTCGCCTTTCGGGTTCAACGATGATTTTTACAATTGGAATAGCCCGTTTAATCGGTACAACCGTTTTAATTCGTTCAACAATACAAATAGCACCCGTTACTATTACGATAATATTCTTGTGGTGAGTTTTGATAGCTCCTTAAACCTCAACTGGAGCAACGTTATTTTAAAGAAGCAATCTGACGATGATGATGACAGCTATTTATCTTATGGAACCATGAATGTGGGTTCCGAGGTCAATTTTTTATATATCGAAAAAGAAAAAAATGCCCAGATCATCAGTAACCAAAGCATTTCAACCTATGGTAAACTCTACCGTTACCCAACACTCAAAAGCAGAGAAGCCGGCTACATGTTTATGCCAAGGCTCAGCAAGCAGGTGGGATTAAAAGAAATCATTATGCCGGCGGTTTACAGGGGGAATGTTTCTTTTGCCAAAATCGAATTCTAAAAAACGGTAGTTTTAAATTTTTTACCTTCTGTTTAATTGTTCATTTTTGCAGGGTAAAAAATTTTAACTCATCAACCATAGCATGTAGTGACAGGAATATTCAAAGCAAATAATCCTACTAACAATTTTGGGCTCTTGTTATATGGCATCCTGCTAAAGTTACCGCTCTTTTTATACCCTCTTGTGCCTCCTGTACAGAGTTCCGATGCTTTTATTTACAGATCCTTCGTAGCATGGAGTAAAACAGTGTTCGTTGGCGCTCCTATCATTTACGGCATCATTGCATTTGTTCTTTTATACGTGCAGGCAGTTAGTTTTAATACCGTCGTTAACAACCAGCGAATGCTGCAAAGGCCTAACTACCTCACGGGTATGAGTTACCTGCTCATTACCTCGCTGTTTGCCGAATGGTTCTCGCTCTCAGCAGCTTTGGTGGTAAACACGGCACTGATATGGGTATGGAGCAAACTCTGTTCGCTCCACAACAACACCGCTGCAAAAAGTACCCTATACAATATTGGTTTGGTGGTTGGATTGGCTACTTTTTTTTACTACCCTGCGATCACATTTTCTTTTTTGTTTATAGTAGGTTTGGCCATCACACGGCCCTTCCGGTTAAATGAATGGCTAATTGGCTTGGTGGGTTTGGCCACCGCTTTTTATTTTTTTGGAGCATGGCTATTTTTAACCGGCCAATGGAATACTTTTATAAAGCCACATGTTGTATTGTCTGTTCCAAGATTTTTTGAAACCAAATGGGCATCCGCAGCACTTATATTGGTATTAATAACCATGTTATTGGGTCTATTTTTTATACAAAGCAATATGCGCCGCCAAATTGTACAGGTTCGCAAAAGCTGGCAGTTGGTGTACCTATATCTGGTGGTAGCAGCATTGGTTCCCTTTTTGAACGGTACTAACAGTTTTAGCAGTTGGATTTTGGCAGCAGTACCTGCTTCTTTGATTGTCGCCAGTGCCTTTTTTTACCCCGATAAAAAGTGGTTTCCACTTGTCATTCATTGGGGAATGGTGGCCATCAGCGTTGCTATTGCTTATTTTGTAAGGTAAAATGCTGCCTTGGTTGTACTTTTGCAGCGCTTAAATGAATAAATCAATTTACAATGAAATTTGGCGTAGTAGTTTTTCCCGGTTCCAATTGTGACAGAGACATGATGGAAGCACTTAAAAATGATATGAAGCAGGAAGTGATTCCGCTTTGGCACAAAGACAAAGACATCAGTAAGTTTACCACCGATGATTGCATCATATTACCCGGAGGATTCAGCTACGGGGATTACTTGCGTTGTGGTGCTATCGCCCGCTTTAGCCCCATGATGCAAAGCGTGGTTTCATTTGCCAAAGATGGCGGAAAAGTACTGGGTGTTTGCAATGGATTTCAAATACTTTGCGAAAGTGGTTTGTTGCCAGGCGTTTTACTACGCAACGCCAACCAAAAATTTATTTGTAAAAATGTGTTTATAAAAAATGACGGTGGAACCGCCCTTAAAATTCCGATTGCTCACGGAGAGGGAAGGTTTTATGCTTCTGAAGAAGTGATGCAACAACTGACAGCCAACAAACAAATCGTATACACCTATTGTACCGAAAAAGGAGATACGGATGCAAATAGTAATCCTAATGGCGCAGGCCTAAACATTGCAGGAATTTGTAATGAAAGTAGAAACGTATTTGGCATGATGCCACATCCCGAAAGGGCTTGCAGCGATCAACTGCACAACACCGATGGCAAACAAGTATTTCAACACTTGTTTGGCATATCGTAAGGGTTTTATTAACAACCTTTAACAGCAATCAGCACGTTAGTTGTATAGCTTTGTAATATAAAATTGAAACAACAAATCATGAAAAAATTATACGCAGCCATCACAGCACTCTTTTTGGTGGCCACCGCCTCCGCTCAAATTGAAAATCCGGTAACCTGGACTTACACCGCTAAAAAAGTATCGGACAAAGTATACGATGTTTACGTAACGGCCACCATTGCCCCAAAATGGCATGTGTACGCACAAGATGCTGGGGAAGGGCCTGAACCAACTACGTTTTCTTTTGCAAAAAATCCATTGCTAACATTGGATGGTAAGGTAAAGGAGGTAGGTACTTTGGAAAAAGAATATGACAAAAACTTCAACTCTGTTTTGAAATTTTACAGTACCAAAGTAAACTTCGTGCAAAGAGTGAAATTGAAATCAACCGCAACTACTGTGGTAAAAGGAACCGTAACTTTTATGGTCTGTAACGACAAAAAGTGTCTTCCTCCAAAAGAAATTCCTTTTTCCGTTAAGGTTAATGAAAAATAATCGTTTAAGCTGATAGTAAGATCCCGATTAAATCGGGATTTTTTTATAAAACAATCTAACATGCGCTCAATTTCTAACGCAATTACATGTGTTTCCTTTTTTCTTCTTTCCTTAAACGGTTTCGCTCAAGATAGCAGCAATGTGGTGTGGGAATCAACTACCGCTACAACCACATCGGGCATTTACCAAATTACCCTGAAAGCCACCATTAAAAAAGGCTGGCATGTATATGCCAAGGCAGACGAGGTGGAAGGTCTTGCAGGAATTCAAATACAGTCGCTGGATAGCAATGTAAAAATTGGCAATACCTCCTCTAATGCCCAATACCGGGATATTAAAGATGTGGTGTTTGATGGCAAAACAAAAAATGTAGCCATTGCTGATTTGGTGGTAGAGGTACCCATCACCGTATTGGGTAAAGTTCCACCATTGTTCAAACTTAGCATCGGCTATGAAACAGGCTTAGCAGATAATTTTATTCCTGAAGTGCAGGAACTACGCATTGCTCTAGATGGTTCGGCTGTACCTGCTAATGCCAATAGAATATTGATTCCTACTATCAACGTTGACCAGCCGGTAACTGGCTACAAAGCTGATGATCCTTCTACGGATATCAACACCAAATCGAAGGGGCTTGGCACCATTTTTTTTCTCGGCTTTTTGGGCGGGTTAGTGGCATTGCTCACTCCTTGTGTGTTTCCGATGATTCCTTTGACGGTCTCTTTTTTTACCAAAAAATCGCAAAGCAGAAAATCAGGCATTAAAAATGCCTTTACCTACGGTTTCTTTATATTTTTCATCTATGTACTATTGAGTGCGCCCTTTCATTTTATTCAGAGTCTCAATCCTGAAATTCTGAATAATATTTCTACCAACCCATATCTAAATGTGTTATTTTTTGTAATATTCATCGCATTCGCTTTGTCTTTCTTCGGCCTGTATGAGATCACACTGCCTGGAAGTTTGAGCAGTGGTGTAGATAGCAAAGCGGGGGTTGGAAATTTAGCGGGCATATTTTTTATGGCCCTTACATTGGCATTGGTTTCTTTTTCCTGCACAGGTCCGATATTGGGTTCTCTGTTGGCAGGATCGTTAACAGCCGATGGAGGTGCCTGGCAGTTAACCGCAGGTATGGGCGGTTTTGGATTGGCATTGGCGCTTCCGTTTGCCCTTTTCGCATTGTTTCCACATTGGTTAAATTCATTGCCAAAGTCGGGTGGCTGGCTCAATACCGTGAAAGTGGTGCTCGGATTTTTAGAGCTGGCATTGGCATTAAAATTTTTATCCAACGCCGACCTCGTGATGCACTGGGGTATTTTGAAAAGAGAAGTGTTTATCGGTATCTGGATCATCGTTTTTGCAGGGCTTACTTTGTATTTGTTTGGGCTCATAAAATTCAGCCATGACTCACCCATCAAAAAGCTCCACCCATTTAGAAAGTTTCTGGCCGTTGTTGTTGGCGCGTTTACTTTATACCTGGTGCCAGGCGTTACCAATACCAAATACGCCAATCTTTCGCTCATCAGTGGTTTTCCGCCTCCCCTGTATTACAGTATTTATCACAAAGCATCTGATTGCGTTTTGGATCTCAATTGTACCAGAGATTATGAAGAAGGGCTGAAGATGTCAAAGGCACAAAACAAACCTATGCTGATCGACTTTACCGGTTTTGCCTGTGTGAACTGCAGAAGGATGGAAGAAAATATTTGGACGAAACCAGCGGTGTACAACCTGCTGAAAGAAAAATTCATCATTGTTTCTTTGTATGTAGACGATAAAAAGGAATTACCCATAGAAAAACAATTTACTTACACCACTAAAGATGGAGTTAAAAAAGAGATCGTTACGGTGGGGGATAAGTGGGCTACTTTCGAAACAGAGAATTTTAGAAACAATGCGCAGCCATGGTATGCGATAGTAAACACAGAAGAAAAATTAATGCACCATCCGGTTGGTTATGTGAACGATGAAGTTGAATATTTAAAATGGTTAGAAGCTGGATTAAAAGCCTTTGAAGAGAATCGATAAGGAATCATTAAACATTCAAAAGCCTCATCTGATTAGGATGAGGCTTTTTATTGGGGGGTTAAAGAACCATTGTAATATTATAGGGCGATTTGTTTTTCGGTCATCATTTTGCGCAAATTGATCAAACCATAACGCATTCTACCTAATGCAGTGTTAATGCTGCATTTGGTTAAAGCAGATATTTCTTTGAAACTTAAATCAGCATAATGGCGCATGATGATTACTTCACGTTGGTCTTCAGGCAATAGATCAATCATTTTTCTGATTTTTTCGTGGCTCTGTTCAGCCATCATGCGCTGATCTGCCCCTGGTTCTGAAAAATTTAATACTTCAAAAATGTCGCGGTCATCACTTGTTTTGATAGAAGGACTGCGTTTTACTTTTCTAAAATGATCTACACAAAGATTGTGTGCAATGCGCATCGCCCATGGAAGAAATTTTCCTTCATCGGTGTAGCGGCCGGTTTTAAGCGTATCAATGATACGGATAAACACATCCTGGAAGATATCTTCTGCAAGATATTTGTCTTTTACCAGTAAATAAATGGAGGTGTAGATTTTGTCTTTGTAACGAATTACAAGGGTTGCAAGGGCATCAGAGTCGCCGTTCATGTAAAGGTGAACAAGCTGTTGGTCAGTTAAATTGCTAAGGCATTTCATAACTTCTACAGTTTAGATGGTTTAGGACTTAAAGTTGTTAGGTAACCAATAAGTTGAACCGCGTAGAAGTCTAATGGATAGGCTTTGTTGGCTTTTCGTTTATTGGATATTGGACTGTGAAAGTATAGATAAAATTCATACCACCAAACTATTTTGCACAATATTTTTAAAATTGAGTGTTAATACTAAGGTATCGTAATTGTACGATTCGTAAGATTACTACACCCTTTTTTAATAAAATTTTCACAACAAAAACATAACTGGCTGTGTTAGTGTAATTTTGTGGTAATGAGTAAAACAAGTACTACAAAGAAACTAGTAAAAAGGCCAGCGGCCATTACTACAGATAATAATATCCACATTATAGGCGCAAGGGTTCACAATCTCAAGAATGTTAGTGTTACCATACCCAGAAACAAATTAATTGTTGTTACAGGTGTATCAGGATCAGGAAAATCTTCCCTTACCATCGACACATTATTTGCTGAAGGACAAAGGCGGTATGCAGAAAGTTTGAGTGCTTATGCCAGACAGTTTATGCAAAGAATGAACAAGCCTGACGTAGATTATATTAAAGGACTTTGCCCGGCCATCGCCATCGAACAAAAAGTGATTACCCGTACCCCAAGGAGTACGGTAGGCAGCATGACAGAAATATATGATTACCTCCGCCTGATGTTTGCAAGAGCCGGAAAAACCATTTCGCCAATTAGCGGCCGGGAAGTAAAAAAAGACGATGTTCCTGATGTGGTTAAAGCCATTCAAGAAACCAAAGAAGGCGATAAAATTCTGATTCTTTCAGTATTTAAAAATCACGCCAACCGAAACGTAAAAGAAGAACTGAATATTTTGTTGCAAAAAGGTTTTAGCAGGTTGCTATTAAAAAAAGATGTGTTGCGCATCGAAGATATATTAGAAGAAGAAAAACATACTAACACTGGCAATGCCTATATTCTCATTGATCGATTGGTAAAAAAAGATTTTGATGAAGATGATCTTCATCGCATAGCTGATTCAGTTAACACAGGATTTTATGAAGGAGAAGGATCTATTTACCTGGAAGTGAACGGCGGTAAAAAAATACATTTCAGTAATAAGTTTGAATTGGATGAAATGAATTTTGAAGAACCTGTTCCCAATTTATTTTCATTCAACAATCCATTTGGTGCCTGCCCCACTTGTGAAGGCTTTTCGCAGATTCTGGGGTTGGATCCTGAACTGATCATTCCCGATAAACGGTTAAGCCTATACGAAGGTGCCATAGCCCCCTGGAAAGGCGAAAAGCTAGGGGAATGGAAAGAAGCCTTTATTCGCGCTGCCAAAAAATTTGATTTCCCTGTACACAAACCCATCATGGATCTTACAGAAAAACAATTGAACGATTTGTGGGAAGGCAATGCACATGTAAATGGCATCAACGACTTTTTTAAAGAAGTAGAACAAAATTTATACAAAGTACAATACCGCGTTTTATTAAGCAGGTATAGAGGCAGAACAAAGTGTAGCGACTGCAAAGGATATCGATTGCGCAAAGAAGCTTTGTACGTAAAAGTAGGTGGTAAACATATTGGTGAACTGTGTGAGTTGCCTATCAAAGATCTGAAAGTGTGGTTTGAGAAACTTAAACTCAGTGCATACGATGAACAAGTAGCTAAGCGGATCTTACTCGAAATTAACCATCGCATCAAAACATTGATCGAGGTGGGACTTGGTTATCTCACGTTGAACCGCCTAGCCAATTCGCTCAGTGGCGGAGAAAGCCAGCGCATTCAACTTACCCGAAGTTTGGGAAGCAACCTTACCAACTCCTTGTATATTTTAGATGAGCCATCCATCGGACTGCACAGTCGAGATACCGAGCGTTTGATTATCGTGCTAAAAGAGCTGAGAGATCTGGGCAATACTGTGGTGGTGGTGGAACACGATGAGCTCATGATGCGCGAAGCAGATCATATCATTGATATGGGCCCTCTGGCCAGTCATTTGGGTGGCGAAGTAGTAGCTGCGGGCAACTATGATGAGATTGTTGCCAATAAAGAAAGCTTGACGGGTAAATATTTATCCGGTAAACTGTCTATTGAAGTGCCGAAAAACCAACGCAAATGGATTCGGTCTATTACGGTAGAAGGTGCCAGACAAAACAATTTAAAAGATATCACAGTAGAATTTCCCCTCAATGTTTTGTGTGCGGTGAGTGGTGTAAGTGGAAGTGGCAAAACAACCTTGGTGAAACAAATCTTATACCCTGCCCTGCAAAAATTAAAAGGGGAGGGCACCGATAAGCCAGGATTGTTCAAGGCCTTGAAAGGTGATATGGATTACATCAGCCAGATTGAGATGGTAGATCAAAATCCTATTGGAAAAAGTAGCAGAAGCAACCCGGTTACTTACATCAAAGCTTATGACGAAATACGTGATTTGTTTTCTAAGCAACCCCTTAGCAAGATGCGCGGTTTTATGCCCAAACATTTTTCTTTTAACGTAGATGGTGGAAGATGTGATGCTTGTAAAGGAGAAGGAGAACAATTGGTAGAGATGCAGTTTTTGGCAGACGTGCATTTGCTTTGTGATGTGTGCGGCGGCAAAAAATTTAAAGAAGAAGTGCTGGATGTACAATATAGGGGTAAAAATATTTACGATGTGCTGGAGTTGGGAGTTGATGAAGCCATCGAATTTTTTAATGCGGATCAAAAAAATAAGGATGGTGTGTCTGTAGCAAATAAAATACAACCCTTAAGCAATGTTGGTTTAGGCTACGTAAAGCTGGGACAATCCTCTAATACCCTTAGCGGAGGAGAAGCACAAAGGGTGAAACTGGCATCTTTTCTGGGTAAAGGGAAAGCACAGGGACATATCCTTTTTATTTTTGACGAGCCAACTACAGGTTTGCACTTTCATGATATTAAAAAACTGTTAGCTTCCTTTAATGCATTGGTTGAACAGGGCCATTCTATTTTAGTAATTGAACACAATACGGATGTGTTGAAGAGTGCCGACTGGATCATCGATCTTGGTCCCGAAGCTGGCGATGCCGGCGGCAACCTGGTGTTTGCGGGCAAGCCGGCTGAATTGAAAAAAATCAAGAATAGTTACACTGCAAAGTTTTTGTAAAAAGTAAATAGATTTCATTTTAGAAACTTTTATAATTTCTCTAAATACGCCCGCAGTGCTGCTGCATCATTTTCTATCATCATAGCTTTTTTCTGTAATTGCAGTTGTGCTTGTATGGTTTCAGGAACGTTGATCTGCTGGCCAATGATGGGTTCTACCACATCAAAAAATTTAACGGGATGCGCAGTTTCAATGAATATCCCTTTTTGTGTTGGATGGTTGGTAAGATATTTTTCCAAAGCAAGGTAACCTACCGCACCATGTGGATCTAATAAATAACCATATTCCGCAAACACTTTTTTTAAAACCGCAGCCGTCTCCTCGTCGTTGATACTCACCGAAGAAATTTTTTCTTTCAGCCTTGGCAATTGCTGCTGAAAGATCTCTAGGATCCTTACAAAATTGCTGGGATTGCCCACATCCATAGCATTCGACAAAGTGGGTACTGCTTTTTTAATGAAGTATTCATTGCCATTTAAAAAAGTAGGAACCGTGTCGTTGGCATTACAGGCTGCTATAAAATGGGCAATGGGCAAACCACTGGCTTCTGCTAAAATTCCTGCACAAATATTTCCGAAGTTGCCACTGGGTACGGATACCACCGGCGGATTTTTTTTATCTTCCCATTGCTGGTATGCATAAAAATAATAAAACTGCTGGGGCAGCCAACGGGCAACGTTGATAGAATTGGCAGACGTTAAAAACAGCTGTGGAAAATCCGCTGCCTCCGTAAAAATCGTTTTCACCATTTGCTGACAGTCATCAAAACTACCTTTTACCTCCAGCGCATGAATATTTTTTCCGAGCGTAGTCAGTTGTTTTTCTTGAACGGTACTCACTTTTCCGGAAGGGTAAAGAATGATCACCTCCACATTGGGCACATCAAAAAAACCATTGGCGACAGCACCACCAGTATCACCGCTTGTAGCTACCAGAACCGTTACTTTTTTAGGTTGTTCTCTTACAAAATAACCCAGGCACCTGCTCATAAAACGGGCCCCTACATCTTTAAAAGCCAAGGTAGGGCCATGGAACAATTCTAATGAAGCAATGCTATTGTTGATAAGCACCAATGGAATTGAAAAATTCACCGTTTCTTCCACTATCTTTTGTAAAAGGGTTGCTGGAATACATTCCCCTATATAAGGTTTGATTACTTCAAATGCGATTGCTTCTTTTGAATAATCGTTTATTTTTTGAATCCATGTTGGATCTAGTTGCGGAATATATTCTGGAAAATACAATCCCTTGTCTGGCGCTAGTCCGTTAATAGTAGCCATTTTAAAATCTACTTTTTCAGAAAGGCGATTCGTGCTATAATATTTCATGCAGAAGTTGATTTGTGTTGAAGCAAGCGTTGGCGCATATGAATCAACGGATATTTTTAAGTCAATACACGAACGCCTTCGGTGTTTATATTGGTTACATACGTGTTGTTTTCTAAAGCCATGGCATCATACACCTGCTTCATTTCTTTTTGCACGGCCAGGGCTGTTGTTTCATCTTTGCTCAACATAAAAATGGAGGGCCCTGAACCAGAAATGCCGCCGCCCAAAGCGCCTGCAGCCTTGCATTTGTTTTTAACTTCGTCGAAACCCGGGATCAAAATACTTCTCACGGGTTCTATGATCACATCTTCCAGGCTTCTTCCAATCAGATCAAAGTCATTTTGTAACAAGCCCGCCACCAGTCCGGCAATATTGCCCCATTGTTTAATGGCGTCTTTTAAAAATACCTGTTTGCGGAGAATTTGACGTGCATCGCTGGTGCGCACTTCAATTTGCGGATGCACTACAGTTACCCAAAGGTTAGGGGCAGCAATCGGAACAATGTCAAGCGGAAAAATACTTCTAATCAGTGTGACGCCGCCGTAAATGCAGGGCGCTACATTGTCGGCATGTTTTACGCCGGAAGCTACTTTTTCACCCGTCATGGCAAAACGTACGAGTTGTTCTTTGGTAAAAATATTTCCCAATAAAATATTAGCTGCCACCACCGCCCCCGCTGCGCTGGCAGCACTAGAGCCAATGCCACTGCCGGGTTTGATCTTTTTTTGAATCTGCACTTCAAATCCAATATCCATTTGAAGTTCATCGAGCATTTCCACTAAAGGAGCACCTGCGGTGTTCAGCATCGGATCTTCCGGTAAAGGATAACCATCGAGGCTTTTTACTATTACTTTTTTCTCATCTAGTAAGTGAACCTCCATGATGTCGTAAGGGGCATCGAGGCAAAGACCTAATATATCGAATCCACAAACCAGATTGGCCACCGTGCCGGGGGCGGCTACTTTTACAGAACGTTGTTGGGTAGAGGGAATATTTATCATATTGATTGGTTACGATTTACTGGTTCTGATGATGTCTGCAAAAATGCCGGAGGCTGTGAGGGCAGCGCCTGCTCCCGCACCTTTAATCACCAATGGTTGTGCAGTGTATCTATCGGTAAAAAATAAAATAATGTTGTCTTTGCCATACAGGTGATAAAAATCGTGTTGTGGGCTGATTTGTTGTAATCCAACACTGGCTTTCCCATTTTTAAAACTGGCAACAAATTTTAATTTGCAATTGGCTGCCGCTGCATGATCATAAATGTTTTTAAAATGAGCTTCATGCGCTTCCATAGAAGTATAAAAATCTGTAACACTCCCTTGCATACATGCTTCGGGCATAAAAGAATTGTTGGTTATTTCATCCATCTCCATGATTTCGCCTGATTCTCTGGCCAGGATCATGATCTTCCGCATCACGTCCTTCCCACTTAAGTCTAACCTCGGATCGGGTTCAGTGTAGCCCTCTTCCTGTGCTTGTTTTACCACTGTGGCAAACGACTTACTTCCATCATACTCATTGAAAACAAAATTGAGTGTGCCGCTCAACACCGCTTCCATGCTAACAATGCGATCGCCACTCCGCAGCAGATCATTCAAAGTGCCGATGATAGGTAAACTGGCACCCACATTTGTTTCAAATAAAAAGGGAGTATTGTATTCGGTAGATAGGTCTTTTAGTTTTTTATAATTGTTGTAAGCAGCCGAGCAGGCAATTTTATTACAGGCAACTACTGCATTATTTTTTTGGAGTAAACGGTCGTACACCGTGGCAACTGTTTCATTGGCTGTAACGTCTGCAAACACTGTGTTGCGAAGATTTTTGAGCTGTATATTGGCTACATAATCAAAAATATCTCCTTCGGTACCCTCCGACTGTAAGATGGATGACCATTGACTGAGATCCATACCGTCTTCATTTAAATAAAATTTTTTGCTATTGGCGATTCCTGCCACTTTTACTTTCAAATGCATTCTTTTCAACAGATACGCTTGCTGCTGTTGAATTTGATCTAAGAGTTTGGATCCAACATTTCCAACACCTGCAACAAAAAGGTGGATCTCTTTGATTTCTTTTTCAAAGAATGCTTCATGAACCGTGTTGGTTGCTTTTTTTACATCCAGCTGGTTGATCACGGCAGTGATATTTCTTTCCGACGAACCTTGTGCGATGGCCCTGATGTTTACTCCATTTCTGCCAAGGGCGCTAAAAAATTTTCCGCTGATACCTGTATGACTTTTCATTCGATCACCAACGAGGGCAATGATGGCCAGTTGTTGTTCTACCTGTAGTGGATCTACTTTGCCTGTTACAATTTCTGCTGCAAATGTTTCGTCAATCAATTGTTTGGCAAAAGCGGCTTTGTTGTCTTCAATGCCAACACAAATAGAATGTTCGCTCGAACTTTGTGTAATGAGAATCACATTGATTTTGCCTGCTGCCAATGCGGCAAACAATCTCTTTGAAAAACCTGGTATGCCCACCATGCCACTTCCTTCCAGGCTAAGTAATGCAATGTTTGGGATACTAGAAATGCCAGTAATGCTGTTGCCGCAGGTACTCACTTGCTGCTGAATCAATGTGCCTTCGTCGTTGGGAGCAAATGTATTTTTGATCCAGATGGGGATGCCTTTTTTCATGACGGGCTGAATGGTAGGAGGGTAAATAACTTTTGCGCCGAAATGCGACAACTCCATCGCCTCCTGGTAACTGATCTTGGGAACGATTCTGGCATGGGGTACCAACCTCGGGTCTGCAGTCATCATTCCAGAAACGTCGGTCCAGATTTCTAATACGATTGCATTGGTAGCGGCAGCAAAAATAGCAGCGCTGTAATCAGATCCACCACGTCCAAGCGTGGTGGCAATACCCTGACTGTTAGCAGCAATAAAACCAGGTGCAATGTAAAGAGATGCCTGGGTTTGTTGGATACATTCCAAAATATTGGCATCACTAGCTACAACATCTACAGAGGCATTACCGAAATCTGAGTTGGTGCAAATCAATGCCCTGCTATCCAACCAAGTGGCATCCAATTCCGCCGAATTCATGGCAGCAGCTATGATGCGGGAGGAAAGTAATTCACCATAACTGATGATACGATCTTTGGTTCTTGCCGACAATTCTTTGAGCAGAAAAATGCCATTGCAGATATCTTCTATTTCGTTGCAGGTTGTTTTTACAAAACTAAGCACAGCACTTTGCTGTTGGATGGGAATGAGTGCTCGAACAGCATCCAAATGCCTTTGTTCAATGTCTGTTAACATTGATTGATAATGTTCTTGTGCAGCCGCCGCCAATTGGCTGCATTGCAACAGTAAATCTGTGATGCCGCCAAGAGCAGATACTACCACAATGGTTGGTTCTGCTTGAGTCCTATGGGAAACAATGGATAAAACCTTTTTTATATTTTCTGCGGTGGCAACAGAGCTTCCGCCAAATTTTAGTACCTGCATGGGTATGATTTGATAATTGAATGAATAAGTTTGTTTTTACAAAACAGCGTGAGCCCAATAGATGATATGTGAATATGCAACCCTTAACGGGTTGTAGTAATTGTTGTTGTAACAGCATGATTGGCTGTACTGGAAGTGGAGCTGATATGGGAGGTTGGTAACGACATCTGCAACGAATGTAAAGAATTATTTATGTTCTAATTACAATTGGCACAAAAATTAATCAAATAATATTTTTGTGTAACTTTTAAAAAGAGGATAGAAAGTTTCCATACAAATCGACTCTATAGTTTTACGAAAAAAAAGCCGCTGAATAAAAGCGGCTTTTTTGAATTATATTAGTTTGTTTATCGGAGTCTGTCGCTTTCTTTAATGATCTTTTCATCCTTGCTAATACCCTTGGCGGCCAGTAAAAAAAAGAAGGGTACCAATGCCTGTACGATGGCGGTGAGAGAAAAGGTACCTCTAACAAAACCGCTGGTTTCTTTGTAATACAAGAAAAGTACCAGGGCTTGTAAAGCAATACCCGCAATGCTCAACTTGATTTGCAGTGGTCTGTTTTTAAATAAAAAGAGGTTGACCAGGGCCAATACTCCCACTGCGGTGGTGCCAATGATTAATGGAATACTAGAAATGCCTGTAATATTTTTATAAGTTTCGGGGCTGCCTGTTTCTACAAAAGCACCACTGTAAAAACTAAATTTAAAACCGAGAAAAGAAAATACGGCCGCCAGTAAAAGCCAAATAGTTTGAATTCTTTGAAGCATGTTATAATAATTTAGTTCAATTCCGGATAAAGCGGAAATTGCTGCATGAACGTTTTTACTTCTTCTTTTACTGAAGTTACCATTTGTTGGTCATCAATGTTCATCAACACTTTGTCGATCATATTTACTATGGTTTGCATGTCGGCTTCTTTCATACCACGAGTGGTAACGGCTGCCACACCAATGCGGATACCGCTCGTAACAAACGGGCTCTTATCATCATAAGGAACTGCATTTTTATTCAAAGTAATGTGTGCTTTATCCAAGGTTTCCTGGGCTTTTTTGCCAGTGATGTTTTTGTTACGTAGATCGATCAACATCAAATGATTATCGGTACCGCCACTGATGATCTCGTATCCTTTTGCGTTCAACGCAGCGGCCATGGCCTGTGCATTGATTTGCACTTGCTTCATATATTGTTTAAACTCATCGGTCAGTAATTCTCCAAAAGCAATGGCTTTTGCTGCGATGATGTGCTCTAATGGTCCACCCTGTGTACCTGGGAAAACAGCCATATCAAGCAGGTTGCTCATCATTCTGGTATTGCCTTTCATGTCTTTGAGTCCGAATGGATTTTCGAAATCTTTTTTCATAAGGATGATGCCACCCCTGGGGCCACGCAATGTTTTGTGGGTAGTGCTGGTAACAAAATGACAATGGTCGAAAGGAGAGCTCAATAAGCCAGCCGCAATTAAGCCAGCAGGGTGGGCCATATCGCACCAAACAAATGCGTTGATCTCGTCTGCAACTTTTCTGATACGTGCATAATCAATATCCCTGCTGTAGGCAGATGCACCGCAGATGATCAATTTTGGGCGGTACGTGCGTGCTTTTTCTTCCAGCATTTCGTAGTCGATGAGGCCGGTCTCTTTTTTTACGGTATAAAACTGTGGATGGTAATATTTTCCGGAAAAATTGACGGGTGATCCGTGGGTAAGGTGGCCGCCCATGCTGAGGTCGAGCCCCAAAATACCATCACCAGGCTGAAGAATACCCAGCATCAGTGCTGCATTCGCCTGAGCCCCGCTGTGTGGTTGCACGTTGGCATATTCGCAGCCGAAAACTTTTTTAATTCTATCAATAGCCAGTTGTTCAATCTGGTCTACAATTTCACAACCACCGTAATATCTCTTGCCGGGATAACCTTCTGCATATTTATTGGTCAAAGAGCTTCCTGCAGCTTGCATTACCTGTAAACTGGTAAAATTTTCACTGGCAATCAGTTCAATCCCTTCTCTTTGCCTTTGAAGTTCTTGGTCTATTAATTCAAAAATTTCGGTGTCTCTTTGCATTTTTTCTATTGTTAGATGGCAAAGATAAGCAGCATGTATTATAAACATAAAATTGTAGAACCAAATTGTATAAGTCTTTTGTTGATTTTCGTATCCGATTATTTCTGTACATTCACCCTCCCGAAAATAAGTACAACATACACAGTCATCAACAAAATATTCCGATCAAGGCGGATTTTCTTTGTCAATGAAGGCCATTATACCAGTAGCGGGTGCAGGAACCAAACTTCGCCCCCACACCTATACGCAGCCTAAAGCGCTGATCCCTTTGGCTGGTAAAACCATCCTGAGTGTAATCGTAGATCAGTTAAAAGAAGCCGGTATCACAGATTTTATTTTCATTATAGGATACCTGGGAGAAAAAATTCAAGACTACGTAACTCATCATTACCCGGAGTTGCGCTGCAGCTTTGTTTCGCAAAATGAACGGTATGGTACAGGCCATGCAATTAAAATTACCCGAGACCTGGTGGGCGGTGAAGAATTGTTGATCGTTTTGGGAGATACCATCGCAGAGTATGATGTAAAAGAGGTGATGTCATCCCCCTTTTCAATGCTCGGGGTAAAAAAAGTAGATGATCCCCGAAATTTTGGGGTGGCAGAAATTGAGGAGAATCAGTTTGTCAGCAGGGTGGTAGAAAAGCCATCTATTCCTAAAAGCAATATGGCACTGGTAGGTATCTATAAAATTAAGGAAACTGAACTGTTGTTTTCCTGCCTGCAAAAAATCCACGATCAAAATATCAGGAGTTACGAAGAGTTCAGTCTTACAGACGGGCTCCAATGTATGATCGAGCGAGGAGCTAAATTTAAGCTATTCAAGGTTTCTAACTGGTTCGATTGCGGAAAAAAGGAAACTCTTCTTGAGTCGAATGCCATTTTGTTGAAGAAGTTTGGGGGCAATATCAGCGAGCCGCATTCTTTCCAAAATACCATCATCATACCACCTGTAAGCATTGGCGAAGGTTGTGTGATCCAAAATTCGGTCATAGGCCCTAATGTGGCCATTGGAGAAAATACCATTATCAATCATTCTATTCTAAAAAATTCTATCATCGGTGCGTATTCGCATCTGCATGAAATTGTTCTCAGCAATTCCCTGATCGGCAGTGATGCAGAGGTGAAAGGGGTTAGCAGGAACCTGAATATTGGCGATAATACTGCAATTGATTTGGCGGGTAGTACCAGCTAAACAAGACATGTGATCCCTTTTTATTTTTATACTTTTATTTTTCTAAACTTCATGTTGCATGAATTTATCAAGAGGCAGTAGCATTATTTCTTTGTTTGGTATCGAAAAGCCTATTATTCAGGCGGGGATGATATGGGCCAGCGGATGGGAACTTGCCAGTGCTGTTAGCAATGCCGGAGGCTTGGGTTTATTGGGAAGTGGCAGTATGTATCCTGCCGAATTACGAGAGCAGATTCGGAAATGTAAACGAGCTACCAGCAAACCTTTTGGCGTAAATGTACCCTTGTTGTACCCCGACATTGATCAGCATATTCAAATCATTATTGATGAAAGCGTACCCATTGTTTTTACTAGTGCGGGCAACCCTAAAACTTACACCGGGCTACTAAAATCTTATGGCATCAAGGTGGTGCATGTGGTGAGCAGCAGTAAATTTGCGCTAAAAGCGCAGGATGCTGGTTGTGATGCAGTGGTTGCGGAGGGTTTTGAAGCGGGCGGTCACAATGGGAGAGAAGAAACCACCAGTTTTGTGTTGATACCTGCCGTGTGTGAAAAAGTGCAGATACCCGTGATTGCAGCGGGGGGTATCGCCAGTGGCAGGCAAATGCTGGCAGCCATGGTATTGGGTGCCAGTGGCGTGCAAATTGGGAGTAGATTTGTGGCCAGTAATGAAGCAAGCTGCCACCCACATTTTAAGCAAGCGGTGATCAATAGCCAGGAGGGCGATACCCAACTTTCGCTCAAAAAATTAACCCCCGTTCGACTGCTAAAAAATGCCTTCTTTGAACAGGTGCAGGAGGCCGAGCAAAAGGGCGCAGATGCGGCGATGTTGCAAACTTTGTTGGGCAGGGGCAGGGCTAAAAAAGGTATGTTTGAAGGCGATCTTTCTGAAGGAGAGCTTGAAATAGGCCAGGTGAGTGCATTGCTCAACGATATTAAGCCTGCAGCCGAGATTGTTAAGGAAGTGTGGAATGAGTACAACGCCTTAGTTGAAGCTATCTCCAAATAAAAAATTATATTTGTTCCGATTTAAATAATTGTACATCAACTCCCAACGAAATGCAACGTGCCAAGAGATCATTCTTGTTAAAGTTTTTTTTACTCTCTTTCATTTTTTTCAATGCCTTCGTAGCAGTTTCTCAGCCCCCCATCGAAATCCCGGAGGGTTCAGAAGGGATGCCGGGTATTTTGGATCCTAAAAATTTGTCGCAACCTCAACTTCGAGCTTTGTTGGAAGATAAAAACAAGGAAACTGGCAAAGATAAAAATGCGGAGTTGTTCAAAAACAATAAAATAGAAAAAGACAGTCTGGTAGGCGACAATATCTCAGCTAGTTTATACAGCCCCAAAAAAACTTATGGTGCCAACGTGTTTGCGAATGCAGCCACCACCAGCATCAACGAACTTTCTACACCACCTTTGGATTACCCCATTGGCGTAGGCGATCATATCATCGTTTCTTTGTGGGGTGCAGCCGAGTTACAGGAAGAATATATAGTAGCCAGAGACGGTTCTATTTTTCCAACAGGATTGGGGAAAATCAATGTTCAGGGACTCACTTTCGAAAATATGCGTTCGGTGGTCTCTTCAAGGTTTAGAAGTGTCGTACCTACTTCTACGAATTTGGCGGTTTCCTTAGGGCAGCCCAGAACCATCAATGTAAATGTGGTGGGTGAAGTAAATAGAGGAGGTATCCTAACCGTATCTGCTTTCAGCAATGCTTTTAATTTGATTGCCCGTGCGGGAGGCATTACCGATTTCGGTAATCTCCGAAATATCCAAATTAAAAGAAACGGCAAGGTTATAGACGAACTGGATGTGTACAAATACCTTACTACAGGTGATTTTGGGAAGCATATCTATTTACAAAATAATGATTTTGTGATTGTAGGGTTTGTAGAGAAAAAGGTGTTGGCAACCGGACAGTTTAAACGTCCCATGTTTTACCAGCTTAAAAAAGAAGAGGGCGTAAAAGCGTTGATAAAATACGCTGGTGGATTTAATTCAGATGCATTGGGTTCTGCATTGAAGATTATCAGAACCCAAAATGAAAAACAAGTACAACGCGATGTTAATGCAAATGCCATTTTAAAGATAGCAGGAGTAGATGAACCTTTGCAAGACGGAGATATTGTAAGGGTAGATATCATCAAACCTGGAATTAGCAACAAAGTGGAGATACAAGGAGAGATTACTTATCCCTCAGTGTACGAAATCCGAAAAGGGGATCGTTTGTTCGACATCATCAACCGTGCTGGTGGTGTAACCAGAAACACCTATTTGCCAAGGGCTTACATTTTCCGTGGAGCTGGCGATTCTACCAACCTTAGATCAGATCGTTTGGAAATTGATTTAACCGATATGAGCGACAACATCGCAAGTGAAAGCAATGTAATGTTGGAATCGAATGATATCGTTCAATTGTTTTCAAATAATGAATTCGCAGATCCACAATTTGTTGAAATATTTGGAGAAATAAGAAAAGGGGGCCGTTATACAAAATATGGTGGAATGACACTTCAAGATCTTTTGTATTTGTCTGGAGGTATCAAACAATCTGCTGAATTTGGAAGATTAGAAATATCTAGTATTGTAGATATAGATTCCGCCAAAAAAGGACTAAAGCCTACCAGAACGATTGTAAGGTCTTATGCAATACAGCCAAATTTGACGCTAGATACCGCTGCGGCTAAGGTGATACTAAAGCCATTTGATCAGATATTTGTAAGACAGAATCCAACCTTTGAATTGCAACAAAACGTTCAGATCAATGGGTTGGTAAGGTACCCGGGGCTATATCCGAGATTGTCAAAGTTTGAAAGGTTATCTTCTTTTATTGAAAGAGCAGGGGGGTTTAAAGACAACGCTAATTTATCAGGTGCAGTCCTTTACAGAAGCAAATTAGAATTATTAACAGAAAAAAATGTAGATAAGCCAGTTCTAGATTCACTTGGCGTACCTACGTTAGAGCGTCTTTCAGACGCTGATAAAAATGCAGATATACCAGTCAGTATCGACCTTTTTAATGCTTTAAAATACAAGAACAGCAAACATGATATTGTGCTGCAAGAGGGTGATGTAGTGTTTGTTCCTGAAATCGATCCTTTTGTAAGTATTCAGGGAAGGGTACAATCTCCATTAAAGATAGCCTTCGATAAAGAAAACAGTAATTTGATGTATTACATCGACAAGGCAGGTGGATTTGGTGTAAGGCCATGGAAAAAAAGAGTATACGTAACTTATGCAAACGGGAAGAGCCGGAGAACCAAAACATTTCTTTTCATCAAAACTTATCCTAAAGTAGAAGAAGGCTCCACTGTTGTGGTGCCCATAAGGCCCGAAGGGCAGGAACTGGGCGATACCATCAAATCCATATTTTTAGGTACCATTCCAGTTGTTATTACGGCGTTTATTCTGCGATCATTATAAAAAATTTGGTATTTGCTATGACTACAAATGAATTGATTAGGAAGATGGTTTTAAGAGCCGGCAAATTTAAATGGGTCATCCTTTTGGGTTGCGTGGGTGGTGCCGTGGGTATGTACTTTTATGCCAAAACGATTCCAATTGTGTACAACACAAAAGCCACTGTTTTTCCACTGAATGCGTCAAACGAAAATAATGCGAGTAGTGCTTTGACGACATTTTTAGGGGGCTCAGATGCCACAAAAAGTTTCAGTCAGGAGGCCTCTATTAATATAGTAGAATTAGCCGTAAGTAGAAACACCAGAGAAGCAGTAGTAATGGAAAGGCTGCCAGCACTCGGAAACAAAAGGATTGCTGAATTATTGATCGAAAATTATAACTTAAATAAAAAAACGCTTTCTACACCCATACAAAAGCCAACAGACACCATGTTGCTGGCTGCAGTTGGGGCAGAATTGTTAAGTGAAAGTTTTTCTGCAAAGATTTTGAAAAGTGGCATCATGGAGATCGTATTCAACAGCACAGACCAACGATTGCTTACTCCTGTGAGTTATATGCTCATTGATAAAATTTCAAAATTTTATATTGATTTAAAAATAAAAAAAGCAAAAAGAGATTTTGATTTTACGCTACTAAAAGTAGATTCATTAGATGCTATATTAAAAAAATACGACCAACAAGCTATACGACTCAACAACACAACGCTGTTTGTTCCGAACTCAAAAATAGAATTTAGTATTCCAAAAGAAAATTTAGTGAATGATAAAAGCAGGGTAGTTCGTCAAAGAGATGCGGCAGCCAATAACAGAGAAGATGCTTTATGGCGTTTACAGAAAGCTACTCCAATTATTGCCACACTCGATAAACCGAACCCTCCTTTTGGAAAAACGAAACCTTCGGGCGTGTTGTATGCTATCACAGGGTTTTTCTTAGGGTTGGGCATCATTAGCTTCTTGTTACTCTCCCCTTTGCTGTACAAATATATTAAAGGAGAAATGTACAACGCCATTTTCACAGAGGAGGAAACTGAAACAAACATAACAACAGTAAACACAACCGCCACTGTAACATCATCAGAATAAATATCTAATCTTCTTACTTACCTATTACAAAGGGCCATATCAACATCTGATACAGCCCTTTCCTATTTTTGGGATCAGCGGTAACTTTTTTTGCTGAATGAGTTACCAACTCATCATTGTATGTAGGTTCAATTTTTCATGAAAGCCCATTTCAGCATTTCTTTCCAGCTTGGTTTTTTGCCATACATCAAAATTCCTGTTCTATAGATCTTACCTGTGATCCAGGTAAAGAAGAGAAAACTTCCTACTAACAACAACATTGATACAATGAGTTGCCACATTGGGATATCATAAGTAATTCTTCCCATCATTACAATAGGAGAAGTAAGCGGAAACAGGCTGCCAAATACTGCCAAGGAGCTGTGTGGGTTATTGATAGACTGCGTCATGATTACAAAGCCCACAATGATGGGCATGAGCACCGGGAAAACAAGTTGTTGGGCTTCCTGCTGGTCATCGCTTACTACGCTGCCAATGGCTGCAAACAAAGAGGCATAAGTTAAATATCCCGCCAGGAAATAAAACATAAAAAGGAACAGGATCTTAGCGATTGGTAAAGAAGAAATGCCCGTAGTGATAGTGGCCAACATATTCATATCTTTTCCAGCGGTACTACCAGCCGCCGCCGCCGCACCTACTTGTTCTGCCAGTCCTGGAACCAACAAAGGAATAACGCTCGTTAATATGCCCATCAAAATGATCCAAATGGCAAACTGGGTAAGCCCTACAGCACCAATGCCGATGATTTTCCCCAACATCAATTGAAAAGGTTTTACAGAACTAACGATGACTTCTGCGATGCGATTGGTTTTTTCTTCCATCACTCCACGCATCACCTGCGTTCCGTAAATGATCATCATCATATAAATAAGAATTCCACATAAAAAAGATACTGCATAAGCAATGCCTGCACTGCCTTTTTTGCTGCCATCTTTGCTGTCAATGGTATTTTCAATTTTCACATTGGCACTAATGCTTTTGAATACTTCCGGATCGATACCCCTATTGATCAATCTTTTGTTTTCGATGGCTTTGTTCACCAGCTTCTCAATGGCGAAGCTATTCGTTAAACTAAGGGAAGAAGCACTGTGAACTACCAGATTTTTAGTAGAGTCGAAGTTGGTAGCTGGTACATACAAAAATGCCTGGTAACCCTGGTCTTTGTATTTTGGGGTAAAGCTCGCCTCGGTTTCATTTTTAATGACGGAAGCCTTGATGGTTTTTTGTTGGCTCAACAAACTGTCTGTAAACAAACCTGCCTCGTCAATAATAGCCAATTTGGTTTCGTCTGTTCCACCTTTTATCGTGATCATAATGATAGCTGCATAGAATGCAACAATCACAATGGGTACCAGGATGGTAGTTAATAAAAATGATTTTTTTCTGACGCGGGTAAAATATTCTCTGCTGATGATTAAACCTGTTTTGCTCATATTGGTAGAAATAAAATGTTATGGAAGGGGTTGAAATTGCCTGGCATTGGCTGTGCCATTTACTAGTTTGATGAAAATATCATTTAATGATGGCAATACCTCATTAAAAGAATGAATAGCTATGCCTTGGTTTAAAAAATGTTTGAGCACGTCATTGGGTGTGGCATCGTCTTGCAATTTCAACAGTACCTTATCTCGTTCATGTTTCACCACTTCAAAAATGTAGGTCATCATGTGTTCAGGAAGGGTAGTAGCTCCCAATTGATAGAGATTTTCTTTGAATTCCTGTTTCACGTTGTGTACAGAACCGTCGAGTATTTTAGTTCCTTTATTGATTAACACAATATGGTCACAGATTTCTTCTACCTGCTCCATGCGATGGGTACTGAAGATGATGGTGCTACCATTTTTAGCCAGGTTGAAAATTTCATCTTTGATGAGGTTAGCATTTACAGGATCCAAACCACTAAATGGTTCATCTAAAATAATCAGTTTGGGTTCATGTAGCACAGTAGTTACGAACTGTAGTTTCTGGCTCATTCCTTTGCTAAGGTCTTCTACCTTTTTATTCCACCAGCTTTGCATCTCAAATTTAATGAACCATTCTTTTACTTTGGCGGTGGCTTCTGTATTGCTCAATCCTTTAAGGCGCGCAAGGTAAACGGCCTGTTCGCCAATTTTCATTTTTTTATACAGGCCTCTTTCTTCGGGCATGTAACCGATGTTCCTAAAATCATTTTGCGGGTCAAAGGTTTTGCCATTGAATAAAATTGAGCCGCTGTCTGGGTAAAAAATACCCGTGATCATGCGGAGCAATGTAGTTTTGCCGGCCCCGTTCGGACCCAACATACCAAAGATGCTGCCTTCCTTAATAGACAGGCTGATATCGTCAACGGCTTTTTGGGTTGCGAAATATTTCTTTAAATTTTTAAGTTCCAGTAAATCCATCGTTCATTATTTTATTTGACTAAAGTAGGGAGGTTTTTTAACTATCGAATACCTATTTGTATAGACGGCGATAAAAAAATTACAAGTGAAGCAATTTCTTTTGAAGAAGTAGGGCAATCCTCTCTCCATCCATGGCAGCACTTACAATACCGCCGGCATAACCAGCGCCTTCAGCGCAAGGATATAAGTTAGTGAGTTGCGGGTGGTGTAAATCTTCTTTGTGCCTTGGAATGCGAACCGGGCTTGACGTGCGGCTTTCCGTTGCCACTACCACTGCTTCATTACTCAAGTAGCCTTTCATTTTTTTTCCAAAGGCTTTGAATCCTGCAGCGAGCGTGTCGTACACAAAAGCAGGCAACACAGAATCCAGTGCAGCAGCATTTAATCCGGGCAAATAGGAGTTGGATGGTAAAGTTGCAGAAATAGTACGATCGGTAAAGTCGGTCATTCTTTGCGCAGGAGCTACCATTTTTCCTCCTCCTGCCTGGTAGGCTTGTTGCTCCACCATTTGCTGAAAATACATCATGAGTAAAGGGTCACCCGGATCTATATTTTTATGACTGCTTTTGCGCAACACTTCATAGGCCGATGCTTCATCAATTTGAACGACCATGCCGCTGTTGGCAAAAGGATTGTTCCTCTTAGAAGGGCTCCAGCCATTTACTACCAACTCACCTGCTGCTGTACTGGCAGGGGCAATGATACCTCCGGGACACATACAGAATGAAAACACCCCCCGTTCGTTTACCTGCTCTACCAGGCTGTAAGATGCGGGTGGCAGGTTTTGATCTCGGGAGTCGCAGTGGTATTGAAGGCTGTCGATAAGTGCTTGCGGATGTTCTACCCGCACACCCAGGGCAAAAGGTTTGGATTCTATTATAATGTTGTGTTGATGCAGCATTTCAAAAATATCTCTTGCTGAGTGTCCGGTGGCCAAAATATAAGCATCTGCAGTCATTTGTTCCCCGTCGGCAGTAAGTATAGAGCTGATAAGATCACCTGTTCTGTTGATACCAGTTAGTTTTTTATCAAATAAAACCTTTCCGCCGCAAGCAATGATTTGTTCCCGCATGGCCGTGATAATTTGCGGGAGTTTGTTGGTGCCAATATGGGGATGAGCATCGTACAAAATATTTTCAGGCGCACCAAAATGTACAAACAGTTGTAAAATGCGGTGGATGTTTCCTCTTTTGTTGCTGCGGGTGTAGAGTTTACCATCGCTGTAAGTTCCTGCGCCTCCTTCACCGAAGCAGTAATTGCTTTCCGGGTTGATGATACCTTCTTTATTAAGTGCTGCAAGGTCTCTTCGGCGGGATTTCACGTCTTTGCCTCTATCGATGATAATGGGTTGAATACCGGCTTCTAACAATTGCAAGGCAGCAAACAATCCTGCCGGCCCGGCTCCTACAATGATCACTTTGTGTGCAGCATTACCTACGTCTTTAAATGAGAATTGGGTAACCGGCCGGTCTATAAAAGGTTCGTTGATGAAAGCGGTTAATTGCAAATTGATGAACACTTGTTTGCCACGGGCGTCGATCGATTTTTTAATGATTCTGTAGCCCGTGATGCCAGATTGTTTTGTAGCTGCCGTTGATGCAATGTATTGCCGAATGGTTTCATCATTGGCGGCTTCGGCGGGAAGCAATTTTAATACAACGTCCTTTTGCATACTTTTTTTTGATACTGAGATTCAAAGCCTCCGTTCTATTTTAAAAATTTAGCTCGTTCGAGGGGAAATATTCGGTGTTTCGGTTGATTTCTAAAAAAAGAAAACTTTCTTCATGTTACTAAAGAAAGTTTGTAATGATGTAATGATTTAAAACAGCATTAAAATGGAAGATCGTCGACTGCGTCAGACGAAGAAGCAGAAAAAGTATCCAGTGGTTCCATGTATTCATTGCCAATGGCACTGGCTTTGGAACCCGGCTGCAGTAGCTGCTCTAGGCGCCATGCATCCAAATTGGTGATGTAATTGGTTACACCTGCTTTGTCCCATTTGCTTCCTTTGATGTTGAAGTACACTTTAATTTCATCACCAATATTTACGCGATCAACAATAGCCGTTTTATCCTGTACACATTGAAATTTTACGTAGTTGAGAATGGTTTTACCATTAATTTCATCAGATTTCTCTACAGCAAATTCTCTGGTTTTGAATGTTTCGGTACGTTGTACCGTATCAAATTTTGCTACCAGTTTCCCGGTTAATTCGTAACTCATACAATTCTTTTTAAGTGGTCAAAAGTAACTTTAAATTGCTGATTAATGAACGTATTCGGAATGAATATTTTTGAGAGATAGCCTTCTGCTTTGAATTTGCTCCCTCTTGCAGTTAAAGTTGAATACGGGGATGTAGCAGCAAAGTTTGCATTTTTAATCTATAGAATAAAAAAAATATGTGTATAAAAAAATCATTTTAGCAAATTAATTCTACAGAAACTGGAAAGGATGTAAGCCACATCATTACAGCCTAAACCCTTTACAGCACTAGTTAGACGGGGGTAAACACAGACAAAGTCCATACTGTGTTCTTTCTGTAAAAAACAAATGAATAAAAAATTTTTTTTTCAACAAATAATCTTGATATTCGTTGTCCTTTCACAATAAACGAAACAAACTTTTATTTCTGAATAAGGGCACCCCGTAGAAAATAATTTCACTCAATATATGTAAATTGCTTAAGGAAGAAAATGGATAAAACTTTTGAAAAAGTTTGGGCTAACTGTTTAGAAATTATTAAGGACATTGTAGAATGGCAGCATTTCAAAACATGGTTTGAACCAATAAAACCAGTAGGATTAAAAGAAAAGGTGCTCACCATACAGGTACCAAGCCAGTTTTTTTACGAATACCTGGAAGAGCACTATGTTTCGTTGCTTGCTAAAACATTGAAAAGAGAGTTAGGAAAAGAAGCGAGGCTAGAATACAGGATCATGGTAGATAGTGGTAACAGTAAGAATAAACCTCTTACGATGGATGTGCCGGGCCATGGTTACAAATCATATTCAAACAATGAAATGGATTTCCCGCTAGTTATAAATAATCCTGTTAAGAACCCGTTCGTAATTCCGGGCTTAAAAAAGATGCAGATTGATTCGCAGCTGAATCACACCTATACTTTCGATTCATTCATAGAAGGAGATTGCAACCGCGTAGCTCGCCGGGCGGGTAAAACGGTGGCAGAGAAGCCAGGAGGCACCTCTTTTAATCCTTTAGTAATTTATGGGGGAGTTGGGTTAGGAAAAACGCATTTAGCTCAGGCAATCGGCAATGAAGTAAAAAGATTGCACCAAAACAAAGTGGTCTTGTATGTGAGTTCCGAAAAGTTCATCAATCAATTCATCGATCACGGACGAAACAACGCTATTAATGATTTTATTCATTTTTATCAATTGATAGATGTATTGATCATTGATGATATTCAGTTTTTTAACCGGGCCGAAAAATCTCAGGATGCTTTTTTCTCCATCTTCAATCATTTGCACCAAAGCGGTAAACAACTTATTTTAACCAGTGATAAGTCGCCCAAAGACCTCGAAGGCGTGCAGGAAAGATTACTCAGCAGGTTCCGCTGGGGCTTGAGTGCTGATTTACAAGTACCAGATTACGAGACCAAGATCGAGATACTAGACAACAAGATGAAAAATGATGGGTTTGAGATGCCCAGAGAAGTAGTGAAGTATATTGCTTATAACATTAATAGCAATGTAAGAGAGCTGGAAGGTGCTTTGATATCATTATTGGCACAATCTTCGCTTAATAAGAGAGAAATAGACCTAGAATTGGCAAAAAAAGTACTTAGAAATTTTGTAAAATCGTCCAGCAAAGAAATTACGATAGACGCTATCCAGAAAATGGTGTGCGAATACTTTGATGTGCCTTATGACAAGTTGTTACAAAAAACGCGCAAGCGAGAAATCGTGCAGGCTAGGCAGATTACCATGTTCTTGAGCAAAGCATTTACAAAGAACTCGTTGAAGACGATTGGAGAGCATTTTGGAGGCAGAGATCACACTACGGTGATTCATAGTTGCCAA
>Ga0105049_10000772_pt1 | contig 36014 bp, 31 predicted proteins | sample MAT06_FD_78087 | JGI IMG/M metagenome (GOLD analysis project Ga0105049, IMG submission 78087) | Freshwater microbial communities from Lake Fryxell liftoff mats and glacier meltwater in Antarctica - MAT-06 | ecosystem: Environmental > Aquatic > Freshwater > Ice > Liftoff microbial mat | place...
CGGGACGCAAGGCTGGAGGCTATGGCTATATCAAAATCCACTGGTCAAGTATCCACGCACGCTTCCACCCGCAAGGGTGGCGCGCGCGCTGTTCGCGTTCCCGATAGCGAGGCGCTCGTCCGCTTCGCCGAGACCCTCAAACTCCGCTCGCGCGCGCCTGCCACCCAGGACGAGTATCTGCGGTTCGTCCGCAAGCTGGCCGCGCGGCACGGCGGCGATCCTTCCGGCCTCGACGAGGGCCTGAAAAATGGGGTCTGGCTTAGATGTTTGATTCTGCGCCACTGACAATATCATAGGACTACGCCCGACGGGTTTATTTGATCTTTTGAGTCTGAATTTCGTGATCAATCAAATCCTGAAGGATCTTGATGTGAGAGGGGCCTTATGATCCGACATGGTGCCGCAAGCAAATCCAAGGCGCTGGAGCATCAGGGAGGTTCTGAACGCGGTAGCCCGGCCCATTTGTCAAGATTCAACATGTGACCCCTTCGGGGTTGCCGGACCCCTTCGGGATTGCCGTTTGCAATGACAGCATTTGCGCTGCCCGGGAGGATTCATGCCTGGCACCGTCCCGCGTCACGCCGGAAGCGACAACCCCTCGCTCGCTCACCTGAAACACCAGTAACGGCAGGAAGAAAATCCACCCAGCTGAAGAAGAACTTTTTTTGGAAAAGTGGGAAGAAAAGCCACGGAAGAAACCATGCCTTTCAAATCGCCATGATTCGGTGAGTTTCATCCCGCCGCTGACATAGAAATTGTCCCGCGAAGGAGGGGAAGGTTACGAAGGCTGTTTTGTTCGGATTGCTTCGCTCCCTCCGACTCATGCGCGGGTGATGGTTCATGGGGCGGCGGCAGGGCACGATGCGCGTGTCTGTTCGTAGGGCGTGTGTCTTGCAGACGCCACGAATGAGCCATCACGGTCGGTGCATCGGCCTTCGCCACGGCAACGGCCCGCTAAGAGGCATCGGCTCTGCGCACGACCGACTGGAAACGGCGAGGAACCGGGATAGTCAGGGGGCTTGGATGGCTAGTAGACCGGAGCGGCCGTCGACGGATGACTGGAGCATGTCGCTGACGGGGATTTTTTCCCGCTGAGCGAGGAGAGCGCGGGCGGCTTGTTCGAGTGATATAACTTCGACGCCGGCGCGTTTGAGGGCGGTCAGCAATTCCACGAACAATGCGCGTTTGCCCATGCCTTCGAGTTCGGCGTGCAGGGTGAAGACATTAAGCGTGTCGGGGCGCAGTTGGGCCATGAGCTGCGGCACGATTTTTTCGTCGGGGAATTCGGGGCGTCCGAGCAATTCGTCGAGGGTGGGCAGGGTAGAGGGGATTTCGAGCGTGGTGAAGGTGCGCCCGCCGGTGCGGATGAAATGCGGGGTGTGCCCGCGCGTATCGCTGGCGTAGAGTAGGTGGGCTTCGTCGTAGACTTGGCGGCTGATGGCGTTGGCTTGCCAGCCGGGCGCACCGGCGGTGGGGGCTGCGGTGCCGAAGATGCGGCGGAATTCCTCGCGGGCGGCGGCGAACTCGGCGCGCACTTGCTCAAGGCTCATCGTGTGCACGTAATCTTGCCAGCGGTAGTGATTGAGGCAGTGGATGCCGATTTCGAAACCGGCGTCGCGCACAGAGCGCATGACGGCTACGTTGCGTCGGCCGATGTGGGGCGCGGGGAGGAGCGTGCCGTTGAGCAAGGTACGGACGCCGTAGAGTTGGACGACGCTGGTGCGGCTGACTTTTTTAAAAAAGCCCGGACGAAATACCCGCGTGATGGCGCGGCCGGTCTGGTCGGCTCCGAGGGAGAAAAGAAAAGTGGCCGGCACACCGGCGGCGCGCAAGTCGTGGACGAGGTTCGGCACGCCGACGCGGGTGCCGCGATCGGTATCGACGTCGATCTTGAGGGCGAGACGGAGGGCAGGCATCGGATGGATGGCAGGATGGGGGTGGGGCCGGACCGCTGGGCCGGCCGAAAAATTATTCGCGGCGCGCCCAGCGGTCGCGCCCTACCTCGATCACTCGAGGGAATAATCCTTGTGCGCGAGATGGTAGTCGAGCGTCAGGCGGATGGCGGTCTTCAGATCAACCTTGGGTTTCCAGCCGAGCTGTTTCGTGACATTGGCAATGGAGGGGACGCGCTTTTGGATGTCCTGATAATATTTGCCGAAATATTTGCCGGAGGAAACGGTGACGACTTTGGCCTGCTCGGCGTGCTCGCGGTATTCGGGATAGTGTTTGAAGGCGGCGATGATGTACTTGGCGAGCTGGGCGACGCTCACGTCGTTCTGGGGGTTGCCGAGATTGAAAATCTGGCGGGAGGCGCGACCGTCTTTGTTTTCGATGATGCGGAGAAGGGCGTCGATACCATCGTCGATGAAGGTGAAGGAGCGGCTTTGTTTGCCGCCGTCGACGAGCTGGATCGGTTTCTTATAAATGACGTTGGAGATGAACTGGGTGAAGAGGCGGGAGCTGCCTTCTTTGGCTTCGAAAACGTTATCGAGTTTCGGGCCGATCCAGTTGAAGGGGCGGAAGAGGGTATAGTCGACGTTGTCGCGGACGCCGTAAGCGTAGATGACGCGATCGAGGAGTTGCTTCGAGCAGGCGTAGATCCAGCGCTGTTTTTCGATGGGACCGTAAACCATGTTGGTGGTCTGCTCGTCGAGTTCGCGGTCGGGGGACATGCCGTAGACTTCGGAGGTGGAGGGGAAGATGATGCGCTTGTTGTATTTCACGCACTGGCGGACGACGGCGAGATTGGATTCGAAATCGAGTTCGAAAACCTTCAGCGGATTTTGAACGTATTGGGCGGGATTGGCGATGGCGACGAGCGGGACCACGACGTCGCACTTCTTGACGTGATACTCGATCCATTCGTGGGAGATCATCACGTCGCCCTCGACGAATTTGCAGCGCGGGTTGCCGAGGCTGTCGCCCAGTTTGTTGTCGCCGACATCCATGCCGTAGACCTCCCAGTCTTTCTTTTTCAGGATCGCCTGGGTAAGCGAACTACCGATGAAACCGTTGGCACCGAGGATGAGTACTTTGAGGGGCATGGGGACAGAGAAAGACTGAAAGTGGGAAGGACGGAAAGGCTGAAAGTGCGAGGGGTGGCGTGCGGTTGTCTTATGGTTGATTACTCAAACATGGGACGAAGCGTAAGGTAGGGCGAATCCTCCGGATGAGCCGTTCAACGTTCGGCAGGGTATATCGGCTCGGCAGGGACGCCTCGCCCTACCTCAGACCATCGAAGATCTCATCGATGGGTAATCATCAATTGGTCAGCAACTGGCCGATGCGCAACGGTGCCGTCGGTACGCCGCGCCATTCGGTGCGGGTGAATTCGAGTGCGCCGTCGCTGGTGGCGATGATGAGCGGAGAGACTGAGAGAATTTCGCCGGGCATTGGTTGGCTGGTTGGAGGGCTGGCGCTTGTCGCCACGCCGGGGATCGGTCCGCCGACAAGTGGCGGCCCTGCAAATTTGGCGGCGGCGGGTGAATCCGGCTCGGCCCACCAGAGCATGAGGCGGGCACCATTCGCGTCGGTGAACGCGCCGGGATAAGGATCGGTGACGGCGCGGATGAGATTAAAAATTTGGGTGGAGGTCTGCGTCCAGTTGACACGGCCGTCCTCGGGTTTGCGTCCACCGAAATAGGTGACTTGTGATTCGTCTTGGGGCGTTTCCTGCGCCGAGCCGGCGAGCAAGGCGTCGATGGTTCCAGTCAGGACGCGGCGGGCACAGGGGAGTACTTTGCGGAAAGCTTGCTCGGCGGTGTCGCGCGGAGAGATTTCCACACCATCTTGTGCAACGATGGCACCGGCGTCGGCGCTTTTCACCATGCGATGAAGCGTCATGCCGATACGGGGCTCGCCGTGGAGGACGGCCCAATTGATCGGGGCACGACCGCGATATTTCGGGAGGAGCGAACCGTGGAGGTTGAACGCGCCGAGGGGAGCGAGCCCGAGAATTTTCGTGCTGATCATGTTGCGGTAGTAGACCGACAGAATCAGGTCAGGGGCGAGCCGCGCGATGCGTTCCAGCCACTCAGGTGTCGTGATTTTCTCCGGGGTGAAAACCGGGAGGCCTTTTTCGCGGGCGAGGAGGGCGGGGGTTTTGAACCAGATTTTCTCGTGTGGATTATCCTCGTGGGTGAAGAGGGCGACGACGTGGTCGCCGCGTTCGAGCAGCAGGGACAGGGCTTCGTAGCCGACCTCGCTGTAGCCGAAGAAGAGGATGCGGGGACGGCTCATGCTTAAAGTTCGAGTTGTTGCACTAGATTATTCAACGATGGTCATCCGGTCAAATTTCGGGTGGGGCGAAGCCAGGGTGTTGCGCCCAGTTCAGCGGGAAGGCGCGGTGCTCAACTTGCGACGGGCGGCAACACGGTGATGAACGGTGGCCATGGCAATGCGTTCGCCTGTATCGCGGGCACGGGCTTCCAGGACGGCGAGATAGTCTTCCAGGTCTTCCGTCTTAGCGCGGACCCGGGCTAGCGTGGCGCGCTGCGGTTGAATTTGGGCGAGGGTGGTTTTTTGACCTAGTTTATTCATAGGCGGCTTTGCGATCACGGAGGGTTCGAATAACAAGCGTTGCGCCTTCGACTTCAAACAAAATACGGAAATCGCCCGAACGCAGGCGATCAATATTGTCCGTCGCCTGCAGCTTTTTGATGGCGCCGGTGAACTCGTGTTGGAGCCGGACAATCTTGGCCATGATCTGGCGCAGGATTTTGGTGGGGAAGGAGAATAATTCGATCTCGGCCTGCCGGGTGGAGACGATCTCAAGTTCATGGGCTACTTGGTTTCGATGATTTCCTTCACGTGGTAGCGGTCGCGGGCGCGGACGACTTGGTAGGTGCGGCCGACGTATTCGCCGATGAGGCCGATGCCGATCATGGCCACGCTGAGGAGGAAAAACAGGATGCCAAACAAAGTGAAGACGCCGAAAGTTTCCCGATCGAGATCGAGCAGAAAGCGGCGATAAAAGAGGAGGCCGACCAGGGCGAGACTGCCTGCGGCGCACAGGCCCGAGAAGATCGTGAAGTATTGCAGCGGCGCGAGGGAGAAACCGGTGATCAAATCGAAATTCAACCGGATGAGCATGTAGAACGAGTAGTTCGAGACGCCGGCGTGGCGTTCCTCGTGCTTCACGCCGACTTCACCGGGGTTGCTCGAGAAACTGTAGGCGAGGGCGGGGATGAAGGTGTTGATCGCGCCACTGCGCACGATGGCGTCGATGATGGGGCGGCGATAGGCGCGCAGCATGCAACCTTGATCGGTCATCTGGATGCTGGTGGTTTTTTCGCGGACGAAGTTGATGAGCTTCGAGGCGTAGGTGCGGAAGAAAGAATCATGGCGTTCCAACCGGTAACCGCCGACGTAGTCGAAACCGGCGTCGATTTTCGCGAGTAATTTATGGATTTCCTCGGGCGGATTCTGGAGATCGGCGTCGAGGGTCACGATCACCTCGCCGCGCACGCGCTCGAAGGCCGCCATGATCGCCATGTGTTGACCGTAGTTGGCGTTGAAATCGATGACGCGGGTCACGTCGGGACGGGCAGCCTGCTGGGCCCGGAGCAATTCGATGGAGTGATCGGCGCTGCCGTCGTTGGTGAAAATGATTTCGTAGCGGCGACCGAGAGCGTCGAGCGACGGGTAGAGCCGGGCGAAAAGCGTCGGGAGATTCAGCGCCTCGTTGTAGACGGGAATCACAATCGAAAGCTGGGGCGCGGTGCTCATGATTTTAGGTGGGCGGAAAGAATGGAGGTGAGCGCGGTGACGACGCGGGCGACGTCGGCGCGGGTCATGCCGGGAAAGAGCGGCAGCGTGAGGATGTTGCGGCCGGCGTATTCGGCGTGGGGGAAATCTCCGGCGTTCCAGCCGAGTTTGCGATAGACGGCGAAGAGATGAATGGCGGGATAGTGTACTTGGTTGCCGATGCCGGCGGCGGTGAGCTGGGTCATCACCTCGGCGCGTTTGATCGTGAGTTTCTCCTCGGGGAGGACGACTTGGAACATGTGCCAGTTGCTGTTCGTGAAATCGGCGACAGGCAGGCGAAGACCGAGGGCGTGGGTGGCGGGCGTATTGAGCAACTCGAAGTAGGCGCGGGCGAGTTCGGCGCGCTGGGCGTTAAAAGAATCGAGATGCGCCAACTGGCCGAGGCCGACGCGGGCGGCGACATCGGTGAGATTAAATTTTCCGCCGACGACTTCGACTTCCATCCCATCGACGCCGGAGCGGACGACGCCTTGGAGGCGGTATTGCTCGGCGAGTTTGGCTTCGCGCTCGTCGTTCATGACGAGGCAACCGCCTTCGATGGAGGTGATGTTTTTGTTGGGATGAAAACTGAAGGAAGTGAAGTCGCCGAAACTGCCGATGCGCTTTCCGTTCCAGGTGCTGCCGATGGCTTGCGCGGCGTCTTCGACTACACGGAGGTTGTGTTTTTTCGCGAGGGCGTAGAGGTGGTCGCGGTCGACGGGCAGGCCGGCGAGATCGACCGGGATGATCGCGCGCGTGGCGGGAGTAATAGCGGCCTCGATGCGGTGGAGATCGATATGGCGCGTGACGGGATCGATATCGACGAAGACGGGACGGGCGCCGACTTCGAGGATCACATTACTCGTGGCGACCCACGAGAGGGGCGTGGTGATGACTTCGTGGCCGGGACCGATGCCGGCGAGGCGCAGCGCGATTTCCATCGTGCAGGTGCCGGAGTTAAACACGCGGACCGGGCGGCCGCCGAAGAGAGCCGAGAGTTTCGCCTCGAAGGCTTTTACCTGCGGGCCGGAGGTGATCCAGCCGGAGCGCAACACTTCGACGACTCCCGCAATGGTTTCGTCATCGATGGTCGGACGGGTGAAGGGGAGGGAGGGAAGAGTGGGCGGGACCGAAGGAGCGGGCATATCAGGGTTGATTGCTAAAGAGGTAATGGGACCGGCTTTCATCGAGCAAATAATAACGGAATGAGGGATCGGCGAAAAGTTTGACCGTCACGGTCTTGCGGGCGACGGCCCAGATGCGGCCCGGTTCAGCCCATTGGCGGTGGAACTCGGCGTCGGCAATGAAGCGGCCGCTGGCGCGCGCTGCGGGATCGATGGCAAGCTGGAGTTCACCGGGATTTCCCACCACGCCGACTTCTCGTTGGGCATAAAAACTGAAGTCGTGAAAATATTCTCCGTAATGGTAGATGCGGTCGCTCGGTTTGGCGTGGGTCTTGAAGGTGGAGGCCAGATTGCGCGTACCGGGCCGGGCGATATCATCATGGGCATGTGCGAGGGCGAGGAGAAAAACGATCACCGAGGCGGTCATCGCAATGACAGTGGCGAGGGCGGTTTTCTTTCGCCAGAGCCAGTGGACGGCGAAGGCCCCGATAATCAGGGCGAACGCACTGCACAGACCGTCGGCCCGCAAGGCTTGCATTTGGGCGGTGTGGCGGATGAGGCCGGGGCGCAGGACGGCGTAGGTGATAGCCAGACCGAGAATGACAGCCGCAAGGGAGAATATTCCCAGGGGTGTGCGTAAACGTGGGCGGTCATCTGCTTTGATCACTTTGCCGAGCCACGCCCCAATCAGCAGGGCGAGCGGCGGGAAAATCGGTAGAATATACGGGATGAGTTTCGACTGCGACTTGCTGAAGAAGAGAAAAATAAAACCAGCCCACAGAACAAAGAACCACGAATCAGCGTTTTCCTTCCGCCGAGCCCAACCGCCGGCAAGGGACTCGCGCAGCGCAGGCCAGAGAAAACCCATCCAAGGGAAGAGGCCGCCGAGCACCACAGGGATGAAATACCAGAAGGGTTGATAACGGTCATGCCCTTCGCTGGTGGTGAAGCGCTCCCAGTGCTCATGAATAAAATAGAAACGAGCCCAAGCGTCGTTGCGTTGAGCGGCGAGCAGGTGCCATGGGGCGGCAATGGCGAGGAAGATAAGGGCGCCCGTTGGCAGGTAGAAGGGTCGGAGGCGGCGCCATTGATTGAAGATCAGCAGCCACAGAAACATGACCGCTCCTGTGACCAAAAAACCGATCAATCCCTTGGTTAAGGTGGCCAAAGCCGCACTCGCATAGAGCCCGTAGAAAAGCCACCGGCGGCGGACTCCGGGTGGTTCGCGTACACCGAGAATGAAGCAAAAGAGGGTGGTGCTCATCAGGACGGACACGGCCATGTCCAAGATGAGCACGCGGGCGAGGGCGAAGTAGAGGATGGAGGTGCCAAGTACGACCGCAGCGGAAATACCCGCGAGCCGGCCGTGGATCCGGCGGGCGGCAGCGTAAGTGAGCAGCACCCCGAACAGGGCGAACAGGGCTGGAGTCGCTCGCATGGCGAATTCGTCCGGGCCAAAAAATTTCAAAAATCCGGCGACCGACCAGTACATCAGCGGCGGCTTTTCAAAGTAAACCACGCCATTGAGTCGCGGCAGGACATAGTCGCCGGTGGCGACCATTTCACGGGGAATCTCCGCATAACGGCCTTCATCAGGGTTGACGAGGGTGGCGTCGCCGAGTTGGAAAAAGTAGAGCAGACCGAAGAGCAGCGCTAGATAAACCAGGTCACGGGTGATTTCCCGGGCATCACTGGGGAGCGAATTTTCAGAGCGTGAAGCAGGTGACATGGGAGACGGTGAAATGTTATCGGTGGCTGGGCGAAGGGAATGGGCCAATATAATTATTCCGACCGGGACGCCGTCGGTTTTCGCTGGAGCATCGGGGCCCAAGCAGCAGAAAGAGGCGTCGCAATCGTCAGATCGTGAGGGTGGGGCAAGTAGTGGACAGGCATCGGCGACAGCTAGGTTGCTCGAGCAGGATTAGCAAGCGGGCTCTCCTGGTGGCAGAAAAATCTTGGTGGCTGGCTGAGCGTGCATTAGTGCATCGGCGTGCAACGGAGATTTTTGGTAACTGTGTTTAGTGGGCGGACGTCTTTTCCGACGTGGCCTTTCTGTTCCTATGCAAATCATGGCTGACGAGACCTTCGACCTCGCGGGTTGTCTTAACCGCGTCCGCCAACAAGATCAGAGCGCATCCCGCGCTCTGGTTGAGCACCTGTATCCCCTGGTCATTCGTATCGTGCGCGCCCGTTTGCCCCGTCGGGTGGCCGAGGAAGATCTGGCCCAGGACATCTTTCTGAAAATGTTTACCCGCCTCGCACAGTACCAAGGGGTCGTCCCGTTTTCCCACTGGGTTTCCCGGATTGCGGTCACGACTTGTATTGACCAGCTTCGGGCGCAGCAACGCCGGCCAGAGTTGCGTTGGGCGGACTTGTCGGCAAGCCAGGCTGAGGTGCTTGATAATGTCCTGACCGACGCCCGCGACGAAACACCCAGCGATGCCCTCGCCGCGCACGAACTGGTGCACAAACTACTCGGTCAGCTCAGTCCAGCCGATCAAACCGTAATTCGTATGTTGGATCTCGAGCAGAAAACCATCGCGGAGATCAGCCAATTCACCGGTTGGGGCCAGTCGATGATCAAAGTTCGGGCTTTCCGCGCTCGACGGAAACTGCAGAAGCTATTTCAAACTTTAAAGGAGACGGAAAAATCATGAAACACCACAAACAATCCTGGCAAAAATTAGTCGCCACCGCGCGCGCGTATCGCGATCCACGCGAGGCAGCAGCCCCCTACGGGTTTGCCGTGCGCGTCGCCAGCCAAGCGAGCGTTGGACGTGCGGCTGGCACCTGGGGGTTACTGGAAAAATTTGCGCTGCGTGGCCTGATAGCGGCCTGCACCTTCAGTCTGGTGGCGATCGCCTTCGGGTACAGCACGGCGAGCGGCGAGCATGATGATGAAGTCGCCTCGAACGACATCGTGGGCGAAATCCTCAACCTCTCTTGAGTATGAACCAGCCTTGGAAACCCATCCTTTTGATCGTCGGGATTTTCGTCGCGGGCGCGGTGTCGGGCTACTTCGTTTATCCGAAGGCGGCGGAGATCCGCGTCAAAGCCAAACATCCCACCCCTGAACAATGGGGTCCGGCCCGGCTTAAAAAAATCTCCGAGCGGCTGGAGCTTACTCCTGAGCAGCAGTCGAAACTTAAGCCGATTATGCTGCGCGATATGGCGGAACTCGGACGGGTTCGCACCCACTCTCTGGCGGAGTCAAAAAAGATCTTCGAGCGGCTGGAGCACGATATCGCCGAGTTGCTCACCCCGGAACAGAACGTGAAATTTGAGCAGATGAATCGAGAAATGAGAACGAACATGCAGCGGTTTATGAAGGATCGCCCGGCTGGCCCCCGCGATGGCCTGCGAAAACTTCGAGAGCGTCCCGAGGCCGGAGAAGAAACCCCACCTCCGCCAGAGAAGCCACCAGGTGGAATTTGAGTCGTGACCAATGTGCTGAGGTGGCTGCTGGCCGGGAAATTATTATTTTAGTTGCGCACCAAGTGGTGCGACCTACGTTCTGCCTTGGCCAGGTGCCATGCATGGGCAGGCGCGTGAACCCCGCCAGGACCGGAAGGTAGCAACGGTGACGACGTCCTACCAGTGCCGTGGAGTGCCTGGCCACTATTTTAAAAAAACTGAAAGCGGGAAGGACTGAAGGGCTGAAATAAATCTTTCAGAAAATGAAACGCGGGCTGGATTTTTCCGTCTGTCAGGCATTCAGTCCCTGAGTCTTTTAATGTCCATCGCTTATCAAGTCATCGCGCGCAAATGGCGCCCCCAGACCTTCGACGACGTCGTCGGACAGGACCATGTAGTCCGGACGTTGCGCAATGCGATTTCGCGTAACCGCATCGCGCACGCGTATCTGTTCGTCGGGCCTCGGGGCACGGGCAAGACCAGTATGGCGCGAATTTTTGCCAAGGCGCTCAATGTCACCGGTGGCCCCAAGGCCGACTTCGATCCGCAGGATCCGGTGGCGTTGTCGATCGCCGATGGCTCGTGCCTCGATGTGATCGAAATCGACGGTGCCTCGAATAACGGCGTCGATCAGGTGCGTGATCTGCGCGACACCGTTCGCTACGCGCCGGCGGCGGGGCAGTACAAAGTCTACATCATCGACGAGGTGCACATGCTTTCCGCCGCGGCGTTTAACGCCCTGCTAAAAACCCTCGAGGAACCACCGGCGCATGTGAAATTCATCTTCGCCACGACGGACGTACAGAAGGTGCTGCCCACGATTATCTCGCGCTGCCAGCGTTTCGATCTGAAGCCGATTCCGACCGAGTTGATTGTGCAACGCTTGAAGAAAATCGCCGTCGCCGAGAAAATCAAAGTGAGCGATGCCGCCCTTTGCAGCATCGCCCGCATGGCCGATGGCGGGATGCGCGACGCTCAATCGATCTTCGATCAGATGATTTCATTTTGCGGCACGGACATTGGCGAACCCGACGTCTTGGATGTTTACGGTCTCGTCTCCGCGGAGAAAATCGCCGCGCTCGCCGCAGCCCTCGCGGCCGGCGATCACAAGCAGATCGTGGCGATCGTGGACGAGTGCGATGAGAACGGCCGCGATCTTTACCGCCTGCTCGTCGACGTGCAGGCGAACGTTCGCACGGCGCTACTCGATTCGATCGCGAAGGGTGGCGGCAGCGAAGCGCTCGGTTCGCCGATGACGACGGAGCAGCTCACCCGCTTGCTCGATGGTTTGCGCGAAGGTGAAGGTGGGGTGAAGCACGGGTTGTCCGAGAAGATTAATTTCGAGGTGGCCTTGCTCAAAGCGGTCGAGGCCAGTCGGGCCCGGGCGATTGATAGCCTGATTAAGGAAATTGCCGCGCTCGCCGATAGTTTGCCGGAAGATAGCTCAAAAAAAAACGACTGACACGGCGTGTTGAGCTGACCAACCGGGATAATGAGGAAGAAACCCCCGTCACGGTGATCACGAGCGAAATAGTTGAAAACGTGGAAATTGGCGCGCCGATTGGACCGGGTGAGGTGGAGGAGACGGCCTTTCTGGCGGAGCAGGGGACGACCAGCCCGCCCAAGCCGATGCCTGTGGTCGCAACTGCTCAAGATTCGGCATCCGATGCACCCATTCCTCCGATGGATGAGTTGATCCACCGTATCCCCCCTGCGGCGAGGGAGCTCATTGACCAACTGTTCCGGGCGAAATTCATCACGGTTAAACGTATGCCCGTTTCGGCATTTAAGACGCAAAATTAGCCATACAAAGGTTGATCCGTGGCATATGACGTGCTTTCTAATTCTCTTTAATCATTCTCTTCCGCGTTTAGGCGAGGCCAGGTGGCGTTGTCTGGCGCGGGTTCTCAACCCCCAGTCAACCACACTACCATGAGCGTTAGTCCCTCCCGTCTCGCTGCCATCTCCGCCGCGAACTCATTCCAACCCGCTTCTGCCCTTGCCTTCAAGCAAAGCCATTCCGCCGCCATTTATGGCAAGAATGTTTTCAACGAAAAGGTCATGCAGCAGCGTCTGCCGAAGATGGCCTATAAGTCACTGCGCAAGACGATCGACACCGGCGCGCCACTCGATGCCAACGTCCTCGATATCGTGGCCACTGCCATGAAGGACTGGGCGCTCGAGAACTGCGCCTCCCACTACGCTCACGTCTTCCAGCCGCTCACCGGTATCACCGCTGAGAAACACGACAGCTTCCTCGAGCCCGATGGCCGCGGCGGTGCGATCGCCGAATTTTCGGGCAAGCAGCTCATCCAAGGCGAACCCGACGCTTCCTCATTCCCGTCCGGTGGCATCCGCGCCACGTTCGAAGCCCGTGGCTACACTGCATGGGACGTCACCAGCCCGTGCTATCTGACGGAGAACGCCAATGGCGTCACCCTCTGCATCCCGACGGCGTTCGTTTCCTGGACCGGCGAGGCCCTCGATCTCAAGACCCCGGTTTTGCGCTCAATGAAGGCGCTCGATGTTCAGGCGCGGCGCATCCTGAAACTCTTCGGCCATCAGAATATTTCCATGGTCACGGCCACTGCTGGTCCTGAGCAGGAATATTTTCTTATCGACCGTAATTTCTATCTTTCCCGTCCCGACCTCATGTCGTCCGGTCGGACTCTCTTCGGGGCGCGTCCCCCGAAGGGCCAGGAATTTGAGGATCAATATTTCGGCGTCATCCCCGAGCGCGTCTTGGCCTGCATGCACGAGACCGAAGCTGAACTCTACAAACTCGGCGTCCCTGTTAAGACCCGCCACAACGAGGTCGCTCCTTCCCAGTACGAACTCGCCCCGATCTACGAAAACGCCAACATCGCCGCCGATCACCAGCAGACGGTCATGGTCATGCTGAAACGCGTCGCCCACAAATACGGTCTCGAGTGCTTGCTGCACGAGAAGCCGTTCGCCGGCGTCAACGGTTCCGGCAAGCACCTCAACTGGTCGCTCGGCAACGGTGCCCAAGGCAATCTCCTCGAACCCGGCAACACCCCGCACCAGAACATGCAGTTCCTCGTGTTCTGCGCTGCTGTCGTCCGCGCGGTCCACCGTCACGGCGCACTCCTCCGCGCCTTGGTCGCCTCGGCTTCCAACGATCACCGTCTCGGCGCCAACGAAGCTCCTCCGGCGATCATCTCGATCTTCCTTGGCGAGCAGTTGGCCGACGTGTTCAACCAGCTCAAGAAGGGCAAAGCCAAGTCTTCCAAGGCGGCCGGCACGATGCACCTCGGCGTCGACACGCTGCCGATCCTCATGAAGGACGCCGGCGATCGCAACCGCACCTCGCCGTTCGCCTTCACCGGCAACAAATTCGAGTTCCGCGCGGTCGCATCGAATCAATCCATCGCGGCCCCGCTTGCGGCGCTCAACACGATCATGGCCGAGTCGCTCGACTACGTCGCCACCAAGCTCGAAAAAGCCTCGCCCGCGAAGTTCAATGACGCGGTGCAGAGTTTGCTCACCGAAATCGCCACGGAACACGGCGCGATTATCTTCAACGGTAACGGCTATTCGGAAGAGTGGCATAAAGAGGCGGCCAAGCGCGGTCTCCCGAATCTCAAGACTTCGGTTGATTGCATTCCGGTCATTGCCGCCAAGAGCACCGTCGCCGCTTACGAGGCCTACGGAGTTCTCACTAAGCGCGAACTCGAGGCCCGCCGCGACATCGCGTTCGAGCAATATGTGAAGTCGGTCAACGTCGAGACCAACATCGTGACCGAGATGGTCGCGACCAAGTATATCCCGGCTGCCGTCCGCTATCAAACCGAGCTCGCCCAAAACGTGGCCGCCCTCAAGGCCGCCGGCGTGAAAGCCGATGTCGCGCTGCTCAATAAGATTACTGGTCTCATCACCGGTCTCAACGAAGCCTCTGAGAAGCTTGAGGAGATCCGCAGCCATCATGTCAGCGGACTCGAAGCTGAAGCTTCGCACTTCTGCCATGAGGTTCTTCCGCAGCTCCTCGCCATCCGCAAGGAAGTCGATGCGCTTGAGGCCCTCTGCCCCGATGAAAGTTGGCCGGTGCCGACCTACGAAGAGATGCTCTTCATTCGTTGATTTAGTTTAGAACGCTCAAAGAGAACCAGCGCCCGGTCGAAAACGACCGGGCGTTTTTGTTGTGCGCCCAGCAGGGCGCACTTGCTCATGTCTCCTGTAGTCCGCAGTGGGAGACACGAATTTCCTGAATCTTCAGGAACAGAAATGATTTAAATATTTCTTCGCATTGCCCGGTGGGTGCCGGAGGAGTAAGGGGTATATTCTTCACTATTAGCTGCGACAGGAATGGGTTTATCCTGCAATAGGGAGGGGTGGAAGGTCATTCTCTCAACAATCAACCCTAGTAATTGAGGAAAAGCGCTTGACTCACCCCCCGGATTTTGGGTCTTTCACCCTTCCCAATTTACTAATCGCCATGGCCAATACCAAGTCAGCACTCAAAGCCGCCCGCAAATCCCTCCGGAATGCAGCGCGCAACCAGAACATCAAGACCCGCCTCAAGACACTCGGTAAGAGCGTCCAAAAGGCTGTAACCGCCGGCGATGCCGAAAAGACCCGCGCTGCCGCGATCGCTTTCAGTTCCGCTTTGGACCGGGCGGTCAAGAGCGCCGTCATTCACAAGAATGTCGCCTCCCGCCAGAAGTCCCGCATGGCGAAGCATGTTTTCGCTGCGAAGTAATTTTCGGCGCAGATAAATTTTAAGCCCCGTGTGCCCCAAAAGGCTGCGGGGCTTTTTGCTGGGTGGATGGCATGTAGCCGCATTGGAGCGAAGCGACAATGCGGTGAGCGGTTCGGGGCCGAACGCGCTTTCGCCTTTGGCTCAAACGCGTATTGGATATTAAACCGGATGCGGTCGGTGGCGTGCTCGTCGCGCCATTCTGCTGGCCAGCAGAATGGGGCGAGCTCGCAACCTCAGACATGAATGGCGCTAAGTTAAGCGGCAGGTTCGTCGACTGCCTGACGTTTCGTCTGCGATGATTTGCTGCGGAATTTCGCAGGGCCGCCCCTTGTGGGCGAGCCGTTTCCGATGCGCCCTCCGGCACGGCCACAAGGGCCGGCCCGACATGCCTCATGCAAAACAGTTGGCCTGATCACGCATGGTAGCATGACGACCAACCTCCTTAACTTAGCGCCATTCACCACAGACATCCTGATCCCGAGGACTTAGGGTGAACTCAACTCCGCCGCGAATCGGGATATAATACAATTAATGCGGAGCACGCGTCCGTTCGACTGCGCTCAGGACGGCCGGAGCCTGTCGAATGGCCGGAGAGCGCGGAGCGTGACGTGATTTCACGCCGCGTTATCCCGTCGGCTGGGCTTGTTTCCCTTCGGGAAAATTCGGGTGGTTAGTGGGCAACCTGGATTTTCTCTCGGAGGCTTGGCCCACGAACCACACCAGCGTTCCGAAAAATTTGGACTTCAGGTAGGGGCGCTTGCCCTCAACCGCCACTCGTGCGAGGCGCGCCGCGAGTGAGCCTGTGGCGCTTGAGGGCAAGCGCCGCTACCGAGGTTGCACTGAATAGGTAGGGCGAACCCTCCCGGGTGAGCCGCGGCTCGGCGGGATGCTGCCGAGTGTCGCTTACGCTTGATAACGCCCTACCAGCGGAATCCTGTTTCATCAGGCTGATTTTGGGATCAAGAGGTCTGAAGTCTGTCTTCGTGGCACGGGTCTCCAGCCAGACCCGTGATTCCAAAACTCACGGGTGGGAAACCCGTGCCCTCCGACCCGTGCCGGCGCTGTTTCTGAATTTTACATCGGTTTCCAAGCTATCGATTCTTAGACATTGCGAAAAGTTAACTCATTACTAATTAATGCAGACTGTGAACGTCATCTCTCCACGCTCTCCTGTGTTGCTGCTTCTAGCCATCGGCTCCTTGGTGAGTCCGGCGGTGGGGATCGCGGCCAGCCAGTTGGATAGCTTGCTAAGTAATTCGCCCTTTGGCGCGGCCCCTAAGTCCGGTCAACCGATCGAGGCAGGTAATCAACTCTTGGAACTGCGCAGCATTTGGGAAGATAAGGGACAGCCGCTTTTTAGTATTTATGATACGGCGACGAAGCGCTCGCGTTGGGTCGGCTTGAATGACGCCAATGGTGATGTGGTGATCAAGAGCTACGATGCGGAGGCGCACACGATTTCCCTGGAGCAAAATGGCCGACCACTGTCCCTGACTTTAAAAAGCGGTCCACGGATCGTGCCGAATTCGCCAATGCCCGTGCAAGCCGTGATGCCGTACGGAGCGGCGGGTTTGTCTGGACAACAATTTCTTCCCAATGGCGTGGGCAAAAGCCCCGAGGCGCACCATATGCAGCAAATCGCCGACGAGATTCGCCGCCGTCGGGCCTTGCGCCAGCAGGCTCCGAATATGCCGACCCCGACACCCGGCGCGACCGGTAACAGTGGTCCAATGCGGCTTCCCGGTGCGTCGGGCAGCAGTGGCCCGATGCCCATGCCCACGCCCGGCACGGGCACCGGTCCGATGCCTATTCCTAGGCCCGGGGCTTCCACCGGTCCCACTCCTAATACCCCATCGAGACAATGAACATGACCGTGAAAACATCCGTCCGCGCTTTTACTCTGATCGAGATTCTAATCGTCGTGACTATTATCGGTTTGCTGGCGGGTGTACTATTTAAGGGTCTTGGAGGCGCGCAAGACGCCGCCCAGATCAAGATTGCCGGAATTGCCGTGCGCTCATCGATGAAGCTGCCGCTCGAACGCTACAAAATGGATATGGGCAGTTATCCGAGCACGGCTGAAGGATTGAATTCACTGTTGGTGGTGCCCGGAAATGCAGCTGGTAGTTGGCGCGGTCCGTACATGGATGATGAGGGTGGCAAAGTGCAATTGGATCCGTGGCACGAACCCTTCCAATATCGTTTCCCGGGGTCGAAGAACAAAATGAAATATGATTTGTTTTCCAAAGGACCGGATAAAACCGAAGGGACCGAGGACGACATTGGCAATTGGTGACCCCTCTGGTCGCAATGTGGCATCGTCAGAATATCCCTGCGGCGCACCGTAACTATCGAAGAGGATTTACTCTGATCGAAATCCTGCTGGTCTTGGCCTTGATGACTCTGCTGGTTTCGCTGTTCATTGCCGGGGTCTCTGATTTTTTCCGTGCCCAGGAAAAGACCATGAAGGATGTTTTTTGGGAATCCGTCCAAGCGGCCCGTTTGCAGGCGGTGGAAGGAGATCGGACGGTGAAAATGCGTTATGATGAGAAAAAAAAATTATTGCACTGGGGGACCGGGGAGACCGCTGCGAGTGTCGCCTGGCCGGGTAAAAGTGTGGAATTTCTGCCGGTCGATCAACGCGAGACCGTGCTCATTGGCGGTCAGTTGATCGAGCGAGGCGGAATGCTGGCGGTGCATTTCTTTGCCGACGGTACGGTGGAAAACTTCAAGGTGCAGCTGGTCGATAACGAGGGGCACCCGTCCCAATTGGAAATCGACCAGTGGACTTGTGCGGCGATCACCCGGAAAACCCCGTGATGCGATGATGACCCGCCGATCCAAGTTACGCCGAGCCTTCACCTTGGTTGAGGTGCTCATCAGTCTGGCGATTTTTGCGTTGGCGGCGGTCGTGCTGTCGGCGGCGTATCTCAATATTATCAGCAGCTACAGTGCGATGGGCGGGCGGCAGCAAGCGGAAGAAGATTGGAATTGGTTGCGCTTGAGCGTGCTGTTGGAACCCGACCGCAAAAAAGTCGAGGCGGGCGGGCGCTTGGCACTGACCAACGGCCAGCAGTTGGTTTGGACAGCGAAGATCGAGCCGACGGATGTGGCGGATTTGTTTCGGGTGAATTTGAGGGGGGAAACCGCGCAGACGACCGGCCCGGAGGCTTGGCAACGCAGCCAGATGGTCCAGCTGTTGCGGCCGACGTGGTCTGATCCCGCTGAGCGGGAAAAACTACGCGACATCACGCGGCAACGGCTGCTGAAGCAGCGCTCCAAATGAAGGCGACACGTATCTCTCGGTCTTCGAAATTGCCTCGGTTTTTTGGGCCTAGGGCCGGCCCTTGTGGGCGTGACGATAGGCGAGGGTGGAGCGGCACGGCGACAAGTGCGGGCCCTAGCGCCGGCACCAAGGACAGGCTGGACGCGTTTTCTCCTCTGCGCTTCAAGCCAACCCTTCCGGCCATTCGACAGGCTCAGGCCCCAAGGGAGGCCGGGTTCCACCCTTCTGCCACTCGCCGCACTTCGCGCGGCTTCACGCTCGTCGAATTGCTGCTGGCGATGGCGATCCTCTCGATGTTGGTCACGGCGCTGTTTTCCTTTGTTTTTTCCATGGGAGAAATATGGGGGCAGGGCGGGGAGAAACGTTTGTTCAGCCAGCATGTGAATGCGGTGACACGTCACGTGGAGTCGTTGTTGCGGCGCGCAGCCTGGCCGCATGGCGGAGTGACGGCAGCCGAGCCCTTCACGGTGAGAGAGGTTCGCCAGGGGACCGGCGGCACGGCGAATTTGCTCGGGTTTGATATGCTGGATGGTGACCGGTTGATGCGTTGGCCCGAGGAAGCTTTGCCGGAAGTGGAGTGCAGTCTGGGGCTGGAAACCAACCAAGGGCTCATGCTCTACTGGCGCTCGCGGCTCGAGAAACATGATAAGAATGATCCGCCCCGGGCGGTGTTGATTTCACCGCTCGTGACCAAACTGTCCTACGCGTATCACGAGGAGAATGGTGATAGCTGGCGCAAAGAAGATACCCTGCGCCGCGGTCGGTCGGGCGAGTGGGTGTTGCCTGATCGCTTGATCATCGCTTTCAAACAGGACCAATTCGAAGAACAGCGTGAACTTACCTTGCCCATCGGGAGCGGGGGCGTCGCTTTCTGATGAAAACTCGCATGCCCCATTTTGTTTCGGCCGGCGGTTCCTCTGCGGAGGAACACTGCTCGGAGTTTGGGTTGGATGGGCCATTACTGGAGACGCGGCACCCTCGCCGCGTGCTGCGGTCGACTCCGCGCCGAGGGCGGCGCGGCTCCAGTCCGCTCAAGGGAATCAAGCACGCGCAATGCGGCTCCGTGGTTATCTTTGTGCTGGGGGTGATTTTGCTGACCTCGTTTTTGCTCACGCGGTTGATGGACCGCGCGGCGGTGGAGTTGGCGGCGGAAAGCAAAGCCTCAAGCAAGACGGCTATGCGTCAGGAAGCGTATTCCGCTCTCGAGGCGAGCTTGGCGGTGCTCGCCGATTATGCGGCGGTGGACAACGGTCTGCACGCGGCCGAGCAAGGCTGGGCTCAGCCACTCGACCTGATGAACTACCAGCCATCCGCCGGTTATAGTGCAGAAGTGACCGTGGAGGATGAGACGGGTAAACTCTCGTTGCCGGTAGCGGACGAGACCGTATTACGCGGCTACATGGATGCCATTGGTTGTCCACCTACTTCACTGGACGATCTGGTGGATGCACTGCTGGTTTGGACCAACGCGAATCACATTCCGGAGAAAAGCGGTTTCGACGCGGAAAATTTCGCCGGATCGGCTCTGCCGTACATGGCGCCGCAACGCTCCTTGCGCTCCTTCGAGGAGTTGCGCGCGATCCCTGCCAGTCGGGAAATCTTTTTTGATGAAGATGGTCATTGGAACGAACTGGGCCACCGTTTCATCGCAGGCGCTTCGCTTTATCAATTCACCGCGAGCAACGTGAATTCAGCCCGGCCCGAAGGCCTGCTGGCGCTGGGACTGGATGTGGCGCATATCGATTCACTGGTGCAGGCCCGGGAAACCAATCGCGCGAATAATTCCTTCTATCGCGCGCCCGGCGAAATGTCCGGGGTGTTGGGCAAAGATAATCCACCGCCGGCTGGTTTGGGCGCGGATGCGATTTGCCTCCATCTGCTGATTACCGTGAAGAAAGGCTCGCGCGAATACCGGCTCGATGTCTGGGTCAGTCCGGCCGGCTCCACGCCTGCGGCCGTCCCGCCGCCACCGGCTGGTCTCGGACTTAACGGGGAACTTCCGGCGGGTTCCGTCGTGCAAATTCCAGCTAAAAGAGGCACGACGCGCAATAAAGTGGACTCCCCCTTTCAGATCTTGGAACTTCGGGAGAACAACGGCACCTAAAAACAGGATGACATCCCCGGCCCCTCAACCTCCCGCCGCTCCCTCCCCTCGACGCATGTCATCGGTGGTGCTACTACCCGGCGATAAATTCTTCGTTCGTCGCATCGCCCTGACCCCTGGGCAGGATGCAGCCGTGCAAGTCGAACTGGCGCTGGACACCTTTGGTCCGTTTGCCCCGGCGCAGATTTTCCATGGATTTTGCGCCTCACGTGATGGCAAGCAGGCTTTGATCTTTGCGGCTTATCGGAAAAATTTCACTGCCGAGGAAATTTCCAGTTGGAGCACCGCTGATTTGATTTTGCCGGAGTTTGCCCTTTGGCTGGCCCCGGCGACGACGCCAGCGGCCGGCACGTGGCTTTACGAGCATGACGATGGGCTCCAACTGATCGCGTGGGATGGCAGCGAATTACCGGCGGGCCTGCTTTTTCGCAAAACAGCAGGCGTCCCGGCCGAGCTCGCGGCGGGCGAATTGCTGGAGGAGGCGGCGAAACGTTTCGGTGGGCCGACAGATTCGCCGCGTCGGCTGAGCGGAAATTTTGTCATCGAGCGTTGGGGCAAAGAAGGACTCAGCCTGAAACTCGACAAACCCGGCCAAACCATGGCGACGCTGCTGCCCGTGGCGATGGCCCGCAGCATGGATGTGCGGGACAAGGCTGAATTGGTCGCCCTCGCGCAGGTCCAGCAGCGCGAAAATTGGCTCTGGCGTAGTTTTGCGGGAGCCGCCGCCGCGCTGCTTTTATGTGCCGTAGTGGAAGTGGGTCTGCAGCTCGCCGGCGTTGTCTTGGACCGCACCCAGCAGAAAGTGAAAGCTAACGCTCCCGCCGTCCAGAATATCGAGCAGGCGAATACTTTGGCGGCCCGGATGGAGCAGATGGCGGGGCAGCGCTTGAAACCCTTTGAAATGATTGCGCTGATTAACAAGAGCCGACCGGCCTCGATGCTTTTTAAGCAGACCACGACGAATAGTCCGACGCAGATCGAGGTGAGTATCGAGGTCAGCAACACTGCCGATATGCGCGACTTCGAGCCGGCGCTGAACAAAGCTCCCGGAGTGGAAAAAGTGGTGGTGAGTAATCAAAGGCTGCAACCCTCGGGGATCACTTCGTTTGATCTTAAGGTGACCTTTAAGCCGGATTTTGCCCACGAGGGGGACAGCAAATGAAAAATTTCTTTAACAGTAAAACGATGCGCGAGCGCGTGCTGATGGCCGCTTTCATTCTCATTGGCGCGCTGTGGTGGGGGACCTCATTACTCGGACGGACCCAGTTGCTGAAGCAGGAGTGGAAGATCACGAGTGCGGATATCGATGAACAACAGAACTGGCTGAAAAATAAAACGCAGGTCGAACAGCGGACTTTAAAAGTCACCGCCCAATTAAATCCCGCCAAGACCTTCAATGCCACGCAAGCTTTCACCGAAGTAAACCGTTTGACGCAGGGCATGGAGGTGACGATCGGCGAGACGAGAACCGAGCGCTCGGAAAACTTCGCTATGCATAGTCTCCAAGTGACGATTCGGAAAGTCGGCATGCCGTCACTCATTAAGTTTTATTTAGAGCTGAGTCAGAAGGCCCCCTATCTCGGTATTGATAAATGCTCGATCTCGATGGATCGGGCGAACCCGGGACAGGTGAACGCCGCGATTCGCATTTACTCCGTCGAGATGCTGACTCCGGTGGCGGCGAAGTGAGCTGGTCGCCGCGTGGGTCTGGTCGCGGCGTGGGAGTGAAACGACAACGTGGTGGCAGCGCCGCCGCGGCGGCGACCGCACTTTCGCTGCTGCTCAAGTGCGGCTACAAAACAGCGCGTCGGAGTGGAAACCAACGCCCACCTGCTGACGCGATCAAGCTCAGCGTTTCGCGAGCACTTCTTTGAGCGCTACAGCCACATTCGCGGGGACGAAGTGCGCGATATCGCCGCCGAGTTTGGCGATCTGTTTCACCAGCGAGGAACTGGTGTAGCTGTAGGCTTCCTTCGGCATGACGAAAATGGTTTCCACCTCGGGTTCCAGATGGCGGTTCATCAGAGCCATGTTGAATTCAAACTCGAAATCGGAGAGCGCGCGCAGTCCGCGGATGATGGCCTGGGCTTTTTGCTGGCGGGCGAATTCCACGAGCAACCCATCGAAGCTCACGACATCGACGTTGGGCAGATCAGTGAGATTGGCGCGGATCAATTCGACGCGGTGCTCCGTGCTGAAGAGGGAATTCTTCGTGGTGCTGATCGCCACGGCGACCGTGACGCGGTCAAACAACTTGGCGGCGCGCTCGAGGACATCGAGGTGCCCGTTGGTGATGGGATCAAACGAGCCGGGGTAAAGGCAAAGTCTCATAGGGGTAACTGATGGGCGGAGAAAAGGGCAGGGGTGCCCCGATGGCGAGGAAGTTTTCCGGGCGAGTAGCCGGGTGGGAGCCCAGCGACCACACGGCCTCTGAGGAACCGCATTTTCGCTGCGCTCAAATGCGGCTACCGGGAAGTTGGAGTAGCCGTGTTGGAGCGAAGCGACAACGCGGTGGGAGCATCGTCACCCATGACCGCATTTTCGTCGATGACGCAGGTGCTACAAGACTGGGTAGGTTGCGAGCTTGTCTCGCAACGTGACCGTGGTGCAACCAGCGCACTACTTATCGACGAGTTGGAGCCTCGGCCGGCTGAGTAGCCGTGTTGGAGCTCAGCGACAACGCGGTGGGCGCCTCGTCACCACTGACCGCATTTTCGCCGATGGCTCACGTGCGGGCTACTTGTCAGCGCCGCCTCGATGGCGAGGAAATTTTGCGTTTCACCATCTCGGATATTGCCAAGTGAGGGCCACGCGACTCGACTTCCTTTCATGCGTTTTACTCTGGCCAACTGGCTGACCGTCTCCCGCGTGCCTGCGATGTTTGCCATCGTCTGGCTGATGGATCGCGGCACTTCTTGGGCACCCACGATTGCTTTCTGGCTCTTTATCGCGGCGGCGTTGACCGATTGGTTTGATGGCATGATCGCCCGGGCGCGAGGCGAGGTGTCGTCGTTCGGCCGATTCATGGATGCCGTGATCGACAAGGTGATGGTGGTCGGCCTGATGATCGCGCTGGTGGTGGGTGATTATTTCATGGGTTTCGAATCGTACGCCATGGCGCTGCTGCTTTGTATTTTGGGCCGGGAATTTTTGGTGTCCGGCATGCGGATGGCCGCCGCGACCAAGGGACAAATTGTCGAAGCCGACACAGGTGGAAAAATAAAAACCTTCGTCCAGCTCAACTCCATCGGCTGGCTCCTCGGGGCGCGGATGTTCGCCAAGGATTACAGCGATGTCTCGTTCTTGGGCGATCCCCGGTTCGTCTCGTTCATTCACTATGGCGGCGTCGGCCTTTATGTTCTGGCCTCAGTGCTGACGATTACCTCGGGCATTTCCTATTTTCGGAAGCACGGCCACGTCGTGCTGGAGTGAACATGACACTCGCGGAACCTACTTGGTTGCGCCGGCTGCCGGCGAAATTTGTGATCAGGGTGGCGACGCTCGGACCGCTGGGGCAATGTTTGCCAGCACCGGGCACATGGGGTTCGCTCGCGGGGTTGCTTTACACGTTGCTGCTTTTTCGCCGACTCAGCTGGGCCGAAACGCTCGTCTACACGCTCATCGCCAGCTATGTCGCCGTGGCGTTCACCGGTGAGGCCGCCAAGCGGATGGGCCGTAAAGATCCGGGCGAAGTGATTCTCGATGAGTTTGTCGTGATGCCGCTGGTGTTTCTTTTCTGGCACAGCGGATTCACCGCGCATTTGCCAGAGTGGGTGGTGGCGCTGGCGGGCTTCGGCTTATTTCGCTTCTACGATATTTTGAAACCGCTCGGAATTCGCCGGCTGCAATCCTGGCCGGGCGGTTGGGGGATTGTCGTGGATGATTTCGTCGCGGCGCTGGCAGCGTGTGCGACGTTGCATTTCGGCGCGTGGCTCTGGGCGCTGCGGTGAGGCCGTACAGAATCGTCAAAGATTTTGTTCGGTTCCTTTGTCTTGGGGTTTGTTTTGGGGTAGGGCGAACCCTCCGGGTGGGCCGTTAATCGCGCGCGGCTCAGCGGGACGCTTCGCCCTGCCGCAATTCCATGCTGCGTTGAGTGATGTCCTCAGTCCTCGATCCACACCTGATCGTGCGTGCGCACGAGATCGAAGAGCTCGATGATTTCGAGGTTGTTCATTTGCACACAACCGGAAGTCGAGGGTCGGCCGAGCCGGTCTTCGTGATTCGTGCCGTGGATATAAATATACCGGGAGTGGGTATCGACTAAGCCACCGGCATTCACGCCGGGTTCGAGTCCGCTCAGCCAGAGAATGCGCGTCGTGATCAGATTTTTCGCCTGCAGCTCTTCCTCGAGCTCGTTGAAATGTTTGCCCAAGCTGACGCGGGCCTTGAACACGATCCCAGGCGGGGCGTCGGCACCGATCTTCTCGGCGATTTCGTGCAGGCCACGGGGCGTGCCGAGGGAATCTTTCACGTTGGAAGGCGGTCGCAACGACGTGGATATGACGTAGGTCTTGCAGAGAGCGCCGTTTTGATAAAATCCAAGCAACTGACGGGCAATGGATACGACAATAGTACGCGATGTCGGCTTGAGTCCGAGCGCGAGACACTTTTCATTCACCTGTTTCAAATATTCTTTCACGTGAGCAATAAAACTTATCGAGTTGGTATCGTCGGAGCCACCGGAGCGGTCGGTCAAGAACTGATCAGCCTGTTGGTGTCGCGTAATTTCCCCTTGGCGGAGCTGCGGCTGCTCGCCTCGGCCCGGTCCGTGGGGCGTCTCATGGATGTCGGCGGGAAGAAAGTGACCGTGCGAGAGGCCACGCCAGAGGCTTTTGAAGGCTTGGATATTGCGCTCTTCGCGGCCGAGGGCGCCATCGCCAAGGCCTTGGCCCCCGAGGCGGTCAAACGCGGTTGCTTGGTGCTCGATAAGAGTTCGGCCTACCGCATGTACGCGGATGTACCGCTCGTGTTGCCCGAGATCAATCTCGAGGCGACGCGCAAACACAAGGGCATCATCGCGAGTCCGAACTGCTCGACTTCGGTGGCGCTCATGGGGCTGTATCCCTTGCATAAGGCTTTTGGTTTGAAGCGCGTGATTTTTGCGACCTACCAATCCGTCTCCGGCACGGGCGCCGATGCGATCGACGAACTCGAAGCGCAGGTCCAAGCCTACGCGAAAGGCCAACCGCTGATCCACAAAGTTTATCCGTATCAAATCGCTTTCAATCTCATCCCGCAGGTGGATAGTTTTGGCGCGGATGGCTACACGGGCGAAGAATCCAAGATGCGCGAGGAGAGTCGCAAGATCATGGGCCTGCCTGCGCTGAAAGTTTCCGCGACCTGCGTGCGTGTGCCCGTCGTGCGCGCCCACTCGGTGGCGGTGAATGCGGAGTTTGAAATGCCGGTGGATATCGCGGCCGCACGTGCGGCGATCGCGGCGTTTGCCGGGGCCACGCTCGTGGACGATATCGCCAATAAAATTTATCCTACTCCGCTGGATTTCAGCCGGCAGGTGAAGTGCGGTGTCGGTCGCATCCGCCTCGATACCGCGCTGGACAACGGTCTCTCGTTCTGGGTCAGCGGTGATAACCTCTGGAAGGGCGCCGCACTCAATTCGATCCAGATCGCCGAAGCGATGATTCGCGAAGGCATTTCGCTGCGCGCGAGCTGAGACGGGGGGGGGTGTAGCCGTGCTTGAGCCATCGGCGAAAGCGCGGTCAGGCGCGGCGTGTGCATGGCACCGCGTTATCGCTGCGCTCCCACACGGCTACTCGACCTGCGTGATTTTATGTTCGATAGCGGTGTTCACCGTTCGGCCGTGCTCTGGACTCTCGACTCTTAGCTCTCGACTGCCTGATTTCCGTTGGATTTTCCAGTCACTCCCTTCTTGCGGCGGGCCGCGTGCTCCGGCATTTTTCGGTTTCACCCATGGGACCCGATCTTCGCGAAACTTTCCTCACTGAATTGCGCACCAGCGTGCAGGACAGTATTTTTGTGAAGCTCACTCTGGGCAAAGCGCGCGGAGGCGCAGCGGATCTCCAGAATATCTACATTCGCCCGCTGACCCTGCGCGGGGCACCGCATCTTACGTTTGTTTGGCGGTACACCACGAAAGACATCACGAAAAATTTTATTCCCGCCGAGGCGCTCGCCCAGATCGAAACGCTGGTGGGGGCGCAGTTTCACAGCGCGCATCTTTTCACCACCGCGCGAACGGCTCAGCTCGAATACAATAAGAAGGGTGAACCCCGCTATAGCTTTGGCCCGGCTGCCGTAGGAGAGATTCAGCCCGCCGACCACGATCGCACCAAATCCCGGTTGCTGCCAGCGACGAGCCAGACGTGGTTGGAAGCGTTGGGGGTCACCAATCCAGCGGGCGTCGTGCGTCCCGGTATGGCTGATAAGCACCGGCAGATTCATAAGTTCGTCGAGATTCTGAGTCACCTCGCGGCCGAGGCGGCCCTGCCCACGAACCGGCCGGTGGAAATCGCCGACATGGGTTGCGGCAAAGGTTACCTGACGTTTGCCACGCACGACTATTTTAACCTCGTCGCTTCCCGTCCGACCAACGTGATGGGCCTTGAGACGCGGCCGGAATTGGTGGAAAAGTGCCAGGCCATCGCCCGCCGCGCGGGTTCGGCGCGCCTCACTTTTAAAGGGGGAACCATTCAGTCGGCATCCTGCACCGCGCTCGATGTTCTGATCGCCTTGCATGCGTGCGACACTGCGACCGACGACGCTATTTTTAAAGGCGTGCAGGCCGGAGCGACATTGATTGTGGTCTCGCCTTGTTGTCAGAAGGAACTGCGCCCGCAGTTGACCGCCGCGCCCCTGCTGGCTCCGGTGTTGCGCCACGGAATTTTTCAGGAGCGCCACGCCGAGTTCGTTACCGATGCGCTTCGGGCGCTCCTGCTCGAATGGGCGGGCTACGACACCAAGGTGTTTGAATTCATCTCCACCGAACATACCGCGAGAAACCTGATGATCACCGCCACGAAGCGCACGGAAAAGCCGGACTCCACGGAAACGGCTGCCCAGATTCGCACGCTGGCGGATTTCTACGGTATCAAAACCCATGCGCTGGCTCGGCATTTTGGTTTCAAGCTGTCCTCTCATGCCGAATAAACCGTCGGTGCGATATTGCATGAAACGAATTCTTCAGAGGAAAAACAGTGGCACGGGTCTCCCGACCCGTGATTTCTATGCCCCCGGGTCAGACGACCCGGGCCATTTTTATTTTCAGCTCGCATGAAACTGGAATCGCTCGATTGGGACGTGCTCGACCGTCTTCGCCAAACTTTTCTCTCCTCCGCCAAATCGGCCGGACCTTACTGGCATACGATGACGGATCTGGAGTGCTACGATCTCACGTATGGCGAGCGCATCGGTTGGAAATGGGATGCGGTGCTGCGGGAACTGCGTCTGCGCGGCTGGACGCCCCCCGTGGGAGTGACGGTGTGCGACTGGGGTTGTGGCAGCGGCATTGCGGGCCGGCGCGTCGTGGATTTTCTGGGCGCAGGCGATTGCGTCGGTCTGCGGTTGCACGATCATTCTCCGTTGGCGATTGATTTCGCGGAGCATCGGGCCCGTCAGATATTTCCCGCGCTGACCGTCGAGCGGGCCGATACCCGTTTTTTGCGGAGCGAGGAGCCGATCGGCGTACTGGTGCTCAGTCATGTCTTGAATGAACTCGATGAAATCGCCCGGGCGGAACTCACGGGTTTGCTCGCCCGCGCGCAGACCGTCCTCTGGGTTGAACCCGGCACGCATGAAGTGAGCCGGTCCCTGATAGGCTGGCGCGAAAAAGCGCGGGCCCAAGGTTTGCAAGCGGTGGCGCCCTGCACACATCAGGCGGGCTGCGGCTTGATGACGACGGGCAACGAGCGGCACTGGTGTCATCACTTTGCTGAGCCGCCGATGAATATCTACGCCGATTCCGATTGGGTGAAATTCGGGCAACGGGCGGGGATCGATCTGCGATCACTGCCCTATAGTTTTCTGGTGTTGGATCGTCGTCCGGTGGAGGCGGGGGCGGGCGCTTCGCGCATTTTAGGCGATCCGCGCATCTACAAAGGCTACGCCAAAATTTTCAATTGCAGTGCGAGCGGAGTGGAGGAGCTGACGATGCAGCAACGCGTGGACAAAGTGTTTTTTAAATCACTCAAGAAGACCAAAGGCCCGTTACTCTACCGTTGGACCCGGGAAGGAGAACAGATCACTGCCGCGCAACCGATCATTGAAGTACTTCCCGATTCAGGGAGTGCCTGATGATTCGACCCGTTTTGCCCACGAATAACGCGAATGTGCCACCAATGAAAACCCAGGCAAGGCACAGAAATTTCGCGGCGGATTTTGCGGATGAACGGGGATGCGATCACCGATCTGAAATTTCGGATTTTTTATCCGTCTGCATTAAAGGATCGCCCGATAGGCGGCCATACTCGCACCTGACCAGGATTGACTTGGTTGGTTGCGCGCTTGCCTCGTTCTGCTGGCCAGCAGAATAGCGCTGGCAAGCACGCTACCTGCTACGGAGTTTTTCGGTCAGCCCACGACGCGAATCCAAATAGACGTCGGACCGATGGCGCAAAAAAGCCGGCGGGGATTTATCCGGCCGGCTGGGGATATCCCCACTGGGGAAATGCTCGATGCGCTGCCTTACTTCACTCCGAGCTCGGCGAGGGCGGAGTCGAGGGACTTGATCAGCGCGGCGATGGTTTCGTCGGTTTCGTCGCCCATGTTTGAAATGCGGAATGTCAGGCCCTTGAGTTTGCCGTAACCGCCGTCGATCACGAGGCTGTGCTTGGACTTCAGAATTTTGTTCAACGCGGTGAGATCGACCTTCAGTGTGTTGGCAAAACAGTTGAGCGAGAGGGAGCCGTAGCCTTCCTTCGGGAAGAGGGTGAAACCTTTCGCGAACGCCCAATCGCGCATGGTCTGATTCAGCCGCGCATGGCGGGCATAACGGACCTCGGCGCCTTCCTGCTTGATGTCGGCGAGCTTGGACTTGAGCGCGTAGATGAGCGGGATGACCGGCGTGCTGGGCGTCATGCTGGCTTCGTGATTCTTTTGGAATTCGAGCAGATCGAAATAATAGCCGCGGGTCTTGCTGAGGGCGGCACGGGCGAGGGCGCGCTTCGAAGGCGAGATGAGCGAGAGGCCGGGAGGCAGGGCGAGGGCTTTCTGCGAGCCGGTGAGCATGATGTCGAGGCCGAGCTCGTCCTTCTTGATCGGCATCACGCTGAAGGAACTGACGGTGTCGATGATGCTGATGACGTCGGGGAACTGGCGCAGCACGGCGGCAAGCGCGGGCAGATCGCTCATGCAGCCGCAGGAGGTTTCATTGTGGATGATCGTGACGGCGTCGTACTGGCCGGTGGCGAGTTCGGCGCGGAGGGCCTCGGGATCGACGGGCTGGCCCCATTCGAATTTCAGGGCACCGGCGGCGAGACCGCAGCGTTGGGCGACATCGATCCACTTGTCGGAGAAAGCGCCGTTCATGCAGCAGAGGACTTTTTTCTGCACGACGTTGCGGAGCGCGCCTTCCATGAAACCCCAGCCGCTGCTGGTGGAAATATACACGGGGTCCTGCGTGTAGAAGAGCGCCTGTAAGTCCGGCTGGATGGACTGGTAGAGCGCGACGAAGTCGGTGCTACGGTGCCCGATCATGGGTTGAGCCATGGCGCGCAGAGTTTTGTCGGAGACGGCGATTGGACCGGGAATGAAGAGCTTGTAGGACATGTTGGTGAGAAGCCGGTATTGCATGTTATTGAACCGGCCTGTAGCAAGACTTCACTTAAACCTCTTTCATCGCGCAACGTCTATTCATGTCATGTTAAACCGCTGGATCCGCCATCAAGCTAACGAGTTCTCCCAGTTCGGCCTCGATGTGATTCTCGGTAAGCGGGAAGGCGTGGGGGCGGTGCTCTTCGGCGTGTTTTTGCAAGGTTGGTCCTATGTTTTCAACGGCGTGGTGCAGCTTCGGCTCTGGCTGTACCGAAATCGTATTTTCCACGACACTCCGCTCGGCTGCCTCGTCGTGGTGGTCGGAAATCTCACCGTGGGTGGCACCGGCAAGACGCCCGTCGTGGAGAAATTCGCCCGCGCCCTGCATGACCGTGGGCGCAAGGTCGCCATTCTCAGTCGCGGTTACAAGAGCAAGGCCCCGCCGTTTTGGAAAAAATGGTGGTATCGTTTTACCCACACCGAAGAGGCACCCCCGCGCGTGGTGAGCGATGGCGTGACGGTGCTGCTCGATTCGGAGGTCGCTGGCGACGAGCCGTTCATGCTCGCGAAAAATCTCCCCGGCGTGGTCGTGCTCGTGGACAAAAACCGCGTGAAGGCCGGCGCGTATGCGATCAAGCATTTCGGCTGCGACACGCTCGTGCTCGACGACGGTTTTCAATATCTCCCGCTCAAGGGCCGCTTGAATCTCCTGCTCGTCGACAAGACTAATCCCTTTGGCAACGGCTTCGTGCTGCCGCGCGGCATATTGCGCGAGCCGGTGAAGCACCTGAAGCGGGCCTCGTATGTTTTTCTCACCAAGTCGAACGGCCATCGCGACGAGGAGTTGGAAGCGGTGATCAAGCGTTTCAACCCCGGCGTGGAAATCATCGAATGCGCGCACAAGCCGCAGTACTTGCAGCGCGTCGGTGGCGCCGAGCGCCGCCCGCTCGAAGACATGAAGGGCAAGCGCATCGGGGCCTTCAGCGGCATCGCCACGCCGGAGAGCTTCGAGCGGTTTCTTCACGAGGGGGGGGCGCAGTTGGCCCAGGTGCGACGCTTTCTCGATCACTACCGTTTCACCCGCGAAGATCTCGTGGAGGAATACACCGCCGCCAAGAAAGCCGGGGCCGAGTTCATCGTGACCACCGAGAAGGACGCCGTCCGCATCCCCGCTGACATCGATTGTCCGCTGCCGCTTTATTATTTGCGCTTGGAAATCGAGATCCTGCGCGGGGCGGATGATTTTCAGGATGCCGTGGGTAAGATCTGTTTCCCCCGGGGCGTGCCCGCGAATGAAATCGTCCCCGCCGGCACGCACACCCGGCCGCTGTGGGGTTGAGCGGGCGCTGGTAAACGTAGCGGCAGGCGCTGGCCGCGCCGGAGACCTGCGACGGCTGGTTCATGCAAAGGAGTCGCCGCGTTGGAGCGGAGCGACAACGTGGTCGAAATCGCGCACCGCTGGCCGCGCTTTCGCCTGCGGCTCAAACGCGGCTACCCTCCGGCACCCCGCGCGCCCCGCTTGTCCGTCGTAGCCTTGGCGAAGTCGGAACGTCGCGTTCCACCTCGATACAGTTCAGCCGGTTTGCGCCGTGACAGGCTCAGCTCGTTTTCCCCATAGCTCATGTGGTTTTCCATTCGTGTCTATTCGTGTGATTAGTGGGAAAACTCCGGGGTTTCTCGGAGGATTGGCCCACGAAGCACACGAATGATTCACGAATGCCGAAAAGCTGCGGCCGGGGCCTAGCCTCGATTGAGGGAGCAGCGCAGGCATTTGCCGTGGTGGAACCCGACCTCCCGCCGTCGCCAAGGCTATAGCGGACAAGCCGGGCGGGTTTTGCCTCGTGCGTGTAGCCTCGTTTGAGGGCGCAGCCCGAAAACGGGGCCGCCAGACACCGCGCTTTCGCCTGCGGCTCAAACGCGGCTATCCTCCGGCACCCCGCGCGCCCGGCTTGTCCGTCGGAGCCTTGGCAAAGTCGGAACGTCGCGTTCCACCTCGATACAGTTCAGCCGGCGTGAAGACAATGCACCGCGCGCCACCCCAACCACAGCGCCGTAGATTTCCCGGAATCAATTTGTGGTTTGTTTCAGGGCGCGATCGATCGCGATAGTGGGTCTTCACCCCATGCGATGGGTCTCGCTATCGCCTGAGATGTTTCTCGCTATGCTTCTCGCTATCGGTGTTCACAGGGAACACAGAATGCGATACGTGCGCGACTTCCGTCGGGCGCGGGGTGACGCTCTTTGGTGTGAAATTATTCAGCACCATCGCCGCCGTGCGTTTCTCCAACCCCAACTTAATCATGAAGAAAAGTGACTTAGCCAACGACGGCAGCCGGTTCCGCTCTAGGGATGCGCGGCGAGATCCTCGGATAGTAAACCTGCGCGCATCGGCCGCTGGGCCCGTCCGCGATTTTTTTCCGCAGCTAACCACCGACTGGCGAAGCGCCACTGAGACGAAATTATGACCAAAGAATCGTTGGGCGACAAAACCCCGCAGCCGAGCCCTCCCGACCAGCGCTTCGGCGAAGATCGCCCATCCGCCACCCCCGGTGGCCGATGGAGTTCGGCACTGCCACGAAAGACCCTGCTCGGCTTCATGGCCGCCCTGATTGCCGTCGTGGCCATGTCGGTGGTCTCCTATCGCGCCCTACAGGCTCGATCGACGGGCGCACAACAAATGATGCAAGCGCTTGAAATGACGAAAGCGCTCGAGGCCTCGATCTCCACGCTCACGGACGCGGAATCGAGTCAACGCGGCTATCTGCTGATCGGTGACAAGTCGTATCTCGATCCGTATACGGCCGCGCTCGCCGAACTGCCGGGCAACCTCGCGAATATTCGGCGCTTGGCGGCAGACAACCCAGCGCAACTGAAGCGATTTGAGGCCGTCGAACACCTCGCCGCCGACCGGATGGCCATTCTTAAAGAAGGCGTCGAACTGAAGCACGCTGGTCAGTCTGAAGCCGCGCCTGAGCTGGTTCGTTTGGGCCGAGGCAAGGTGATGATGGAACGTCTGCGTGCGTTGATCAGCGAGATGCAGGCCACCGAGCGCGCGACCCTCGAGGCCAACACGCAGGAATGGGAGCGGGCCGCCGCCTTCTCGACGTTCGTCACCTGGGCGGGATCAGCGCTCTTGGTCTTCCTGATCGTCGCCGCCGCCGTCGTGTCCTCGCAGGATTTTCGCGCGATGCAAACGCAGGCCTGGTTGAGGGCGGGGCAGAACGAACTCAGTGTCCGGCTGCAAGGTGAGCAGGAGGTCGAGCAACTGGGCGAAAAGATCGTCAGCTTTGTCGCTCGCTATCTCAACGCCCAGGTCGGGGCCATGTATTCTGCCGAGGAAGAGGGCCGCCTCCGCCTCGTGGGCGCCTATGCGATTCCTGTGCGTGCTTCTGACGGGCCCGACCAGCCTCATCCCGTGGGCGGCCTGACGAGACAAGCCCTGCGCGAGAAGTCGGTCATGACGATCAGCGATGTGCCGGCTGATTACTTTCCGGTCACCTCTGGCTTGGGCGGCAGCCGGCCGCGGCACCTCGTGATCGCACCGACCAGCGTCGATGGGGTGGCCAATGCGGTGCTGGAATTGGGCTTCTTCCGCGCCGTCTCTCCGCATGACTTGGAGCTGCTGCGCCTGATCGCTGAGCCCATCGGCGTTGCCCTGAGAACGGCGCAGTTCCGCAAAAAGCTCGCGCTCTTGCTCGAGGAGACGCAGCAACAGGCAACGGAGCTTCAGGCTCAGCAGGAGGAGTTACGCGTCTCCAACGAAGAGCTCGAAGAGCAAAGCCGCGCGCTCAAGGAGAGTGCCGTGCGGCTCGAGGCGCAGCAGGCGGAGCTTGAAGAAACCAACACCCAGCTCGAGACGCAGGCCGACGTGTTGCAGGCGCAGAAGGACCATCTCGAGCGCGCCCAGCTCGAATTGACAGCGCACTCGGCCGAGCTCGCGCGCGCAAACCAGGTGAAGTCGGAGTTCCTCGCGAACATGAGCCACGAGTTGCGCACGCCGCTCAACAGCGCGCTCATCCTCTCGAAGCTGCTCGCGGATAATCGGAATGGCAACCTCACCGCAGAGCAGGTGACCTTCGCGGAGACGATCTACGGCGCGAACACGGATCTGCTCACGCTCATCAACGACATCCTTGACCTCTCGAAGATTGAGGCCGGCAAGGTGGAGGTGCACCTGGAGAAGCTCTCCCTCCGCTCGATGATCGAGCAGTTGCGGCGCACGTTCGACCCGCTCGCGGCGCAGAAGGGGTTGCGCTTCGAAACCTCGCTTGCGGACGAAAACGGCGACGGCGACGAAATTGTGAGTGACGGCCAGCGCCTGCAGCAAGTGCTGAAGAACCTCGTGTCGAACGCCGTGAAATTCACCGAAAGCGGGACGGTGCGCCTCGCGGTCGATGCGCGGAAGTCCTCCGACGGAGTGCCGCTCGTGCGCTTTTGCGTCATCGATAGCGGCGTCGGCATCGCTCCCGAGCACCAGAATGTCATCTTCGAGGCCTTCCGCCAAGGCGACGGCAGCACGCACCGGAAATACGGCGGCACCGGGCTCGGCTTGTCGATCTCGCGGGAACTCGCGCGCCTGCTCGGCGGCGACGTCACGTTGCAGAGCGAGCCCGGCTTGGGCAGCACCTTCACTCTGACGGTGCCCCGCTTGCTCGGGGAGCCCGGCACCACCGCGACAACCCGCCCGGCGAGCGCCGCGCCCGCCGCTTCGGCACCTGTCGCGCCCGCCCCATCGTCTCCCGCGTCTTCGTTTGCACCCGCGCCCGCGCGCCCGCTGGCCATGGCCGAGGCTGGCCCGGTGGCGAAACTCGTCGACGATGATCGCGACCTGATTGGGCCAGGCGACCGCGTGATCCTCGTCGTCGAGGATGACGCCGCCTTCGCCAGCATCCTCGTCGGACTCGGGCGCGAGCGCGGCTTCAAGGTCGTCGCCGTGCCGACCGCCGATGATGGCATCGCCGCGACCCGCACGCACCAGCCGGTGGGCATCCTGCTCGACGTGAAACTGCCCGACCACTCGGGCCTCACCGTGCTGGAGCGCTTGAAGCGGAACCCGGTCACGCGCCACGTGCCGGTGCACATGATCTCGCTGGAGGATCACACCCAGCAGGCACTCGAACTCGGCGCGGTGGGTTATACGCTCAAGCCCGTCAAGCGCGAGGAACTGTTGCGCGCGCTCGAACACATGGAGCAAAAGCTCGCGCAGAAGATTGGCCGCGTGCTGGTGGTCGAAGACGACGAGAGCCAGCGGATGGCCATCGAGGCTCTGCTCGGCGGCGACGACGTGAGTATCACCGCCGTCCCGACGGCGACCGCCGCGCTCGAGGCCCTGCATACCTCGACGTTCGACTGCATGGTCGTGGATCTCACCCTGCCTGATCTCAGCGGCTACCAGCTCCTCGAGCGCATGGCCGACGACGAGCGTTACTCGCACCCGCCCGTCATCGTCTATACGGGACGTTCTCTTACTCGCGACGAGGAGCAGCGGCTGAGCCAGTACTCGCGCTCGATCATCATCAAGGGCGCGCGCTCGCCCGAACGGCTGCTCGACGAGGTCACGCTGTTCCTGCACCACGTGGAGGCAAAGCTGCCCGCAGACCGCCAGCGCATGCTGCGCGAAGCCCGCAACCGCGACGCCGCTTTCGAGGGCCGGCGCATCCTTTTGGCCGAGGACGATGTGCGCAACGTGTTCGCGCTCTCCCGCGTGCTCGAGCCGCTCGGGGCCAAAATGGAAATCGCGCGCAACGGCAAGGAGGCGCTCGCCGCCCTCGATAAGCTGGGCAGCGCGGAGCAACGCGCGGGCGGTATCGACGTCGTCCTCATGGATATCATGATGCCCGAGATGGACGGCATCGCGGCGATGCGGGCCATCCGCGCGCGGCCGGAATGGCAAAA
>Ga0105049_10000774_pt1 | contig 35956 bp, 31 predicted proteins | sample MAT06_FD_78087 | JGI IMG/M metagenome (GOLD analysis project Ga0105049, IMG submission 78087) | Freshwater microbial communities from Lake Fryxell liftoff mats and glacier meltwater in Antarctica - MAT-06 | ecosystem: Environmental > Aquatic > Freshwater > Ice > Liftoff microbial mat | place...
CGTGTGCGTGTGCGTGTGCGTGTGCGTGTGCGTGTGCGTGTGCGTGTGCGTGTGCGTGTGCGTGTGCGCACCCGTCGCGTCAGTCGTCACGAGCGCCGTTACTCCTGAATGCCTGGCGGCCCTCGTCCGTCTCCCAGATCGGTGCGGGTACTGCGGTACGGTTGATAGTTGCGTCCCCAATCAACCCCGACAACCTCAAGCCACATACGCGCGCCGTCGACGTGCACCACAACGTAGTGATAGGCGTTGTCGCCGGGCTCCATCCCCGGCTTGACGAGATGCTGGAGGCGAATCGAATCCGCAGGGGCAGCCGCGATGTAGCGCCGAAGATCAGGCTCCCCCTGATAACTGTACAGCGGTGCCCCACCACCGCCGGTCACGATCTGGTCCATCCGACGTGAGGCACCCGCCGTATCGCGATAGCGCTCCACCCAGTGTTCGAAAAAGTGTTCGTGGCCCGTGACCAACAGCTCGACGCCGTGGGCGCGAAAGAGCGGCATGTAGTTCGCGCGAACCGCCGCCGTCGGGCCTTCGATAATCGCACCGCCGTGCGGTCCCGAGGAGAATGCCGGGTGGTGAAAGGTCGCGACAATGTGTGTATAGCGCTTGCGATCCAATCCTTGCAGCTGCCCGCGTACCCACGCCAGCTGTGTGGAGTCCGCGGCGATATTCGAGTCGAACGCCAGCACGAACGTGTTGCCGAAGCCGAACGCATACGTGGGATAGCCACGCAGCCTCCGAGACGCGCCGTCGGCGGGAATCAGTTGCGCGACCGCCTGCAAGTAGTTGCTCAGTCCCGTAAGACGTCCCGCATCGCTGAGCGACGAGGCCGACGTGACGTCGTGGTTGCCCGGTGCCAAAAAGTACGACACGTCGCCTTCGGTGGTGAGTCGGTTGATCAGCCCAACAAAGCTCACATTCCACTGCTTGGGATCGCGTCCGTTCACGACGGCATCCCCACTCTGCAGCACGAAGCGCACCGGATCAGAACCGTCCTTCAGCGTCTTGATCGTGCGCAACATGGACTCCACCACTAACGAATGCTCGTACTGCGGGTCGACGCCGTCGCGACGACCGCGCGTATCGCCGTACACGATGAACGAAAAACGCGTCACCGCTGCGCTTTGGGTTTCCGTCGGCATCGGTGTGGTCGGCCGTGTGATCGCCACCACCGGCTCGCGCCCGGTCGATTGCGATTGGCCCGGGCTCGGCACGAGCGCAAGCAGGATCAGCGGCAGCACCTGTCGAAGCATCTTCATGGAAGTCCGAGGGGTTATGGTGAGAGTGATAGGAGTTGCTGTCTACGTTCTACGCTTTGCCGCAGCGCGTTTCGCGCGCTTCGCCGCCTTGTCCAGGCGGACTCGCTCCGCCTCCGCTAGGATTGCCTCGCGTGCCGCAATCGACGCCTCACGCGCCGCCCACTCGCCGCGATCGCGCGCTTCGACCGCTCTCGTCCGCGCCAGACTCTCTGCATCGCGCCACGCCTGCACCTTCGCGTGATCGCCGCCCATCAGCACCTCGGGCACATCAAACCCGCGGTACGCGGCTGGCCGCGTATAACTCGGCGCGCTGATGCCCCGATCAAAGAATGAATCCGTGCGGGCGCTCTCCATGTCACCAATGGCCCCCGGCAGCAATCGCACCACAGCGTCTACAATGGCCAGCGCCGCCGGCTCACCACCGCTCAGCACAAAGTCGCCAAGCGAGAGCTCTTCGGTGGCGAGATGCTGCGCCACGCGCTCATCCACATCCTTGTAGTGACCGCACAAGAGCGTGAGCTCCCCACCCGCCGCAAAACGCACCGCATCAGCATGCGAAAACCGTTTGCCGCGCGGCGACAACAGCACGATCGGTGCCACGGCGCCCATCGACTCGACGGCTTCAAAAAACGGCTCGGGCTTCATCACCATGCCGGCGCCGCCACCAAAAGGCGAATCATCCACCGTCTGGTGGCGGTCATGCGTGAAGTCGCGAAGCGCGATCATCGAATAGCTCACACTGCCCGCACTTGCCGCCCGCGAAGGAATACTGAGCGACAGTGGCCCGTCAAAGAACTCCGGGAAAAGCGTGACGATGTTGATGCGCAGCATAGACAGAAGCTACTCCAGCAACCCCTCGAGCGGCTTCACCACAATCACACGGGCCGCTTCGTCGACGTGCGCAATGATGCCGGGATGCCACGGCACCAGCGGGCGGCCGGTCGCCGTCTCCACCTCAAGCAGCAGCCCCTGCGGCGCCTCGTACACGTCGCGCACATGCCCCACGCTCCCCCTGCCCTCGACATGCACATCCATGCCGATCATCGAAAAGACGTACACATCGTCTTCATCGGGCTCGGGGATGCGAGTCACATCGACCAGCAGGTACCGACCGCGCCACAGGTCCGCGAGGTCCCGGTCGGCCACCTCGGCCACCCGCACCAACCATTCTTTATTCATCGGACGACCGTCTTCGACCGTGAGCGCCACCGGCTGATCGTCCTGGAGCGTCATCGCACCATCGCGATCGCCCGCATAAACGACGGCGCCGGACGCGAAGATCACGTCCGGCGCATCGGTCATCGGTTCGATAGCCCACGCGCCGCGCACTCCATGCGCGCGACGCACACGCCCAACAACCGCATACTCGGCCAGCTTACGCCTCGCCCGACGGCAGAGACACGGCAGCGGCCTTGAGCTTGGACGCCAGGCGCGTCTCATGACGAGACTTCATGACGCCAGCGCGACGGAGCAGCGAACGCACCGTGTCGGTCGGCAATGCGCCATGATCCAGCCAATGATTGACGCGATCGATCCTGAGGTTGATCGCGTTCTCACCGCCGTTGCGCGGCTGATACTGACCGATAATCTCGATAAAGCGACCATCGCGCGGGAACGTCGACTCGGCGACAACAATACGGTACATCGGGGTCTTTTTCCGGCCTTCACGGCGGAGACGGATACGAACGGCCATGTCGATTTCCTGAAGCGATGGTTTCTGAGTGCGACGGAAGGCGATAGCCTGCCTCGCAAATACCTGAGCTCATCGCGCTATCGGCGTTTCCGGAGCGCACTCAGGGCCCCGCGCAAGCACGGGGACAGCCTTTCAACATAGGCAATCCCCGACTCACGCGCTACTGGGTGCCCTGAGGCATTCCCAAGCGCCGACGGGCGGGCAGGCTACTTGACCGTGAAAGCCGCGACCGCCTTGGTCTTGTCCCACTGCACCGCCAGCTCACCACCCTTGCCGGCCGGCGTCACCATGATCTCCATCTTCTCGACCACAGCTGGAAGGGCACTGACCTTCATCGGGATACGAACCAGGTCCATCTCCTTCTTGTATTCCGTTCCCCACTGCTTGGTCTGCTTGTTCACGATAAGCTCCCACTTGCCGGCCTCATCCAGCAACGCGAAGAGCGTGTACGTGCCCGCAGGGACCATCTTGTCGCCGAACGCCAGCGGCTTGCTGGTCGTGAAGTGCGTGGCTTCGTTGGCACCCATGCGCCACACCATCCCCCACTTCATGTCGCCCAGTCCGCCAAAGATCTCGCGGCCACGCTTCGAGGGTCGGCCGTAGTTGACCGAGATCTCAGCGCCGCCGATCGTCGCCTTGAGCGAGTCGCGGGGGGAGGCCGGGGCCTGGCCAGGCTTCGCGGCAGGCATGTTCATGGTGCCCTGCGCGGAGGCTGCCACAGGGGCAATGACAAGCGCGGCGGAAAAGAGCGCAGCAAATGATGCAGAACGGGAGAGTTTCATGAGTAGGGTGCGTGTCCAAGGTAAAAGAGTCCGCCAGCGGGAGCCGGTACGGGGCTGCTCAGCGGGAGGTCTGCCGCACGAACCAGCCGAAACAAGTATACCACCAACGGCGCCACGAAGTTTCCGCGTGGCGCCCGCACGCGATTCTGGTGATCGCGAACACGTATGGAGTACCGGACAGACGCCCCGCTCACGATTAGCTTGTGCGCTATGTCGAAATCCTCCCTGTACCGCGCCCTCCCGTCAACGCGTCGCGTCGCTCTCGTCCAACACGCGATCGCGAACTTCAAGGGCACACGCGCCCTCTATGCACAGCGCCTTGTGGCGAAGGGCGGTGGGTTCCGAGCCGCCACCCTCGTCGCGTGGCCGGCCGAACGGCTAGCCAAAGAAGTCGTGAGGCTGAACGCCGAAGCCGCGCAAGACGAGCTGGATCTCCTGCAGCTGCTGTACGTGGACCTCGAGCCCGCCATTCAGATCACGTTTCTCGATGCCGCCGGCGTCTCGCACGAGAATGGCGTCATCGCCGAGGGACTTGAGGCGCCGTACGCCACTGCCGAGGTGGTTGCACAGGCCGCCGCGACCGTAATTGCGAAGCACGGCGACGACGCGAAGCACTACCTGCACGTGCTCGTCCGCTACAATGGCACCGCATGGCCAGGACTCGACGAACAGCTGGCCGGCTAACCCCCCGCCACCCGCAGTAAATCAGTCCAACCCCCACCCGCAGTCACTCAGTCCAACCCGCCCCGATCGTCGAGCCGCACCGTCAACACCCGCGCCGGGGGCGCGCTGCCGGCGGCGGGTTCGTAGGTGTGCGACTCCGCACTGCGAAAGACAACGCTCTCCCCTGTGCCAATCGTCACCGACCTCTCGCCAATCGTGATCGTTGCCGATCCATCGATCACATAAACGAACTCTTCACCCGGATGTGAACGGGGCTCGCTGCGTCCATAAATCTCCATCACGTTCGACATCAGCCGTCCGTCGCCAAGACGTGACTTGAGCACCACCAGCGGCACTGTCGTCAGCCCCTTCTTCACGAGGGCCCCGCGCTCTTCGGCCGTCAGCGGTCGGTCCACGGCGCCAAGTGGTCCCGAACCAAAGTCCGTCATGTCGTACCACCGGTCATCCTCGGCGCGATGCACGGCCAACCGATCGTCACCGGCTGTATCCGCGTCGCGAAGGCGTGCCACGTGAAGCCCAAGCGCCGCACACACTTTCACGATCGTGAGTGGATACGTACCTCCGCCCTGCTCTAGCCTGACGATCGACGACTTCGACAGCCCCGCGGCATCCGCGAGCTCACGAATGGACCGTCCTTGCCGACTGCGCGCTCGACGCAGCCGATCTCCCAGGACGTCGGCCGCGAGACTGGCCATCACGCGTGCCGCCTCCTGCTCCTGCTCGCGAATCGAAGAGACAGACATCGCGGAGTGAACTACCGCATGCCGAACATGCCACCACCGCCGCCGCCGCCAAACGGAAGACGCGGCATCCCACCACCACCCTTTCCACCCGCACCACTGCCCATCTTCTTCATCATCTTCTGCATCTCGCGGAACTGATCAAGCAGCTTGTTGATTTCGCTCACCGGCCGGCCGCAGCCCTTCGAGATACGAGCCCGACGCGACCCGTTCAGCAGCTCGGGTTTTTTGCGTTCCTGCGGCGTCATCGACAAGACGATCGCTTCGATATGCTTCATGCGCTTCGGGTCCATCTTCACGTCTTTCAGCATCTTGCTGTTCACGCCCGGTAACATCTTGAGCAGATTTTCCAGCGGCCCCAGCTTCTGCATCTGCCGCATCGCCGTCAAAAAGTCTTCGAGGTCCATGCCTTCCTTGCGGACCTTCTTCTCGAGTTTCCTGGCCTCGACCGCGTCAAACGACTCCTGAGCCTTCTCGACGAGCGAGACGATGTCGCCCATCTGCAGAATGCGACCGGCCATGCGCTCGGGGTGGAACTCCTCGAGGGCGTCCGGCTTCTCGCCAACGCCGATGTACTTGATCGGCTTCTTGAGCACGCCGTAGATCGACAGCGCCGCGCCACCGCGCGCGTCGCCATCCAGCTTGGTCAGGATCACGCCCGTAATGTTCAGCGCGTTATCAAACCCTTGTGCGATTTTCACGGCTTCCTGGCCCGTCATGCCGTCGGCCACAAGCAGGATTTCGTCCGGTTTGATGGCCGCCTTCAAACGCGTCAGCTCGTCCATCATGTCGGTGTCGACCTGCAGTCGACCTGCCGTATCGATGATCACCACGCGCTCGCGCGCGCGCATGCCCTGCTCAATACCGGCCTTGGCGATCTTCACCACGTCTTGTGTGGTGCGGTCGGCGTACACCGGCACACCAAGCGCGCTGCCCAGCGTTTCCAGCTGATCGATAGCGGCTGGGCGGTAGACGTCTGCGGCCACAAGACGGGTGGTCTTCCCCTCCGCCATCAGCCTACGGGCCAGCTTGCCTGCCGTCGTGGTTTTGCCCGACCCCTGCAAGCCGACCATCATCACGATCGTCGGTGGGACCGTGCTGATCTTGAGCCCCTCGCGGCGCTCGCCCAGCATCGCGGTCAGCTCGTCATGCACGATCTTGACCAGCTGCTGCGCCGGCTGGATCGATTTGATCTGCAACATGCCAACCGCCTTCGCCTCTACTCGTTCCAGGAACTCCCGAGTGAGGGCAAAGTTGACGTCGGCTTCGAGGAGAACGCGGCGGACTTCGCGCAGCCCGTCCTTGATATCGGACTCGGTAAGAACGCCTCGTCCGCGAAGCTTCGCGAAGACGTTGCCGAGTTTATCTGAGAGTTCATCGAACATAGTCTGGAAAGGCTAATGGCCGCCGACGGCCCATACAACCGACCGCCGTGACTTGGCCGCAGAATGCGGGTCAAAGTTCTTCGTGCCGGGGGGGTGACGAAAGTGGCCATCCTGAGCGCAACTTGCGTCGGAAACACAAAGTTCTTGTGACGCCGGGCACGATAAATTGCCCTGTGTCCGCTCGACCCTCCTCCTTCGCCCATCCCGTGACGCCTGTCAATTCGCGCTTCTCGGCCATTACCATGCCTCGCGGTCAGCGCAAGGAAGAGATCCTTCGTGCCGAACTCCCGCCGACGTTGCCGCTCATGGCGCTGCGGTCCACGATTGTCTTCCCCTTGGGGACGATCGCTGTGCAGATGGGTGCGCCGGAGAATCTCGCCCTTCTGCGCGCGCATGAAGAATCGGGGCTGGTGGTCGCCTTGGTGGTCGCCTCGGGAGACGGGGACGATGATGTTGATCCCCACCATTTCGTGGGCCGCGTCGGCGTGGCCGCCCGCGTCCACGAGCGGATCAACCTGCCGGGTGATACGATCCAGATCACGTTGCAAGGATTACGGCGCATCACCATTGACGCCATTCAACAAACCGAACCATTCGCGATCGCCAACATTCAAGGCGCGAAAGAGTCGCCGGCCGACATCGCGGAGATCGACGAACTGATCGCACGCACGGTGACCGCTGCGGAAACGCTGGCCGACCTGGTGGATCGCATCCCCAGCGAAGTGCCGCAGATCCTCAAGATGAATGTTTCCGATCCGGGTCGATTTGCCGACCTGGCGGCGACCAACATGAATCTGCGCATCTCCGACAAAGAAGAAGTGCTGCAGCGCCTCGATATCGGGCAGCGCATTCGCTTTATCCTGTCTCGCCTTGAGCGCGAAGTCGCCCGCGCGCGCGTCATGGACGACGTGAAAAAGCAGACGGAAATCAAGATCGAGCAACACCAGCGCGAGTTTTATCTGCGGCAGCAATTGCGGGCGATTCAAACGGAACTGGGCGAAACCGACCCCAACGAGAAGGAATCGGTGGATTTGCTGCGCAAACTCGAAGCTGCCGGCCTGCCGGAACGCGTCATTGCCGAAGCGCGCCGCGAAACGGAGCGCCTCCGCATGTTGTCGCCGGCCAGCAGCGAGTACCAGGTGCTCCGCACGTACCTCGATTGGATGCTGGCCCTGCCGTGGAATATACGCACGGCCGACGATCACGAGATCACGCTGTCGCGCGTTGAAGCGGCACTCGAAGATCGTCATTACGGGTTGGACGAAGCGAAGGAGCGCATCACCGAGTACCTCGCCGTCCGAAAGCTTCGTGGTGGTGATCCCACTGGCCCCATCCTCTGTTTCGTGGGGCCACCAGGGACGGGAAAAACGTCACTCGGCGAGGCGATCGCCAAAGCGATCGGGCGCGAGTTCTATCGCATCTCGGTGGGTGGCGTGCGCGACGAGGCGGAAATTCGCGGGCACCGCCGCACCTACGTGGGCGCCATGCCGGGCTTGCTGCTCCAGGCGCTCCGCCGCGTGAATGTGTGTGATCCTGTGATCATGATCGACGAGATCGATAAGATGGGCAACGGCGGCAACTCAGGCGATCCCACTGCGGCAATGCTCGAAGTCCTCGACCCGTCGCAGAACTCAAGCTTTGTTGATCACTACCTCAACCTGCCCTTCGATCTGTCCGGCGTGCTGTTCATTTGCACCGCAAACAGCTTGCACGATATCCCTGGTCCGCTCCGTGATCGTCTCGAGGTCATTCGCATCGCCGGCTATACCATCGAAGAGAAAGTCGAGATCGCGCAGCGCTACCTCATGCCGCGGCTGCTCGCCGATCACGGGCTCAGTACCGACGACGTGATCATCTCCGAACTGGCGCTGGGGTTCATCACCAGTCGTTACTCTCGCGAGGCTGGGCTCCGTACCTTCGAGCGCTCCCTCGCGTCCCTGCTGCGCAAGCGCGCGCGCGCGAAGGCCGATGGCGATGAGTCGAGCTGGGAGCTTTCGCTGGAACGCGTGGAAGAAATCCTTGGCGCGCCGCGCTTTACCAACGAAGACGCGGAGCAAGAGCCGGAGATTGGCGCGGTGACCGGCCTGGCGTGGACGAGCACCGGCGGCGACCTGATGACCATCGAAGCCTTGCGCATGCCCGGCACGGGAAAGCTGATGGTGACCGGCCAACTGGGCGAAGTCATGCGCGAGTCGGTCGATGCGGCGCACTCGTTTGTACGGTCGCGTGCCGTGCCGCTTGGCATCCCCGACCTGGAGTTTCGCGAATCGGATTTGCATCTGCACTTCCCCGCTGGCGCGATTCCCAAAGACGGTCCCTCCGCTGGCATCGCCGTGACCTTGGCGCTCGCCAGCGCCCTCTCTCGGCGCCCCGTGCGTCGCGATCTCGCGCTGACTGGTGAGGTCACGCTGCGTGGAAAGGTCCTGGAGATTGGCGGGGTCAAGGAAAAGGTCTTGGCCGCCTATCGCGCGGGGCTTCGCGAAGTGATCCTGCCCAAGGGCAATGAAAAGGACCTGCGCGACGTGCCGCAAGAAGTCCGTGACAAGATGGCATTTACGTTCGCCAGTACGATGGACGAAGTGTTCCATCTGGCGCTGTTGCCGTTGCCGGACGCGCACCGTGCGGACAGTGCGCCGCTTGTCGAAGATCCCGCAGACCGGCGACCAGCTTGGAGAGTACCAGAAACGCTCTCGCGGACCTAGTCACCAAGCCGAACTGGACCGGGCGAACGCTGGACGAACGCTGGACGAACGCTGGACGAACGCTGGACGAACGCTGGACGAACGCTGGACGAACGCTAGACGTACTTCGACACGACGTACAGCAGCACGCCCACCATCCCACCAACGATAGTGCCGTTGATGCGAATGAACTGCAGATCACGTCCGATCTGCAGTTCGATTTTGCGTGAAGTGGCGTTGGCGTCCCATGCCTCGACTGTCGACGCGATAAGCTTGGCGACTTCGTCGCGCGCCTGCTCGACCGAGTAGGTCACCAACTCGACGATCCAGCCGTTCACCTTGTCGGCAAGCGCGGGGTCGGCGAGCACGGTGTCGCCGAGCGAAGCCAGCCAGCGCTCGACCTGATCCGGCTCCGTTTCCACGTCGTCTGCGAGCCGGTCGGCGTAGTTGGCCAGTCGCGTTTTGACATCGCCCCAGACGTTGCGTGAGAACTCGTTCACGGCCGGGTGGCCCAACAGCTCGAGCTTGATCTGTTCCGCTTTGGCGATGACCTCCGGATTTTCGCGCAAGGACAGCACAAAGCGGTCGACGGCTTCGTCGTATCGCTGCCGGAGCGGATGCGTGGGGTCGGCAGCGACCGCGACCAACGTCTTTTCTACGCCGGTCACGATTTTGTCGCCGAGACGGTTTTCCACGGCACCGGGCACCCACCACGGGCTCTCCTTCTTGATGCCCGCGCGAATGACCGCGTCGTTCTCATCAAGGAACTTGGCGGCCAACCGCAACGCGTCATCGAGCAGCTGCTGATGGCGTCCGCCCGCGGTGAGCAGTTCAAACACGCGCGCCAACAACGGCGCGACTTGGAGCGTGCGCAAACGGGACACGATGCCGCGATCAACAACCTGCTGCACGTCTTCGTCACGCATGACGTTTGCCGCGCCAGACAGGCCGCGAGCCACCATACGGGACACCCGCCGACTGTTCTCCGGCTGCGCGAGCCAGGTGGCCGCTCGTTCGCCAAGACGCATGCCCGCCAACTTGCTGGCCACTACCTCGCGCGTAAGAAAGTTGCGCTGCACAAAATTGCCGAGTGCCGTGCCGATACGATCTTTGCGAGCTGGCACGATGGCGGTGTGCGGAATCGGTATGCCCAGCGGATGCCGGAACAGCGCGGTGACGGCAAACCAGTCGGCGATGCCGCCGACCATCGCCGCTTCGGCAAACGCTCTGATGTACCCAACCCACGGGAAGCGCGGCTCGTAGTAGCGGGCAATCACGAAGAGGATGGCCACCACGACCAGCATGGCGCTGGCCACGCGCTTCATGCGCACCAGACGAACGCGTTTGATCTCGTCGTCAGCCGTGATGCGCAGTGCGGCGGGGAGCGTGTCCGTCGACTCCGGAGACGTCATCCCGTTATCGACCGATTTTGATCTTGGTGGGGTCGAACAGCGAGCCGCCGCTCGCGGCAGGAGTATCCATGAAGAGTACTACGGGCTGTCCGTCTCGCTGTTCCAACGCCAGCGTCACGGTGCGCGCCGAACGCCCCTTTCCAGCGGGGATGTCGAGCCGACGCGTCGTGGCGCCCTCGGGAAAGGCCTGTCGCGCCATCTCGTACCGCCGCCGGCTCGCGTCGGTCATCAGATCCAGGAAATCGGCTGCGTCGACCGGCGTATCCCATACGGTCGCCCAGACTACCGCATCGCCTTGCACCGTGCGAATGACGGCGTACTGATCCCCGTCCATTCCACCGGCAGCACGTCGCGCCAGCACTTCGTCTTTCAGGTGCTGCACCAGTACCAGGCGCGCTTCAAATTCGCCGAAGGTGTTGGTGTACAGCACCGTGCCGACTGTTGGAGCAGGCAGCGTGATCGTTCGCGGCACATCGCGTTCAGCGGGCGTTGCCGTGAAATACGCGTTGTCGTTCAGGATCTGTTTCGTGGACACCGGCAGATCGGTGAGCAACTCGTTGATTGGCCGTTTTTCGGTGAACCGCCGCACAAAATCGGCGCCACCGAGATACGGAAAGAGCAGCCCTTCGCGAACGGCGCGTGGTGCTGAGGCAAAGACCGGCATGCTGCCCTGTCCATCGCGCACCATGTCGCGAATGCGATCCCAGCCGCCCGGCATCTTGAGCATGGGCCCTGCATTCGGATCGGCGAGCAGTTGGGTGAATACGGCCTGCCCTTCGAGGATTGCCTGAGCGGACCCTTGACGGTCGGCGTTGTCGGTCAGCGCTTGAATGGAATCAATCCTGATGTACTGATCCTGCAGCGCGTGCACCAATTCGTGGGTGACCGTTTGCGTGAGCAGCGCCTTGGGGGCGCCGTCGACCACATATAACACCTTCGTGGCCGGGTCGTAGTAGCCAACGATCTGTTCTTCCAGGAGGCGTTGCAGCAGCGCCCCAAGATCGAGCGTATCGGGGGCCAATCCCAACACGCGATACGCGGCCTGCTGCCCCTCGATCTGTGCCTTGGCCCGTTCGCTCGTGAGCTGCTGCATCACGAACGCCTTGACCTCTTCGCGAGAGCGCGTCTGCAAAACCGGGGCGGTCTTGAACGTCAGCCCAAGCTCTCGTTCGATCCTGGGGATCGCGTCGGCGACGAGTTCCGCGTAGGGGCCGTCGCCTTTTGGGCGGCGATCGCCGCAGGCCGCGGTTGCCGCGACCGTCAGCAGCAGCGGGGCGAATATGCGAGATGCGAGTGCGCGAGATGCGAGTGCGCGAGACGCGAGTGCGCGTAACGGGAGTGCGCGAGACGCGAGTGCGCGAGACGCGGCGTGGCCCGCCTGTGGTCTGTCCGGGACAGAGGGTCTGAACGAGAAGGGAGTCGGAATCACGTAGGGAAGGAACGCTGCACGTACCAAACGATGAGGCGGTCACCCCAAAGCAAGGCGAGCAGCGCGGCCGGCGCAAGGAACACGCCGAACGGCACATCCGGATACGCGAACTCTTCCCCTCGTTTCTTGCTGCGCAGCCACACCACCGGGCCCACGAACAGCACGAAGAATACCGCGCCCACGAACGCGCCGCCAATAATGGTCAGCAATGCGCGCTCCGGTCCAAGCGCGGCGCCAACCACCGCCATCAACGTCGTATCGCCAAAGCCCATTGCTTCGCGCTTCATCGCCACTTCGGCAAGCCACCCGATAATGGTGATCGCCCCGGCGCCGACACACGCCCCCAGCAGTGCCGCCCATGGCGTCGCAAACTGCGACGTTTCGCCGATGAAGAAGTTGGCAATCGACATGCCCAGCATGAACACCAGACCGGAGATGGTGAACCCATCCGGGATGAGATAGTGCTTGGCATCAGTCACCGCGATGCCAAAGAGAATGGTCCCAAAGACAGCGACTCGCAGCGCTTCATACGTCACTCCGAAGGTGACCACACACGCCACCCATCCCAGCGCCACCAGCAGCTCGACCGCCGGATACTGCATGGAGATGGGCAGCTGACAGCCGCGACATTTGCCACGCAGCAGGAGCCAGCTCAGCACCGGAATGTTCTCATGCCACGAGATCTGACGTTCGCACTTCGGGCACCGCGACCGCGGCTTCACCACGCTCAACTCGGCCGGCCATCGGGAAATGCACACATTCAGGAACGATCCAATCGATGCGCCGATCGCAAAGATCGGCAGCAACACCAGAGCGAACAGGTCGGCGGTCAGAGGCAGCATCATGAGCGGGAAGTGTCGCGGGCGCGCATCCGATCGTTACGTCGGGCGAAGCGCATGCAAGAGAATACCAGTGGCAACAGCCACGTTGAGCGACTCGACATCGGGAGCCATGCCGATCGCGACGCGCTGTGAGGCACGCGCCGCAACCTGCGGTGACAGTCCCGCCCCTTCGTTGCTGACCACGAGCGCGAGACACGGAGGAAGCGCCTCGCGCCGCACCAGCGCCGACGAGTCGATCAGGAGCCCATCCGTGTCTGCCGCCCAACAGGCAATGGCATGCGCATCGAGGAAACTCGCGCAGTCTTCCCACGTCGCCGCCAGCGCGGTGTGCACGAACAACGCTCCCATCGTACTACGGACGACTTTGGCGTTCCATAGGTCAACCGTTCCCGGCAGGGCGACCGTGGCCGTGACGCCAAGGGCCGCCGCTGTACGAATCATGGTCCCCACATTCCCCGGATCCTGAATGGCATCCAGCAACAAGTAGCGCGAGGCACCGGTCGCCGGTGTCCCGAGTGTTCGAGAGGGAATCTCGGCGACCGCCAATACGCCTTGCGGAGACTCCGTGGTGGCCGCGCTTTCAAACTCGCTCTTCGACACGGTCTTGATCGGCACCCCTCGCGCAGCGGCGGCGTCCTGAAGCGCGGAAGCGCGCAGGTGCTGGCCGAGCTCATCGCTGACCAGTACGCCGACGATGGGGAGGGGCGAGCCCAGGAGCGCCTCGACCGACCGCACTCCTTCGGCCACAAAGCATTGCTGGCGTTCACGCCCTTTCCGGCGCTGCAGGTCACGAGCGAGGGTCAGTAGCTTCACAAGAGGCACGGCGAAGGGTGATCCGGCGAGCTGGCTCGTTAGAGCCACGCTGGGGTACATGCGATCAGCGCGCACGAGACAGGCTCACGCGCGCCCTGCAATATGTGATGCAACGGGCGAGAGAACAGGGACGCTGAGATGAGACGGTACGGCATGGAGCATCGAAACATCGCCAGGGGCACGAGGGCAGCGACGCGGGCGATCCTTGCCGGCGTGGCCCTCGCGGCTGCCAGCGGCTGTCTGGCCTCGACACAACAGGAAGTGGCACTCGGAGACGAGTACGCCGCTCAAGTCGCACGCCAGCTGCCATTGGTGCAGGATCCTGAAATTGCGCGCTACATCACCGTGTTGGGAGACTCCATCGCGCGTGTTTCCGATGAGCGCCAACTGCGCTGGTCGTTTCACGTGGTTGACCAGTCGGAGATCAATGCGTTTGCCGTGCCGGGCGGCCACATTTACGTCAATCGTGGGCTCATCGAAAAGACCACCAACATGTCGGAGCTCGCGGGTGTGCTGGGGCATGAGATCGCTCACGTGACCAAACGCCACAGTATGCTCCAGATGCGCGATCAACAGCGCGCCAACGTAGGCGTGACGCTGGGCTGCATTCTTGCGCCGTCGGTCTGTAACAACGGCCTCGGAAACGCCGCCGTGAACGCTCTTGGGGGCGCCGCCTTCGCTAAATTCAGCCGGGACGACGAGTCCGAAGCCGATCGTGAAGGGGTCAAGTTCGTGACGCGGGCCGGCATTGACCCGCGCGGCATGCCGAGCATGTTTCGCATCCTGCTGGCGGAGCGCAAAACCAACCCCAAGGGGCTCGAGAGCTTTTTCTCGTCGCACCCTGTGGAGGAGAGCCGGGTTGCCACCACCGAAGCCGAGATCAAGAACTTCGATCCGGTGGTTCTGCAATCACTCACCCGCGACTCGCGTGCCTTTCAGGCGTTCAAAGCCCGACTGGCGAGTCTGCCCCGCCGCTAGCGCTAGCCTGAGCGAGCCGTCGGCGCGTCGGTACTTACGGCAGGGTCCGCACGAATTCGCGGATCAGCGCCTCAAAATTCTCGGCGACCGCCTTCCCCGTGTCTATCACTTCCGCGTGGCTCAGTGGCTGTAGCGACAACCCGGCCGCTTTGTTGGTGATGCACGAGACCGCAGCAACCCGCATCCCGAGCGCGCGAGCGACGATCACCTCCGGAACCGTGGACATGCCTACCGCGTCAACGCCCAGTCGCTCCAGCATCCGCACTTCGGCCGGCGTTTCATAGCTTGGTCCAAGCAGACCGCAGTAGACCCCATCCTGCAACGGAATGCCGATCGTGCGCCCGGCCGCGTGGAGCTGCTGCTGCAACGCACGATCATAGGGCTCCGACATGTCGGGAAACCGTTCGTCTCCCTGCTCCATCGGACCGGCGAGCGGATTTCGAAACATCAGATTGATGTGGTCCGCGATCACCATGAGATCCCCGGGCGCAAACGTCCGACGGACGCCTCCGGCGGCGTTGGACGCCACGTACACCGATGCCCCGAGCGCGTGCATCACGCGCACCGGGAACGCCGCGAGGGCTGCGTCATGTCCCTCGTACATATGGAATCGGCCGGCCATGACTGCCACCGGTCGGCCGGCGATGCTGCCAATGATCATCTGCCCAGCGTGGCCGGAAACCGTGGCGGTGGGAAATCCCGGCACATGCGAGAACGGGATGCGAACGGCATCCGCAACCCCTTCGGCCAAGCCGCCCAATCCTGACCCAAGCACAATGCCGCATACGGGCGTTCGGAACGTGCTCCCGACGCGCTGCCGTACGTAGTCGGCCGCGATGGCCGCGTCTGCCGCACCAGGTCCGTTCGGCGGCGTCTCGAACTGCCCAGTCACCAGTGGCATGGTCACGCAGAAGCTCCGGACGACGGCGCCAGCGACGCATGATCGCGCACGAGCTGGCCGATCTCGCGGGCCGCGCCGTCACGTAACGCCTTACGCTGCTCATGGGGCAAGAAGGCCGCGTCGAATGCCGCCAGCGAGAGTGCCGCGAGGTCTGTCAGTCCATACCCCAGGTGTTGGGCGCACCGCGCATATTCGTCGGTCAGCGACACGCCGCTCATCAGTCGATTGTCCGTGTTGATCGTGACCACGGCGCCCAGTCTTCGATAGCGCGCCAAGGGATGCTCGGCGAACGTCGCGGCGACCCGCGTTTGTACGTTGCTTGTCGGACAGACTTCCAGCGGAATCTGGCGGTCAATCACAAAGGCCTCGAGCTCGGCGTCTTCCTGCAAACGCGTTCCATGTCCAATACGATCGGCCGCGCAGCGATGCACGGCTTCACGGATGGACAACGGTCCGTCACCTTCACCCGCATGCACGGTGACCGCAAGATCGTTGGCTCGCGCGTAGTCGAACGCCTGCGCGTGGAGATGCGCGGGGTTGCCCAACTCGCCGCCCGCCAAATCAAACGCCACAACGCCGCGACCTTTGAATGCGACCGCGAGTTCGGCCATTTCCATCGCATGTGGCCACGGCAAGCTCCGTAGTGCACACACAATGACGCGTGCAACGGTGCCGCATTCCCGCTCGCCGCGCGCCAATCCGGTGAGCACGGCGCCCATGACGTCGTCGAGCGAGAGTCCGCCGCGCACGTGCAACGTGGGACAGAATCGCACTTCGATGTAGCGCACGCCATCGAGCGCCGCATCAAGCACCAGCTCGTGAGCGATTCGCGCAAGCGCGGGCGCCTCCTCCATCACGGCCAACGTGATTTCGAATCGTGCGAGATACTCCGCGAGATTGTGGGCGTCGTCGACGCGCATGTGTCGGGCCAGCGCCACGGCGGAGGTCGCGGGTAAGGTCAGGCCTCGCTGCGACGACAGCTCAAGGAGCGTTGACGGACGGAGCGATCCATCCAGGTGACAGTGCAACTCCGCTTTCGGCATACGCTGCAGCGCGTGAGCGAGCGCGGCTGACACCTCACTCACAGGCTGTCCTCCAGCCGTTCGCGCACCGGCACCACGCGAAAGATGGCGCCGCCCACGAGCGGCGTATCGGCCGGGATCGGCAACCCCCGACTATCGGTCAGGCGCATCGTGCCAGCCACGATGGCCTCCGCCTGTTCGGCAAAAAGCACGCGAACCGCATCGATCGCGAGCGCCCCGAAGGGCACACTGACACCGCGCTCATTCACGTATACGCGAAGGGACTCGGGGACGGTCATCGCGCACCTCCTGATACGTTCACGTCGCGTACGCGCAGCGCCGCCTCGCCGCGCAGCGGTTGTGGCTGTCGTCCAAAGTAGCTGGCCAACGCGTCGATGTCGCGAATCGGCAGCACCTCTTTTGCGATCACGGGAAGCTCCAAGGCACCTTCGGGGTCGTCCAACATGAAGTCGTTCATGACCAAAGTGTACACGCGTGTTGGCTCGATCGGTGTCCCGTTGGTGGTCGTGAGGCGAATCACACGCTGTCCGCGCGGCTTCGTCCCGTCAAAGTCCACAACGAGCCCGCTCACGTGCACATCTGCCCGGCCGCGGAACAGGCCGCGCTCCACACATTCGCGCACCTGATCTCCGCGCAGGCGAAGGCGCACGAGCACGTTGCCGAAAGGCGAAATCTCGTGAAGGCCACCATACGTGAGAGGTCCAGCCGGGACATCGGCACGTATGCCTCCGTTGTTCCACATGCCGAAATCGCCGTTCCCCATCGAGCGCGCCGCGTCGGCGACAAGGTTGCCGAGTGTGTACTGGGTGCCCTTTCTGGGCAACGGTTCAGCGACCGTCGCCACGACGCGTCGTACCCGATCCTGCACAGCGGCGACCGCAGCGCGAACGAGCGAATCCACAACGGGATCGGCGCCGGCCGTGTCCGCGCCGGTAACCATGCGCAGTGTGGTGGTCGCCTCCCGCCCGTCGAGCGGAATATCGATGATCTGCAGCGCGCGACCGCTCGAGCTTGGCTCGACCACCGGGAATCCATTGACACGCATCGTGAGATTGACGTGTGCATGTCCGATGATGAACGCATCGGGACGCTCGGTCAGCTGCCGCGCGACGTCGATGCCCGTGCCGTGGCAATCATCGGGCTTGTCGATCTCACATCGGGCACCGTCATGGATGACGCCCAACACGACATGCGCGCCGGCGGCACGCAGGGCCCGAATACGCTCGCTGATAAGTGGTGCAGGATCAAGAAATGTGAGATCTGCAACATTGCGCCGCTTGGTAGAGCCAGCCGTATGGGTGCCCGCCGCGCCAACAATTCCGACGCGAATTCCCTCGCGATCTATGATTGTGTCGGCGCGAAGCCACGCAGGAAGTCGACCACTCCGATCACGAACATTCACTGCCAACAACGGGTGCCGGAGCTCGCGCATCCGCATCCTCAGCGTGTCCTGTCCGAAGTCGAACTCATGATTCCCCAGCGCGCCAGCCACCACATCCATCCGATTGACGACCGCCACCGTCGGGCGGCCGGCATCCCAATCAGACGCAGGCGCCCCCGTGAAGAGATCGCCGGCCTGAACCACCACGCTCTGGCAGTCTCCGCGACACTCCCGTTGTGCGCGTCGAATCGCCGCCGACAGCGCCACGGCGCCGCCCATCAAGCGGCCGTTGGCCTCCGGACGGGCCGCCAGGGCCGCATGCAAATCGCTGAAGGCAATGACGCGCAGCGTGCGACCGCTCGGCGGGCCACCTGAGGACGGCGACGACACGGGCCCCGTCGGCCCGGTGATAGCCAGCGTGGTGCGCGGGGCGATGGTTGATCGATGTTGTTCAGCATACGCCGCCGCAACCGCCGCGGCGGGCTCGAGACGCCAGTTCCGGACGGCATATGTCGCCAGGTCCAACGAAGCGCCCGCCTTTGACAGCCGCTCGGCCTCATCAATCAGCAGTTGGCGAATATCGACATCCTTGGTGGGCACCAGCGGCGCGCCGGCCAGCATCGCGTATCCACCGCCACCGCCGGCGCGGTAGTTGTTGAGTGCGAGGGTGAAGCTGTCCGTCGCCACAATCGCACGCCCATTGTACGTCAAACTGGTCACCCGAGAACCGACCGGCCGCGAAAGATCCCAAACATACTCCGCGCCACTCAGCACGTCGAAGTTGAAGCCGGGCACGGACGGATCCACGATCCCGCCGCCTGGCGCGCGACCGCCCGCGTCAAGCGACCGATAGTAACGCGACGAGTGCTCAAGGAAGGCACGCACCTGCGCGCCACTGACCTTCAGTACGCGCAGCGTGTTGTCGTACGGATAGAGCTTGCTCAAAGCGGCCAGCGTCACGTCGCCCGAGCCAAGCGTCGCATCCACCGAAAAGGCCGCCGTCGCCGACAGCTGCGCACCGGACGCCTTCCGCATCATGGCGTTGATAAAGTCCGCCATCGGAGTGTCGGCAACGCGAGCACTATCCGAACGCCATTGCACCGCCGTCCGCACGACGGGTGACGTCGCCCACGCCACGGTTGCGCGGTGGGACGCGGCGGTTGCCGCAAGCACCGCCGGCGACTCGACGTGCCCCGCCACGCGCACGCTGCGCCCGCGTTTCGCCACGACGCGCCAACGCCGTCCGTCGCGTGCAAGCGTCAGCTCGGCCACGGCGACACTGGCCGCCCAGTTTCGCGGCTGCATGAGCAACGCGCCGCCAATCGTCGAATCGATCAACTCCCGGTGTGAGTGCCCATAGACCACGAGATCAATGCCGTCGATCTCCCGCGGCACGCGCGCCGCCACGTTCTCCGACGGCAATCCCGTGGTGACCGTATCGTACGTCGACGGGTCGTTGAGTCCGGAGTGCAGCAGCACGACCACGATGTCCGCCTTGCGGCGACGTACCTCGCGCACCGCCGAGCGTACCGCAGGCACGATATCGGTGACCGTCACCTTTGCGGCACGCAGGTTGTCGGCGTCCCACACCATCGACCCGGGCGTCGTTGCGCCGACGATGCCGATGCGAACGGTTTGCCCACGCGCGATCGTACGCGTGACCATCACAAATGGGGACACGAACGCTCGGCCGGTTCCGTCCTGGACGTTCGCGGCCAGAAATGGGAAGGCCGCCCAGGACAGCGTTTGCCGCAGCAGTGGCACACCATAGTTGAACTCATGGTTGCCAAGCGCTGCGGCGTCGTATTGCATCACGTTCATGGCCGCGATAACGGGGTGCACCGGTGTCGGGCTGACCTTCGCGGCGACGTAGAGCAGCGGGTTGCCCTGAAGAAGGTCTCCTCCGTCCACCAGGACCAGTCGCCCGGGGTACGCCTTGCGCAGCGAATCCACAATCGTGGCCGCTCCGGCAAGACTGCGCGAGGCGTCGGGCGCGTTTTCATAATAGTCCCACGCCCGGAGTCGCCCGTGCACATCTGTTGTTGCCGCAACCGCGAGGTCGTATCGCAATCCGCCCTGAGCAGCCGCCACGCCGGGCGCCAGAAGCAGCGACATCGCCAAAAGGCGCCCCGCTGGGGGCAGACAGTCCAGGAGTCTCATGGGGGAATGCTAGCGGGCGATCCGCACGGTCTCCAGCCGCGGACGCTCCGAATCGAGAACTTCGGCCCCGCCCCTCCCAGTTGAGCGCCCGGAGCGCGAACTTCCACGCCGACGCACAGACATGGATGTTCCACGAGTCGATATCGCCGATACAGACTCGTTACACCGCCGTGGCTCACCCGACACGCCCTCAGCACAGGTTCCCCCTCGTGACATTGTCTCGAACGCGTTCGGCGCACGTTCCAACCGCATGAAGCCACTCATTATCGGCATTGCGGGAGGTACCGGGTCAGGCAAATCTACGGTCGCCCGCAAGGTCGCCGAGGCGCTGCCCGACGCGTCGGTGGCATTTCTTGAGATGGATGCGTACTACCGAGATTTCCGTCATCTCACCCTTGAGCAGCTTCATCAGGTCAACTGGGATCATCCCGATGCGTTCGACGTGGAGTTGCTGACGTATCATCTGGCCCAATTGTCGACGGGCCATCGCGTGGAAATGCCCGTGTACGAGTTTGCCTCGCATACGCGCAGCGCGCGTACACGTCCCATCGAGCCTTCGGACGTGGTCGTGATTGACGGGATTTTGCTGCTCTCGGATCCGGCCATCCGTGAGTTGTGTGATGTGAAGGTCTTCGTCGATGCCGACGCCGATGTGCGCTTGATTCGTCGTATTCGTCGTGACACGGCGAAACGTGGACGCACGCTGGAGTCGGTGCTGGAGCAATATCTGACCACCGTGCAACCGATGCACCTGCTCTTCGTCGAACCGAGTAAGCGGTACGCCGACGTCATCGTGCCGCGCGGCGGGAGCAACACCGTTGCGATTGAGATGATTGTCGCCAAGATCCAGCGACGCCTCTCGGCGCGTGACGCGCATCGCGTTACCGTGTCGCCGTCTGCTGGTGGTAACGCCGCCCTAGCCCAATCCCGCACCGCATGACGTCCGCACCGCCGTCCGCAGACCGCATCCTCGTCGTCGACGATGAACCTGAGATTGTCGCCCTGGTGGCCTACCACCTCGGGAAGGCAGGCTATCGACTGGCGACGGCGGCCACCGGCCAGGATGCGCTCGACGCGGCGCGACGCGATCGCTTCTCCTTGATCGTACTGGACTTGATGCTTCCGGGGATGTCCGGCTTCGACGTGCTCGAGGCGCTTCGCAGCGATGACGCGACCCGCGACGTCGCGGTGCTCATGCTCACCGCTCGGCGTGAAGAACCTGACCGTATTCGTGGGCTTTCGCTGGGCGCCGACGACTACCTCACGAAGCCCTTCAGTCCCGCTGAGTTGGTACTGCGGGTCGCCGCTATTCTCCGTCGCGCGGGCGCAACGCCCGCAGCCAGCGCTGACATCCTCACGATCGGGCCGATGAAGATTGATCGCGCCGCGATGACGGTCGGCGTCGACGGCCAGGCGATCGAGCTCACCCCAACAGAGTTCAAACTGTTGCTCACGCTTGCCGAGCGCCGCGGACGCGTGCAAGGACGCGGGCATCTCCTGGAGACGGTCTGGGAAGCGGCACCCGATATCCAGACCCGAACGGTTGACATGCATGTGCAGCGCTTGCGCACGAAGCTCGGGGCAGCGGGAGATCTGATCGAGACGGTGCGAGGCTTCGGATATCGTCTTCGCGCGCCTGCCGCTCGCGGCGCCTGACGCGGCCGCGCGGCCCCGTGCTCTTTCGTCGCCGAGTCATCCTCTACAGTACCGTTATTGCCACGCTGCTCGTGGCGCTCGCTTTGACGGCGGTCGGTCAGCGCGTCGGCGCCCGATTCGCGTCGCATCGTGACATGTATTCCCGAACGACGAGTGAACGTGCCGCGATCGAGCAAGACCGTCGGGATACCCAACGCGACCTGCTCGTCATCGGCCTCGTGATCGCCGTCGTCAGTGCCGCGCTTTCTCAATTGCTGGTCAACGCGGTGGTGCGACCGCTCACCGAGTTGAGCGACACAACGCGAGAACTGGAGGCGGGTGCGCCGGCGCCGCGGCAACCGCTGCGCGCTGCGTCGGACGACATCGGCATGCTGCGCGAATCCATCCGCAAGCTGGCCAACCAGCGGGACGCGCAGCGCACGGCGCTCTCGATCGAAGAAGATCTGTTGGTGGCGCTCACCGAGTCGCTCAACGAAGGCGTGGTAGCGGTCGACGCCCGCCAGCAAGTTGTGCGGATGAATGAAACTGCCCGGCATCTTTTGCGGCTTCGCGAACCCGTCCCGTTTCCAGCCGACTACCTTCCCCGTGACCGCACGCTGCGCGAGGCGCTCGTCGCGGTGCTTGGTGGTGGAAACGTGGTCGCCGACGAAGTTCGCGTGGATGACCGAACCCTTTCTTTGACGGCGCGGCCACTACCGGCCGGCGGTGCCGTCCTTGCCCTGTACGACCTGACGCCCTTTCGGCGTTTGGAGGCGGTCCGCCGTGACTTCGTCGCGAACGTGTCGCATGAACTCCGCACGCCACTGACCATCGTGAGCGGGTTCGTCGAAACACTGCAAGACGACGCCCTGCCTCCCGACCTGCGCAAACGGTTTCTGGGTATGGCCGAAAGCAATGTGCAGCGCATGCAGCGGATCGTCGACGATCTGCTCGATCTGTCACGCATCGAATCCGGCGGGTGGCTGCCCAATCCCACGGAGCAAGACGGCGCGGCGGTCGCCAGCGAAATCACCGCCCCGTTGCACGATGCGGCGCGCGCAAAGGGCGTAGTCTTGCTTAACCAGATTCCTCCCCTTTGCCCGCTCTACGCCGACGCTACGGCGCTGCGACAGATTTTGAGCAACCTCACGGAGAATGCCTTGCGACACACCAGCCGCGGCGAAGTCGTGGTCTTCGCCGAACCCGAAACGCTTGGCACGTGGGTGGGTGTCCGCGACACGGGCGAAGGCATCTCGGCAGAGCACTTGCCTCGCATCTTTGAACGCTTCTACCGTGCCGATCCAAGCCGTTCGCGCGAGGCGGGCGGGACCGGGCTTGGCCTGTCCATCGTGAAGCACCTCGCCGAAGCGCACGGTGGGCGCATGCGCGCCGAGAGTGTGCCGGAAATCGGCACCAGTATCGCGGCATTCTTCCCGCACGCGACCAACGCAGTCAGCTAGCGCCCCTCTCGTGACGCAGTCAGCTAGCGCCCCTCTCGTGACGGAGGACGCGCCGCGCACCTGATCCAGTACGTTAGTGCGCTGTCGCGTCGCTCGCCGGCAAATCGTCGGGCGCTTCGTTCGGAAGATCGGCAGATATCGCGGACGCGGTCTCGATACGACGCGGACGTTTACCGGCATACGCTTCGGCCACCAAACGCGGCAGCAACACCCCCGAGGGTCCCTCCACCGCCAGCACGCTCGGCCCACGTCGCTGTCCGGCCATCGTCGGATTGACCACGATCACCGTCGCGCCATGCGCGGCAGCAACCCACGGCAGCGAGGCCGCTGGCTCGACCACATTGGAGGTGCCCACAGACAAGAACACGTCGCAGGCCACGGCCGCACTGCGGGCGATTTCATACTGATCCATCGGCAGCGGCTCTCCGAACCAGACCACGTCTGGTCGCATCAACGCCCCGCAGCGCACGCATGTTGGCGGGGTCTCGGCCTGTGCTTCCGTTGGCTCGATCGTTCCTGGGCAGCCGGCACTGCAGCGCGCCAGCATGATCGATCCGTGCAGGGACACCAGGTCCCGACTGCCGGCCCGCTGATGGAGGTCATCTACGTTCTGCGTCACGAGCGTCAGATGCGAGACGCGCGCTGCCAGCGACGCGATAGCGAGGTGTGCCGGATTGGGCCGCGCCGAACGCACCAGCGACCGCCTGGCGGCGTACCACTGCCAGACCAGTTGCGGGTTCTTTGCAAACGCCTCCGGAGTAGCGAGCTCTTCCGGAGTGAACTTCGCCCAGTGGCCGGTCAGCGCGTCACGAAAGGTTGGGATCCCACTTTCGGCGGACGTGCCGGCGCCGGTGAGCACGCAGACGTGTTCGGCGGCGCGCAGCGCGCGGGCGGCAACCGTGAGCGCCTCGGCGCGCGTTTGTGGGTCTGTGGTGGGGGGCGAGGCCACCCGACGCGGCGGCGGCTGCGGGCCCTTGGGGTTGGTTGACGAAGACATAGCTAGGCGACGTTACACAGCCGAGCGCCGCGAGGCAACAGGGAATCCCCCGCGCCAAGCCGGGAACGCCAGGTCGGGGACCCGAGTGAAGGGATGGGACCGTGACACATTCGTTGCAAAACCGTGGGCCAACCGAAACGTGCGTCACGGAGCTTTGACGGAGTTTGTTGCGCTGTGACGGTGCGAACAGACCCAACTCTTCGACAACGACTCCGATCTATATGATGTGTACGATCCGCGAACAGATGCAGCAACTGTTTTCTCAAGCGCCGACGGTGGCTCGAAGGACGGTATTGACGGCTGTGACACTCGCCGCGACCGCTGCGTCGGGAGTGGCGCAGGAGGCGACCAATACCGGGCGCATCACGGGCCGCGTCGTGGACGCTTCGACTGGTCAGACGATCGCCGGCGCGCAGATCCAGCTGGTCGGCACGACGAACGGCGCAATGTCCGGCGTCGACGGACGATACCTGATGGTTCGGGTGCAAGCGGGAACCGCCACCATTCAAGTTCGTCGTATTGGCTACGGCCCCAAGACGATCACGGGCATCGTCGTGCCGGAGAATGCGGCCGTTGAAGTTGATGTGTCGCTCAAGACCGCCGACGTCCAGCTTGCGGCCATCAGCGTGTCGGCAAGCAAAGAAAAGGGCAGCGTCAATGACGCGCTCGACCGTCAAAAGAACGCGACGAACGTGGTAAACGCGATCACGGCCGAGCAAATTGCGCGGAGTCCCGATGCGGATGCCGCCCAGGCCGCGCAGCGGGTGAGCGGCGTGAGCGTGCAAGACGGCAAGTTCTTGCAAGTCCGTGGTCTGAGCGAGCGCTACACCACGGCGTCGCTCAACGGCGCGCGTATTCCGAGCCCGGAACCGGAACGCAAGGTCGTTCCGCTTGACCTCTTCCCTGCCAGCTTGTTGCAGGATGTCACCACCAGCAAGACCTTCACGCCAGACCAGCCAGGCGATTTCGCCGGTGCGAACGTCAATATCCGCACCAAGGAGTTTCCGGCGGCGCGGCAGACCAATTACTCGTCAAGTTTCGGCGCAAACACCCGGGTGTTCGGACAAATGCTGCCCTTTGCGCCGCGGGCGGGCGGCGAGCTGTTTGGGCGCGCCGGATCCGCTCGGCAGATGCCGAGTGCGATTGCCAACGCGAACTTCCTTGGCAGCGTCACGCAGAACCAGTTCAACCAAATGGCCGCGCAGCAACGCAACGTCTGGGCGCCGAATCCGCGTGATGGCGGCGCCAACGCCTCGTTCGGCGCGTCCACGGGGGGCAACAGCATTCTCGGTCAGCGCATCGGCTACGTACTGAGCGGCAGCTACGGCTATTCCGAGGAAGTCCGTGCCGATGAGCGTTTCGCCGTTGGAAACCAAGGGGCGAACAACACCGTCGTGCCGTTGACCACGGTGGATGGCTCGACCGGCCGCAGCAGCGCGCAGTGGGGAGGGATCGCCAACTTCTCCAAGCTTATCGGCGCTCATTCGCGATTCTCCTTGAACTCCACGATCACCCGCAGCGCGGACAACGAAGCGCGAGCGGATCGCGGTTTCGACGAAAACCTCGGCGATACCATCGCCCGGACCACGCTACGGTATGTCGAGCGCGGCGTGGCGACCATGACCGGTGCCGGCGAACACCAGTTGGGTGAGCGCAACAAGACCACCTGGATGATGACCTACGGTAACACCGGGCGTCGCGAGCCTGACCGTTCTGACGTGGTGTATGTGCGCAACTCCAACGGCGTGTTCAACCTTCTCGGATCGCTTGATGGCGCGCGTCGGCTGTACTTCAATCTTCAGGAAGACAACCTCACGGGTCAGGTCGATCACGCTATCAACATTGGCGACGTGGCCAACCAGAACACGCTCAAACTCGGTGCCTATGCGCGCGCTACAGACCGCACCGCCGACGCGCCCATCTTCGCCTTTCTGACACGCGCCGATGAATCGGTCAGCCGCCAAACGCCGGACCGCATCTTCGGCTCGACGCAGACGTGCGCGACGTGCTCCGTGATCAACGTGCAGCCAATCGGACAAGCGGGGTCGTATACCGCGGCCGACAACACAGTGGCCGGCTATCTGATGGCCGATTGGGGCCTGGGCTCCCGGGTTCGCGTGATCGCTGGTGCGCGCGTGGAAAAGGCCGACATCACCGTCGACGCCACCACGCAGGGCGGGTTTTTGTCTGGCGCTCGCCTCAACAACACCGACGTGCTTCCGTCGCTGCTGCTCAACACGAAGCTGACCGAAACGCAAAATCTGCGCTTTGGCATTACGCGCACGTTGGCGCGCCCGGAGTATCGCGAACTCGCGCCCGTCACGTTCCGAGACGTGCTTGGCGGCGTGAGTGTGACTGGCAACGCCAATCTTGTGCGGTCACTCATTGATAACGTCGACCTGCGCTGGGAAGCGTTTCCCAACTCGGGTGAGGTGATCAGCGTGGGTGTGTTTGCCAAGCGCTTCGACAACCCGATCGAGCGTGTCGAGCAATCCACCTCCGGCGCCTACCAAGCGCGTTTCCAGAATGCCCTCAGTGCGGTGAACGCTGGCGTGGAGTTGGAAATCCGTAAGCAGCTTACCTTCCTCGGTGAGTGGGCCGAGCCGTTGACGGGCTTCAGCAACGTCACGATCATGCAATCTTCTGTTGATCTCGACACCGCGGGCGGATTGTCCGTGACGGATGCCTCGCGACGGCTCGTTGGACAAGCGCCCTACGTCGTGAACGCCGGCATGACCTATTCATCAGCCAGCGGGCAAACAAACGCGACGATCCTTTACAACGTGGTGGGTGAGCGGATCACCGCGGCGGGCGTGCTGCCGTTGCCGAACATTGTCGAGAAGCCGCGCCATGTGATTGATCTCTCACTGCGCTTTCCGGTCCGCGGCAGCCTGTCGGCTCGCCTGGACGCGCGCAACCTGCTCGATGCCCGTTATCGATTCATGCAGGGCAACCTGGAGCGCGAAGGCTTCAACGCCGGGCGCACGCTGTCGATGGGGTTGTCCTGGCGTCAGTAGGACATCCGGCTATGTGACGCCTACGCAAGGACTGGCCCGTCACGGTGACAGAACCGTGACCGGGCCATGACGTATCCGGAACAGAGTATCGGTTACTTGCCATCACGAATGCGCGCTGTGCGCGTGTTTTCCCTTCGACTCAACCACAGGACTTAGCTATGACGTCACTGCGCATTCGCGCGCTCGCCCTGGTCTCATTCGCTGCCGTCGCGCTCTCGGCGTGCGGTAAAGACGATCCTGTTACTCCCATCGTGAGTAACGGCAGCTTGGCGATCGCGGTCTCTGGTCTTCCCGCTGGAGCGAGCCCGTCGATCTCGGTCACCGGGCCGAACAGCTACACCAACTCGCCCACCGCTGGGACCACGCTCTCCGTGCCGCCGGGCAGCTACACCGTAGCGGCCGCACAGGTCACGGCCACCGGCAACGCGCGCTACAACGCGACGGTCACCGGCTCCCCCGCCACAGTGGCGTCAAACGCCACGGCAAACGTTACCGTGACGTATGCGTTGGCCGGAACGCCGACCGCCACGATCAGTGGATCCATCGCGGCCAATCGCACGCTGACCGCGGACACCAACTACGTGTTGCGTGGGTTTGTCTATGTGAATAGCGGGGCAACGCTCACGATCAACGCCGGCACGAGAATCGTGGGTGATACTACCGCGCTGGGCTCTGCCCTGTTCGTTCTCCGCGGCGCACGCTTGGTCGCCAACGGGACAGCAACGGCGCCCGTGGTCTTCACCTCGCAGCGGACGCCGGGCAATCGCTCGCCGGGTGACTGGGGCGGCGTGATCATTGTGGGCAACGCCCGCTCGAATCGTGGCGCCAATCAGATCATCGAGGGCTCGAACGGATCGGTCATCGGCGCGAATGCCAATGGTGTGGTCTACACCGAAGGCACCGTGGACACCGACAATAGCGGCACCTTGCGCTACGTGCGCATTGAGTTTGCCGGTTTTGCGACCGTGACGGATGCCGAACTCAACTCGCTGACGCTCGGTGCGGTGGGCAGCGGGACTACGATCGAGTACGTCCAGGCGTTGGCCGGCCTTGATGACAGCTTCGAGTGGTTTGGCGGCACCGTGAACAGCCGATATCTGGTCTCCTATGAGGCCGGCGACGACCACTTTGACGGATCGGAGGGCTATCGCGGCTTGAATCAGTTCATGATCGCGATGCAAACCACCTTCTTGACGCCACGAGCGGGCGCGGGTGCCGTCTCGGCCGACCCGCAAGGTTTCGAGATCGACGGTTGCAATGGCGGCGGTTGCGTGGCCCCAAGCGGTGCGAACGCGCAAAGTGCCGGGCGTGACGACGGGCTCTATAACATGAACGTCTTCGCGAACTTTACGATGATCGGCACCCCGACCGGCGTGACGGTCCCAGGCAGCGGCGGCGTCGGTGCGGTGCTTCGTCGCGGAACGGGCGGTTACTATCTGAATGGCGTGATTGCACGCTGGGGACGCGCGGGCGTTTCGCTTCGCGATTCCACGTCGAACAACCGCTTCCAGGTCGACTCGCTCATCGTCCGCAACTTGTATTTCGCTGAGAACGGTGCCTTGACCAGTGGCGCGAACTTCGATGCGACCGGCACTAATTTCGGACAGGAGTCTGCCTTCACCGCTCGCAACGCCAATATCGTGGTGGGCGCGTCGACGGTGACCGCAACGAGTCTGTTCACCGCCTTGCCGACGGTCGGCGCCACGACGACCGCGTCGCAGCTGGACTGGTCGCCCGCGACCGGGTCGCCGATCGCCACGGGTGGGCTGGCGTCCTTTGCGGCCGATCCGCGCATCAGCGCCCGTGTCGGTTCATTCATCGTGCCAACCGCCTACCGCGGCGCGGCCGCGCCGGGCGGCGTGAAGTGGTGGGAAGGCTGGACGAACTACGCGCGCAACTGACCTGTCTTTGCGCTCCGGTGTAGTTTCTCCGGAGCGCTGAGCCTCAGGATCCCTCTCAGAGACGGTCGGCGTCGCGTTCGCGAGCACCGGCCGTTTTTGCTTCCCCTGCACGAATTCTTGAGCCGATGTCTTCCCTCCGCTTCTCCTCGTTTCTTCCGGCGCTGTGCGTCACCGTCGCGTGTAGCGAGAGCCCGGCCCGCACCGCGGCCGACTCGCAGGGGGCGCATGTGCGTGAAGTCGTCGCGGCCGGCGGTGTGGTCGACTCGATACTGCCGATCGCCGAGCAACTTCGTCGCTTTCGGGCCGGCTTTACCGGACACGCGGACACGCTCTCTTCTGCCAGCGCCTCGATTGATGACCTTGTGGGCCGATGGGCGCGCGCGCTTACGGCGAACGACTCAGCCGCCTTGAATGGGATGGTGCTCACCATGGCGGAGTTTGCATGGCTCTATTACCCCGACTCGAAGCTCAGTCGGCCGCCCTACGAATCGCCGCCCGCGTTGTTGTGGTGGCAGTTCGTCACCACGTCGAATGAAGGCGCACGTGCGGCCTTTACGCGCTTTGGCGGAAGGCCACTGCGTGTGCAGCAGATTGCCTGCAAGGAGCCCGCCCTCGTTGAGGGCGCGAACCGGTTGCATGAGCAGTGCATGCTGACGTTCACGAGTGGGGGGGGGAAGCGCCAGGACGCGCGGCTTTTTGGCACGATCATCGAGCGCGCCGGGCTATTCAAGTTCGTCGGCTTGTCGAACGCCTTGTGACGCGTCGACGTCTGGTGGCTCACATACACCCTCTCATACCGCGCCGCCAGCGCGCGCGTGGCGCGACCGTCGCGCTGGTCGCGCTGAGTGGTCTCGCGGCCGCCTGCTCCACGTCGTCACCAAGCGACCGTCGCGATTCGTCGGGCAACGCGCGCGTCGCCACTGGAACTCGGGTCGATCTTACGGGCGCCGGTGCGACGTTTCCCTACCCGCTCTATTCCCGCTGGTTTAACGACTATGCACAGCGCACCGACGTACGCATCAACTATCAGTCGATCGGGTCGGGCGGCGGTATTCGGCAGATGATCGAAGGCACGGTCGATTTCGGGGCAACAGATGTCCCGATGACCGATGCCGAGCTGGCCCAGGCGGGAACGCCTGTCGTCCACATTCCCACCGTCCTCGGCGCCGTCGCCGTGACGTACAACTTGCCAGAGCTGAAGCGACCGCTCCGCGTGTCCGGCGATCTGCTCGGACTCATGTTTCTCGGTCAACTCACCAAGTGGAACGATTCGCGACTGCGTGCGCTCAACCCGGACCAACCGCTGCCGGCCAGCGATATTCTGGTCGTCCACCGCGCAGATGGCAGTGGCACATCGTACATCTTCAGTGATTATTTGACATCGGCGAGCGCGGCGTGGGCCGCCGGGCCGGGTCGCGGCAAAGACGTGTTGTGGCCTGCAGGCATCGGTGGAAAAGGCAACGAAGGGGTGGCCGGACAGGTCAAGCAAATGGTTGGCTCCATTGGCTACGTCGAAGTTGTGTACGCGCGCCAGAATTTTCTTCCGGTTGCGCATATTCAGAACGTGGCAGGGCGCTTCATCTCACCCATGCCGTACGAGATCGGTAGTGCGGCGGCCAGCGCGTTCAACGGCGCACCCTCATCGCGAGACTTGCGTTCCTCGCTTGTGAACGCTCCCGGGGATCAGTCCTACCCCATTGCGTCTTTCACCTGGATACTGCTCGCGCCGGAACGCATCGGTCGGGCAAAGGCGACGCAGCTGTATCAGTTCTTACAGTGGGCGTTGGCCGACGGCGCTACCACCGCAAGTGCACTGGGGTACGTCGCGCTGCCAACCGTTACCGCCACTCGCGTCCTTGCCCTGATCGATACGTTGGCCGCTGCTCCCCTCGCCAAACCCTGATGGCGGCGGGGCCACGTTTGTCTCGGCAACGGTTGGGTGATCTCACGTACGATATCGTGACCGGCACCTGCGCCGCTGCGGTGCCGTTCCTTCTCGTGCTGCTGGTGGCCGTCATCGCGCGAGCGGCGTGGCCGGCACTCTCCCTGCACGCCGCAGACCTGCTCACGGGTAATACCTGGGACGTCTCCCGAGGCCGTTTCGGTGCACTCCCGGCGATTATCGGCACTATCCTCTCCTCGCTCCTGGCGCTCTGCATCGCGACGCCACTGGCCTTCGGTGCGGCCATCTTCGTGAGCGAACTCGCACCGCGCCGTCTGCGGGCACCGATCTCCTTTTTGATCGATTTACTGGCCGCCATTCCAAGCGTGGTCTACGGACTCTGGGGGGTGTTCGTGCTCGTCCCACTCCTGCGGACACACGTCATGCCCCCGCTCATGGCCGTCTTCGGTGCGCTCCCCCTTTTTCGCGGTCCGGCGTACGGACCAAGTCTCCTTGCGGCCGCGCTTCTGCTCGCGATCATGATCCTTCCCTACATCACGGCCGTGTCGCGTGAAGTGCTGGTCGCCGTGCCGCGCTCGCAGCGCGAGGCGGCGCTGGCGCTCGGCGCCACGCGATGGGAGATGATTCGCGACGCCGTTGTGCCGTACGGTCGCTCCGGCCTCATTGGCGCCGTCATGCTCGGGCTCGGACGGGCGCTCGGCGAGACCATGGCCGTCACTATGGTGATTGGCAATCGACACGCGGTCCCCCATTCCCTGCTTGATCCCGCGTACACCATGGCGGCCGTGCTGGCCAACGAGTTTGCCGAAGCGTCCGATGATGCGCACCTGTCGGCACTGATGGCCGTTGCCGGTCTGCTGCTCGTCATCACCCTGCTGGTAAACGTGATCGCGCGTTGGCTGGTGTGGCGCGTACGCCAGCCGCAACAACGCATCGCCCCTCGCCTCGCATGATAGCGCCCCGCGAGCCGATGAGCACGGCGTCAACGCAGGCGCCATCCGAACGCCAGCAGCAGTTGGCGAGGCGACGTGCGCGCGGACAGGTGATGATCGGCCTGACGTGGATTGCCGGCGCGGTCGCTATCGTCCCGTTGTTGGCAATTGTGGGCTACCTGATCGTCGGGGGCGCGTCGGCGTTCTCGCCCACGTTCTTCACGAGTGTGCCGGCACCGGCTGGCGCGCGCGGTGGCGGAATGGCCAACGCGATCGTCGGCACGGTATTGCTTGTTGGCATTGGTGCTCTGATCGGTGTGCCGATCGGTCTTGGCGCCGGCCTGTTCGCGGCGGAGCGACGCGGGACGCGACTCGCGACAACTGTCGGGTTCATTGCCGACGTGTTGAGTGGATTGCCCTCCGTCGTGCTGGGGGTGTTCGTCTGGGAACTCGTCGTGCGGCCGTCCGGACGGTTCTCTGCACTGGCCGGCGGCATCGCGCTCGGATTGCTCATCATTCCCCTCGTGACGCGCGCGACGGAGGAGATGGTGAAGCTCGTGCCATCCGCCCTCAATGAGGCCGCCGTGGCGCTCGGGTTCTCAAAATGGCGTAGCGCGTCAACCGTCGTGCTTCGTACGGCGATGCCGGGGATCGTGACGGCCTCATTGGTTGCCATTTCGCGAGCGGCTGGAGAAACGGCGCCGCTGCTGTTTACCGCCTTTGGCAATGCCTACTGGTCGGTGAGTCTCTTCCGACCGATCGCGGCGTTACCACTGCAAATCTTCGCCTACGCACAAAGTCCGTATGACGATTGGCGCGCGCAGGCGTGGGCCGGGGCCCTCGTGCTTCTGGTGATCATCGCGGCGATGAGTCTGATCGCTCGGGCGGTGCTTCGTGCACGCCTGGCCCTCGTGCGCGGAAGTCGGATCGAGCGGCCATCAACGATTGACGCCGAGCGCGGCACGTGAACAACGCTCCACGTCTCGAACTGCGCAACGTCAGCGCCGGCTATGGCACGCGTCAGGCGCTCCGTAATGTCTCACTCACCTGCCGCAGCGGCGCGATTACCGCCGTGATTGGCCCATCGGGATGCGGAAAATCCACGCTCTTGCGATGTGTGAATCGCCTGCACGAGCTGACACCAGGCGCGTCGGTCAGTGGCACCGTGCGCGTGGGTGAGCATGAGGTCTACGCGCCAAATACCGATACGATCGCGCTGCGACGACGGATTGGTATGGTGTTCCAGGTCCCCACGCCGTTTCCCACGATGTCGGTATACGACAACGTAGCGTCCGGGATTCGTGCGGCGGGCAAGGCGCCGCGTGGCAGTGCGTTGGCCGACCGTGTAGAGCGGGCGTTGCGTCGTGCGGGACTCTGGGCTGAAGTGGTGGACCGGCTTGACGGGAGCGCCGTCGCGCTCTCGGGTGGCCAACAGCAGCGATTGTGTCTGGCGCGTGCGTTGGCGGTTGAGCCGCGGGTGCTGCTGCTCGATGAGCCGACCGCGTCGCTGGACCCGTTGGGCACGCAACGCATCGAAGAGCTTTTGTACGAGCTGCGCGGTGAGGTCACGGTCGTCATCGTGACGCACAACATGCAACAAGCCGCACGCATCTCCGACGAGACCGTGTTTCTGCTGGACGGCGAGCTGATTGAGGCAGCGCCGACGCGCAGCCTGTTTACCGCACCGTCGGACCCGCGCACGGAAGCGTATGTGACGGGACGGTTCGGATGATCGCGCCGTCCAACAAGGGCCGAGTGCAATTTGCGCGTTTCTCCGTCTGGTTTGGGAAAGTGCGCGCCCTCAACACCATCGACTTGAGCGTCGCGCCGCGTGCAGTGACCGCCTTGATCGGTCCCTCGGGCTGTGGCAAGAGCACGCTGCTGCGATCCATCAACCGTCTGAACGATACGATTGTTGGCGCGACACACACCGGACGCGTGCTGTTGGAGGGCGTCGATGTGTACGATGCCGCGATGGACACCAGCGCCCTGCGCCAGCGCGTCGGCATGGTCTTTCAGCAGTCGACGCCATTCCCTCGCAGCATCTTTGACAACGTGGCCTACGGCCCGCGGTTGAATGGGATTGCGTCAAAGGCGGAGCTGTCCGACCTGGTGGAACAGGCCTTGCGCCGCGCCGCGCTCTGGGATGAAGTGCGAGACCAGCTCCGTGAAAGCGCGCTCGCGCTCTCCGGCGGCCAGCAGCAGCGGCTCTGCATCGCCCGTGCGCTGGCCAACGCGCCCGAGGTGCTGCTGCTGGACGAGCCCACGAGCGCCCTGGACCCGGCGGCGACGCAGCGCATCGAGGAACTGCTTTATGAACTGCGGTCGGACCTGTCGATTGTGCTCGTGACGCATAACTTGCAACAGGCAGCGCGGGTCTCGGACCGCACGGTGTTTCTGGAGGATGGTCGAGTGGTCGAAGTCGACGATTCGCGAGCCCTGTTCACCGGCCCGCGCGATCCGCGCACGGAGGCGTTTATTACGGGGAGGTTTGGCTGATGGCTGAGGGTGCAGGATCGACGGGAGGCTTTCGCCACTTTCACAGTGAGCTCGCGACGCTGAAGCAGCGACTGCTCGAGATGTCCGAGCGCGCTGAGTCACTGATCGACCTCGCCGTTGAAGCGCTGGTAGAACGGGACCGCGATAAGGCGCTCGCCGTGATTGAGGCAGATCAGGAGCTCGACCGTCTCGAGGTCGAGGCCGAGAATCTGGCGATCTCTCTTCTGGCGTTGCAACAGCCGATGGCGCGCGATCTCCGGTTTCTTGTCGGCGCGATCAAAGTCTCAAGCGACCTTGAGCGGGTTGGCGATCACGCGGTCAACATTGCGCAATGCACCGTGCGCCTCGTGGATGGGCGAGCCGCCGCGCCACCCGTGCCGGCGCTTGTCGATATGGCGCGTCGTGCACGCGCCATGCTGAGTGACGCGCTCGACGCTTTTATTCGCGGCGACGGGGTGCTCGGCCGAGCCGTCGGCAAAGCGGACGATCAGGTGGACGCAATGCACGAAGCGATTTTCCGCTCACTGGTCACCTTCATGACTGCCGACCCTCTGCTCATCTCCGCCTCGCTCGAACTCTTGCTCGTGAGCCGGAACCTGGAACGGGTCGCCGACCTGGCCACCAACATCGGCGAGGATGCGGTCTACCTGGCGGAAGGCAAGCAGATTCGGCATCGCTTCGACGAAATCAGTGAAGCGACCGCGCCTGCGACGTCGATCGAGGAAAGCGCATGACCGCGCGAGTGCCCACCCCCGTCTTCGGCAGCAGTGCCGTCGGTGATCAGCGTATTGCGGCGATCGACATCGGGTCCAATTCCATCCGGCAGATCGTCGCCGACGTCTCGCCGGCAGGGCAGATCCGCGTCGTCGATGAGATGAAGGCCATGCCGCGCCTGGGCGAAGGCTTGGAGCGTACCGGCGCGCTGGGACAAACAGGCGTCGACGCAGCGCTGGCGGCGATTCAGCGCATGGTGGAACTGGCCCGACAGCTGGGCGCCGCGCAGATCGAAATCGTCGCGACCAGCGCGGTACGCGACGCGACGAATGGCGTGACATTCGCCAGCCGTGTCCACGCTGCCACCGGCGTGGGCGTACGCATCCTCTCCGGAGAACAGGAAGCACTGCTCAGCCACCGCAGCGCCTTGGCCCATTTTGAACTTGGCGCAGGTCGCTCTCTGGTCATGGATATCGGTGGCGGCTCGCTCGAAGTGGTGCTCTCGAAGGACGGGCTCATCGAACGGGTTGCGTCTCTTCCCTTTGGGGCGGTGCGGCTCACCGAGAAGTTCCTGCTGCCGGTGGTACGACCGCGGGGCGTGCGTCTCCTGCGGGAGCACGTGCGCGAGGGGCTCAAGAAAGCCGTACCCGTGAAAGATTGGCGTGGCGTCCGTATCATTGGCTCAGGTGGCACCTTCACGAACCTGGCCGGCATC
>Ga0105049_10000778_pt1 | contig 35846 bp, 35 predicted proteins | sample MAT06_FD_78087 | JGI IMG/M metagenome (GOLD analysis project Ga0105049, IMG submission 78087) | Freshwater microbial communities from Lake Fryxell liftoff mats and glacier meltwater in Antarctica - MAT-06 | ecosystem: Environmental > Aquatic > Freshwater > Ice > Liftoff microbial mat | place...
TCCAAGTGTAGATAAAAGAAGCCCGATTTGGCTCCATTCCCAACCTTGTTCTACTACTTGTGAAATAAATCCCGTTCCAATTAATAATGCCCAACCTAACCAAGATAATAAGCTAGGATGGAATTTTTTCTTGAACACATCTACAACTAATGTTACCTGTGCTGCAAAAATAAAGGCACCTGCTAAAAAACTCAGGATTACGATTAATGTATTATTTTCAATTGGCTGCATTAGGCGGCAAAAATACAGCTAAAATCGAGCTTTTGTTTATTGTGCTTTACAACAAGGAGCTGTTGGGATGCAAATTCGATTTTATAATTGCATCGTTCTGCGCAGGTTTGTGGTATTGTACTGCTTTTGTTGCACGCGTTCAATAATTTGGTTGTAAATAGTTTCATCCATTTGCGGAGTTCTACTTAGTATCCATAAATATTTTCTATTGGGATGACCCACTACAGCATAACTATAATCATCTGCTAAGTCGATTATCCAATAGGCTCCTTTAAATGGCCAAAAAAATTGAACTTTTAGTTTCGCATTGCCGGTGTTTTTTTCAATAAATACTTTGCCTTTAATGTAAGACTCTTTTCCGTTTACGCTATCTTTATTGCATCTGTTTTCTACAATTATATAATCCTTGTCGGTAAGCGAGTAGGTTGCAGTAGTGCAGTAACAGCCCTTTTGAAATCGTTGAGGAAAACTCGCTATTTCATACCATTTTCCAGCGTATTTATTTAAATCAACAGATGGGACTGTTTCCAAAACTTGGCCGTTCATATTATTAATATTTAATAAAATTATAATAATGGCAATGTACCATTTGCAATTGTTTAAAAGTGTGACTTTAATCATAGTGTTTAGATATAAGTGAATCGTTTAAAAGAATTTTTATTTATGCTGTTGTTGAATATCATCGTCATTATTATCCAATTCGGGAGTTACCATAAGCCTTGATAAAAAATGAATAGTTCCTTTTCTCGATTTATAAATCCTAGTTGCCCAAATAATACCAATTGTTATCCCAGCAAAACAAATAAATAAACCGATTAATAATCTACTAGATGATGGATTATTATAATATACAATTGACCCTAAACCCATTCCAATCAAAGTGGGAGATAACATAATACGTATCCATCCATATATTTCTGAACATTTTTCTAAAAAATTAAACATTTTACCAGCTACCTCCGGGTGCAAATAAAAAGTCTATTGGATTATCAATGTCATATAACCACTGATAGCCGCGACTATTTTTTTGGGTGAATGGATTAATTAAGACTAGCATATTTTGATATTCAATTTTTGGTAAATCACAATAAAAATTGATGTAGTCTTCGGTAACAATACCAATTACTTCATCGGAGATACGCAGTGTTAAATTGCAATTAATGGTATCAATAAAGTCAAGGGCACCCAAATCGAGCAGATTGCCTTGTTCAATAACAACCGTTTGAATTAAACTGCTTAGTTTTGCTGCTTCAACTTTTCCAAAATCGAAAAGTCTTACAAGCTCATCTGTATTAATTTCTTCATAACGGCCAGCTTCACTAAGGTCGTGTAAAAATTCGAGTTTCATGATGGCTATTTTATTTGCTTAGTTGTGATATTTAGGTTTGTTCAAAAATAGCAATAAAATTTAATAGTATAGCTTGAATTGCATCGGAATGCTAAATAATAAATAATTTATAATTTTTGCAGTATCGTTTTTTTACTGTTTTGTCTTGATTGGTAGTGCAATAGGTAGTAACCTGCAGGCAAAGTTGGGATAGTAACGTTTGTATTACTTTTTGTTGCTACAATACTCAATACAGGTATTCCCATTAAGTTAAAATGGTAATTGTTGCATGTGCATTTGTGCCGGATAATATAAAACTATTTAAACATGGGTTTGGAGAGGTAGTAAAATTATTAATGTTGTTTTCAATGGCAATTACATTGCTGTAACTGGATTCTCCATTAAAATCAGTTTGCTGTGAGCTATAATAATTTGTATTGGAATTTGGTTCGATGTCATTAAAAGTATAATAGTTTAGGGGCTCCGAATTTCCAGCCCCTGCAATAGTTGCGATATTAATAAAATCGAATCCATTACTGCTGTGTGGTAATGTGAAATTTGCATTATTTATTTCAGATGCTGTAATCCAATCAATTTTTATGTAATTATTTTCTTGCTGCCCGCTAAACTATAATAATATAATAGGTAGCAAGATGCAAATATTGTGCAATATTGAAACAGCAGAGCCACTGTTGGTTGCGGTAATATCTGGTTTTAATATCCATCAAAATCGTCGATACCTACATCTTAGGATACTCAACTAGCTATATCCACTCTTGTTATAAATGATATTGCTCTAACTGTGCTGGTATTTTTAAAAATACTTGTAACATTTAGAGTATAATTTCGTCCAACTACATCTGGTTTATTAACACCATTTAAATCACCTACAGCAACTCCGTAATGTGTAAATGTGCCAGTTGGTGTTACAAAATCTTGTATAGCAGCTAATGAAATAGTGCCTATTGTGCTGGTATTTCGATAAACTGCTAAAGTTGCTACATCTCCATTTCTGAAAACCTCTTTTACTTTATCAGACCGATTAGCATGCAGTTTTTTAATTGTAAGTTTTCCATAGTAGTTGTGCTGAATGTAAACAAGGATTAATATTAATTTGATTTAATAACATTATAGAGTAACTTTTTAACCTTGTGCGGCGACATGCATATTTATATTGATGCATTTGATTCACTGAGCAAACGGTCAATTCTGTCTTTACTACCCTTCAATCAATTTAATTACCACATTGCCTGTTTTTTCACCCGTTTCAACATAAGTGGTAGCCTCAACTATTTGATGTAAGCCATAAGTATTATCTATAATGGCTTTGTAATTGCCCGATTCGATTAATTCCTTATAAAATAAGATGTCATTTTGTGAATCGGTGGGAATTGGAAATTTAACTTTCCTGTTGCTAAAAATTGGCGTTATCAAAGCGAGAAAAACATTTTGTGATAAGTAGCCAAGTTCGGTGGATATATATAGACCATTCGGCTTCAAAATAGATTTACATTTAAAGAATGAGCTTTTCCCCACTGCATCTAAAACGGCATCAAACTGATTAGGTATTTTGGTGAAATCGGATGTTGTATAATCTATCACCTCATCAGCTCCTAGCGATTTAATTAATTCGGTATTTTTTGTATTACAAACTGCAGTTACTGTTGCGCCGTGATATTTTGCTAATTGTAAACAAGCCGTACCTATTGACCCCGATGCGCCATTTATTAAAATATGTTTCGGTGTGCTAAAATCAATTTTTCTAATAATATTTTTGCCTAACATTAATCCATCACAAACCGCTGCTGCTTCAACATGCAACATATTGTTTGGTTTAAGCGCAATGGAGTCTGTTTCAGGTATACAAATAAACTCGGCGTGTGTGCCAAATTTGTAAGTGCTTAATCCAAATACGGCATCATTTATTTTAAATTTGGTCACATTGATGCCGATTGCCTCAATAACGCCTGAAAATTCGTTACCGAGGATTGTTTTTTTAGGTCTATTAAAACCGCTAATTAGTCTTACAGCAAAATACTCAGGGCTTCGAAAGCCACAATCGGTCCGGTTTACTGTGGTTGCATATATTTTAATAAGTACTTCATTAGGTTTGGGAGCGGGTTTAGGTACATCTTTAATTTGCAACACTTCTGGTGGCCCATAAACTGTATTAACACTTGCTTTCATAATTGCGAATATATTCGCTTTTACGCATAAATTCTAAATTGTGGTTAATTTGACGGGTATTTTATATGAATTTACAACAACGAAAAAAAACCAAACCTTGCAATTTTACTTGCTTTAGTTTGGATTTATTATGGATTGTAAGAAATATTTAAATAGCGTTACGGTCTAACAACTGTATTTTGTTGCAACGTAACAGCGGTTTTAGCATATAATCTACCATTTATAGATGCGCCTGTTTTTAGATTAATGGCAGTATTGCTTAATATATTTCCTTCAAAATGGCTAGTAGTGCCTAATGTAACGGCACCTGTTGTTTGCCAGAAAATATTTTTCGCTTTAGCGCCGCCAATTAATGTAATGTTTATGCCTGAGCTCGCTTTTAAAGTTCCTGAAATTTGGAATATAAATATGGCTGTTGCACTTCCTGAAATGGTAATATTGGTTGGAATAGTAACATTGGTAGTCCATTTATATAAACCAGCAGTTAATGTTAAACCGCCAATATTGCCAGCGCCTAGGTTAATAAAGTTGGGGCCAACGCGACCAGCAGCATCTGTATAAGCTATTTCCATAGCGCCGACTGCTGATGTTAATTTAGTAGCATTTGTAATTCTGCATGGTAGCGGTCCCGCCGCGTCAACCGAATAAATTTTACCAGTTACTTCTGTACAGCTTAGTAATATGGCAGCACCAGTAATTGGACTAGAACCTACGTTGCCAGTAACTACTGATGGGAATACATTTGTAACCCCAGATTTGCTTAAAATGGCAAAACTCGCAGCACTGCCTAAATTAACTGTTGTTAATACTGCTCCAGCTTCCATTTTTTCATTTATTGCATTACCATCATAAACAGGTGGTATTTCATCTTTTGTGCATGAAGTCATGATCACAATCATCAGCATAGCTGGAATAGATAATATTTTTTTATTTAACATTGATTAGGTTTTTCGTTGTATGTAGAATTACATCACCACGCAAAGATGCTACCAAACCTGTCAGGCAACTTTATATAATTATGTTTAAGAATTACATCATTCGTATGAAATGTAAAATCAAATACTATTTTTGGCCGAATAAATGCAAGTTGAAAGTTTTATACTATGTGGGATTCGAATTTACGCTTTCACAATTTTCATATAGTGTACTTGCAGATCATTTAATTTTAGACCTATAAAATAAATGCCAGCGGGCAAATTGGCATCAGGATTCCAAACTGCTTCATATTTTTCTGCTTGCAATTGTTGTTCGTCTAAAATTGCAATTACAATACCTTGGATATCAAATACTTGTATAGTTGCTTTTGATGTATGAAAGACACCATATTTTATTACTACTTTATCGGTAAAAGGATTTGGAGCAACGGAATAAATAATGCCTTTGTCGGTATGTAAATCTGCAATACCTACAACACCATTTCCATCGATAGCAATATCCCAAGTGCCTTCATATTTTCCATCTCCATTTAAAGCAATTGGAATAATTCGATTGGTGGCATCAAAAGGCCCAGATGTTATAGATGCTGCTGCATCTGCTGGAATATCAGTATCACTTTCAAAATATAATTGTGTAACAATAGTTGGGAATCCAGGCGGTGTAATTTTAAAATGGATATGACTCGGCCGAAAGGTTCCACCATTTAAATATTTGCCGGGTAAAATGGTCTCTATCATATAAAAACCGGCAGCATTGGAATAGGTGATGCCGCGCAAAGTAAATCCAACATTATCGTATGCGCCATTATTGTTTGCATGCCAAACATCAATCAATGTATTCGAAATTGCAGCACTGCAATCTAATGTTTGAATTATGCCACTAAGTATTAATCGTATGCCGGGTTCACTGGCTTCGGCCAATTGATTTTCGACCATAACCGGTGCATCTGCTGTATAAAATGGCCCTAAACCATAATAATCGGGCGTAATTGGATTGCAAGACCCTGATTCGAGTGGAATCGCAATAGGGTTGGCTTGAGTAACTTTGGGTAAAATTCCAAATGTTAATGATGCTATTGCACTGTTGCGTAAAAATTGTCTGCGCGAATTGCTATTGCTAGTTTTGGACATGCTTTTTATTTTGAAATATAAATATAGGTATTCGATTTAAATAGTTATGTCATTGAAATGTCTTAATTCTGTATTTTTTTAATGTGATGCTATAACTTTTATTACTGGTATAAAATGATTTCACCTACTACCGCTCACTATGCTTGCAATTTGCGGCGAAACCTTGATTATATATTTTCCTTTGTTAGCAAGAGTGGATTTTATTTTTGGTAAACTCCAAAAACAGAATCGCTCAGGCCCGTAGCAGTTAAATATTCATCTTCTTTTTTTAAAAGATATGAAAGTAACGATTGCGTTTCGTCATCATTATTTAGAAAATTATGTGCAATATCTTTAAATAAAAGATGCGAAATATTGCAGCCAATTTTCTTTTCTTCTATTATTTGGAAGTATTTATGAATGGCAGGTATTATTGATTCTGAATCTACAGCTTCGGATGGGTCAACTAGCACCATTCTAAGTAAGCCTGGACGGTAAATCCTATTTTTAATTGATTTGCTTTTAAAGCGGATTTTGTATTTTTTTGGTAATTCTTTTAATAATTTATTTGCAAGTGCTAATTGTGAATTAGTCCATTGAAGTCTGTTGGGTCCAACATATTCGAAAATCACCAAAAACCCTCCTGTTTTTAATAATGGTAATATTTTGGTATGTAATAAATTGTCGATATCGTTAAAATGATGAAGACTAGAGTTGAAAAGCAAAACATCATAAGAATTGGGTTTAAAATCATGTTTCATAAAATCGCCAACTATATATTTTACATTATCTAATCTTAAATCATTAGCATGTTGACGCGCTACATCTATCTTTTTTTTAGCGATGTCAATGCCTTCAATCATATTGAAGTTTGAATAGTTGCCAAAATTCCGTTCTCGGGAGCCTGTTCCGCAGCCAACCGATAACATTTTAAGACCCTGGGTATCAGATAGGAATTTAGAAACAAAATAATCTTCATATCCAATACTAGAATTACCTGTGCACTTTATATTCCAGTTACTGCGGATTTCGGGAATTATCCAAAAATCAGATGATGAAGCATTTGTATTCCATTTTGAAACAGTTCGAGCTTGATTTGATAGGTGAAACTTTGAAAGTAGTTCATTGTATCCTTTCTCTTTTACTTTAAAAAACAAATCTATCAAATCTCCATATGATATATAGGATGTCTTGTTATTCATAAATTTCAAATTATCAATTATCAAACTCAACTTCGGCAACGCTATTAATATCTTATTTCATGTTAAACTCAATGGCTGTTGGATGCGAGCAGCTCTCACCGTTTGCAGCTGCTCAAAATTAATAATAATACTTTAAAGGAAGTAATTCCTTTTAAACAATCAATGTAGATTTCAAAATCCTTCTTAAATTCTACAAACTAAGGGTTGGATTTATGCTGCTAAAAATGGGAGCGGACCAATAATTGCAACTTATGTTGGAGTTTGCTGAGGGTATTGAGGTGTGTAAATAAAAGCAAGGTATTGTGCAGTTAAAATCGTTAATATTGCATTTGTTTGCAATTGCGCTATTGCAACAATAAATAATAAAGGATTTGCATATTAATTTGATTTTAAATAATAATTTGATTATAACCTATTTAAAACATCTTTCAAAACTTAGATATGTTTTGTGATAAGTATTTTAAATTCAATGTTACCTGCTTAAATTTGAAGAAAATTAATATCAAAATGAAAAACAAAAGTATTTGGTTGGAATAATACATGTGAAAATTTATCTCCCCATTAAATTTCGCCATTATAACCAAATAATTATAAACGAAGTAATCTATTTTTAAAATTAAAAGCAATTTGCCCTTATTCTATATGACACCAATAGTACCATACTATGCTAGCAGGGTTTAGCAATGATTGGTCAAATTATGAAATAGTTTATGGTTAACAAAAGGGAGATAATTAGATGTATATTTTTAATATGCAGTTTTTTGATAACGTAGATTCTGTAATTCGGAGCGAAGTTTTTTCTTCGTTTCTTCTTCGCTCATATTAAGCATGGATGAAACTTCCTCCAGAGAATTGCATTGAGTGCATAGCAGATGGATAATCTTCACTTCTTCCTTTTCCGTAAAACTTTTAGGATTTATGCCGTATTCCTTTAGTCGCTCGGTTGCATACCTAAATGTATGTCTCAAAATTGGCATACAAAGAGCATGTTTTACATTTGATAAAATTTTCTTTTCCTTTAACTCTATAAAAGCTGAAACAAAAATTTGTTCTGCAAGGGTATTGTCGTCTGTAAGGTTACAAATTAGTCCATACATACAAGCAGCGTATTTATCATATAACTTTTCCCATGCTAAAATATTATTTTCTTTTATTAAAGTGATTATTGATTGGTCTAGTATTTTTTCTTGTACACGCATTGCTATTATTGTTGATAAGGAATTCTATTACAAACTTCAGCAGAACAATACCATAAATAGTACATAACTTGAACTAAAAGTTACACAATTCACACCTTTTCAGTATTGTTTCAGGTCGTTTTCCGAAATTCCTGGTTACTTGGGATGGTAGCAGTGTGTGCACAATGCCTTAAAATTGCATCAATAGTAATTGTTTGAGCAATATTAGGACCGGCACTAGTTTAACCCAAATTAATCTATCGAAATTAGCGAATCTATATTAAGTTGGGTTTAATCTGAATGGCAAAAACAATTGAAAAGAGCTTGTTATTGGTCAGAAACAGCTGGTTACATAATAAACTATAGGATATTGCGATTGCTTCCTCTGAGTTAATCCAAATTAATCAATAAACATCAACAAATTAAACAAGCTATTAATTTAGTTAGATTTAACCTAATTAGCAAGCAATTTGGAAAGAGCATGTTGTCGGCGTTAAAACCTATGATTTTATTATAATAAATACGATGATTGTAATGCCATCGCTTAATCTGGGATTAATCAACTATATTCATTCATATAATTAAAACTAAAAAATATAATTTAACAAAAAAGTTAATACAACAATATATTATAGCTCACACATTCCTCTTCGTTGGATTCCAAGCCGAAGATTTTATCCCTTTCACATATTTAAAAAATCCAATTAACAATGCTAGGTTCATGATATAAAAATATGCCATCAGGCGTAAGCCGAAAATATGTAAGTTTAACTTGCTAAAGCATTTGTCGAGCAAGGGCGTAATGAAGCCGAATAGTTGCAAGTAAAATGTAATTTGGTAAAATAGGCTGTTGTTAAATAAAAAGCAATTGGCAATAAAAGCAATAATTAAAAAGAAAGGCCCCAGCCAGCGTAAAACCTTGTGCGATAAAAAGCTAAAACCTGCTCCGGTGTATGGTTTAAATATCAGTGGCCAAAATATGGCAAGATTCTGAAAATTACCTGCTGAGATGCGAATTTTACGTTTAAATTCTTCTTGAATGGCATTACTTACATCTTCATAAGCAATTGCATTTGGTTCGGCAATCGATTTCTTTCCAGATTGTATTACCGATAGCGTAATATAAAAATCTTCCATAAAAAAATTGCGCGGAATGGCCGGAAATAAATTGGCACGAATGGCATAACATGCGCCAAATGCACCCATCATGGTTCCCCATAATTGCCCCTCATATAATTTAATACTGTTTTCACGTTGAATATAACTTTGCTCCTGGTACGAAATACCATCTTTACTCAAACCAGTATTCAAAATATTTGCGGCTACCAAGCCTATTGTTGAATCTGTAAAATGCGCCACTAAATTAGGAATTGTTAATGGTTCAAATAAAATATTGGCATCGGTAGGAATAAAAATTGAACCGTTTGCGAGCGGTGCTAAAGCATTTATTATTTGTGTTTTCCCGCTACGTCCGGCAAATGGTATAAAGTTAATGCGGTACCCTTCATTAATTAATTGTTGAATAATAGTATTTGTTGCATCTGTTGAACCATCAGAGCCAATTAACATTTCGAGTTGCGCAAGCGGATATTCCGTATTAAATACCGAACGAATTTTTTGCGCTAATACTTTTTCCTCGTTATACACTGCCATTAATACACTAACCATTGGCTGTGGATCGTAATGTGGCGTTGGTTTTGGCACTTTTATATTTGCTGCCAACATTTTAAGCACAAGCGGATAAACAACATAGCTATGTGCTAATAATATAACGCAAAACCAAAATAGTATTTCCCCAATCATTGCTGTTGTAAAGTTTGGTAAAATTGAATTAATTGGTTGGCAATTTGGCGGTTGCTAAGCGTATTTATTACAAATTGCTGTGCCTTTTTTGCGTTTAGTATCGCTTCATTATTATTATTAAGTAGTTGTTGCAACAAGGTAATAAACTGCGCGGCATCGTGTGCAATATAAATATGTGCTGCAATTCCATCAGGCATACCTTTAGCACCTTTTTGTGTTGTAATTACAGGCTTACCTAAATGCATGGCTTCAATAATTTTAATTTTCATTCCCGAGCCCGACAATAAAGGTACTACACAAATATATTTATCCGATGCAAAAGCAGCGGCATCATCAACTTCGCCGTGATATATAATTTGCGTATTATTTAATTGCTGCCAATTATTACTTCCATTGCGACCAGCAATATGCAATATCACATTAGGAAATTGCTGTTGAATAGTTGCAAATACTTGGTGAATAAACCACTGCAAGCCCTCCACATTTGGCAACCAATCGAGCCCGCCAATAAAATACAAAGTGTTATAATTAATGATTGCCGATTCAGCAACTGTAGCCGATAATTGAACACCTGTTGGCGCATGATGCACTGGCATGGTAGTATTTAATTGCTTATAAAATATTGCATCTGCGGTAGCAATAGGCACAATAGCATCAATAAGTTGCGTTATTTGTTTTTCGTATTGCAATAATTTTTTGGCTTGTTTACGCAAATACCATTTCTTTATAATTTGTGCGGAATTATCCCCAATATTTTGCCATATTTCTGCTTCAATATTATGACTGCGATAAATTAATTTCGCATGTGTATGTATTCGCAAAGCAGTAAAATATTGCACTAAATAAAGGCCTTCTGCTTGAATAATATCGAAACTGTGTTGCTGCACTAATTGCAATAATTTATTTTTGAAATCAACGCTATAAAACCTGTTTACATGATATGGAATTCGCTGCACCAAACTTTGAATGGCACCTACGGCAGTCACAGCATTGTTGACCTCCACTGCATAAAATGTAATTTTTTTGCGCAAAGCAGCCGGAATTTCAGTCACCGCACAATGATGTTTCGGCGTATTCATATACAGCACCGACACCTCACAACCCGCTTCGGCAAGCCCTTTCGCCATTTGCAAAACGGCAATAGCTTCCCCATCTCTGTCGGGGTAAGGGTTCTTTTTTGCGAGCAAGAGCACATGCATGAGGTCGCAAAGTTAAGTATTTGCAGTCAAGGTTGAGTGTGAGGTCGTTACAGGGCAATTTGCCTTAAAAATGGGTTTGGGATGCAATTACTATTGAATAAACAAGTGCTAGTTTCAGCTAATTATTTCAATTTATTTGGGCGTTCCCCTCGCATTAATTCGAAATCTAGTTTCAACATAATGCCTGCACCCAAATTTAAATTATTGAGGCCTTACTAAAAAATCTGCTGCTCAGGTCGGGCTTTCCGCTGCAACTCCGCATGTAATTCAGCATCCGGATCTGGTTTGGAAGCAAAAGCGGGGTTTCCGCTACAATCCCTAACGCAGTACAATTGGCAATATGTCTGCAGAATATAAATGTGAATTAGCAGTTAATAGGGATGTGATTTTTATAGTTTTGTTAATTAATAAAAAACGGTTTCTAGAATGAAAGTCTCGCTAGTAATTGGGTTGTGTTCAGGTTAACAGATAAAAAGAATTTGTGGAAGTTGAGTATTTTCGCTTAAACATTGTTATTTGCAATATTATGAAGCTTTTACTACTAATTGCATTTCTTGTAACCTGCTGCCTTTCATTTGGACAGCGCTTTCGTGACATTGACGAAAGCCTTAATCAATTTATTATTACTAATGTGAAAAATGACAGTGCAATGTTTTGGCTTAAAAATATCATTTCCCATAGAGATACTTCTTATTTAAAAAAAGCATTTTGAAAGCATACCAGCTCAGAACATTAAAATAGTTGAAGTATTTGACCGTAATACAAATATGTATGGAATAAAGGAAAACTTCGCCATTAATAATAAAATTGAATTTATTTATAGGGATAAATCAGAAGACAATATTTATAATTCATTGAATAGCATGTATAAATACTCTTTTGAAAACATGGAGACACTTAAATCGAATATAATTTACTTTCCACCAAATTCTGTTGAAGCATTTTGTGATTGGGGGCAAGTTCCCAAAAAAATTAAGCGAACTTGTTTAAAGGATGCAGAAAGAAAAGCCAAGAAAGATGGATACATTGCTGAAAATTTTGCGAGACTAATAACATATATTGACAAAACAAATGGAAAAATAGTATTTATTCTTGAAATACCTTCAATAGGAAAAAGAAGCGTTTCATGCGGAAATTTCCCAGACATAAACAATCGAACTTGGTATGAGTAGCTGGTTAACATGACGCAAAGGTATGGTTGCAATTCGTGGGTTTGAAAATAAACTTTAAACAAAACTAATCAATAGCCATCAGCAAATCAATCAAATTATTTATTCAGTTTGGTTTAAGCTGAGCAGCAAATAATTTGATAAAAAGTAAGATGTTATCATGAAACATTTAATCTTATTGCAAACAATAAGCTGTTACAACTTCCATAGCAAATTCTCGGTTCAACTTATTACACAATAACAAATAATGAAGTCTAGCTTTTTAAAAATATATTGTTTTTTTCGGAAGGTATTGCTGCTTTGTTATTTATTTGGTAATTTTGGTGAAGGTTTTGAAGGACGCATTTTTCACACATTATAATTATCGGTCATTACGTTATTAATAACCATTTAACGACACTACAATATGAACAAAACATTGACACTGATTTTCACACTTTTAACTTTGAGTGTATTTGGACAAAGCAATCCAACCAAAGAAGCACAGCCAATTGTAGCTGAAGGAAAGTTACTTTACCAGTTAGAAATGGCTTCATGGTATGGGACAGACTTGTTTCTTGAAAACTATAAAGACAGAGACAATATTGGAGGATATTTTTCTTACATAGAAAAAGACATTGCTATATGTATATTTTTCTCAATGGCTGACAGTCCAAAAGTAATTGGAACAATTTCGTTTGACAAAACCTATAATATTAAAACTGCAAAGATTGACTTATCTGAAAGAAGTTTCACACCTAATGAAAATGACATTTACATAATTAGAAAAATTGCATGGGCAGAAATTAGTACGGACACCTTGTTCAAAACATATAAAAACACAAGCTTAAATCTAATTCCTCTAATTTCTAAAAATGAAAAGAAGGTTTATGTTTTAACTGGTCCTCAAGACAATGGTGTTATAATATTTGGAAACGATTATTTATTAACTTTTGACAAGGACAATAAATTATTAATTAAAAAGCAACTTCATAAAAACATAATTACAATACATTACGGTGGAAACGAAGAAGAACAAATTGAAGGAACAATGCATAATCATCAGCCGGAGACAGGCGACTTTATAACCGCAACTGATATTTGCACATTAATGTTATATGAGAAATTTGCAAAATGGAAAAGACATACTGTTGTATCTGAAAAATATTTAAACATTTGGGATTGCGAGAATGATCAATTGACTGTAATTTCATTGGACATATTTGATGAAGTTAGCGAGGACGAAGAAAAACGAAACCGTAAAAAAGATCGCGAATTAAAAAATGACTAAAGAAATAGCATCTTTTTACCCAAAAAACCGACAAGAATGGCGGGAGTGGTTGCAAAATAATAATGACATAAAATAGTCGGTTTGGCTTATCTTCTACAAAAAGAAATCGAATGTCCCCACTATAACCTACAGCGAAGCGGTGGACGAAGCACTTTGTTTTGGCTGGATAGATAGCAAGGCAATGCCAGTGGATCATGATTCGTTTATGCAATTTTTTAGTAAGCGAAAACCAAAGAGTGTTTGGTCAAAAGTGAATAAAGAAAAGGTTCAGCGACTAATTGACGAATCGCTTATGTCCAAAGCAGTTTACAACGTTATTGCAATTGCAAAAGAAAATGGTTCTTGGACAATTTTAGATGAAGCTTAAGCGCTGCAAATGCCTGTGGACTTGGAACTTGAGTTTGAAAAAAGTTTAAATGCAAAAACTTATTTTTTAAGTTTAAGCCGGTCTGACAAACGAAATATTTTACAGTGGCTTGTCTTGGCAAAACGGCCTGAAACGCGACAAAATAGAATAACGGAAATAGTTGCACTTACAGATCAAACCTTGAAGCCAAAACAATTTCGTGCACCAAAAAAGGCCTAAGTGTGTGAGCATTAAACGCTCCCATTTTAAGGAGATTCAGTTTTACTTTGTGTTGAAAAAAGTTTAGGTAGATTCGCGTTTTTAAAAAATTTCTTTAAATTGATTGAATACTAGTGTTATCGTTTATGGCAAATGCTTAGAGCATGAATAATAACATGCGCTTGCCAAATTGGTTGCAACAAGGGTTAACCCTAAATAAATCATTAGTTTGGTTTATTTACTAATACATATTGATTAAATTAGGTTACATTTCAATTTACTGGTTTCAATTAATTAATTTGATTTGAATTTACTTTAATAATGCTAAAATATTTCATACAATATCAAATTTATACTTTATTCATAGCAGTATTTGTGTTCTCCGCCAGCAACGGACAAGTGATTACAAACATTGAACCCAACAATATTGGTGAACAAAAGGTAATTGAGCATACCAATATAAAACTTATAAAGGCAAAAGGTGCTCATGAATACAATAATGTAAGGTGTAGTTAGTTAGATACAGCAGGTAATTTATGGTTTGGAACTACAGCAGCTGGAGTTTACCGCTACGATGGCAAGTTGTTCACTCAATTTACGGTGAAAGATGGCTTAAGCAGTAATTGCATTTGGTCTATTTTACAGGATAAAAACGGAAACATCTGGCTTGGCACTTCTGATGGAGTATCTTGCTATGATGGTAAACAGTTTACCGCTATTTCATTTGCAATTTTAAAGGATAACAATTTGTTTCCAAAAAATTCGATGGATGATAATACATCTAAAAAAACAGCAGTATTTAGTATGTTACAGACTAAATCTGGGGAACTTTGGTTTGGCACAACCGAAGGTATGTATTGCTACAATGGAATATCCTTTTACCGTTTTTTAAATAATAATATTATAAATAGGGATAGTATTCAACTTAAAACTATTGAAGCTATTTTAGAAGACAGAAACGGGAATATTTGGTTTGGCTCCTACACAGGTGAGGGCATTTGCCGATTCGATGGTAAATACTTAACTCGTTTAGAACCCAATGTAAAAAACTTGAAGTTCGATTATGTAAGGGTGATGTGTATTATTGAAGATAAAAATGGAGATATATTGTTCGTCACTGGCGACGGTGCTTACCGCTATAATGGAATAACCTTAACCAATTTCGCAAAAGAAGCAGGAGTTCATTGGGTTTATAATATTATAGCAGACAAAAAAGAAAATCTTTGGTTCGCTACTGAAATGGGTGGCGGCAAATGGGCGAAGACGGCGGAGTATGGTGTTATGATGGTAAATCGTATAAGCATTATACCACAAATGAAGGACTCATTCATAATGGCGTTTTTTGTATTGTTGAAGATAATTACGGAAATATTTGGTTCGGCACCAGAAATACCAGATTAAGCCGGTATGATGGAAATACTTTTACTAGTTTTTCGGAATAAAAATTTGCAGACGAAATAAAAATAGCCTAAATAAAAAATTTAGTATACAAATAATGGCTTACAATATCATATATAATTAAGCGCTACTCCTTCTTTTCTCAGCATTGGAACTATATCTTGAATGGAAATAAGTCACATGGAAAATGACCTTTATTATGCCTTTTTGTTACAGAAATACTTACTTTATATCTTACTTGCAATCAAATTGAAAAAAATGAGTGTACCTCTGTAATTACCATTTTCGTTACTTAGCACTCCTTTTTGCATTTATTTGGTAGTTTTGGTAAACATTGGGATGGAGGCAAATTTTCACCCCATATATTCTTTTGTGCTCTGAGTAGAAAAATAACAAAAAACTTGCTTAATTATAAAACCTTTTTAACTTTGCACTGTTAATACTGATTAATATGTTCAACCTACTACATCATCATCATCATACTTTCACTCAAGCGAGCTGAGCATGATATGATGTAAGTCAAAATATCTAATCCCGTTTGAGTAAATCAAACGGGATTTTTTTTAGCATATTCCGGATTCAGATTTACTCAAATGGTTTAAATAAAAACCAAATGAATAAATTGAAAATTGCCCTGCAAAAAAGCGGAAGACTTAGTGAGAAATCCATCAACATCTTAGAAGAATGTGGTATTAAATTTCCTAATGGAGGCGGGAAGTTGATTGCCGAATCACCCAATTTCCCCATTGAAATATTATTTCTACGGGATGACGATATTCCACAATATGTAGAACAAGGCGTTGCCGATGTTGGCATATTAGGCGAAAATGTAATCATTGAAAGCCGAAAAAATATTAGCATTGTCGAAAAATTAGGTTTTTCCTCTTGCCGGCTGAGCTTGGCCATCCCGAAAGAAATAAATTATACTGGAATAAGTTTTTTCAACGACAAAAAGATAGCCACTTCTTACCCCAACATTCTGTCAGATTTTTTCAAAAAAAATAATATCAATGCAACAATAGAGGTGATTTCGGGCAGTGTTGAAATTTCTACTGGCATTGGTTTGGCAGAAGGAATCTGCGATATTGTTAGCAGCGGAAGCACCCTATTTTCTAACGGACTTAAAGAGGTAGAAAAAGTATTAACCAGCCAAGCCGTTATGGTTTCTTCACAAAATTTAAATTTAGATAAAAAAACAATTTTAGAAAAGCTACTGTTCCGTGTAAGAGCTGTAAATAAGGCAAAAGAGCACAAATACATTTTGCTAAATGCCCCTAATGGTAAATTGGAAAAAATTATAAAAATTCTCCCAGGCATGAACAGCCCAACAATCTTGCCGCTTGCTAACGAAGGTTGGAGCAGTTTACACTCCGTAATTGGTGAAGATAAATTCTGGGATATTATAGACGAACTAAAAGAAGCCGGTGCAGAAGGGATTTTAGTTGTTCCCATAGAAAAAATGATACTTTAAAACATAAAATTATAACATGAAAAAAATTATCAATCCCCCAGTAGCTGAATGGGAAACCCTTTGCAAAAGACCTATTTTACCGGATGAATATTTGGAGGAAAAAGTTCGCAATATTATTGAAAAAGTGCAATTAGAAGGAGATAAAGCCTTGAAAGAGTTTACTTTAGCATTCGATAAAGTAAATCTGACAAATTTAAAAGTATCGGATGCTGAAATTGAAATTGCAAATACTCAGATTCCTACAGAATTAATGGAAGCTATTGCAGTAGCTTCAAAAAATATCCACCACTTTCACTTGTCACAAATAAATACGGAGAAGCCTGTAGAAACAATGCAGGGAGTTGTTTGCTGGCGAAAAAGTGTAGCAATAGAAAATGTAGGATTATATATACCGGGGGGCTCAGCGCCGTTGTTTTCCACTATATTAATGCTTGTAATTCCAGCGCAAATTGCTGGTTGTAAAAGAATTGTTTTATGCACGCCTCCAGATAAAAATGGAAGCATTAATTCGGCCATTCTATATACTGCTTCATTTTTAGGGATATCAGAAATTTATAAAATAGGGGGTGCACAAGCTATTGCTGCAATGAGTTATGGTTCGGAGAGTATTTTAAAAGTGAATAAAATTTTAGGTCCAGGAAACCAATATGTTACTAAGGCTAAAGAATTAGTCCAAAAAAACGGGATAGCCATTGATTTACCCGCTGGCCCAAGTGAGGTGTTGGTAATTGCTGATAAAAATGCAGATACTAGCTTCATTGCTGCGGATTTACTTTCGCAAGCAGAACACGGTGCAGATAGCCAGGTGGTTTTTCTTACTGATGATGCAACATTGTTCGAAAAAGTTCAAGTTGATTTATGTAAGCAACTACAGCAATTACCTAGAGCAGTTGTTGCGGAAAAAGCATTGGCTAACAGCTTTTCGATTGTTTTCAGCTCAATCAACGAATGTATTGATTTTAGCAATTTTTACGCCCCAGAACATTTAATCTTGGCCATTGAAAACTCAGAAGATTATGTAGATAAAATCCAAAATGCAGGCGCTGTTTTTCTTGGTTATTATTCCTGTGAAAGTGCAGGTGATTATGCCAGTGGAACTAATCATACCTTACCTACAAATGGTTATGCAAGAAGTTACAGTGGGGTTTCTTTAGATAGTTTCATAAAAAAAATAACCTTTCAGAAAATAAGTAAAGATGGTCTTAAAAACATTGGAAAAACAATTGAAATAATGGCAGAAGCCGAGCAATTGATGGCGCACAAAAATGCAGTTTCAATCCGTTTAAATAAAATATAAGATGAACAATAACATTCAACAACTCGTTAGGAAAAATATTCAAAACCTTGCTCCATATTCAAGTGCAAGAGAAGAATACGTAAGCACAGAAGGTGTTTTTCTTGACGCTAATGAAAACCCTTTTGGCAACTATAATCGTTATCCCGACCCTTATCAAACGGCATTAAAACATAGTTTGGCTGGGCTAAATAAAGTTAATCCAAAACAAATTTTCTTGGGAAATGGAAGCGATGAAATAATTGATTTGGCACTGCGCATTTTTTGCCAACCAGGTAAAGATAAAGCGTTGACATTTTCACCAACTTATGGAATGTATAATGTATTAGCAAACATTAATGAAGTGGAATTGATAAAACTACCATTGAATAACGAATTTCAAATTGATATAAAAAATTTGCAGTATTACTTATCTAATGAAGTCGTAAAACTCATTTTCATTTGCTCGCCAAACAATCCCACAGGTAATCTGTTGCACACAGAAGACATCGAGTTTATTCTTAACAATTATAATGGAATTGTATTGATAGATGAAGCATATATAGATTTTAGTCAGCAGACTTCTTTTGTTAAAAAACTAAGTGATTATCCAAATTTAATTGTAAGTCACACCCTCAGCAAAGCATGGGGATTAGCAGGTTTGCGCATAGGTATTGCCTATATGCACCAAGAAATATTATCCTTTTTTAACAAAGTAAAAGCTCCTTATAATATTAGCTCAGTTAATCAGAAAGTTGCATTAGATGCAATTAGTAAAGTAGATGACTACAAGCAGAAGCTCATACAAATTCTGAGTGAAAGAGAAAAAATGATCCGCGAACTTAAACAATTAATCATTGTAAAGAAAATATATCCTTCTGATGCCAATTTTTTACTGGTAGAGGTTGAAGATGCGAATGATTTGTACAGTAAACTAGTAGCACAACAAATTATTATTCGAAACAGGAATACTGTTATTAGAAATTGTGTAAGGATAACAATTGGAACCGCTGGAGAAAATCAACAATTATTAAATGCTATAAAAGAGATATCAAATGGCTAAAAAAGTGTTATTTATAGACCGTGATGGCACCATCATTAGAGAACCTGAAAATTTTCAGATTGATAGTTTTGAAAAGTTAGAATTTTATCCAAATGCTATCAGCAATCTTTCAAAAATTGCGAAGGAATTAAACTACGAACTTGTAATGGTTAGCAACCAGGATGGATTGGGAACGGATTCTTTTCCTGAAGGCACCTTTCATCCTGTTCAGAATTTCATTTTAAATACATTAAAAAATGAAGGCATTTTATTCGCAGATATTTACATTGACCCGTCGTTTGAGCATGAAAATAGACCTACAAGAAAACCTGGCATTGCCATGTTGGGCAAATACATCTATGGAAATTATGATTTAGAAAATTCTTATGTAATTGGAGATAGAAAAACAGATATTCAATTGGCTGAAAATTTAGGCGCTAAATCTATATTTATCAACGCAGACAAATCGGTTAATGCTGCGCTTGTTACCACCGAATGGAATGAAATTTACATGTATTTGAAAGCTATTCCAAGAATTGCAAAAGTTCACAGAAAAACTAAAGAAACCGATATCTACATTGAATTAAATTTGGACGGCAGTGGAAAATGTTTAATAGACACAGGGTTACCATTTTACGACCACATGCTACAACAAATTGCTAAACATGGAAATCTAAATTTAACCATACAAGTAAAAGGAGATCTTGAAATAGATGAACACCATTCTATAGAGGACACTGCTATAGCTTTAGGAGATGCTTTTTTACAGGCTTTAGAAAATAAGAAAGGAATTGAGCGTTACGGCTTCCTTTTGCCCATGGACGACTGTTTAGCGCAAGTGGCAGTTGATTTTGGCGGTAGATCGTGGTTGGTTTGGGAGGTAATATTTAAACGAGAAAAAATTGGTGATGTCCCCACCGAAATGTTTTATCATTTCTTCAAATCCTTTAGTGACCATGCTAAGTGCAACCTCAACATAAAAGCGGAAGGGGAAAATGAACACCATAAAATAGAAGCGGTATTTAAAGCCTTTGCTAAAGTAATAAAAATTGCCATTACCAAAACAGATAATTATAACATACCAAGTACAAAAGGAAAACTATGATTGCAATACTTAAATACAATGCAGGTAATGTTGCTTCGGTAAAAAATGCAATTAATCTTTTGGGCTATAATTCTGTAATAACGAATAATGCAGAAATACTTCGCTCTGCTGAAAAAGTAATTTTTCCTGGAGTTGGAGAAGCAAGCTCCGCTATGAATTATCTAATAGAAAACGGATTAGACGATGTGTTAAAATCACTCCGTCAGCCAGTATTGGGTATTTGTTTAGGCATGCAATTGTTATGCGAATATTCTGAGGAAGGTAATACTAAAGGATTGGGTATTTTCAACACCAAAGTATTAAAATTTCCTCCCAAAGATATAGTGCCACAAATGGGATGGAATAACTTTACTGAGGTGAAAGGCAATTTGTTTCACAACATTCACATCAACAACGATTGCTATTTTGTACATAGCTATTATGCAGCAATTTGTGCAGAAACCATTGCTGTAACTGATTATATATTGCCATTCAGTGCTGCATTGCAGAAGAATAATTTTTATGCAACACAATTTCATCCAGAAAAATCGGCACAAACAGGATTGCAAATTTTAAAAAACTTTTTGAGCATATGAGAATTATCCCTGCAATAGATATTATAGACGGAAAATGTGTCCGGTTGACCAAAGGTGATTATTCAACTAAAAAATTATATAATGAAAACCCCTTGGAAGTTGCCCAGATGTTTGAAGATAGTGGCATTAGATATTTGCACTTGGTAGATTTAGATGGTGCAAAAGGTGGTCAAATAGTTAATAAAAAAACATTGGAATCTATAGCATCCAAAACTAATTTACAAATTGATTTCGGGGGAGGCATTAAATCCGAAGCGGATGTAAAAATTGCATTTAATTCGGGCGCAAAACAAATTACCGTAGGTAGCATTGCAGTCCAAAACAAGGCATTGATGTTGGAATGGGTAGAAAAATATGGTGCAGACAAAATTATTTTAGGTGCAGATTGTAAAAACCGGAAAATTGCTACCCTTGGCTGGTTAAAAAGTAGCGACCAAGATATAATTGCCTTTATTCAAGCATATGAAACAAAGGCAATTAAATACTGTATCGTTACTGATATAAATAAAGATGGGATGCTGTTGGGGCCATCATTCAATCTGTATAGAACAATACTTAACGAAACTAAAATAAGTTTAATAGCGAGTGGAGGAATTACCACTATTGAAGACGTTATAAAATTAAAAGATTTAGGATGTGAAGGTGCAATTATTGGAAAAGCGATTTACGAAGGAACAATTAAACTTAAAACACTACTTGAATTATGCTAAAAAAAAGAATTATACCATGCTTAGATATAAAAGAAGGTAGAACTGTTAAAGGAATCAATTTTGAAAATATTACAGATGCTGGCGATCCATTGGAGCTAGCAAAACGTTATATGGAAGAAGGAGCAGACGAGTTAGTTTTTCTAGACATTACAGCCACCTTAGAAAAACGAAAAACACTTACTCGTTTAGTCAGCAGTATTGCATCTGAAATTAATATTCCTTTTACAGTTGGAGGCGGTATAAATTGTTTAGACGATGCAAAAGCAATTATTGATTCTGGAGCAGACAAAATAACCTTGAACTCTTCGGCTATTTTACGGCCCAAACTTATTACAGAAATTGCCAATTCGTTTGGTAGCCAATGTGTAGTATTGGCTATCGATACCAAATTTTCAGGTATTGATTGGTTAGTTTTTAGAAGTGGAGGAAAAATTGCAACCCACTTAAAAGCAAAAGAATGGGCAAATGAAGGTGCGAAATTAGGAGCTGGAGAAATCCTATTAACTTCTATGAATAACGACGGAACCCGAAACGGCTTTGCATTGGATATTACTCGAGAAATTTCGGAAGCAATATCAGTACCAATTATTGCATCAGGAGGTGCAGGTACAAAAGAACATTTTTTAGATGTTTTTAAAACGACAAAAGCTACAGGAGCTTTAGCCGCAAGTGTTTTTCATTTCGGCCAAATTCACATACCTAATCTCAAACAATTTTTACAAACCGAAAATATATCAATTCGCTTATGATACCTGATTTTAACAAAGTAAACAGCCTGCTTCCTGTAATAATTCAAGATGTTGTAAGTCAACAAGTATTGATGTTGGGCTACATGAACGAGGATGCCTACACGAAAACAATTGCTGAAAAAAAAGTAACTTTCTTTAGCAGAAGTAAAAAAAGATTGTGGACGAAAGGTGAAACTTCAGGAAATTTTCTTTATGTTAAAGATATTTATTTGGATTGCGATAATGATACCTTGTTGATTCTTGTTAATTCAGATGGTCCAACCTGCCATTCCGGCGCAACTTCTTGCTTCAATGTTCAAACCTCAAAAGGATTTTTATACCGATTAGAGCAAACCATTCATGAACGGATAGGAAAAAATATAGCAAATTCCTATACCAACCAACTGTTCAAAAAAGGAATAAATATTGTTGCTCAAAAAGTAGGTGAAGAAGCTGTAGAATTAATTATTGAAGCCAAAGATCAAAATGCCGACCTTTTCAAAAACGAAGCGGCAGATTTGTTATATCATTTTTTAATACTTTTAAAAGCAAAAGAGTTTTCATTAGCAGAAATAGAACAAGTTTTACAAGAAAGAGATAAATAATTTTATCTTTTTTTCAACATGCTATGACCGTTGCATCATCTGTAATTTCAATTGCTAATTACCCGAAACGTCTTATGACACATTTTGGTCAAACTGCTTTGACAGATGCGTAAAATTTCCTTGCTAATTTACCCAAATTAGGCAATAGACATCACCAAATCGACCAAACTTTAGATTTAGTTGGGTTTAACCTGAAAAGCAAATAAATTGAAAAGGGCTTGTTATTGGCTTCACTTATCTGATTTTATTTCAAAATGTAAGATGTTATGCGTTGCAGAGCTACAAATACTTCATAGAGGCTACTTTTATTGACTTTAGCGTGATATTACGCTTTCTAATTTTAGACCAAACTTAACTTTGTGAAGGCATTAAAGGTTGTTGGGTATTGCAATACTTGTTTTTTTTGTTACCTTAGTAATTACATTACCTAGGGTTAAGCAAAATGCTTAATCAACCAGCTAATTAAAAACTTACATTAAATATTGTAATTTTACATTTACAAACTGTCCTTTTAAACAAAATAAAATGAATAAAAACGGAGCAATTATAATCGTTGAAGATGATAAAGATGACCAAGAATTGTTTGGCGCAGTATTTAAAGGACTGGCATATAAAAATGAAATCATTTTTTTTAATGATGGACAAGAAGCACTTACCTATTTGACTTCCACACCTAGTGAACCTTTCATAGTTTTTTCTGACATTAATATGCCAAAGTTAAATGGCAAAGAACTGAGAAAACAAATTCTTGAAAACGAAGACATACGATTAAAAACAATCCCTTACTTATTTTTTACAACGTGCGCCGAACAACAAGATGTTATTGACGCTTACTCAAAATCCATTCAAGGATTTTTTGTCAAACCTGCAAGTTTTCAAGATTTAAAAAGTTTAGTAACTATAATAGTTGAGTATTGGAAAAAGTGTGAGTCTCCAAACTATATTGAGTAAATTGATTAATTATAATTTATTTTTGAATACCTAGATTCGTTTTTTGGTATTTAAATAAGTAATAGCTCCATTAATAAAATTTATTGCCTTGCTGTTCGCTTTGGGATTTATATGATTCATTCTATTTAAAATACTGTAATAAACTATTGGAAAAAGTATCACAGCTTCTTGTTCGCAATAGAAAATAGATTGGCTGTTACCTTATCGTTTACTAATTTTATTATGAGTAATATTTCGTTGAAGGCTACATCTAAAACGGTTAACATCATTGCCTCTTTGTGTTGCATGTTTAGTGGTCCTTCCCTTAATGCGCTCACGCCAAAGTTTAAAACTTGAATGTTTTAATTCTTTACGCATCAGTTTTATTACATCTTGTTGCTTTAAACCAAATTGTATTGCTATGGCTTCAAAAGTTGTTCGGTCTTCCCAAGCCATTTCAATAATGCGGTCAATATCTGCATCGCTCAAATTATTTTCTATTGTCATTTCAACTTATTATTTGCATTTATTTATTCGATATTATTTATTGCTATAAAATTGCAATCAACATAAGTATTGCATTTCGTTCTTCTGTTAAAACTGTAGCGTGAATTCCATTGATTTGTTCAAAAGGAGAGCCCGCATAAAACTTCAAACTGGATCTGTACAGTGCATTTTTTGATGTAAATGTTACTGAGCAACCCAAAACCATTTATGCACAAATTACACATGCCCGCCTTTTTGCATTACTAAATGCCGCCTCAACACCTGTTTGGAGAAACCCAATAAGGATTCAATCATAATTTATAAACAATTTTACATCAGTAATGTTTCAAATTTGAATTATCTTACCTGCATGGCAACTTTTAACACCGAACAAATAGCATCATGGGAACGTTTTTACCGCGCTAATTTTATTAACAGTCTAACGGGTTATAAGTCCGTAAGCCTGCTAGGAACTATAAATTCAGTAGGTCATCCAAATCTTGCGGTTTTCAGTAGTATTGTGCACATTGGTTCTAATCCACCGCTTATTGGATTTATCAACCGACCTGTGACAGGAGCCTCGCATACTCTAGCAAATATTGAGGCAACTGGTATTTATACCATTAATCATATTCACTCAACTTTTGTACAGCAGGCACATCAAACAAGTGCAAAGTATGATGTTGGCATAAGCGAATTTGAAGAAGTGGGATTAACGGCAGTGTTTCATGAGCATATTGCAGCGCCTTTTGTTAAAGAAAGTCATGTTAAATATGCGCTATCTTTACAGGAAATAATTCCGATAAAACTAAATGACACACTGCTTGTAATTGGCAAAGTGATATCCATTCATATTGAACAAGAGATAATTGCTGAAGATGGATTTATTCATCTTGAAAAAGTAAATTCTCTTTGCAGCAATGGTATTGATAGCTATTATACAACTGAACTTTTGGCGCGTTTTCAATATGCTAAACCAGGCATTCAATCACAGAAAATAAATTAACATGAAAAGGGGGACATTTTTATCGGCCCGTTGGGAATATCTTGTAATGTTTAATTATGAAGTAGATGCGGCCATATTAAAACCACACTTACCTCCTTATACAGTGTTAGATTTGTTTAACGGTAAGGCTATTGTGAGTGTAGTGGGTTTTATGTTTAATAATACAAGTGTAATGGGCGTAAAATGGCCCGGCTTTATAAATTTTGAAGAAGTTAATCTGCGTTATTATATAAAATACTTTGATGGTAAAGTTTGGAAGAGAGGTGTAGGTTTTGTATCTGAAATTGTGCCAAATTTGCTTGTTTCAGGCATCGCAAATTTATTTTACAACGAGCACTACTCTACGGCCAAAATGACTCATGCCATTGTTCAAAACGATAATAAACTAGAAGTAACTTACAATTGGAAAAAGAAAAATCAAGATTGGAATTCAATGTGGGTAAAATCTGATTACTTACTAAAAGATATTGTCTCTGGTTCTGAGGAAGAATTCATTTTTGAGCACTACTACGGCTACAATAAGCTAAATGAAACAACCACTGTGGAATACTCACTTGCTCATCCTAGATGGCAAGTATACCCTGTAATTGATTACAGATTGAACTGTGATATTGAAAAGTTATATGGGGCATCTTTCGTTCCATTTATACAAACTATAAAACCAATTTCTGTTTTTCTTGCAAAAGGCTCTGATGTAAAAGTAAAAATGCCAAATAAAATTGTAAAGTAAATTGAATGTTAACACTTGATTAAAGCCAAATGTATAACTGTAATGTTCCGAAACTTGTTAAAGCCAAAATCGAGTTGAATAATTTCAACACATAATAATTTTTTGGTGGAATTGGAGCGTTGTAAAATAAATAAAACAAGCAAAGCTGATAGTCTCTAATTTGAAAATAAAACACTTCGTTATTCACCTATTTACTTTCAAGCGCGTGTACGATGTAAATTTTGTAAAACCTGCTAATTTTCCAGATTTACAACTCCGCATTAAATTAATTCAGGATTTATCGACAACATAAATATTAGTATAAACTCGTTGGTAACCAAACATCTTGTTTGGAGCATAAATAATAAAGGTAATAGTTATTAATTTACCAATTGTTTTTACATATTGAGCCCAATAGTTTACTTTTATAATCCGCTACTACCTTGATAGTTGTCGTTTACCGCCCACCCAAAAACATACCTGCTATACTTTGAAGCGATAATTTTTTAAAGTTTTACATTTACAAAATTCAACCTAGATTAAGCAATGGAAGTGGTAACAATTTGTAGTTTGTAATAAAATCAGCGCTTGCAATCCAATAAAATGCTCGTTTCAAATTGTTCGCTACTCTGATTAAACGCAACGCAATCAATAGTTTGACTGATTTGCTAAAGTCTCTTGCTTAATTTGTGTTAAATGTAATGCAATGGCACAAATTTCATCTTCAATGCACCCTATAGCTACCTCCTGTTGCTTTTGAGCGCTTATACATTATGTTTTAATCATTTTTCAAAACGTGACAATATTTTTGAAGAGTGGCCGACGCTGTGGGTTTATAAAGTGTTTCAGGTATTTGCTTCCATTTAAGGTTACAATCCTGAAACTTTTAAGCATTTAAACCGAGATTAAGCAATGCAGGTAATACTATCTTGCAAATTGCAATAAAATCAGATGCTACCTGCCAATAATATGCTCTTTTCCAGTTGCTTGCTAATTAGTTTAAATCCAACTATATCAATAGCTTGCTTGATTTGGTAATGTCAATCGATTACTTTGGGTTAAAGTCTAGTTAGCCACATGCAGCCAAATAGTTTGGCTATTGTTCCCAAAAATTGCAAGAGAATCTACGCCTCCAACAAAGGCTATATACCAGTTATGCGGAATTTATTTAGTCAGTTGCAACCACTCAGGTATAACAATATTGCAAAACTAGCAACTAAATTTCAGTTTCAAAATAAGTGAATGATGTCAACTTTATGTAAAATTATGTAACACTTGCTCTTTATAAACAATACATCTTTGCTCCATAAGAATTGAATACAAAGAAATAAATTAATTTATATCTTAACAAATCAAAAAGTTAAACGTAAAGTGCATAATATAGGAATGTAATGAATTTTTTCCTATTAGCGCTCCAAAATAAAAACAAAAGGCCTATACGTAATACTTAAAACTGTTGCGTACTCCAAATTCGGTTGTAATTAACGTAGTAATGTGTTTAGAAATGGTTAGTAAAAAAACATTCCATTAAACCAATATTTCAACGCTATGCAAATATGAGTAACTGATTTACAACCGGAGGAGCAAAAACCGAACAAATAGCATTGCTTAAGCTGCGATTAGTATTCAAGTGATTTTGATATAATGGCGTGCCATGAAAAAACTGTATAAATAAATCTTAAATGTTAATAATAAATAATTAATCATTAATAAAACAAAAAAATGAAAAGTAAAATAATTATCGGAGTAGTAATTGTTGCAGTAAGTGCAATCTCAATAGCAACTTATTTTTCAGTTCAAAAGCTGTCAGCATCGCCAAATGAAATAAGTGTTTCACCTCCTGCGGACGATATGAGTGGTTGGTCAGAGGCGTCAAAAATGGCGGTTATGATGATGAAAAAACAATATGGCGAACCGACATCAAAAAATGCAGATATGATGATGTGGGAAAAAAATGGACAGTGGAAAAAAACCGTTGTATATGCAAAAGAATATCAACACGATTTCCCGATGCCACATACTGATGTAATGCAACAATGGATTGATTATAAAGTGCCTCACGATAAATATGATGACCTTGCCATGTTTGATGGTAGTGTAGTTTGCAACCGTACAAACGGTGAAATTTCAGCTCGTTGTGATAAAGAAGGTGCAAACTTTCTTGCTATCAATCTTGCAAACGATGTTATAAAAGGAAAGAAAGATTATAAAACAGCTAGAGATTTTTATGCTACAACTATTAAAGAATTTATTAACGGAGGCAAACCCGCATATATGCAGAAATTACAATTTGATGTTGTTAATGGCAACACAGCCGATGCTGATAAACCTTCTTCAATAATTACTGAAGACGACATGATGAAAGCAAAGAAAATGGAGGAGAAGATGAAAATGGAAATGATGGGTATGAAGTCAAACGATAACTAAACGTTTACGTAAAACAAACAGCAATAACAAGTTTTCAAATTTTTGAGCACAAACAGATTATTTTGCAAATAGAAAAAGTGCCATGAAGTAAAAAGGATCAACAAGTGTAATATATCTGAAGTTCTAATTATTTTTAAGCGTGCCAATTATTCCTTAAACACCAAAAAAAGACACAAATATTAGCTTCACCAGCTGTATTTATCTGATAAAAAAAATTGAAATCTGCTTAGAAGCAGCGTAGTTAAAAAATATAAAATGCTATCAACATGTTGAACACAAACAAAAAGAATATAGCCAAAACAAAAACCAAGATTCAACTCATGGGAGAAACAGCGGCAATATACTAAATCGTTTACGATTAAACGATTTAAGATTAAAGGGAGAAAATCCCGTAAGATTTTCTTCACTTAATCTTTTTGCTCAGTAAATAATTCAGGAAATTAGAAACAATAATAAATTAATAATTTAAATCAATAAAAAAAATGGAACACGCAGCAACAAAAAAAGATGGACTTACAAATATAAATGAAGGTTCAGCAGTAAACGAAAATGCAACTACTAATGCCATCGAACAACAAACAAAAAAAATTCCATCAGATGTGTTTTTGGCAACGGCAATAGCCGCAATGGCATTGTCGTTAGCATTTAAATTAAATGGTAAAAAAGACGATGCTTTGTTTGTAGGCCAATGGGTGGCACCTATACTCACTTTGGGTGTTTACAACAAAATGGTTAAACAAGAAGACGCAAAACAAGATGTATCAGAATCAATTTCGAAACAAAACGAATTAAAAACAAAACCAATAAAAAATATTATGAGTACAGGAAAAATTTTATTAGGCGTATTGGCAGGCGCAGCCGCTGGTGCAGCACTCGGAATCTTATTTGCACCCGACAAAGGTTCGGCAACCCGCAAAAATACTATGAACAGGGCTGCTGATTTAGGTGGCCGTTTAAAGGAAATAATTGCTGCAAATATTAAAACAGCTAACGACAAACTGGGAGAGGCAAAAAGCGATGCCAGAGATTTAGTTGAAAAAGGGAAATCAAAAGTAGAGGACGGTTATAATAAATTCAAAAATGAAGACCATCACGACAAGATTTTGCCGAAAGCAGATTTGAAATTTTAAGAAACAAATACGCGTTATATCATTATTCAATAGAATGGTAACACTGTTTTCAAGACGTGCCTCAGTTTGTTAATCATCAAATAAAGTATGATTGAAGGCTTATAAATAAGCATGTTAATTATTGTAAATCATGTTGATCATCATCAAATATGATAAAACAAATAATTAAATTGAATAATCAAAATGTAATATATCCCATTTGTTTTGATTTACCAAATATTGTAATTGATATAGGTGGATAGCAATTTTATAGATTAGCGATAATTTAAATTGCAAAATTAATTAACTAAGTAAATTATTTTCAATTAAACCATTTTAAATTTCAAAAATGAACTATATCGAATCGAGTAATGATGCCACTGGCAAACCGCTCAGAATTTACTATAATGATTACGGCACAGGTAAGCCCATTATTCTTATACACGGTTGGCCACTTAGCAAAGAAATGTGGGAATACCAAATCAACGATTTAGTAAATAGCGGACATCGGGTAATAGCATATGATAGACGCGGTTTTGGAGAATCATCAAAACCATGGGATGGCTATAACTACAATACGTTAACAGATGATTTAAAAGCGCTGATTGACCAACTTAAATTGGACGACATTACACTTATAGGTTTTTCAATGGGCGGTGGTGAAGTAGTTCGCTATTTTAGTCGACATGCTGGTAAAGGTGTTTCCAAGGTAGTTTTAATTTCATCGGTGACCCCATACCTGCTAAAAACGGATTCAAATCCTGATGGCGTACCGCAAACGAAGTTTGATGATATGTTAGAAAATATGAGTAAAGATAGGATTGGATTCTTAGACGATTTTGGAAAAACTTTTTTCGGTGTAACCATGTTAAGCAAACCTTTAAGCATGCCTTTGTTAGAATATTATCGCATGTTATGCGCCTTTGCATCTCCCCGTGCTACACAAGAATGCGCTAAAGCTTTTGCCACTACCGATTTTAGAAATGAATTACACAAAGTAAATGTGCCCACATTAATTATTCATGGCGATGATGACAAAACAGTTCCCATTACACCTACGGCTAAAGAATCTGCAAAACTTATACCTGATAATATGATGATAGTTTACCAAGGTGCACCTCATGGCTTGTTCTATACTGAAAGAGAGAAATTAAATGCTGATTTAATTGCCTTTTTACACGACGGTTTAGCTGGAGTTGAAAAAATAAATGAACTAGTAATGGAAGCTAGTTATAACGGTTTAATTAATCAACAATTATAAAATAGCAATCAAAAATGAGCAGTTGCCAAAAAAAGTAATTAAAGCACTAAAATGGTACGCAACAATAGCTGCTCATCAAAACACATAATGCGAAGCACAAGTAAAATGTTACCGTAGGCAACAAATTCATTATTATATTGCAAGCTCCAAACACTATCATACGATAGTGTTTGGCGTTATAAACCCGTTGTGAAATCCTTTTTGAAAGTTATTACATCATTTTGCATTTATTTAGTAGTTTTGATTTTAGTTGACGTTAATTAATTTTATACACCTACTTCCTAAAGGGCTAGGTTTATTTGACTAGGCTAATCAATACCAGCAGCAAAAACACACCGATCTAACGTATATGATGAAAGTTTTAATAACTGGTGCCACAGGTAATGTTGGAATGGAAGTGATAGCTTCCTTAAACAAAATTAACCACCAATTAGCGCTATTTGCCGGTGTTAGAGATACCAATTTTAGCAATGAGCAACTAGCAAGGTTCAACATAAAGACTATAAATTTTGACTTTACCCTTATTGATACGTTTGCACCTGCCTTGCAAAACATGGACCTGCTGTTTTTGCTTCGACCACCGCAAATTTCAGATGTAAATAAATATTTTGCACCACTAATTGAAATAGCAAAGCTATCTTCAGTAAAACACATTGTTTTTTTATCTGTTCAAGGTGTTCAAAACAGTAAAATTATCCCTCATCATAAAATTGAAAAGCTTATCGTAAACAGTAACATACCGTATACCTTTTTGCGACCTGCCTATTTTATGCAAAATTTTACTACTACTTTACGCAACGACTTAGTAAAGCATCAAATAATTTATTTGCCCGCTGCCCATGCAAAATTCACAATAATCGACCTGGTAGATGTTGGAAATGTAACAGCAAATATTTTAACCGAACCTCAACACCATATTAATAAAAGTTATGAGTTAACCAACACTGAAACCTTGACATTTTCCCAAATGGCCGAAAAATTGAGCAAAGCCATTGGAAAAAAAATCAATTTTATATCCCCTAACTTATTACAATTCTTTTGGCGTAAACGAAAAGAAAAAGTGCCAACCATGCTCATTTTTGTGATGATTATGTTACATTATTTTCCAAGATTTCAAAAAACACCAAGTACCACCGAATGGGTAAATAAAATTACAGGTCAAGAACCAACATCTTTTGACACCTTTGTTGCTGCTAATAAAAATCAATTACAATAAGGAAAAGCAATTACTTTGTATGGCGCTTGTAAAAATGTGGGTATATTTTTATACCATGAAGCTGCCACGCTTAATCGGAATTTTTCACCCTAATTAATAAATAGACATTAGTAAATCAATCAAACTATTGCTTTAGTTGGGTTTAACCCGAATAGCAAGCAATTTTAACCCAAGAACTTCACTCTTGATTACATTACCCGATGTGAAAACATACTTAACACAGTTTAATTTACACTACCTTATTTGGGTTTAGCCCGAATAGCAAACAATTTGAAAAGAGCATGTTATTGCCTTGAAACATTTGATTTTATTAAAAAAAATAATAAGGTAGTATTTCCATTGCTTAATCCGGGTTTAAATTAAAATATTGCTTTTGGGCAGTAGTTTACTGATTTAAATAGGACGTGCTGTTAGTGGCAGTTTAATTGAGGTTTTCTGTTATCCATTTTTCAAATGCGGCAACTCTCGTCCAACTCATTATCTGTCCGTAATAACCAGTTTTTAATAATTGTTGAATGTCTGTTTTAGAACCCGAACATATTCCTATCAGTTCCCAACGATTATCCCTTATTCTAAAGAGTCCTCCACCGCTATCACCACCACCACATATATACTCTAATGGTCTTGGTGTGGCACTACCCATTTTATTGCAGTCATTTCCGGTTGGATTGTCAAAGTCGCAAAATAATAAGGTTGGGTTCCCTAAATATTCAAAACCCCCAATGCTGTCTATAATATTTTGACCTGCTATTTTTATATCTAATGGCATAACTGTCTCGGGTTAATTCGCTATACCTGATACGCCAAATCCAACACCAACAACATTGAAACTCATTTCATCAAGATTCCTATTTATTATAGCAGGTTTAACCGCTTTAAATGAGGATTCTAATTCAATTAATGCAAGGTCGCAAGAACCTTCTGAATCTTTATCTAAATAATTAGGATGAAGTGTAATACGCTTGACCTTTAATTTTTGTCCCTTTAACAATATTGAAACTTTTATAACATCAACTAAATGATTGTTATAAGGATTAAAGGCTACAATTTTTTGTCCTTCATACATTATAGTATCCTGTCGATAATCACTCTCAATGAACACGTGGGCAGCAGATAAGAGAAATCTTTCATTTATTAGTACACATGAGCCACGAGAAGAAGTGTCTATATACACTTGTCCAACTCCGTCAAATTGTTTTTCATTTGCAAGTTTCAAGTATTCCTTCTCGCTAACATCATGTCTTATGATACCCGAAGTAAGCACAATTAATACAAAAGTTGATGCAAGTGTTGTTATAATTATTTTATTATTCATTGTATTGTTTTTTAAATTACCTGTAACGGCAGGCCCGATAGCCATCAGGTGTGAAAAAACTAATCCCAATTTCACACCCACACGCTGCTGGGTTTAATGTTAATAAGCGCTTAAAAATAGCAAAATAATTATAATTGATGAGGTACATTTGTAATATATGGAAATTATTGCAAGTACTAACCGGCATCAAATTGCCTTTTCAAGTTTGGAGGATTTTATAGCGCAGGTTAATGTTGTTCGGGTATTGGAGGCCTTTGTGGGACATATTGATTTAAAGCAGGGGGACTTTGTTATTGCTGATTTAAAGATTGAAGGTCGTCCGGCATTTATCATCAGTTACTTCAAATTTCTTTCTTTTAATAATCTTTCTAAGACCTTCAATCTGATGTTTTTAGGATTACTAATTAGCTTATAGATGAAATACAAAGGAATTAATGTAAAAAGTCCCCAGGTGTTTTTCGCAATGCTTTAAATGATAATTCCTGCCATAAGCCCAATAAAGAAAGCATTCGTAATAGATAAAGATTTTATTTTTTTTGATTCGTCCAACAGTTGTTGGTCTGTTAAATTAGAAAGCTCTTTTTCTGTTGATTTTATAAGTTCTCTTTGCTTCATATAATTAAATGTTTTTGTCAATCTATTCGTCTGATTTATAATATCCGCTAATGGTTAGTATATGAAAAGTAGGCGATTTCGAAGCACAAAACTTTCGGTTAACCACAAAGTTGGTTACGAGCCCAAAGCCTTGATTTTACTACTATTTCGCCTATTTTTTATATACATTGTTAGCTGCTGCCCTATTTTTGACTTTCAATTTTCAGCTGTTTCACTTGCTTAAACCAAAATATTCCAAGAATTATCGTAACTATTAGTAATATTATGGCTACTAATTTATTGTCTGTCCATAACCATTTTATTCCTGTCTCGCTAAAAGTAAATGCAAAACATAAAAGTCCGAACATTAGTGTAAAACTCATTAATAAATTTCTTTTTTTCATTATATTGTATTTTATTTTGACAACCATTTGTCGATGCAAAAGTATGTCGAACTTGAATCAAACGAAAGAAATTTGGGTTTGAAAAAAGGTTGATTGCAGGGTTGAAAAAAGGTTTATTTGATAGTATCTGCGTCATTTTTCAAAGATTTTTGTTTCCCTTCGGCTCTTAATCCTAAGTATTTTGTAAATTTGTTTAATATAAATTCTGAAAGTATTTAATTCAATATTTAGGTCTGCTATTTTTACAATCTAAAGTGGCAGTCAGATATACCTAATAATAATTCTGGATATGATATTGAGTTTGATGATTATTTATTTTTTTCAAGTTGAGATAAAACAAATTCTACACTTTTGGTCATGGCTTCATCAAAGGCTTCAATCGTTCCACCAAAGTGGGCAATCATGTTATTCATATTTGAAAGAATTTGCTTTTTTTCTGCCTCAGTTGCGAAAGGAATTAGAAACCCGTGACCCGCATCAGGAAAGTCAACATGTTTTACATCGTATTTGTATTCCTTCGCTGTTAATCGTTGTTCAATCTTATTTGCCATTGCAGTAGCAGGCCAGAATTGATCCTTGCCCCCCGATAATAGAATAACCGTTGCTACTGAATTTTCAATAGGAATGATGGTCTTCTCATCTACTGGTTTTTCCATTGCACCCAAATAGAAATTTACGATGGGATAATAACCATGACTGTAATCGTAAAGAAGAAAAGGCAACGGCAGACCATTTTTTGTCCACGAAGATTTTGGAGTAGCATATCCTTCTCGATTAACACTTTGCCACACGGCATGACTTGGCGAAGCTGCAACAACCAACTTGATCGACTTGTCTTCAGAGGCTAACAGCAAAGCTGCTTCCGTTCCTTTCGACACGCTAATGACACTTATGTGATTGCTATCTACACCAGGCATTGTTTTTAATTTTGTTAAGGCAGATTGAAAATATTCAAGTGGCACTTCTTCCAGTTGAGCAGGAAGCCCGGGTTCGCCAAAGTAGGCAAGCGCCATTACACCAAAACCTTTTTGCGTTAATACCTTGCCCATTGCTTGCCAAATTCTAGTCCACCTTCTGAGCCACCCAGAACGAGCACGGCCGGAAATTTTTGAGATGTTGGTGGAAACCATTCATAAACGAGTGCGCCTGTTTTTGTTTCCTGCGCTTGTGCGTTGCTAAAAGTAAATGCAAAACATAAAAGTCCACACATTAGTGTAAAACTCATAAACAAATTTCTTTTTTTCATTTTATTAATTTTTAGTTTGACAATTATTTGTCGATGCAAAAGTATGTCGCTCTAAAATCA
>Ga0105049_10000779_pt1 | contig 35840 bp, 31 predicted proteins | sample MAT06_FD_78087 | JGI IMG/M metagenome (GOLD analysis project Ga0105049, IMG submission 78087) | Freshwater microbial communities from Lake Fryxell liftoff mats and glacier meltwater in Antarctica - MAT-06 | ecosystem: Environmental > Aquatic > Freshwater > Ice > Liftoff microbial mat | place...
ACCCCCACCGAAGAAGCCACCGTCGAAATGATGATGGAGACCCCCACCGAAGAAGCCACCGTCGAAATGATGATGGAAGCCACTGCCGAAATGACCGAAGAGCCTCTCGGCAATATCGCCGAAATCGCTACCGAAGCCGGCAATTTCACCGTGCTGTTGGCGGCGGTCGATGCCGCTGGTCTGACGGGCGCACTCACAGGCGACGGTCCGCTCACCGTGTTTGCCCCTACTGATGACGCCTTCGCGCGGCTGTTGGATACCCGCAATCTCACCGCCGAAGAACTGCTCGCGAATTCTGACCTCAGCAGCATTTTGCTCAATCATGTCGTCGCTGGTGCTGTGAGCGCCGAAGACTTGTTGGCATTGTTGGCTGCCGAAACTGACGGCGTGCTGGAAGTCCCCACCTTGCTGGATGGCGCGAGCTTGACCTTCAGCTTTGATGTCGATGGCAATCTCGTCATCAACGAAACCGTCAAAGTGACGGTTACGGACATCCGTGCCTCGAACGGCATCATTCATGTGATCGAGCGCGTGTTGATCCCCGTAATTCGGTAATCAGACGTTAAAGTCCAAAATAAAAACGGAGTTGCAAATGCAACTCCGTTTTTATTTTATGCGGACAAGAAGCCCTCGTTAGCGGCGGTTCCCCATCAAGCGCAGCAAGAAGATGAACAGATTCACGAAGTCCAGATACAACTCCAGAGCCATAAAAATGCTGAATTTGGCGACCAGCGACCCATCCGCTTGAAATTCTGGCGAAGCAGCTAAACGCTTGATCTTTTGGGTATCGACAGCGATTAATGCCATGAAAATCAACACCCCTGCGATATTGATGAGGAAGCTCAGCGCGGTACTGGCAAGGAAGGTATTGACGACCATTGCGATCACCAAGCCGATCAAGCCGATGAACAAGAAATTTTGCCAATGGGTTAAATCAAGATTAGTGAAAAACGCGAATGCCGACAACGTCCCAAACAAACCTGCCGTCGCAATAAATGTCGCGATGATTGAGGTCGAGGTGTAAACCAACAACAGAATCGAGAGCGTGAAACCATTTAAGGCGGAATAAGCAACGAACATCAAGGCGGCAACGCCGGTCGTCAAGCGCGGCAACGCCCACGACAATGCGATGACGATGACGAATTCAGCGATAATGGCACCAAAAACGACACCCCGATTGCTCCGCAGTTCGATCAATGCCGGCATACTGACCGTCAGGAAAGCGATAACGGAGGTGACCAATAACCCGACGAACATCCATGCGTAGGTGTACTTCATAAGCGGACGCACCTGCTCGTAACTGACATCAGGTGTGAAGTCTTTCTGGCGCATTAAATTTACGAACTACATTTTTGGCTCCGTTACGATTTATACGATATATTCACTATATCCTAGAATGCTTCTCAAAAAATAGGCGGCACCTAATTTTGAGGGTTTTTGGAGCCTGAACTACAAATTTGTATGCAACACAAGCTTGGAGGTAATCCTATCTCGATGAAGTCTCGCATTGCCATACTACATTACGCCAGCCCACCCGGCATTGGTGGCGTCGAATCCACCATCGGGCACCATGCCCGCAAGCTGGTTGAGCTTGGTTATGCAATTCGTGTGATCAGCGGCATGGGCGACTCCTGTGATCGCCGCATCGAAACAGTAATTCATCCCCTATTCGGTTCTCGTGATGCACAAATCGTCGCTACTAAACAAGAACTTGACATCGGCATTGTCTCAAGTGCCTTTGAATCCTTAGTTAGCGAAATCGAAGCCCTTCTTCACCAAGTGCTAAACGATTGCGACGTGTGCATCGTCCACAACATCCACAATATGAACAAAAATTTAGCGCTGACGGCGGCGCTCTACCGATTATCCCATCCTCGGCTGATCGCATGGTGTCATGATCTGGCATGGACAAATCCTCAATATCTGGGTGAATTGCATGAAGGCTATCCTTGGAATCTGCTGCGGCAGGTGTGGTCAAACACTCGTTATGTGACAATTTCGCAATCGAGGCGGGCTGAATTGGGGATATTGCTCGGCATCCCCCCCGAATCCATTCCAGTGATCACACCCGGGATCGATGTCGCCCAATTTTTGCAGTGGACAGAGACCACCCGATTTTTAGAAGAAAAACTCCATCTGCTCGATTCTGATTTGCTGTTTTTATTGCCCGCACGGTTGACGCGGCGGAAAAACATCGCTTTAGCGCTTCACATCCTCCACCATCTCCGGCAGATCGATGATCAGGATTATCGCCTCATCGTGACCGGTCCTCCGGGTCCGCACAATCCCGCCAACCCCGGCTATCTGGAGGAGCTACTCGCACTGCGAAAAACACTCCAACTAGAAACTGCCGTCCACTTTTTATATGAGTTGAACGATCCCCCGCTCATCCCAGACGACACGACCCTTTCCAACCTCTATCAATTGGGTGATGGTCTTTTGTTCCCCAGCATGCAGGAAGGCTTTGGCATCCCTATTCTCGAAGCAGGTATCGTCAGCTTGCCGATCTTCTGTGCCGACATCCCCCCTTTTCGAGAAACAGGGCTAAACGATGTCCAATTCTTTGATCCTGATCAAGATAGCCCTGCACAGATCGCGGCGATGATCCATAACTATTTCAAAGATCATGCCCGACAACGCCTTAAAGCGCGCGTGCGTCATCATTACCGTTGGGAAGTGATTGTGCGCCAACAACTTGTCCCGCTTTTGGAGGAAAAATAATGACCAACGACGTCATGTTGGTTTTAAGTAGCAACGTCGATCCCAACGAATGGATCGCCTTTGCAACCCGACTATTGCCCGCGAACGCCGAGCTTCACTTGCGCGGCATGGTCATTATTAACGAGGGAAAATCATTGAGCGAAGGGGCATTGCCCGCGCGTGAGTGGCGCAATACCTTCCGCGCGATAACCGCAGCGCATCCGGCTATCCATGATGAAATACAGGTTTACGTCGATTATCAGCCGTTTCAACGTGTTCTCGAAGAACTCAAAGAACGGTCTGTCGGGCTACTGCTGATCGAATGGAACGCCTTTAGCCACACCATCGGGGGGATGCCTTTTGAGCAAGTGCTGGCGTTATCGCCCTGCGATATTGCCCTCGTTATTGGTGTTAAAACGATCATGGCATCGCACGAGGTGCTGTTATCACTACGCGGCGGTCCCAATCTATCCATCGGCACCCGTATCGCAAAATCACTCGCAGGTGAAGGCAGCATTACCCTTTTTCATGCCGTAAACAAAGGGCGCACCGCTCCAGATTTAGAAACAGTGATGCGCTCTGTCCCCGAAATTCGCCGCACAGTAACGAGTGTCTCCAATGTACTTGAAGGGATTGTGAGCGAAGCTACTGCACATGACCTAGTGGTTATGGGCGCTGGCATGGGGCAGCTTAAACGCGGCGGCGCTACCCAACCGCACGTATTCCAACAAGTCTTTGAACGGACACAAAAACCGTTGGTACTGGTGCGCGCGGCACATCAAGAGGCGATTGATTTTCACGCGCCCAGTATGATTTTCAAACCCCAAGAATCGCTATCCACACAGGTTGATCGCTGGTTTGCGGAAAATACCTTCCACAGTAGTGAATTTGATGATCTGCATGTCTTGCTCGACTTGAAAGAAAAACAAGGGGTGACGATCAGCATTGCACTCCCCGCCCTAAACGAAGAGAAAACAGTCGAGCATGTGATCAAAACGATCAAAAAAGCATTGATGGATGACCTCCCGCTCGTGGATGAGATTGTGCTGATCGACAGCAATTCCAGCGACCGGACTGTGGAAATCGCTCAGGCTTGTGGCATCCCCACCTATATTCATCAGCAAATTCTGGTGGACGAAGTGGGAACTCATGCCGGCAAAGGGGAAGCGCTTTGGAAGAGCTTGCATGTCACCCACGGCGACATTATCGCTTGGATCGACACTGACATCACCAATATTCACCCGCGTTTCATTTATGGATTGCTGGGACCGCTGCTTAAGTACCCGCGTCTCCAATTTGTCAAAGGCTTCTATGCTCGCCCTATTGAAGTCGGTGGCAAGTTGCAAGCTTATGGCGGCGGGCGCGTGACAGAATTGGTGGCACGTCCCTTGTTGAATCTATTTTATCCCGAACTATCGGGCATTGTGCAACCCTTGTCGGGGGAATACGCCGGACGACGGCAAGCATTAGAACAGTTGCCATTCTTCAGCGGCTATGGGGTAGAAACAGGGATGCTGATCGATATCCTCAATCGCTCTGGACTCGCAAGCATTGCCCAATGTGATCTTGAAGTGCGTGTCCATCACAATCAACCCCTCGTCAATCTGAGCAAAATGTCGTTCGCTATTTTGCAGGTCTTCTTGGCGCGCTTAGACAGTCGTTATGGTGCCGAGCTGCTCAATCATGCGAATCGGAGCATGAAGCTGGTGATCCAAGATGAGGAACGATTTGCGCTCGACATCCTCGAAATTGGTGATTATGAGCGTTCCCCGATTGTCGATATCGGAGCATATCAAGAGCGTCACAAAGCATAATAATCCGTGTTATGACCATTTCATGCCACGTCGAACCCCTAACGGTTGTTCGACGTGGCACACTCGCTGAAAACCGATCTAAAAGTTATGCCTTAGCCACCATTGACCGCGTGGAATTGACCGCGAATATCGCCGAAATACACTTGCCCACTGGTGTGCAGGTTAAAGTACAGTTTGTCCCGACGCGCATAAATTTCCATACCGGCAATCGTCTTCACCTTGTCAAGTGGGTTAGAATCCACGATGGCACACCCTTTGGTGAAACCATCAACTGGTCCAGAGCTGGAATTGGTCACAGCTTCAATATCTTCATTGGTCACTTCGATGCGCATCACGCCGTCTTCTAAATAGGTCTGAAGACTGCCCGCTACCGAGAAATCAATAATGATCGGTCCCAACTGACCGGGACGACCACAATGCAAGTGGAGCATCACAATGTCCGCAACATTGACATTTTCAATCGCCAAATACACATAGGCGCGGCTCAAATCGCGCGTGAATTCAATAACGGAATGCCCCCGCGACGTGCGGTCATTACGGGGAGTCGAAGGAGTCGTCGATCTAAATTGGGGGGGGATTAGGGCGGGGGTATCTTCTTCTTCGCCACCTTCTTGTTGGGGACTTAGGTAAGCCTCGTAGACTACGCCAATTTCCAACCCATCTGCGGGATTCAAAGCAATCGGGCTTTCCCGTTCGAGTTCAGGACGAGAAGTTCCATCCCCCATCGCAGAATGATCGTCCTGAGCCAAGAGTGTTCCGTTTAAGGCAAAAGCCATCAGACAGATAGACACAAGGAAAAAAACTTTAGAACCCAAAGCACTTGATCGTTTCATCGAAAACCACCCTCATCATAGAATATTGAACACTTTCATCATTCTATTGAAATGGACGATTCGCTGTCAAACCGTGTGATACTGGACAAATGTCTATTTTATTGCGGGTTTAGGGGGAGCTTGATTAAATATAAAGGTAAAAAATTCATCCACCAAACTATCAGCATCCCCAAGTTCGGGAGTACGTCCCCAATATTCTAAAAGTTCCATCATCGCCATCACATACAGGCGTGCCGCGATTTCTGGACGAACCCCTTCCATCAAGGCAAAGCGTCCGGCTTGCAAATGCCCTAAAAATTGCTGAATGAGATATTCTTTAGCTTGGTGATACCATTTCGAAACGAAAATGCTATCGAGCCGCATCAGGAAATGTTTTTGTTGTTGAAACGCCCGAAAAATCAGACACCATGACTCATATTCGCGATAGGGCGACTCAAGGTCTTTCACCGCCTCAACAAGCTGCTGATCCAATTGTGTCATCCAATGGACAAAAGTTGTATAGGCGAGCGCCTCCTTGCTTTCAAAATACTGATAAAACGTCCAGCGTCCATAATCAGCTTCGTTGGCAATATCGGTGACGGTGATACGATCAAATCCGTATTCACTGACCAGCACCAAAAAAGCATTCATAAAGGCAAGTCGCGTCTTTTGTTGCCGTTTACTCAATACTTGATCATTCCCTAGATCAACACGCATCTTAATATCATGCTCCCCTAGCGACCCAAACGCCCTTTTTCCTGCTCCACCAAACAACAGACAAAAACCCCTTTACGTCAATCAGGAGACATAAAAGGGTTTTGATCAATCTAAAACATGGGTGATGGCATTATCGCATTTCAGCCGGAGGACTTCATAGCATTCAAGCCTTCAAACAACCGTTGCACAGCGCCTATTGTTTTTTCCGGCGGGAGCGCATACGAGAAGCGAATCCAGTTTGCACCATGTTCAGAGAAATACGCACCAGCGACGATGGCGATGCCATGCTCACCTGCCAAGTACGTCAAAACATCTTCCGAGTCCTTCTTGCCTGCTGCCTCGATATAAGGCGTGCAATCGATAAAGGCATAATAGCCATCGCCCATGATGTGGCGTGTGCCCGATTGCACCAACGCCTCGCGCAAAATACGACGGCTTTCGCGCGTCGGTTCGATGATCGAAGCCGCAGCCTTTTCAAAGCCCATCTCATAAGCGGCGATAGCGACCGCTTGCGAATAATACGCTGGGATCACACTGTGGGAGGCTTGGCTGACGATGTGATTGACGACTTTTTTGCCGGCGACCAGATGGGCACTGCGCAAATTGGACGCGCCGAGACTCTTGGTTAAGCCATCCAAAAAGATCAATTTCTCGCGATCTTCAGTCGAAAACGCCTTAAGAATTGCATTAATGTCGGAATGCCCGCTATCCGTAACCCAGTGGTAAATCCAGTCGAACAACACAAAGGGGTAGCCTGCTTCGATGGCTGCCCGCGCCAATTCGATCTGTTCCTCAACCGTCAAGGTGCGTCCCGTCGGATTATCGGGCGAGGTCAACACCAAGCCAGCGATTTTGCGTCCTTCGCGCGCGGCAAGATCGGCACAAGCACGGATGGCTTCGGGGGTATAACGCCAGCCTTCCGCCGGATCGCCGGGGGCAAGCATCACGTTCAAACCGACCGAGTACGGACCCCAGTTATAGGTGATCCAGGGCACGCGCGAGACGACCAAAACGCTGCCGATCTCGTGGGTGCCTAGCGCGATCATGGCACTATACACCTTTTGCAGACCATCGCGACCGCCCTGAACGAAGACAATGTTTTCGGGACCCCACCCACTGGCGGCGTCAAACTGCCAATACTTCTCAGCAGCGGCATTGCGAAACTGCACCGTCCCAAAAGGCTGATCGTAGGCAGTGCCATGTTCAATCTGCAACTCCAAAGCCCGTTCCAAAATCGCGCGCGGCGTGCCGGGCAAGCTCGCCCCACCATCCCCTTGGGACGCATCAAAGGTCACGGCATCCGCGCCCATCTTGGTGCGATACGCCTTCAGCGCATCCCGAATCAAGAACATACGCGAAGGCGGAATATCGACCATGTGCCCCGGATATCCGTTGACCGGAATTCGTTTATCGGCAGCCACTACAAATTGCGGGGTATCATTACTTACTGACGTCACTAGAAAAACTCCTGCTAGGAAACGATTCAAATTAGCTTTAGTACAATTTTGCCAAAATTACTATTGGATTCCATGTGATGATGCGCCAAAACTACTTCGTGCAAATTGTACACTCGGTCGATGATCGGGCGAATCATCCCTTGCTCCAATGCCGTCAAAAACCCAAAATCGATCATAGCACGTACCAATGCCACTTTTTCGGACAGTGCGGTGCGGCGCAAGGTTGTCCCCGTAATCGTCAAACGCTTGCCCATGATCGCCGCGATATTGAGATCACCCACGACACCGCCTAAAGAACCGATCAGCAATAAGCGCCCCTTCTGCGCCAACGACCCCAGATTGTCGTTCCAATAGGGCGCACCGATAAAATCAAGGATCACATCCACCCCTGCCCCCTGTGTTTCATCGGCAACCCGCTGACGAAACGAGGCGGTCTTGTAGTTGATCAGTATATCGGCACCCAATGTGCTGCAACGTGACAATTTGTCGTCACTGCCCGCTGTGACAAAAATCTGTGCTGCCCCCGCAACTTTGGCAAGCTGAATCGCAGCCGTGCCCACACCACTCCCGGCTGCATGAATCAGCACCCGTTCCCCGTTCACAAAATGTCCCATCGTGAACAGATTGAGGAATGCCGTCATGAAGGCTTCGGGAAGCGCTGCCGCTTGCTCATAACTCAAATTATCAGGAATACGTAGGGCGGTGCTGGCAGGAACAAGCGCTCGTTCGGCATAACCACCCCCTGTGACCACCGCCATCACCCGATCCCCAATACGCCAATCCCGCGCTGGGGTGACGACCTCCCCCGCGACCTCTAACCCCAAGATCGGCGATGCCCCTGCCGGCGGCGGATAGGCACCGCGCCGTTGGAGCAAATCCGCGCGATTGATAGCAGTCGCATGAACACGGATCAGAAGTTCATCGGCACCCGCCACAGGGGTGTCGGCATCGCCAATCGTTAAAACATCGGGCGCACCCGGTTGCTCAAACAAGACCGCTCTCATCAATCGCTCCCTAAGTTGGCAAAGGACAACCCAAACCGTGCCCGGCATTCACTCAACACATCATGAAGGGTTTGGACAAGGCTGTATCTGGGCTGCCAGTCAGTAATCTGGCGCAGCAAGCGGGCATCCCCCCATGTACGCGCTTGCCCAATAGGGCGAGTACGCCCCGGATCGATCTCAATCGCAATCGGCACCCGTGCTTGCGCCACCAACGCATCCAAAATTTGGCGAATGGAGACCAGACGACCACTGGCGACATTGACGACTTGCCCCGGTTGACCACACGCCATAAAGAGTTGGTAAGCGCGCACCACGTCCCGGACATCGGTGAAATCACGCTCGGCGGCGAGATTACCGACTTGAATAACCGGAATCTGTAAACCCGCCTCGATTTGAGCGATCTGGGTAGCAAAATCAGGGATCACAAAGCCGGGACGTTGCCCCGGACCAAAATGATTAAAGGGGCGCACCCGCAAGGTCGTCAAGGCATGGCTCCGTTGATATTGCAGCGCCAGCATCTCTTGCGTGATCTTGCTGACACCATAGGGCGTTGAAGCGACGAGTGGGGTATTTTCATCGAAGGGAAAATCGGCATTGAGCGTCGAGTCGTAAATCTCGCCAGAACTAATGATCAACATACGGGGATCGATAGCGGCGTCGATCACACCTAAGAAGATATTCAACTGCGCGCGGATATTGTTTTCTAGCGTCTCCCACGGTGCGCTGAAAGATCGCCCCACAGCGGCTTGCCCCGCAAGATGATAAATCTGATTCGGGCGAACCTGCTGGATCAACGACCGTGTAGCATCTTCGTCACACAAATCAAGGGGATGCGGGGTGACGGGAACGGCATCATCCGGTGGATTAAAATACGTACCGTGTAGTTCGGCAGTGGGATGCGCATGACGCAAACAGTCTACGAGGTGTCTGCCAACAAAGCCCCCTGCCCCAGTGATCAGTATGCGCACTTGCTCTTTATCCTATACTGAGTGATATCTTTTACGGTTAGGATTATAAGTCGGTTCATTCATCCTTGCCACGCACGTTCTGAGCGTAATAGCTTTTGCCTTGGAGCGCCTCCGGCAACAGGGAGTCCATGTCGTACAATTGATATCCATCACCATAACCGAGAGTTTTCATCAAGGCGGTGGGGGCATTGCGTAATTTCATCGGGATCGGCAAATCGCCATGTTCACGGACATCATCAAGCGCCGCAAAATAAGCATCATACGAGGCGCGGCTCTTGGGTGCCGTTGCCAGATAAACAACCCCGTGCGCCAAATTAATCTGACATTCGGGATAACCGATGATCTCGACAGCACGAAAAACGGCATTGGCGACCACCAAAGCATTGTGATCTGCCATACCGACATCCTCGCCCGCAAAAATCACCATCCGGCGGGCGATAAACTTAGGGTCTTCGCCAGCGTGTACCATTCGCGCCAAATAATGCAAAGCAGCATCAACATCACTGGCACGCATACTCTTGATGAAGGCGCTGATGGTGTTGAAATGTTCATCCGCCTGTTTGTCATAACGCAAGAAGCGCGACTGCATGGCATTTTTGAGCGTCTCTGGGGTGACCTGTTCATATAAGCTGACCGTCGTCTCCAGCAAATTAAGCGCTTGACGGGCATCCCCCGCCGCCGCCCGAATGATGAACTCAAGCGCATCATTCGCGATCTCAACGCGCAACGCCCCCGCCCCCCGCTCCACAATACCGCGCACCTCGTCTTCGGCAAGTGGGTTCAAGACGAACACCCGGCAGCGTGACAGCAACGCCGAGATGACTTCAAACGACGGGTTTTCAGTGGTCGCGCCGATCAGAATAATCGTGCCCGCCTCCACATAAGGCAGCAAAAAATCCTGCTGTGCCTTGTTGAATCGGTGTATTTCATCCAAAAACAAAATCGGCGTTGGTTTCACGACTTTCGGCTGATTCAGCGTGAACAAATCGGGGGGCGCTTCATAGGTCACTTGGGTGATGATTTTGCGCACATCTTCTTTGTTCGCCGAGACCGCCGACAGTTCAAAAAACTCGCGTCCAGTATTGTGGGCGATCAAACGGGCAAGCGTCGTCTTGCCGACGCCGGGCGGTCCCCACAAAAGGATCGACTGGAGGCGGTTGGTCTCGATCATTTTGCGCAAAGGTCGCCCTTCCCCGACGAGATGAGTCTGCCCCACAAAATCATCCAACGATTGCGGGCGGATACGGTCGGGCAAAGGACGAGGTGGGGTATTGGACATGACGGAATTGTTTCCTTATGTGGGCGAAAATACGCGCTGCTCAAGGTGATCATTTATCCAAAACGAGATCGATGCGCCCGCCCGCACAAACACGGGGATGTGATCGATAGGGGTGGCTACGCGAATGACTTGTCCACCCTCGTAAGTCGCGCCAGTGTAAAAATCCACCCACAACGCATTGTGTGCGCCTTTGGGCAAATACACCTCACGCGCTGGCACGCCCTCCTCCAACACGGGGGCGATCAACAGATTAGCACCCAGCATGAAATCAAATGATTCGGTACGGCAACGCGGGTCATCGGCGAAATGATACACTAGTGGGCGCATAATCGGGTGTCCAGTGGCGGCAGCCTCCTCCATCAACGCCTCTAACGTGGGCAACAGTTGATAGCGCAGTTTGATCGCAGTACGGATATACGGCAACACTTCGGGATACATCCATGGCTCATTGACCGTCCCGTCGCTATTCCACGAATGAATCGTAAAACGTGGGAAGAAGACGCCGACCTGCACCCAACGGACAAATAACTCTGGCGTGGGGGCGGCACCCGCAAAGCCGCCGATATCATGCCCATTGTTAGGGACGCCACACAACCCCAGCCCTAACCCCATCGGCAAATTCCAACGCAAGGTCTTCCAAGAAGTGGTATTGTCGCCCGACCATGTTTGCGCATAGCGTTGGATACCGGGCACCCCTGAACGGGTCAGCACAAAGGGCAAACGGTCGGGGTTGTGTTCTTTGAGCGCTTCGGCGGAGGCACGCCCCATCAACAACGTTTGTAGCCCCCGCCCGCCGAGTCCCAAGCGAAACGACTGCCCAAAGCCAGCGCATACGGCATCGTCATCCCACAATTCAAACTCGTTGTTGTCATTCCAAAGGGCATCCATACCGTATGCCAAGAGCGCGCTTTTGATCTGTACCTTCCACCATGCAAAGGTGGTCGGATTGGTGAAATCGAGCAATGACCCGGCATCGACCTCATTCATGCCGCCACTCCAAAACTGATTGATCGCAGGCGCGCCGCTGTCGCCATCGCGAATAAATCCGTCTTGGGCAGCGATCGCGGCATAACTGGGGTGCGTCTGCAACAAGTGAGGTTTGATATTGGGGGCGACCCGAATGCCCGCTTGGTGAAAGTGATTCACCATCGCAGCAGGATCAGGCACGCGGTCGTGATTCCATTGAAAAACATAGCGCTTACCCGTTGCGCTAGTGGTATAGCCCGACGACAGATGAAACATATCACACGGGATATCGTGCAATTGGCAAAGTTCGGCAAAACGCGCCAGTTGGGCTTGCGCGTCGGGCGCTTCGGTGTAGCTCATGGTGGAACCAAGATAGCCGAGGGCATAGCGAGGCAATCGTGCGGGGCGTCCCGTCAGCCATGTGTAGCGTTCGATCACCCGTTCAATGGTCTTGCCGTAGATCAAATAATAATCGAGGTCGCCATCATCGGCTTGATAGTAATGATAATTCCCTAAGCCCCCATTGACCTCATGCCCAAGATCGAAAATAGTCGCGGCGAGATTGTCGTAAAAAATGCCATAGGCGATATCTAAATCAGCGGCGTAGGTGATATAAAATGGGATATGTTTATACAAGGGATCGCTCGTTTCGGCATCGTAGCCGATGGCGTCAATATTTAGCAAGCGCATCCGCAACCCGCGCTTATCCAGCGCCCCTGCTTGTTCCCCAAAACCATAAAAGTGATCCTCAGCCCGCAGCGTCTTGTAATGAAAGATGGAGCGTCCGGCGCGGTCATAAACATATGGACGCGCCGGCAAATCAGCGGCAAAGGCTTGACCAGAGGCGCGGTCACGCCATGTCAGCGCGCCCGTGCGCAAAGTGATATCGATCTCCAGTTCGTCGGTACTGAGCCGAAGCCCTGCTGTTGTGGACATCCCCGCGACAGGCGGTAGTGCATACCCCGTCAGATCGCCTCTCTGCCGCCCCGTTAATGGGGTATCAACTTCACCAGCGACTATCGACCATGTACGATTTTGGCGATAGTCCCCTTCCGGCAGATGTTCCACACGGATGAGATCATGATCCAGTGCTGTGAGGCGTAAGAGTTCGCCCCGCTGCCCGGTCAGCGCCACCTGCGAATCACTTTGCGACGCGATCACGAAAGGAGATGGGGATGTCAGACGCATAAAAGAGTATCCTTTTCAAAAAGTCGTCTAAAAAGAAGGAGGGACACTCCCTCAAAACTCAAAATAGGACAAAACGCTAGAGTAGGGTATCATCCCCTTAAGTGTACGCCAAATCTAAATCAGGAAGGAAGGTTGATCTCGCGACTCAAAGGATAGTGAAATTCATCCTTGCAGCATCAGCGATGATCCTCTTGCAAGGAGCAACGCCCAGCGCCCTTGCCCAAGGCGGGTGCTTAAATGTCCGCGACAGCCGTTTGAACAACAGCACCGCCCTTGATTGTGGTGCGCCAGTCGTGGTTTATTTGCAACCGGGCAACGATTTAGGCATCGGTTATTTAGAAATTTATGGCGTTGGCGGTGGCAAGAGCCAACTCTTGATCAGCATCCCGTCGATCACTTACGAAATCGCCCCGCCCGCCCGTGACCGAACATTGATCGAAGGCGCGGTTATCCCCGGCGGCAATCAAAGCGTCGGCGCGTATTTAATGCTCGATGGCACCGTCTTGATCGAGGCGGCATATCAAGATGGCAAACCATATGTGATCGTCTTTGACCCAGACGGTTCGCCCCGTATCCTCTATATCGCCTTCTAGGAATATACCGATGACTCAACGGTCGGCATTGATGATTTACAACACGGTGGATCGCCTGTTGCGCGGCGACCTGTTCCACACTGTCACAACGGCGGATGTGATCGAAGACTTGGCGGCGTTTCCCGACGACTATCCGATTGTAGGCGTGGGCACCACCAGTTGGATGCGACGCAATGGGGAGATCATCGCTGAGGGCACGGCGCGGGTGCCTAAGTTTTTGTGGGCAGACCCTGAAAGCCAACCGGTTGGGCAGGTGATCGATGTGTGCTGGCAGCGCCCGACACCGAACGGACAGGCATTGGTCACGCCCCGCTTAGACGACAACGATCAAGAGGCGAATTTCCCCTTCATGGCATTGGCGGTGTGCAATCCGGCGACAGCACTCCACTGGCAGATCACGGATGCCGAAAATCTGCATGAGGCGTTAATTGCCGAGATGACGGCGCGCAATGTCGGCGTGGCGGGGGTCGAAGTGCGCGGCACTTTCGGCAACGTAGACACGACCGACGCTTATAATGTGCCGCTCGGTGGACTAGACTTGAGCAAGGGCTATGTGGGCGATCAACACTTCCGTTTCTCACATTACGAAAGCGCGGAGTGGGTGGGGCGCGGGGTGTTCACGATCAACCCGTCGTTACATCCGTTCATCTCGGTGGCAGGGCACCCGCTCCACCTGCACGGCTATCGCGCCGAAGACAAAGACGGCGGGCATATCGTTCGAGCGCAAGTGATGACGGCAGAGGTGACGGTGTGGTTGCTGGATGACTTGATCTTGCGCATTCATGATGTGGCGCATGCAGTCATGCCAATGAAAGCGGTATAGGCATATGCGCATAACCCCATAACACCGTATACTTAAGGGTATCTACAGCCTTATCCCCCCCCCAACGGAGCAGTTATGCTTGCGATTGTCCATGCTTGTGCGGTCATCGGAATTGATGGTCAAATTGTCGAGGTCGAAACCGACTTCAACCCACGCGGTAACCTGCCCAATTTCACCATCGTCGGACTGCCCGACTCGGCAGTACGCGAAAGCCGCGAGCGTGTGCGGGCATCCATAAAAAATTCCGGACTCCAATTTCCGAACAAAACGTATGTGGTCAATCTCTCGCCCGCTGACCTCCCTAAGCAAGGTCCCGCTTATGATCTTGGCATCGCCATTGGGGTGCTGGCAGCGACCGATCAAGCACCCATGGGCGCACTCGAAAAATCGTTGTTCGTGGGGGAATTATCGCTGGACGGCAGTGTGCGCCATGTCAAAGGGGTGATGGCAATGGCGATGGCAGCCGCCGCACAAGGCTTAGAGACCATTTTCGTGCCCGCCGATGACGCCAACGAAGCCGCCCTTGTCGAAAACATCACCGTTATTCCGGTGGCATCGTTGGGGCAACTGATCGAACACCTCTACAACCTCCAGCCTATCCCCCGCCATACGATTGATTTATCAGCGCTGGACGCCGATGAAAGCCTGCCCGCTGGCTTGACCGACTTCGCCGACATCAAAGGGCAAGAAACCGCTAAGCGCGCCCTCGAAATCGCCGCTGCTGGCAATCACAATTTGCGCATGAGCGGACCGCCCGGTTCCGGCAAAACTTTATTGGCACGGGCGATCCCCGGCATCCTACCCCGCTTATCGTTGGCGGAAGCGCTTGAAGTGACGCGCATTTATTCGGTTGCCGATATGCTGCCCCTCGATCAACCGCTCATGCGGCTACGCCCCTTCCGTGCGCCCCACCATACCATCAGTCAGGCAGGCATGGTCGGCGGCGGATCGGTACCCCGCCCCGGCGAAGTCACGCTTGCCCATCGTGGCGTCCTGTTTCTGGATGAGGTGAATGAGCAAAGCCAACATACATTAGAAGCGCTCCGCCAGCCGATTGAAGATCGCATCGTCACGATCAGCCGCGCCAAAGGATCGCTCACCTTCCCTGCCAACTTCTTGTTGGTCATGGCGCACAACCCCTGTCCTTGCGGCTATTTTGGGGATAGCGTGCGCGCCTGTACCTGCACGCCTACTATGATCGCCCGCTATCAGGCAAAATTATCGGGTCCCCTGCTCGACCGCATCGATATTCACCTTGATGTGCCGCGCGTCCAATTCGACAAACTACTGAATCCCGCCCGCGCCGAAACCTCCGCCGAGGTACGCCGTCGGGTCGAATCCGCCCGCGCCCGCCAAACCAAACGCTTGCAAGGGACGGGATTATTCGCCAATGCCGACATGAACGTGGGCGAAATTCAAGCGTTGTGCATCATGAGTGCCGACGCCACGCAAATGTTCAACATCGCGATCCGCCGGATGAACTTAAGCGCCCGTTCGTATCACCGCGTCCTAAAACTTAGTCGCACCATTGCTGATCTCGCCGAGTCCGACCTGATCGAGATCGCCCATGTCGCCGAGGCGATCCAGTATCGCCCGAAACAAGGGGACGCCTAAAAGTAGACTGCTGTTAAACTGTGCTTGCCGTCATGACGCGCCTCAGCACGTGCGCGACCGTCTTCACATGGCGCGTCTCCAAAACCGTCAGGTACAAATACCATTGTCATCCTAAGTGAAAGTCACCTGCGTTGGATTTACCTAGCTTCCTGCCAATCGCGGCTATTTTATTCTTTGCCATCCTCACCCAAAGCATCACAGGTTTCGGTTTAGCGCTCATCGCTATGCCCTTGCTGATCACGATCCTCGACCCGATCACAGCAGGGGCGTTGATGGCGCTTGTGGGTCTGCCACTCCAATTCATCATCTTGCGCCGTTATCGCCATGCCCTGCAATTCCATGCGGTATGGCGAACGATGATTGGTGCCGCTATTGGGGTACCGATTGGCATCATCGCATTGACCCGTTTAGACGAATCGATCATCCTCACTGGTTTGGGCATTATCTTGGTGAGTTATGCCTTGTATTCGTTGGCACGTCTCAAACTGCCAACCATTGAACGCCAAAGTTGGGGCGTGGGGTTTGGTATCGTCTCAGGGATGTTAAGCGGCGCATTTAATACAGGTGGGCCCCCACTCGCAATTTACGGCGCGTGCCGTCAGTGGCAACCAGATGTGTTCAAAGCGAATATGCAACTTTTATTGATGTTCAACAGCTTGATGGTCGCAGGGGCACATTTACTTTCTGGGCATATGACGCCGACCGTGTGGGGATACTTCGCGCTGGTGGCGATCCCGCTGCTGCTGATCGCTACGACATTGGGGTTCAAAATTAGTACACGGGTGGACGAGCGCCTTTTTCGCGATCTCATCCTCGTTTTACTGTTGCTCATCGGCGTGCGCTTATTGCTCTAAAATAACGACTCAGCCGGAGTATGCCTGCCCCAAAATCCAACCTTCGACGGTACGCACCTTAGGGATATCAGGCGTACCCTCATCGCGGTTTTTGAGGACGACGTTCAACATTCCCAATACCCCGACACAAGCATCAAATCGATCTTCACCATGTCGATCCATCCCAAAGCCATCGTTGATCACCCCTAATGCTTCTGACGACAAGGAAACGCCAATCCCGTTCGCAAAATCGATCATGGGTTGGGCGTTTTGCAAACGATCAAGGCGCTTACGCTTGCTAAGCCCTTGCAAACGAATGCCCACATGATGATAGAACTCTGCTGGATAAATTTCGGCAAGCACCAGTGTATCAGGAGCGAACAACGAAAATAATTCGCCGGCAAAGGGCCACAACTTGAGTTTTTCCCCCATTGTCCCCAACAAGGGCTGAATCAATGTCCTCCATCCATGAAGAGCCGCCTTGCCAACCTGTTTGGCTCCTAGTGTCCAGAAGATTTCTCCCGCCGCATTTCGATTTACAGTTTTCTGGTCGCATATTCGGTATAGAGCGGACGTGCCAAGCGCTTCATATAAGTGAGATTTTTGGGTGTTGCCCGGACGATTTGGATAAAATGGGCGGTACAACGAAATCTCGGCAGCGGTGGCAGCAACTTCATAAAACTGCTGCCAGTGCCCCATGCCAAAATCACGCAAAGCGTCCGTGAAATTGCTGAGGTTAGCGAGGCGCGCATATTCAAAGGGTAGCCCTATCGGAAAATCTAAGCCTACAACAATGCAATCACCGTCAACGACACGGCTTACCAGCCAAGCCGCAAAATCACTTGGAACCAGACTCGGTGCCTGCACCTTATAAGTCCCGTTGGCATCTAACTGCGCGATGCACATCCAGCATTTCTTCGGGTCTTTGCTCCAATCAGCAGCAATCACCAGCGACGGCAACATCTACACACCTCTACTTCATCCCTGTTGTCGCAATACCCGTCGTGATGTACCGTTGCAAGAAGGCAAACACTAATGTGATCGGCAACAGCGTCAATACCGTCATGGCAAGGATCAGGTGCCACTGTGTTTGCAGTTCCCCTTGAAACGAGTTCAAACCAACTTGCAACGTGAACAGCTCTGTGCGGCTCAAGACGATCAGGGGCCACAAAAAGTCATTCCAGCGCCACATTACCGAGAAAATCGTCAGCACCGCCAATGCCGGACGAGCCAATGGCAAAATCACCTCAAGATAGATACGCCACTCACTCGCCCCATCAATCCGTGCCGAGTCGAGCAGTTCGTCAGGGATGGTGAGCATATACTGGCGTAGCAAAAACACCCCTGTGGGTGTTGCCGCGCCGGGGATGATCACCCCAAGCAGGTTGTTGTTCCACCCAATTTCAGTAATCACGAGAAAAACAGGCACCAAGATGACCGACAGCGGCACCATCAAGGTGCCCACCGTGACGAGGAAGATCGTATTCCGACCTCGGAACTCGTACTTACTCAATGCAAACGCCGCCAAACTATTGATGAATAACGTCAAAATCGTCGCGCCAATGGTGACAACGACACTATTCCAAAGGTATGTCCAAAAATTAAAACGCGCCACGCCATCGGTATAATTTTCCAACCCAAAATAGATAGATTGAATCGGTTCGCGGTCGTTGATGTTCACGCGGATAAAAGCATCGGTATCGGACGGATCGGGTGGATTTGCGGGATCGATCATCAATGCTTCGATACCTACCCGCCGGACTTGTGCCAGCGTTCTTGTCACGCCCTCGATCTCAACCACGTACAACGGCAGCGGATCGTCAAACCCCACCACCGTCGCCGTATCTTGACGATAGGGCAACAGCGTGGGCGGAAATTTCACTAGTTCTGCCGCTGGTTTGAAGGACGACAAGATCAACCACAAAATCGGACCAAACATCATCACGGTGCCGAGCGTCAAATAGAGATAGGTGATCCAGTCACTTGACTGGAGGCGTTTTTTACCCCGTGTGCCAGTCAGAAAATTCAATACAGTCATCATGGTGGAGGTCTCCCCTCTCTAAGAAATCGAACTGGTGCGCCCTAAGCGCAGTTGCACAAGGGTGAAGACGAGCAGCACCACCGCCAACACAACCGATGCCGCCGCCGCTAATCCAAACTCACGGGTTTGATTGGCGAAAGCGGTGCCATAGATGTACTGCACCATGTAAAGCGTCGAAGTACCCGGTCCGCCACTGGTAAAGGCATACACTTGATCGAACACTTGGACTGCACGGATCAATGACAAGACCAGCACCACCAACATGGTGGGCATCAACAGCGGCAAGGTGATACCCCAAAATGATTGCCAGCTCGTTGCGCCGTCAATATCCGCCGCCTCATATAATTCTGACGGAATAGCTTGCAAGCCCGCCAGCAGAATCAAGGTGTAAAATCCCATCTGTGCCCATACGCTGATGATGATCACCCAAAAACGCGCCCAGTCCGAGCTGAGCAAAAACGGGATGCGTTCTCCCCCCAAAGCCACGAGAATCGCATTGAGCAACCCATCATTTTGCAGAATCCATTTCCAGATCAGCGCCACCACCACCGGCGAAAGCAAGACCGGGTAAAAGAAGACACTTCGAAAAAAGGCGCGGAAAGCAATCTTGCGATTTAATGCCAACGCCGTGACGAGGGAAATCACCACCATAAACCCAATTTGAAACATCACAAAGATGGTCGTATTGAAAACCGCGCGCAAGAATCGATCTTCGACGCAGGTATTGGGATTGGTGAAATCCTCACAAGCAAATAACTGGTTGAAGTTTTCCAACCCGATAAATGGACGCTCATCCAAGCGGAGCGCCGTCCCCCCTGTAAAAGCATAACCAAAGTTCAAAATCATAGGCAGCAATATAAATATGCCAAAAACAAGTAAATTAGGCAGTACAAAAACGTATGCCATCCGTTTTGTGCCGATGAGATTCTGAAGCGGCGTCATTACGCTATCGATAAGGTTCGTGAACCCGTGATAGAAGAAAAGGAAAACGGATGAAATCAAAAACAGGATCATCTCCCTTAGTCCGCGTCTCCGCTGAATCGGCATCGTGAAATCATCCATTTTTACCCCTCCACGATCTCATGAACTTATCTTGAATAGACACTCAGGGACGCGGCAAACCATCTACACACGCCCCTGAGCAGGTGACACACTCTATACAATTGGTGTAAATAACAGCAGGCTGAGGAAAAAGCAGTACCTTCAGCCTAGTCTAGGGATGCTTTAGGACGCCGACGCTTCGTCGTATGCCTGTTGAATACGGGCAACAGCTTCATCCAACGTCAATTCACCGATCATCCACTGGGTCAAACGGTCGCGCGTTTCGTTGAAGATGACCGTGTTCAACGGGTGGAAGTTCAATTGGTACGCCATGTCCGCGATATTGGGTACTTGCACCCCAAAGCTGTTCAAAGCTGCCCGCGCCAGTTCGCTGTCCGTCTGATATTCGATCTCACCGAGACCAGTGTGACCGGGGATGAACAGAGTACGCGCCGTGAATTCGCGATATACGTCTTCTTGAACCAGAAAATCCATCACGCGCGCCACTTCTTCAGGATGTTCGGTGCTGGCGAAAGCGACGAAAGCAGTACCACCGGGCATACCCGTGCTGCCACCGACGCCGGTCGGGTTGGGGATCGCTTGCCAATCGAAGGTGTCGCCAATATCCGCCGAGAAACGACCGACTTGCCAGCTACCCGCCATGTACAACACTAACTGTCCGTTGATGAAGAAATCAGCCGCCGCCGCATAGCTGCCACCCGCACCCAACCAAACTTCACTTGGGGTCAAAGCATTGTCGTGCCAGCCTTTGATGACTTCGGCAGTCGCGCGGAAACCTTCGGAGTCAATTGTCAAGTTGCCATCAGCATCAAAATATACCGCGCCATTGCTGATTGCCGGACCGGCGACACGATGTCCCGAACGATCAATCGCGACAGCATATTGGGTTTCGGTCGCAACCGCCACTTGTTGGGCAAGGTCAGTCCAAGTCGCCCAATCAACATCACCGGTGGGGACTTCAATACCAGCCTGATCGAACAGGGTGCGATTGATGTAAGGGCCCGTGATCGTGAACTGATTGGGGAACCCATAAATCCCATCGGTATTGCCATCCGGACGCATCGCATTGAGGACGAGCGCCGGGAAGTTGGCTTCCCAATAGGCGGCATCTGCCAAATAGGGGCGCAGATCGAGATAATTTTCGCGATAAACTGCGTTCGTCAACGCCGTCACACGCGCCATATCAGGACCCTCACCGGCTTCGACCTGAAGCGGCAGTTGTTCCAAGATGGTGTTGAAAGCGACAGTATCGACTACCACAGTGATACCCGGGTTTTCTGCCTCAAAACGATCCAACAGATCGCGCAGCACAACCCCTTCATTGCCGTCGTCATACCATGTGATGCGTAGTTCAACCGGGTCTTGCGCGGAAACTGAGCTTACCAATGTGGTCAAAAGCAAAAGTGCAACAAAAACGACCAATCTTTTCATTTTCACGATCAACTCCTGTGTTCTTCCCTAAATTTACCAATGCCTAAACTAGAACTCTGCAAACGTGCGCGCAGATCGCGGGGTTGCAATCTGCATTTGGAGCCAGCACCCCATAAGGGGGCGTTGAACCTCTGCGTATATAACGCAGTTGATCACCATAGAAAAATCGGCTCGTGCCATCCGTATGACTAAGTGGATCGGGTTACAGCCACGAGATGTTTAAGGAAAGCAAAACATTGGCTCGGCAAAAACGAAAACAACCGCGCCTATACAAGCTGAATCACTGGTTGCGTACTATCAACAACGAAAGGAAACGAAAACATCTGTCACCAAAAATCAGTATGCTTGAAATTATGCACCATCCTTGCAATAGTCGCAACTGTTTTGATAGAGCAAATTCCTCACGATACGCTTAGCTATTTAGGATGCACTCAAGAACTGTGCGCGGATCGGGGCAATTTGCGTCAATTGTTCAGCGCTTAACAATCCCCACAAATCATCTGAAGTGACGATTCGTTCTGTCCCCAAGTCGCTGTAGGCGCGTAACCATGCGATAAATACATCTGTCCCCAATGCCTCACGCAACCGATCCAGCATGAGCGCACCTCGTAAATAAACGGCATTGATATACTCGCGAATCGTCGCGAATTCGTAGACTGTGCTATCGACGCGATTGCCGGAATACCCAGGTTGGACGAAGGTTTGAACACGGAACCCCCACCACCAATCTTTTAGATCGGGATAAAATTCCTCGTAAAACAAATACTCGCTATAAGTCGCCAGCGCTTCATCTAGCCACGGCGTCAATGCCTGATCATTGCCGACGCGGGCATACCACCACTGGTGCGAAACTTCATGTACTGTGATGATAGTAAGATACGATTCTGGGGTACCGGGATTAGTGCGAAACCAGGCATCACTCACAAATACCAATTGGCTAAATTCCATGCCATCGGGGAAATCACCCTGAACCACAACAAATCGCTCTGCGCCGTATTCCCCAAACAGGTCGCTGTAGTGATTCAGACTTTGTACCGTTGCCTCAAGCGCTTGGACGGCACCATCCACCTGCCCTGCGGGCGTATTGACAATCGCATTGTCAAACGAATATATTTCAACCTTCGTCCCCGCTTCAGTGATCGCGGATTCCTGACGAAAAAACGGACTCATACTGACCGAAAAGTCACGACTCGCAGTCATAGCATAACGCCACACTTGATCCGCACTTTCCAGCAAGTCCCCCGGTGCTGCCACCACGATATTGGGGGGCGCATTCGTCACCTGCAAGCGCACATCCCAGTCTGCTACCTCAGAGACGGTCTGCTCACCAATCACTGTGACATCATGCGTCACCCACTCCCCATCCCGATACACGGCAATGGTCGGCAACCAATGCCCTAAGTTGAGTTGGCGATTGCTGTAACTAAAATATCCGGTGTAGCCACTAATCCCAGAAGTCACGGCGGGGATCACCAGTTGAAACTCCAACCCGATATCTTGCGTACACCCGGGTAGGAGTGCCTCCGTCAGTTCGAGCGTCATCTGGCGTCCATTGACATCCATCAGTTCAAAATGAGGGGTGGTCACGGTATAAAGCGTAAAGGCATTGGCGAACCGATTGGCTTCGATATCGAAGCGGATCGTATCCAGCGCCTCATCAGTGCGATTGATAAATGTGATTTGTTGCTCGACCGCTACCGAGTGATCGCCGTAATCTATGACAGCCTCGATCTGGTGGCGCACCGTTGGCAATCCATCGGTGGGCGGGCAAGCAGTATTTTCGAGCGTCGAAGTTGGTTGCGGGATGGGAATTGGCGCGGCGGAAAAATCCCGTTCTAATGTCGATATAAGGCTATTTCGTGATAAAAGCACACGGGTAGGCGTGGGGGACAATAAATCGGCGGATTGTGCCAACGTACAGGCACTTAGCGCCCAACACCCCATCAACCAGAAGCGTACAAAACGCGAAAGTTGGTTCATGCAGAAGTTCCAAAAAATCCTAATCGCCATCACTGGCTTCACGGCTAGGTTGTAAATAGACCGTAACACACGGCGTTGAGTTATGCTATGCTTACTATGAACTCACCGAGTTCTCATGTGGTCATTTCTGGAGGATAGCTTTGCGAACAGGTTCTTATTCAGACTCATTTTTTGGTCTCGTTCAATTGACACGCTGGAAGGAATACATTCCTTTTGTGGTGCCGCTAACTATCGTCGGGGCGCTCCTCGCTGCGCGTCCCAATGGCACTGACCTTGATTGGCGTTTGATTGCCGTCACGTTCGCAAACATTCTCGCCGTCGCCTATGCTTTCATGATCAATGACATCGAAGATGCTCCCGATGATGCCCGTGACCCCGACCGTGCCGCCCGCAACCCCGTCACCAGCGGGCGGGTCAGCATCCGTATGGGCTATGCTGCCTGCCGTTTAGTCGCCCTCGTCACCCTCGTTTTGTATGCGCTCGGCGGATGGTGGGTGCTGGTCATCGGTTTGGGCACACTTTTGCTCTCGCACATGTATTCATGGCGTCCCGTGCGCTTGAAGGCTTGGCCCGTCACCGACATTGTATCGCATTCGTTGATGCTTAGCGGTTTGCTCCTGTTGGCTGGCTATTTCATTTATCACGACAGCCCCGGCATTGTATGGTTCGTCGCCGCCGCCGTGACTTTGGTATCCGTCTACGGACAACTCTACAATCAACTTCGCGATTATGACATGGATGTCGCGGCGGGTTTGAACAACACCGCCATCGTCCTCGGTCAAGCCAACACCCGTCGCGTGATGTACTTGTCTATCGGCTTGGCGTTAAGCTGCCTGTTGGCTGCCATCATTCAAGGCATATTCCCAATTTGGCTTGGCTTGGTCGTCTTGATCGGGTTGCCGGTCAGCATGTTGTTCCGTTCCCAAACGGATATGCGTGGCGGAAAAGTCATCGACTCCAGCGGCAGTATGCAAATTCAGGGGTTAGTCATCTTTAACCTGATCATATCATTTTGGTTGGTCGAAACTCTGTTTGTGCAAGTTTTCGTCAGCTAGGATAAACGAGCCACGTTGAATATCATTCACGGCATTTTCTTCAACAGCCATATTTTGTTCTCCTTCGCTTTAGGTGTTTGGAGTATGACGATGGCGTTGCACAACAAATCGATCTCTGGCAACTTTTGGGGTGCGGTAGCGGTCATCACCGGATTAGCAGCAGTCATCACGGGGATAGGTGTCATCATGACGCTTCAAGGATTGCGCCCTGAACGAATCACGACCTACTATCTCTATATGGCGTGGCTGGTGGTGATCATGCCCGGTCTATTCACCCTATTGCGCGGACGTGATGACCGCAATGCAGCGATTGCATTTTCGGTATTGAGTTTCTTCAACGCGACGACATCCATCAGCATGTGGCAGCGCAATATCATCGGACCGTGGCTTCTCGCCTAATGTGTAGATGGGTTATCTTAGCGGTAGCGTTGTGGGTCTTCACCGGTTGTGAACCCACAGCCACTCCGTTGCCCGTCGGCATCATCGCCGACACAGCTACCCCAGACGCCAGCGCTACCCCCAAATTGCGTTATGCACTCACCCAACGGATCGCCCCTTTTTTAGGATTGGGACAGGGATTTGGGGATACCGTAGACGTTTTGATTGTGCCTGACATCGACACCCTCATGGATGCCGATATCGTGATCGATTTTGGGGAACATACAGGTATGATTCGCACTCCACAAGCGTTTACCGTGCGGTTACTCCTCAATACCAACATTCCGCCGCTGGATGACCCTGTTGTCGGTCAAATCATTCAAATCGCCTTAGCATCGGTTGAGTTCGAGGGCAGTACATCCTTGCCCGGTGCCATCTTCCAAAATCAGCAAGGCATGATCACAGGGCAAAATACGCGATCTGACCTGGCGAATGCTGGTTTTCCCGACGGTGTGAATTTAACACTACGGGCGGATTATGTCCCCGACGTGGCGCGTTTTGCGGAGATTGCCCAAACGCATGGGATTCATTTGCGAATTGAGGAGCGCACTGGGAATATGCTCCCGTTAGCAACGCCTGAACCCGCCAGCATTCACCTATGGCTGACGAGCTTGTCACCTGAAATGATGGAGATTCCCCCTAGCGCCCTGATGGTTGATTTTTACTCCCTCCCGATCAGCTATCGTGCCTCGCCCGAAATTCAACTGCGCTTCACAGCACAGGGTTTTCCTGTGCCGGCAACCCCATGATGATGCACATCATTCTGTGTCACGAAAACGCTGATTTTGACGCGGTAGGGGCGCTGTTGGCGGCGTCCAAGCTTTATCCTGAAGCCTTAGCCGTATTGCCAGAACGCCTCAATCGCAATGTCCAAGACTTTTGGATGCTTTATCGCAATGGCTTGCCTTTCATCGAGCGCGCCCAAGTGCCCTTCGCAGAAGTCGCACGGGTGACGCTAGTCGATACACAGCGCCTACCTCAGATCAAAAAACTATCCGCGAGCGTCGTCGTCAACATCATCGATCATCATAGCCGATCTGGAGAACCGACAATTCACGAGACCGCCCAAATTGAAGAAGTGGGCGCGGCAACGACCCTCGTTGTCGAGCATCTCCAGCGGTTGCAGTCTCCCCCCCTCTTAACTTCGCTAGAAGCCACCCTGATTGCACTTGGCATTTACGAAGACACCGGCTCGTTAGCATATCGCAAAACCACCCCGCGCGATCTTCACGCGGCGGCATGGTTGCTGGAACAAGGCGCGGTGCTGGATCATGTACGCCGCTTTTTGGAACCGATGCTGAACGATAGCCAACAGTCATTGCTGGAGCGCTTGGTGCAAAATGCCGATACCCGCCTGATTCAAGGCTATCGGGTGACTCTTGGCACTGCCTCACTAGAGGACTATATCGACCAAGTGAGCATGGTTGCCCACCGTTTGCGCGACCTACTTGACCCGACGGCGCTCTTTCTGCTGATCGAGATGTCGGGCATTATTCAACTCGTCGGTCGCTCGACAGATGACGCTATTGACGCCGGAGAAATTGCGCGCTTCTTCGGGGGTGGCGGGCACGGACGCGCCGCCGCCGCTCCGGTCAAAGGGATGAGCCTCAACGAAGCGGTCGAAACTTTATGGCGGCAACTCACCCTAACCACCCAACCCGCCACGCGCGTGGCAGATATCATGTCCTTGGGCGTGCAGACAGTGGATGCGACGACGGAACTCAAACAAGTAGTGAGCCGCTTGCGTCGCATCGGGCATGAAGGCTACCCCGTCATTGAGGGCGAAGTCGTCGTAGGCTTACTCACACGGCGGGACATGGATCGCGCGGTCGAACATGACCTTGCCCATCTGCCGGTACGCTCAGTCATGAGCGCAGGGACGATCACCATCTTGCAAACTGCCTCCATCCCAGAACTAGAACAGCGCATCGTCACCAGTGGATGGGGTCAAATACCTGTTGTCAACGAAGCCAGTCGCTTGATTGGCATTGTGACGCGCACCGACTTGATCACGTATTGGGCGCAAAACCACCCCCGCCAAGCGACAGAACCAGCGCAAATAACTACCAATCAGATGATCGATAATCTCGGCGCATCGGCGGTTGCCATCATCGATCACATCGCGACGGTCGCCCAACGCCAGAATCTCAACGTATATCTCGTTGGCGGCGTAGTGCGCGATTTGCTACTGGAACGCCCGACTCATGATCTGGATTTTGTGGTCGAAGGTGATGCAATTGCTTTTGCGACCCGTTTAGCGGCGGAATTCGGCGGCGATGTGACTAGCTTCCGACCGTTCGGCACGGCAAAATGGCGTTTCAACTTACCGCCCGATACCCCCAATGAGGGCACATGGATCGATTTTGCGACGGCGCGCAATGAATTTTATGAACACCCAACCGCCCTACCCAGCGTGTACAATGGATCGATAAAACTCGATTTATTGCGTCGCGACTTCACCATCAACACCTTAGCGGTACAACTCAGTCCCATACGCGGGCGCTTGCTAGATTTTTATGGCGGCTTAAATGACCTGCAAAGCCGCGTATTGCGGGTGCTGCATAATCTCAGTTTTGTCGACGACCCCACTCGTATTCTGCGTGCCGTTCGCTTTGAGTGGCGGCTGGGTTTCCAAATCGAGGCTCGCACCACCGAACTCATTCAGATCGCCCTGCCAATGCTGCGGCGCATCACTGGGGAACGGGTGCGGAATGAATTGACACTCTTGCTGCGCGAACGCGACCCTGCGGGAAGTTTGGCGCTACTGCAAGAACGTGGTATTCTAGCGGCGATTCACCCCGATTTCATCGTCACGACGACGTTATCAGCATACACTTCCCTAGCGACAATTGCCATTTTTGAGAAAGAGCTACCCACCTTATGGGTAGCGACCGACAGACAAATCAGTGCTGTCCTCTGGCTCATCGTCTTGGCATCGCACCCAACAGAGTCTATGATGCGCCTGATCGAGCGCCTGATCTTCGGGAAGACCGTTCAAACCGATGCCATGCAGGTGGCGCGCATCCTCCAAAATGAATTGCTCCTTGCCGCCCCAGCGGCACGCCCTAGCCAAATCGTGCGCTTATTGAATGAGATATCGCCATTGGCATTGATTGCGGGCTGGATCATGGTTGACGATCCCAATGCCAAAGACCAAATCTCACGCTATGCCAATACATGGCAATACATCCGCCCCATTGCTGATGGGCATAGTCTGCAAGCGCGGGGCTTACGCCCCAGTCGGTGTTTTAGTGTGCTGTTAGATCGTCTCAAAACGGCATGGTTGGACGATGAAATTCAGAATCGGGAACAAGAGGAGGCACTGCTCTCACAATTGATCGCCACCAGTTTTTGTGATGACAATCATCCTAAAGAATGACGATTTTCCTCCTAAGGACGCTTGACTTTCTGCCCAAAAGTCATATTTCCACAAAATTGGGCTTTGCATTCGTTCCGCAGTGGGTTACAATGCCGCGCGGTGTACCAGAACATTACGGAAGTTAAAAGGTCGTAATACATGGCAATCCAACAAGAAGTAGTTCGCGTCGTTCGTTGGACGGGCGGTCAGCATCCGACCAGCTCTTTGATCACACGGCAGATGCAGCGTGAAGGGCTACGCCCCTATGCGTGGGAAAATAAACCCAATCATCGTTATGCGATTCGCAGTCATGGCTATAGTAAAGTCATGTATGTCATTGAAGGCGTGATCGAAATTACCCTAGCGGACTCCAATGAACGAGTCAAATTGCGCGCGGGTGACCGCATCGAAATCCCAGCCGGCACACGCCACAGCACCATTATCGGCAGCAGCGGCGCAAAATGCGTCGAAGCCGCTACCCTCAAGTGAATCCAGACATTCCCAAATCAAGCGGCTTCGTTTCTGAACAATGAGTGGAAACCCCAAACAACAGGTTGCGTCCACCCCGTTCGTTGACCCCCGATACTGGAGTTTTAGTATCACGGGTTGGGTTGACCATCCATTGGCATGGTCGCTTCAAGAACTGACAGCCCTTCCCACTGTTGCGTTCACGCTGCCGCTGGTCTGCGCCGCCCCCACCCCTTTGCAGCAGCTATCCCCACAACGCCATTGGCGCGGTATTCATTTGCGTCGCTTGCTGAGCCAAATCTCGATGCGCGAACAGGCGCGATACGCGCGTTTTTGGGCTGCGGATGGCTATGCTGCGGTGCTGCCCTTAAACGCCTTAGCGGGGTGCTTCCTCGCCTTCGATGCCGATGAGCGCACACTCACCCCGGAGGAAGGCGCACCCGCACGCTTACTGATTCCCGGACTTGCTGGCTACAAACAAGTAAAATGGGTGGAACGTCTTGAACTGATCGACCATCCTAGCGGGGGTTTTTGGGAAACACGCGGCTGGTCATTAGAGGGGCAACTACCCACCGTCATTACTGTGACGAGCGACGGGACGAGACACCCCGCCAATGTTGCGCCCTCCTTACACGGTAGCGCTTTGAGCGCCTACCCGATCCGCGATATCGCCCTCAGCATCGATTACCGCGACTGGATGCCGTCAACAGTCACGATCCACTCTGCCCCCAGTGATACATGGACGAAAGTGAGTTGGTCAAGCGAATGGCAGCCCCCATCTTCCGACTCGGTATCACTGCGGGTACGGCTGACCGACGCCAACGGGGAACAACACTACCACACACAACAGTTGCGTTTCGCAGAAGGTTAGCCTTATCATGCCGCTCAGCAGACGCGCATTTTTCCAATCGTTTGGCATCACTCTCGCGGGTTCGCTCTTGACAGTGCCCGGCGGAACCACTGCTCTCAATGGTACAGATGGCACACCCCCTTCGCTGTGGGGGCGCGCCTTGCAAACAACGCCTATTTACGCAGGGATGAGAACCACCATGCCCGTCATCCGCCGCCTGTGGGAAGACGACATCCTTCCCATCGAGGCGACCCACGCCCAATGGTTTCGGGTATCCGACGGCTTTATCCAGCGACAGGCACTTCAACCCGTCGTCCCTTATCCCGCGGCAACCCTGACCGCCCCACCCTTTTGGGGGGAAGTCACCCAAGCCTCGACCGCTGTGCATCATTGGTGTGCGCCCGACGCGCCGATCATCACACGCATCGGCTTTGGGGGCATAAGCCAGATCATCGACCATCTCACCAGTGCTGATCGCCATTGGTACGCGCTTGCCGACGCCGATCACCACATCCTCGGCTGGTCACGCACCGAAGACTGGACACCCGTAAGCAACGCGACAGTTTCACCGAGCGGGATAGTCCTCATTGAACGCAGCGCCTATCAAGCCTCGCTCCTCTTGCAAGATGGCAGTATCGCCTTACAAGCGCAGATCGCCTTAGGGCAACCGCTCATCAGCGCAGGGGTCTATGCGCTTGAGCAACGCACCTACAGCGGCACAATCACCGCGAATGGCATCCACTACCATGGTGCCCCATGGCAGACTGTTTTTGCGCACGAAGCAGTGATGAGCGGGGTTTATTGGCATCATCGTTTTGGGGCAACCGTGCCGGGTTGCGCGCTGCAACTACCCATTAGTTTTGCACGGGCAATATTCCATCACGCCGAAACAGTAATGATCGTTTAAGAATTATGCGCTACCCTAGTGAGGAATCATCTGCAAAATATCAGATATTCATTCACGTCACCCTAGAATCTGAAACTGAGCGATTATGAATCTGAGCTATACGCTGGCGTTTATCGCTGGATTGGTATCCTTTTTATCCCCATGTGTGTTGCCTTTGGTACCCGCCTATATCGGTTACATGGGCGGACGCATCACCCACACGGTGGCGGCTCAAAGCGGAACCGTCGTCTTACAAAAAACTAGCCTAGGGGCGCGCTTCGGTACGCTCATCCATAGCCTCGTCTTTGTACTCGGTTTTGCGGTCGTTTTTGTATCGCTCGGCTTGCTAGGCACCGCCTTTGTAAGCGTGATCGGGCGGCAAAACTTGAGCTTGGTCACAGGGGTTATCAGCCGTGCGGGTGGCGTGCTGATCATCTTTTTCGGCTTGCACTTCATGGGCGTACTGTCATCGGTATTCAATCGCCTGTTGGCGCGTCCTACCCTGCTCAATAGCCCGCTTATCGCGGTCGCATTGGCAGCCTTTAGCGCCATTTTGATGACCTGGATTTTTGAAGATTGGCTGCCCGCCCTTCCTGCCATCGCTTTTCTGTTGCTCTGGTTCTTCACCGCTGGGGCATTCAGCCAACCGCAGCAGTTTTGGACGAGTGTCATTCAATCCTTACAAGCGCGTATGTATGCCGATACCCGCCGCCAAATGATCGCACAGGGAAATCAAGGCTATCTCAGCTCATTTGCGATGGGCGTGATCTTTTCAGCAGGTTGGACGCCCTGCATCGGACCGATTTACGGCAGTATCTTGACCTTAGCGGCGTCCGGCGGCGATGTCAATCAAGCGGGTCTACTCTTGACCGCCTACTCACTCGGCTTGGGGATTCCTTTCATCCTTGCGGCGATCCTATTGGATGGTGCCCAAGGCATTTTACGCCGCTTGCAACGCCATCTGCATACCATCGAATTGGTTTCGGGGGCATTCCTCGTAGCGATGGGCGTACTCGTCGCCAGCGGCAACTTGCAAAGCATCAGCCAAAATTTCGCCAATCAATTTGCAGATTTTTCCTATCGGCTGGAAAACTGCACCATCAGCCTGTTTGAGGGCGAAATCATGGTCGGGGATTTTAGTGCTTGTTTCAATGCGCCCACCGCCAGTGCCGCCAGCGCTCCCGCTGAAGAATCGCTCGCCTTAGCGGATCCCCCCTCGATCCTCGATCTATCCAGCACACTGCCCACACCCGATGGCGAATCCTCATCCTTAGAAGCACTCGCAGCGGACACGATCCTCGGCACGCCAGCACCAGCATTTACCACGGTCAACGACGCTGGCGACCCCGTCACCCTCGAAGATTATCGCGGTCAGGTGGTGCTGCTCAATTTTTGGGCGACATGGTGCGGTCCCTGCCGTATCGAAATGCCCGCGTTCGAAGCCGCCTATGCCCGCTATGGCGAAGACGGTCTCGTCATTGTGGGCGTCAACAACCAAGAGACGGTCGAGGATGTGACCGGTTTCCGTTTGGAGCAAGCCCTCAGCTTCCCGCTCTTGATGGACGAAACAGGGGCAATTCAACGTGCTTACGGCGTCCGCAGCTACCCCAGCACCTTTTTGATCAATCGGGACGGTGCGATTATCGCCCAACATTTCGGCGTGCTGACGACCGATCAGATTGGCGTATTGATTGATGATGCCCTCGCTTCCTAAAGTTTGGGCAACAGCCAAGCAGTGGCGCTGGTTCATCGGCGCAATTGCCGCATGGGCGGGGGCATTCCTCATTGTAGGGGTCGCCAGTCTGCCGGAAAGGTCGCTCTATTCTGGGCGCTTAACCGCTGATGGCGTCCGCCAAGCCCCGGAGATCGGTGCCTTCGCCCCAACTTTTATTGCCGACACGCTCGTGGGTCAAATCGATAGCGCGACGCTTCGGGGATCACCGCTTATCATTAATTTTTGGGCGACATGGTGCGCCCCTTGTGCCGTCGAAATGCCAGAACTTCAGCGCTTAAGCGACGCGAACCCCGATGTTCATATCATCGCGGTCAACGTCGGCGAATCGCGCGATTTGATGCAACAATGGGGACAAACTTTTGGTCTCACGTTTGATCTAGCGCTCGACCCTACCGGCGAGATCGCCCGTCTCTACGCCTTGCGCGGGCAACCCTCTACCTATGTCATCGCGCCTGATGGTAAAATCACGCACATCTTCTTTGGGGCAACCGATGAAGCAACGCTGCGCAACGCCATACAACCGCTCGAATAACCTGAAAGCAAGGGTGCATGACCGATAAACGAGAAACCCGAAAAAGTTTTGCCGTGCGCCTGAACCGCTGGGTGCTTCAATTATCACGACACTGGTTGCGCGCTGCGCTGGTGGTCATTGGTCTTTATGCAGCGTTGCCCTGGGTCGCGCCGGTGTTGATGGCGGCGGGTGTAACCGCACCAGCGCGCGTCCTGTATTTCGTGTACGGTCCATTTTGTCACCAATTTGCCTTCCGGTCATTTTTTCTATTTGGGGAGCAATCCGCTTACCCCCGCGCGATTGCGGGCAGCGAACTTGCCTCCTATGAAGATTACATCACCGATTCCCCCGAATTTGACGCCGCCCTCCTAAATTGGGTGGGACGACCGGGGCAAAGCCGTTTTGCGACGGTCGAGGATTTTGATCCGGCATTATGGTCTTTCGATATGCAATTCGCCTCCAAAGATTTTTTCGGCTCATCAAGGATGGGCTATAAAACCACCTTGTGTCAACGCGATGTCGCTATCTATGCGGCGATCTTCTTGGGCGGACTCATCTATAGCATCCCATTTATACGCCGGCGGTTACGCCCCATCCCACTCTTGTTGTACGTATTTGCGGGGGTTGTCCCCATCGGCATTGATGGCTTCAGCCAAATGCTGGGTTATCCCCCCTTTTCACTTTGGGAACCGCGTGAAACGTTACCCACGTTTAGGGTGGCGACGGGTATTATGTTTGGCTTGATGACGGCATGGCTCGTCTTCCCATATCTTGAATTATCCTTCCGAGACACCCGCCTCCAAGTCGAAGACAAGTTTCGCCGGGCGGGAATACCGTTCACGCCATCGGTATAGCTTCTGACGCCGCTAACGCCAATGACTCCACGTCTGTGTTAGGCGGTTCAATTGGCGCGTCGCCCCATCTCGTTGGGTTTCCACAAAGAGCGACGCGCCGATCAGGATCACCCCACCAAACAGCGGCACAATCCAAGGATTGACGCTGACAGCGGCGTATAAAATACCACAACCTGCTGCACCGGCACCAACGACGACCGAGCGACGCCGTTTTCTCAAAACACCATAGAATAGCAAACCAGCAATTGCCGCCATCACTACGAGTCTCGGCAAAAGTGCGGCAAAGCCGAGTTGCTGTGCATAAAGCATGGTTCCGGTCAACATCATGACAATCCCGGCAGACTCCAGCATCCCACTTAAACGAGGATGCCCCACAGCGGAAAATAACAAGAGAGCGGCAACAGGCATCGTTTGCAACAGCACGGAGTCAATGCCTAGCGCCCGCAATAACATCCCCCAACTGATCGCCAAGATCGGGATAAGGTGCCAATCGCGGTGGCGCACAAGGCTGATAAATAGTAGGAGCGTCAAACTGACCGAGGGGACAAGGCTTTGGCGTCCCAACAGCCATGTCCCACCGATGACCAACCATGCGCAGCCTTCTGTGATCCGTCCTGCTTGTTTGGAGCGCGGTTGCCACCACCAGCTCACAAAGAAGATCAAAACGCCGACCATCGCAATCACCGCGTCCGAGGGCAATTTGAGCAACCATGCAATTTGCAGGGCGATGAAGGTCAGTTGAAACGTGACGATGGGCAACCAATGCAGACGGCGCACCCGATTAAATTCTTCGGTGCTGACGATCAAACCGAAAATCGCCGTGATGATCGACTCGGTAGGCGAGAAAAAGACCAGCAATAAGCCCGTCCCCCACAAAAGCCACCCGGCGCTGTACACATGCCATGCGACGGCTTTGGGCACCCGTTCTAACACCCATCCGAACATGAACCACAGGCTCGACAGCAGCACCAAGCCCATCCCTTGCTGTGCCGCTGTTAAGCCGACAGCCCCTAATAAAACATGTACCCAAATTGCCGATAACCACGCCCCCATCAACAAAAAGGCGTTGCTCAGTTGGCGATGAGCGAAAGCACGCTGATCCGGCGGGGCAAGATGGCGGACGAGCGCCATCCAAACCGGGTGTCCGCCTACCAAGACAACCCCTGCCGTAACGAGCGAGACGACAAGGGCGAAACCCAAACTCAGCGGCAGGGTCGCGGCATTCGCCAATAGCACCGCCCCGTAGAGCAAGCCATAGCCAACGATGAAAAATGGCGTGCGCAAAGCATTTGATTGACGCACCAGCCCATGCCCGAACAGCAGTAGGAGCAACGCCCCGCCCTGCCATGCCAATCCCATAAAAATGCTCTGCGCAAAAATCACATGGGCGTAGAGAAGTGCGAGGGATAGCGGGAAGGGCGCGACATAGAGTGCAAGGTGAACAAAAACCGGCAACCGATACTCGATACCCAACGCCAACCACAATGCCACGATCACGATCAGCGTTTGGATCATGAAACCGGAGTCGATGATGGGCAAATGGAGCGCCAACCAAACCAGCATCCCTCCACTTAAGAAAATACTGATATCTGCCGCCGCCCACCGCACCACTGCCAAGGTAATATCCGACACCCCATTTTTTTGGAACCGTTTCCGGTGCGTGCGGGTCAAGCGGGCAATGGACAATGCCACGAGCGGTGGTACCGCCAACCACAACGCAAAAACTGCTGGATCATGCAGCCAAAAGTGATACGCCAATACCCATGCGACAGTCGCCACCCATGCCCCGATGTGAAAAGCAATACCCTTTTTGCTTTGGACACCGATCTCTAAAAAGAGTGCCGCGCTGATGAACCATGTCGCCACCGCCACTATTGGTAACGTATTGGGCAACCACAAAACGAATACCCCCAAGAACGCCAGCAAAATGGCACCGCTAACGCGGGCAGCGGCACGCCAAAACGAATCGCGCACAGGGCACAGAATCCATAATCCTGCCAAAAGCGTCAAGCTCAACGGCTGCCACAACACATTTAAGCCGCCCGCCGCCAATGCTGACGAAAATAAATTGATCTGCAATAGGAAAACGACGGGTACCATCAACAACAAGCGTGTGTGTGCCGCCATCCACAAAACCGCAACCACCGCCACGACTGACGCCACCAGCCAATACGACGACTCCAGCGCATCCGGCAATAACCAGCGTTGGTTGTTTAAGTGGATGAGGGTGACGGCAAGCAACCATGATGCTGCCGTCCCGAAACCGTCAGCGGCAAGCGGTGCAGTACCATGCCGTCGGGTAAATGCGCTCAGCGCCCAAAACATACCCACCAGTGACAGCAGCATAAGCGCGTGGATCAAAAATGATGGGGATTGCAGGTCACGCACCAAAACCAGTATCGA
>Ga0105049_10000783_pt1 | contig 35795 bp, 21 predicted proteins | sample MAT06_FD_78087 | JGI IMG/M metagenome (GOLD analysis project Ga0105049, IMG submission 78087) | Freshwater microbial communities from Lake Fryxell liftoff mats and glacier meltwater in Antarctica - MAT-06 | ecosystem: Environmental > Aquatic > Freshwater > Ice > Liftoff microbial mat | place...
CCGAATGATGTTCCCCCGCCGCCGCTGCTGGGGGCCGGGTTTGGGTCGAGCCCATCGTTAAAGCTCACCGGCATGCCCGCCGCTCTGACGCTGCAATTCCCCGACGATGCCACCGTATGGCTTAACGGTCGGGAGGTGTCGGGCGATCCGAGCAAGACGCGGGAACTGGCTTCGCCGTCGATGGCCGTCGGCACGGCTTACTCGTTTGATGTGCGAGCCGAGTGGGCGGTGAACGGGGTGACATACGAGTACGAGAACACGGTGAAGGTGCCCGCTGGCGATCGCAGCAAGATCACCGTGCTCGCGGGAACGCCCAAGAAGTCCGCACCTTGAGGCCCTGTTCGCTGCGAATCGCCCCGGATCGGAACCTTCATGCCGCTGCTGACGATCTTCCTACTTCTCGCGGCCTGTTTGCCGATCGCCTGGCCTGAATCGCCGTTGGGGCTCACTCGCGACGAGAGCCTGATCGCCTCGGCGCTCGCGGTCCTGGTGCCGCTCTGCATTGCGCTCTTGCTGCGGACCTGGGTCGTTCGCAGCCTCGCGGCGGATCAGTTTCGGCGGATCGAAGTCACGCGAGTCTACATCCGCTTGCGGGCGCTTCTGTTTTACTTCAACCTCTCCTGCGTGCTGCTCACGGTCCTCGTCCTTGGCTGGGGGGCAACGGCCCAATCGCTGCTGCTGGTCGAACGGCACGGCGAGTGGATTCAGGCGCCGTTCGCGGAACTACTGGTGCCGCTGCCTTACTTCCTCCTGCTGCTTGGCACCTGGACGATCTACTTCGATGCCGAGCGAGCGATGCATCAAGCGTCGCTTCACATTCCTCGGCCTTTCTGGTCTCGCATGGGGTTCATCCTCCACAATGCCCGGCAGGTGCTGCTGTTTCTGATGCTGCCGGTGGGGCTGTTCACGGTGAACCAGAGCCTCGTGCGCTGGTGGCCGGAGGTGGGCAACGCCATCGCCTTCCGCATCGGCTCCACCTTCGCGGTGCTCCTCCTCGTGACCCTGATGCCGCTGCTGATCCGCCCCTTGCTCGGCCTGAAGTCGATGCCCAACGGGCCGACACGCGAACGATTCACCGGCCTCTCGCACCGCATGGGCTTCCGCTACCGTGATCTGCTCATCTGGCCCACGAATGGGGGCATGGTGAACGCGCTGATCCTCGGCCTGTTCGCCCCGGTGCGGTACGTCATTTTCACGGACCGCATCCTGGAAGAACTGCCGCCCGAGCAGATCGACGCCGTGCTCGGCCACGAGGCGGGCCACTCGCAGCACGGGCACATCCGGTACTATCTCGTGTTCCTCATTCTCAGCACGCTGGCCCTGACTGCCGTCGGCATTTACACACTGGATCGCCTGGAGCCGTTGATCGATTGGCCGCACGACGCCGAGCACTGGTTGCTGCTGCCGCCGTTGATGGTCGTCACGATGTACCTTTTCCTCGTCTTCGGTTTCCTGTCGCGTCGCTGCGAACGCCAGGCGGATGTCCACGGCGCCTGGGCTGTTTCTTGCGGCGATCCGCACTGCCTCGGTCACGATGAAGCGACGATCTTCCCACAGGGTCGCTGGTCGCTCTGCCCCACGGGGCTTCGCGTGATGGCGGACGCTCTCGAACGAGTGCAACTCCTCAACGGCCATGGCGTCGAAGAGCCGAAGGGGTTGATCCGCGGCGCCTGGGCCTGGGCCGTGGCCTGGATGCACGGCCCGATCCCGCGGCGAGCGAATTACCTGCTGAGCCTGATCGATCATCCTGAACGCGAACGACGAATGCAGCGCAGCGTCACGGTGCTCCGCTGGACTTTGCTGATCGTACTCGTCGGCGTGATCGTGATCTTCGGCGAACTCGTCGGCTGGAAGACGCTGGCGCAGGCCTTGTGATTCGTCTTCCGTATCATGGCCTTCATGCTCACACCACTTCTCACCGCGGATCTGCCCGGGATCGGCGGCCGGATCAAGGTCGAACCCGAGGACTTCGAGGTCGACGAAATCCCCTCGTATGAACCCAGCGGCAGCGGCGACCACCTTTACCTGTGGGTGGAGAAACGCGATGTCGGCCCCGAGTTCTTTGCCCGCACGATCGCGAGACGCCTTGGCACGCATGCTGGCAACGTCGGCACCGCGGGCCTCAAGGATCGCCGCGCGATCACCCGCCAGTGGGTCTCGCTGCCCGCGGAGTTCCACGATCGCGTGAAGGACATCGACGGCGAGGGCTTTCGCGTTCTCAACGTCTCCCGGCACAACAACAAACTCAAGCCCGGCCACCTTCGCGGCAATCGCTTTCGCGTCCTGATCCGCGACGCCGACGTCACCAAGCGCGACGCCCTCGACAACCTCCTCACGCGACTTCGCACGCAGGGCATGCCGAACTTCTACGGACCGCAACGCTTCGGCCGCGACGGCTCCACGCTCGAACTCGGCTGGAAGTGCTTCCAGGGCACTGCACCACGCCGGCTGCGGCCCTTCCTGTTCAAGTTTGCTCTCTCGGCCGTGCAGTCCTCTCTGTTCAACGACTACCTCGCTCGCCGCATGGCAGATGGCCTCTTTCGCAAGGTTTTGCTCGGGGATGTGATGTCCAAGCGGCCCTTCGGCGGCCTCTTCGTGGCTCGCGATCTCCCGGCGGAACAGGCGAGGTTCGACGCGAAGGAAACGGTCCCCGCGGGTCCGATGTTCGGCAAGAAGACCTTCCCCGCCGAGGCGGAGGCCGCCGACCGTGAAGCCGCGGTGCTTCGGGATCACAAGCTCACGCCCGCGTCCTTCGGCGGCTTCGGCAAGCTCGTGATGGGGACGCGCCGGCAGAATATCGTCGATCTCGACGACCTCGCCGCCGACTGGGAACCCGCCGGGTTGCGGCTGAGCTTCACTCTCCCCGCCGGCAGCTATGCCACGGTGCTCCTGGCTGAAGTGATGAAGATCGCGCCGGAGGAAAGCGAAGAGGAGCGAGGCGACGACTCCGAGTAACGACCAGCAATGACAGAGCCCACCTCGGGTAGGAGGTGGGCTCTTGTGTGAAGTCCGTTCATGGCGATCTACTTCTTCTTTTCCTTGATCGTCCAAAGGTGAATCAGGTACTCGTCGCCGTCTTCGCCGCGGATCGTCTTGGTTTGATCCGGTTCCCAGTCGCCCATCTTGAAGCGGTGGGACACGATGCGGCTGCCGGGCTTCAGGCTCTTCTCGAGATTCGGACGCAGGGCATTGTCGAACTCGTCGCCCATGTAAAGGAAGATGACGTTCGCGTTGCCGTAGCCGTCTTCTTTGAGGGCATCGCCCTCCTTGATCTCGATCTTGTCCGCCAGGCCGGCCTTCTTGACGGCATCGCGAGCCTCGACAGCCTTGGCCTTGTCGTACTCGATTCCCACAGCCTTGGCCGCACCGGCCTTCACTGCGGCGATCAGCACGCGGCCGTCGCCAGGGCCCGGTTCATACACCACGTCGCCCGCCTTCACGCCCGCGAGTTCGATCATCTTCAGCACAATGTCGTCCGGCGTCGGAACCCAGCGGATCACGACCTTGTCCGGAATCGCCTTGTCTTCCTTCGTCAGGTCCAGGGCGATGTCCTCACCCGCGGTGAAGCGAACCTTGTCCCGTGTCCGCGTGATCGTCGTGTAGTTGTTCGGCTGCCAGGTGACGCTGAAGAGGTACTCGTACATCTTGCCCGCTTCGAGCTCGGGCGTCTCGAACTCGCGAACCTGGCCATCCAGCTTGGTGCTCTTGCCCTCGATCAGCAGGTCCGCGTCGTCCTGCGGCACCGTGATCTTCAGCTTCGACTTGAGCTTCTTCGCGTCCTTCTTCTCATCCTTGGCCGGGGGCGCCTTCGCCTCCTGCGCGGCCAGGTGGCTCGCGAACCCCACGAATCCCACGACCAATGCGGCAAGCCCGAAGCGTCGGGCAGCGTGGAAGAGCATCATCCCAGTTCTCCGAAGGTGTGAACGAAACTCTGGCGGCTGATTCGTAGTGTCGCGGAAACCGACCACAGGATCAACGGGCTAGCGAGAGAAATTGCAGATTGCAGATTCCCAATCTGGCCACGATAATCACAGCACGTCGTCCTTCACCCACCGATTCGATTCCTCCTTCGCGGATCTCGTCATGACAAGTTGGTTCCTTCCTCTGGCCCTCGCGCTCGCCGCCAATCCTGATTCCACGGACTGGCCGCGGTTCCGTGGCCCCAACGGCACCGGCCTCGCCGCCACCTCGGCTCCCACCGAGCTCAATGCCAAGGACCTGATCTGGAAAGTGCCCGTACCGGGGAAGGGCTGGTCGTCCCCGATCATCTCCAAGGGTGTCGTCTATCTGCAAACGTCGACCGACGACAAGCGCATGCTCGTCGCCTTCAACCTGGCCGACGGCAAGACGCTCTGGACCCGCGATCTTCCCGGCAAGACCGCCCACACGCACAAGAAGAACTCCCTCGCCTCCGGCACGCCCGTGGTTGACGGCAATGCGGTCTATTGCGTGGTGTGGGATGGCGACACCATCAGCCTTCAAGCTTTCGACCTCGCTGGCAAGCCGCTGTGGAACAGCCCCATCGGTGGCTACACCAGCCAGCACGGCCCCGCCCACTCGCCGGTGCTGCACAGCGGCCTGGTTTTTGTAAACTACGATCAAGACGGCGGTGCCGAGTTCCTCGCCTTCGATGCCAAGACGGGCAAGAAGGCCTGGTCCGCCCCGCGAAAGCCGGAACGAGCTTGCTATGCAACTCCGCTCATTCTCGAACGCGCCGGCAAGCCTGCGGAACTGCTCGTCGGCAGCACGCACCAGCTCACGAGCTACGACCCCGCCACGGGCAAGGTGAACTGGGACTATCCCTTCGTGTGGGCCAGCGGAAAGATGCCGCTCCGCGCGATCGCAGCTCCGATCGTCGCGGGGAACACCATCACCTGTTTCTTCGGCGACGGCGGCGGTTCGCGTTACGCCGTGGCCGTGGATCCGAGCAAGGGTTCGTCGCCCACAATGCTGTGGGAAGCCCGCAAGGACACGCCGTACGTCCCCTGCCCCGTGGCGCGTGGCGAGCATCTCTTCTGGATCACGGACAAGGGCTTCGCCGTGTGCGCCGAGGTGAAGACTGGCAAGATCGTGTGGAACGAGCGAGTTTTCACGAAGGACGTGAGTGCCTCGCCCGTGCTCGTGGGCGATACGATCCTCGCCATCGCGGAAGATGGCAGGGCCGCGGCGATCAAGGCGTCCCCGCAGTTCGAGGAAGCCAAGTTGTCCTCACTGGGGCAGGACACCTTCTGCACCCCCGCCATCGCGGACGGCAAGCTCGTGATCCGCGGAAGCTCGGATCTCTTCTGCTACGGCTCAAAGAAGTAAAGCCACGTCGTCGTTTGCAGCCTGGGTCGGCGACGGATTTTCGGTAACGAGTCCTCAAATCATCGCATCGCCGAACGCTCTCGTTCGGACCCTTGAATGATTCGGACGTGATACCGAAAATCGCCGACATCAAGCTGACATAGAGGATTTTCAGGAGGCACAGATCGCCCGGATCTACTCCAGAATGAGTCCCAAAGTGATCTCCGACTCACGGGGGAACTTGCTCAGTAGCCATCCGGAATTGCTTCTCCGGTTGCGCGAGTGCAGAGAGCTTTGAAGACCTCTGGTGGTGTGGTCGCGGTAATCAGGCGGCACGAGCCATCCATGTTCAGGAACTGAGTTCCTTCGCGATGCGGGCCGAGGAATCCACCGGGGCTTCCTCGCAGGCTCGGCACGCTGGAGTGAACGTGTACGAGTACCGCGGTGATCGCCGGGCGGAAATTGAAGCTGAGCAGCGAGGGATTGAATCGGGGCGACTCCGGCGCGTAGACCAATTCCTGCCCGGGCACCACACCGACCCAACTACTCCGCGTGTGGCGGCTCATCCGTTCGCCGATGCCGATGGTCGTGCTCGTGCCGTCCGTGATATCGGTCAGCTTCGTCTGGCTGTTCCGGTGGAACACGCCGTTGAACGGTTGCTCTTCGTACGGGAGCGTTCCGAGGCAAGCCGCGTAGCTGCACACGGCGGCCTGCGTCAGAGTCGTGGGAGAGTTCGACGGTGCGGGCGGGTTCCCGGAATCGGTGATGTCGATGAGCCGGGCCCCATTGTCACCAGGATCGATGAAGATTTTCACGCTCGTCTCCCGGGCGGTCTTGTTCGCGAGGTCGGTGATTGGCAAATTGAAGTCGATCTGGCGAAAGAGCGGTGCTTGCTCGATGAAAGGCAAGAGGTGCGCGAACAAGCTCCAACCGGGGCCGGTTTCGGGCACAGGGTCGTTCGAGCCTCCTGGCCAGGGGCCGGTGGTCGTCGATGTGAAACCGGGCGGCAGCTTGCTATTCGTGTCGTGATACAGATGCAGTCCGATACCCATCTGCTTCAGGTTGTTCAAACTCTGCATCCGGGTCGCAGTCGCACGGACCTTCTGCACGGCCGGAAGCAGCAATCCGATCAGGACTGCGATGATGGCGATCACGACGAGTAATTCGATCAAGGTGAACGCAGTATGAAGACGACGCATTGCAGCTTCCTGGGAAATAGGAGTGGGTCTGCAGGCACGCGAGGTGAGCGGGAAGAGATCCGCAATCCCGAGGCGGGGCCAGGCATGTTAATGAGAATGAGTCTCACTCTCCCTAAGCTAGCCCACGCAGCGAGAATCGTCAATAAGAAACTGCTGTAACGTTGTTGGTTTGTGGTTGAGAAGTGTTTTCAGAATACTTCGCACTGTGGCACCGGGGTCTCGCGTCGAGTCGCCGGTGCCACAGTCCATCCGAGTTTAGAGTTCCCCGGTCCGCGTTTCTCACGTCTCGTACATGATCCGTCCATGCTTCGTGCTGCGGCTGATTCGGTCGCCCGCGTAGAGGCCCGCGAGCACGAACTCCACGCACGAGGCTCGGACCGGCTCGCTTTCGCCTGCGTTCACCTCGAACGCCTTCTCCCACGCCTGAGGCACACGCTTGAGCCGTTTGGCGTATTCCCCTGAAGGCAGCATGTCGCCGACCTCGATCTTGACGCCCTTCGAGAAGACGTCCGCAATCGCATCCAGGCCGAGCTTGTCCACGTATTCCTCGAAGACAATGCGAATTGCCTCCGCCACGATCGACTCGAGCACCTGCTTCTCGGACATTTGATTGCTGCCCATCAGGTCAAGTTCGAGCTTGCCAAGCGACGAGGTGGGCAGGTGGCCGAGGTCGCTGATGCGAGGCACCGCCGGGCTTTCACCGAGTCGGATCGCGCGATGGCGGGCGCTCGCCACCATGGTGCGGAAGTTGGCGATGCTGAAGCGAGCGCTCACGCCGCTGGCGTGATCCACGTACTTCGATTTCCGGGCACTGATGCTGATCTGTTCGACGATTTCCTTCATGAAGTACGGAATAAAGACAGGGAATTCGCCGCCAAGATCCAGCCCAACTTCTTGCTCGACGATCTCGATGCCCATCGCGCGTTCCAACGGATAGTGCGTCTGGATCAGCGAGCCGATGCGGTCCTTCAATTGCGGGATCACCTTGCCGCTGCGGTTGTACGTGGTCGGGTTCGCGGAGAAGAGCACAAGCACGTCGAGATCGAACTGGATAGGATAGCCGCGAATCTGAACGTCGCGTTCCTCGAGAATGTTGAAGAGGCCGACCTGGATCAGTTCGTCGAGTTCGGGCACCTCGTTCATGGCGAAGATGGCCCGGTGCATTCGCGGGATGAGCCCGAAATGCAGGGCTTCCTCGGCACCCATACTGGTGCCCATGGCGAGCTTGGCGGGGTCGATCTCGCCGATGATGTCCGCGAACTTCGTACCCGGGGCCAGTCGCTCCGCGTAGCGTTCCTTGCGGGGCCACCAGGCGATGGGCACCTGATCCTCTGTCGTGTTCGCGACGAGATCCTTGCCGGCCCGCGTGATCGGCAGGAACGGATCTTCGTGAACCGGGCTGCCGGGGATGTCCAGATACGGCAGGTATTCGTCGAGGAACTGCACGAGCGAGCGCATCAGTCGGCTCTTCGCCTGGCCTTTTTCGCCAAGGAACAGAAGGTCGTGCCCTGCGAGCAGAGCGATGTTGATCTCGGGGATGACGGTATTTTCGTAGCCAACGATGCCAGGATAGAGGTCGTCGCCGCGCTTCAGGGCGGCGGTGAAGTTCGCACGGATCTCGTCCTTGACGGTTCGGGACTGCCAGCCGCTATCGCGGAGTTGCTTGAGAGTGGTGGGCCGGGGTGCGGTCACGGGGTCTCCTTGGGTACGTCGCGTTCGCGGGGCTTCTGGAATTCTAGACAAGCCACCGCCTCCAACACAAACAGACCGCGAAGATCGCCATAAGATAACCGGGAACGGGAAACTCGGAACGGGTCAACCTTGATGCGAGATTCTCGACTTCCGGAATGCTGGAGTCACGCCATGGCTAGCCCGTTCGATCAGGACGAGACGCGGATCCGCATGGGCGGCGGTGCGAAGGCGATCGATCGCCAGCACGAGAAGGGCCGCCTCACCGCGCGCGAACGGATCGCGAAGCTCATCGATCCTGGCTCTGCGTTCCTGGAACTTGGCCTCTGGGCCGCGTGGGGCATGTACACCGAGTGGGGCGGCGCGCCGTCCGCGGGCGTCGTCACGGGCATCGGTGTGGTATCCGGCCGGCGAGTCATGCTCGTCGCCAACGACGCGACGGTGAAGGCGGGGGCCTTCTTCCCGATGACCTGCAAGAAGGTGCTCCGCGCCCAGCGGATCGCGATGGAGAATCGCCTGCCGCTGGTTTACCTCGTCGATTCCGCGGGCGTCTTCCTGCCGATGCAGGACGAAGTGTTTCCGGACGAGGACGACTTCGGCCGCATCTTCCGAAACAACGCCGTCATCTCCGCCGCGGGGATTCCCCAGTTCGCCGCCATCATGGGCAACTGCGTCGCTGGAGGCGGCTATCTTCCCGTGCTCTGCGACACGCTGCTCATGACCGAGGGCAGCGGCCTTTATCTCGCGGGGCCTGCCCTCGTGAAGGCCGCGATCGGCCAGGTGGTCGATAGCGAGACTCTCGGCGGCGCGAAGATGCATGCCACCGTCAGCGGCACGATCGACTACCGCGAGAAGGACGACGACGCCTGCCTCCAACGATTGCGTCGGCTCGTGGGTGCGATTCCGCTCCTCAACGGAAAGGTGACCCTGGAAAGCCCCACAACGGTGGCTCCCGGGCTTGAGCGTTTCCCTTCGCTCAACGAATACGACGTCCGCGAGCTTATCACCGAAATTCTCGATCCCGTCCCTTTCGACGAGTACAAAGCCGAGTACGGGCAGACGCTGGTCTGCGGCTTCGGCAAGCTTGGCGGTTGCCACGTCGGCGTCGTCGCCAACCAGAAGAAGCGCGTGAAGCCGGCCGACGGTCCGATGCAGTTCGGCGGCGTGCTCTACGTCGATAGTGCCGAGAAGGCCGCTCGATTCGTCATGGATTGCAACCAGCTACGCGTGCCTCTGCTCTTTTTGCAGAACGTCAACGGCTTCATGGTCGGCAAGGACTCGGAGCAGGCCGGGATCATCAAGGCCGGGGCGAAGCTGGTGAACGCCATCTCGAACAGCGTGGTGCCGAAGCTCACGGTTATCACCGGCGGTTCCTACGGGGCTGGCAACTATGCCCTCTGCGGCAAGGCGTTCGATCCACGATTCGTGTTCGCCTGGCCCGGCGCGAAGTACGCCGTCATGGGCGGCGACCAGGCCGCGAGCACGTTGCTGGACATCCAGGTGCAGGCTCTGAAGCGCAGCGGCCGCGAACCCGAGGCCGCCGACATGGCCGAGCTTCGCGACAAGGTGAAGGCCAACTACGACGCCCAGGCCGACATCCGCTACGCCGCGGCACGGCTCTGGGTGGATGCGGTCGTGCCACCAGAGGAAACGCGAGCCGTGCTGTTGGCGGCGCTCGAGGTCGCCACACGCTACGACGACGGTCGCGAGTTCAAGACGGGAGTCTTCCAGGTGTAATGTCGAGAGCTCGCGGGCTTCCATTGTCCAAGGTGTAGTCGCGTCTGCGGCTACGGCGTCAAACGAGAACCTTCCTGACCGGAGAGACACCGCTCATGCACCGTACCCTGACTCTTTCTCCCCTGTTCCTTGCCTCGGCGGTCGCCCTGGCGGCGGACGCAGTCCCCTCGGGGAACGTTCGCATCGAACCTCTCGGCGAGTTCATTCACGAGATCAACCTCCCCGGCGAACGTCGGTCGGATGACGTGGTGCCAGGCCAGACCGCCTGCCTTCGTGTCAGCCAGGATCGCTGGCTCGTGCTCTGCAACACACGCGGGTTCCGAGGCGTCGACGACGAACGCAGCGTCGTCTATCAGCTTCGCTCGGGTGGGCCGGATGGAACGCTCCTCAAAGAAGGCTTTCTCTCGCGAGCCATCGAGGACTGGGACCCTCTCGGCCGTGGTGAAAAGCGAATTCGGCAGCATGGGCATGTCGTCGGCTACGGCGTTCCGAAAGGCGCCTTCATTGACGGCCGAGAAGCATTAAACGCGAACCTCTTCGTCGTCCACTGGCGCGTCGTCGGCATTCCCTACGACGCGGCCCGGAAGCAGATCGCTCGCACCACTAAAGAGGACCGTGAGGAATCCGCGGGTGTCGAGTGGGTGCAGTTCCGCCTCAACGACCAGGAATCGGACATCGAGATTCTGCAAGCGCCGACGCGACTCAGGCAAGTCGGCTTCGCCAGCGGAGCGAAGTTCTGCGATCTCGACATCGCCTCGATGAATCAGAGTTTTGTGCCGCCCATCCCCGCAAACGCCGCCTGCACGGAGTGGTTCTGTTGCAATCACTTCGATGGCGACCGCATCGCCATCCTGAAGCTCTCGTTCGATCCCGAGTCTCGCCGTTATCGCTGGACAGCCAACGGGCCCCTGGCCGGCGGCAAGGACGCTCCGATCTTCGAGGGGAACATCGTGAGGGCCGGCGACGAATGGATCATCTCCGCACGCTCGCGAATCCGGGGCACCGCCTGGACGCGGACGACCGACCCGATGACCTCGCTACCGACCCCAAAAGTCGGCAAGGAACCGCCCAGCAACTCTCCGATCGAGACGTATCGCTGTGCGGATGGCGTTCTTCGGCTGTTCACCGGCGATCCCGAGGCCTCGCCTTACAAACGTGGCCGAGATCCGCTGTACGTCTGGGACGTCAACCCTCGCGACTTCGCCTGCACGCAACGTCGAGTGATCTTCGATACGGTCGAAGCGAAGATGCCGTTCCGCAAGGAAGCCCAGGCGAAGGTCGATTTCGCAACGCTCTTCCCCGCCCAGGGATCGACACAGATCGTGAGCTATCGGGTGAACGTGCGGAGCAACAACTTCGGCTATCCCGGGCGAACGGACATTCCGCAGATCACGGCCGAAGAGAAGGCAAAGTGCGGGGCCTACTTCACGAAACTGCACTACCCGGACCTGCGACTGGAGCCCTGGACTTTCCAGGCGAAATGAGTGACCACCCCACCGCGTGAAGCTTTTCAAGGGACGACGATGGCACTCGTCACTTCGTCCACGCGACGCTTTCCAGGCACGCGCGGCCGACATCGCGATTGTCGCGATCTCGCGCCGCGTACACGAGATAAAAGAGCACCAGCCGCTTCCCGCGTGGGACGGCTGTCACTTCGCGAATCAACGCTTCGCCCTGATCATGTCGGCTGAAGGTGAAGCGAGTTCCCGCGGCCTGGCCCGAGGTCACGGATTCCGGCAATCCCTTGCGTGACCAGACGCTGGGGCCGAACAGGAACTCGTCGACGAACTTGGCGGGGTCCGCGGTTTCGTCCGCCACCACGACAGCGAACTCGGCCGGGCGCTCGCCGCGGGGGCTGATGTAGTTCACGAGCCGCACGGGTTGAGGCAGTTTGCCAGCGGGCAGATGGGATCGCGAGGTCATGCTCCAGCCGTTCGGAGCGAGGAAACGCAGGCCCACCTCGGCGTTCTGGAACATTGACTCGCTGACCAGAGGCGGGGCCCGCGGTTCGGCCGAACAGCCCGCCGTGAGTGCGAGACCCAGGGCCAGCAGCACGGCCGGCAGCAACCACGTTCTTCGCATGAGCGTCACTCGAGGGGGCCGGTCTCTTCGCCGCCGGAGCGGGTGCCGATGGCTTGCAGGACGGCCAGATCCGTGGTGGTTCGGGCGGCGCGGGCCGAGCCATCGCCGAAGAGAAGGTGGATCGTATCCCGGTGTGGGCTGAAGAAATCCTCGGGCTCGGACCAGGGATCATTCACCGGGCGACTTCCAAAGCGAGCCATCCCCAGCCCGGCGCCGGGGCTCACGAGGGCCTGATAAACCGGGGCGTTCATCGTGGTTCGTGCCGTCGTCTTGTGCATCGGACCCACCCACGGCGACTGGACGAAAAGCCCCGCACGCTCCCCGATGGCGACCGTGTTCGAGAGGCCATCCGTCACATCGGTTGCACGGACACGGCTATTGCAGTAAAGGAGACCGTTCCCCGAGGTCGGCGAATTCACCATGTCGCCAAGGGCACCGAAGCAGGCCACATAGCTGGTGGTCGCTGCTTCGATAATCGGCTTTTGGAACTGGTCGAAGAACCAGGCCATTCCTGCGCCGCGATCCGCCGGGCAGGTCAGAACTTTCATGAGTTGCTCGCGCACCCGGGTCGACGCGGGGAAGGTATTGGGGATCGTAAAATCGATCTGATCATGGATCGGCGATTGTTCCAGTTGGGGCAGAATGTGAGCCGCCCAGCTCCACCCCGGCCACACCGGATTCGTAAAGGACCCGGGTATCGGAAGGTCGAATTTCATCTTCCCTGCCTGAGCGCCCGGGGGATCCTCTCCGACCCCATTCTGTAAATACGCAGGGGGCAGCGAGCCGTGAATCTCGTGATAGTGGTGGAGCGCCTGGCCAAGCTGATGAAGATTGTTGAGGCAGACGATGCGTTCACCCTGGCGGCGAACCCCCTGCACCGCGGGCAGGAGCAGGCCCACGAGCATCGCGAGGATTGCTATCGCAACCAGTATCTCGAGTAGTGTGACGCCACCACGGCGACAGGTAAGGCGACCCGGCACGATCAGTCTCCCGAAGTTGGAGAGTTTTTATGATTCTGTCGGAAACTTCGAGGTCTGCAAAGACCAAATCCGACCTCGTTTCCGAATTGCTGGATCCTCAATCGTCGCGGCTGGCCCCGATCCATTGACAGCTTTGAACTGGAAGGGACGGGATCGACTCAGTTCCCCGACAGTGAGCGTCGGGCGATCGCCACCGCACCCAGGGCGGGTTGTTCCACGAGTTGCACTTGCCCCGGGGTCACGCCCCGCTGCTTCATGGCCTCGAGGAATCGTCGGCGATAGCTGGCACTTCGAAGTAGCAATCCACCCGTGAGCGCCACGGGCAGGTTCTCGCATGGCAGCTTGTGCTTGAGCACGGGCGTCACTGCCGTGAGGGCGAGTTCGCTCGCCTGCTTCTCGACGACCTGGCAGGCGAGGGTATCGCCATTTTCCGCCGCCTCGAGCACCAGCGGCGCGAGGGCCGCGAGGGCGGCACGGTCCCATTCGCCACGATAGACCGCATCAATAATCGCGGCGGGGGTGGCCGCGCCCATCCGCTTCATGAAGAGATCGACGAGCACCGTCGGCCCGGTGCAGCCATCGGCGGAGCGAGCCGCCAGGCGAAGGGCGGACAGCGTGACCTGAAACGCGCTGCCTTCGTCCCCCAGCAGATAGCCCCAGCCGCCGGCCCGGCCCTCGGTGCCGTCAGGCGTGCGGACAAACGCGATCGAGCCGGTGCCGCAGACGACGGCGAGGCCCCAGCCTTCCGCCGTGCCCGCGGCGAGCAGCAGCGTGGCGTCGTTCGCCACCGAGATCTTTGCGGTGAGCCCGGCGCGATCGGACCAGGCTTGAATCACATCGAGCCCGTTGGACCAGTCCACACCGGCGAGGCCGAGGCACGCCGCGGCGACGCGTGAACGGGGCAGCCGGGCCGCCTCGAACGCACGCTGCACGGAGAGGTCGATCTCACGGAGGGCATTCTCGACGCCGACGGCTTGCAGGTTCGCGGGCCCCGCCTCACCGCGGCCGAGTTCACGGCCAGTGCTTGCCTCCGCGAGTACGCACAGCACATGGCTGCCGCCGCCATCGACGCCGAGGACGAGATTCGCGTTCGTATCGAAAGAGGGCACGGAGAGACCTCAGGGGGAGGATCCAATTTCTCGCGTCGCAGCCGTCGATCACTTCGTCGGAGCTGCGTTCTTCACATATCGGTCGAACCACTCGATCTGCTCGGCCAGCACGTGCTCGATCGTCTCGCGGGCGGCGTAGCCGTGGCTCTCGTGAGGCAGCAGCACGAGACGGGCGGTGCCGCCGTGGCCGCGGATCGCCTGGTAGAGGCGCTCGCTTTGCAGGGGGAAGGTGCCGGCGTTGTCGTCCACGGCGCCGTGAATCATCAGGATTGGCTCGTTGATCTTGTGGGCGTTGTGGAAGGGGCTCATTTTCGCGTAGATCTCCGGCGCTTCCCAGAACGTGCGGCGTTCGTTCTGGAAACCAAAGGGCGTGAGCGTACGGTTGTAAGCCCCGCTGCGAGCGATACCGGCGCGGAAGAGGTTCGAGTGCGCCAGCAGGTTCGCCGTCATGAAGGCGCCGTAGCTATGGCCGCCGATGCCGATGCGATCGCGATCCACGGCTCCCATCTCGACCGCCTTGTCGATGGCCGCCTGAGCGTTCGCCACGAGTTGTTCGAGAAACGTATCGTTCGCCTTCTCCGGCAGCCCGACGATCGGCATCGAGACTTCGTCCATCACCGCATAGCCCTGTGTCAGAAAGAAGAGGTGCGAGTATCCACCGAGCGTGGTGAAGCGATATTGCGAGCCGGAAACCTGGCCGGCCGTGTCCGCGGAGTTGAACTCACGTGGGTACGCCCAGAAGACGGTCGGCAGCTTCTCCCCCGGCTTGTGGCCCGGCGGCAGGTACAGCGTAAAGGTGATCGCCACGCCGTCCGGACGCTTCGTCGTCACGAGTTCCTTCTTCACATCGCGAAGGAACGGGGCCGGGTCGACGTTGTCCGTGAGTTTGCGTTCCTTCCCAGCCTCGCGAAGGTAATAGTTCGGCGGCTCCGTCAGCGATTCCCGGCGAATCAGCAGGCGCGTCGCGTCGTCGTTGAGCACCGCGGCGACGGTGGCGTACTCCTGTTCGCCGCTTTGTAAGACACGCTCGCTCTTGCCGGTCGCGGGGTCGTAAAGGTCGAGAAAGGGCCGATCACCCTTGGGCGTCGCCCCGCCGCCGAGGAGCACAAGCCGGCCCTGGCTGGTCCGCAGGACCCGCTCGCCGTTGGGCAGCGACTTGAACAGCGGTGAGCCCGGATCGTTGTAACGATCCTGGGCCGAGTGATCGAAGAGCGTCTTCCGTTCCGCCTCCGGCTCCGCGAGGTTCACCAACATTGTCCGGCTCCAGCGGCGATCGCGGTCGTAGTCGCGAAGCAGGGCGCGCTCTCCTTCCTCGAAGAAGCTCAGCCCGGCGAAGCGATGCTCGGTCTTCCCAGCCGATTTCGCGGCCGAGGTGAACGGGGCTGGCTGCTCGAAGAGTTCGTCGCGGAAGGGCACCTTCTTCTTCGGATCGCCCTCGTCAAGAGCTTCCACCCAGATCAGTGTCGCCGGCTTGTTGGGCACCCACGTCACGCCACGCGGCCCCGTCGGCACGCCCTCGATCGGCACCTTGTCCTGCAACGGATGTGTGGCCACGGAGTGGATCACGTTGCCCTTGAGGCCCCACACTTCGACCGTCTTGGGAAACGCGGACACGGGATACAGGTACGAGTAAGGCCGGCGAATCCGCGTCACGAGGAGGTAGTTTCCATCCGGTGAAGCGTCGGCCGCGGCAATCGTGTCAGGCTCGCCGATCGACGTGACCTCGCCAGTGCGGACGTCGATGACCGCAAGCTGAGTCGTCGCGAGGTACTCGAAGAGATCCTCGTCGTGAGAGTTCTGAAGCATGTCCTGGTAGGTGCGAACCGGACCGGACGGGCCGCTGGTCTGCTGGGCGGTCGGGCCGATCGGCGCGGCAGGCGGCTTCGGCGCCACGGGGCGGTTCGCCGGCACGATCTTCACCAGCAGGCGATCGGAGCCCGCGAGCCAGCGAATCGGATCGCCGAGGACTCCGTTGAGCGCCAACCCAGGGATTTCCCGAAGTTTCGGGAGTTCGCTCTGGGAGGCGACATACAGTCGAATCGCGTCCGCTGTCGTTGCGGTCAGGACGAAGCGGGAACCATCGGGTGACCAGTCGGGGCTCGAGACCTTCCCCGCGGGGAGCGTCACCTCGACGGGCTTGCTGGCCGCACTCGCTCCGAGGGAGACAATCGAAATCGCCGTCAATCGCGGTGTTCGTGCCGGTCCGAACGTCGGTGCATTCAAGCGCAGCCCCGCGAGTCGGGCCATCGGCTCCGCCAGGTCGGCGATCGAGGGGTATTTCTCGTACTGGATGAGGGCCATGGCCGTGCGGGTCGGGTTCACGCTCACCGCGGGTGGCGAAGGAGCGTGAAGAATCTGTGTCACCACATCCGGCGGCTTGCGATAAGTGGTCTGGCCGTCGGCCGAGGGCAGGTCGTTCATGACAACAGCCGCTGAGAGGAAAAAGAGGATCGCTCGCATGTCGCCCCCGATTCGGGTGCCGTCGCCGGTGAATCTGTTCTACCGCAACGAGCGCATGGAGGCCATTGATGCTGTCGGCGGCGAATGGGGATCGATGAGAAGGGGGAGATTCGTCGCCGGCTGCGGCGGAGCGTCGAACCCCTCGACAACATGAAGTGTGGACAGCAAACGCGATGTCGACGGTTAACCGATCCGAGGTGTACGACGGGTAGAGCGCTCCGCCGCAAGCGGCGATGACGCTCCGCCACAGGCGACTAGGGTTTTGGCACGGTCGGGGACGTGGGGGCACCCTCGGGCGCGGCCGGCGTGCGGACGGGGCTGGCCGGCGGTGCGAGCCAGGGGGGGCTGGGCTTCGGCGGAGTGCCAGCTTCGGAGAAGCTCGCCTGACGCACGCCTCCCGCGGCCGCGGCAAGGGCGGGGTTGGTCACGATCGGCTCGATGCGGATATCGTCGGCATACACGACCCCCACACCTGTCAGGGCGATCGTCACCGCGATCTTCCCCGAGGCGGGAACCTTGCGGTAGAGGTGATAATGCTGCCAGCCGGCGGTCTTCGTCACTCGAACGCTGAGCGGTTCGCCCGCGGCGTCGTCGTAGAAGAGCATGCCGTCCGGGGAACCACGAATCTCGTCGGGCACCTTCAGCCAGGCACTCACGCGAACCAGCGTGCCCGGCGGCAGGTTCACCGGCGGGCTGTCGGCCGCGAGGAAGGTTCGCTCCAGGATCGGCACGATCTCGATCGGCTTGCCGTCCTTGGTCGTCTCCAGCCGTGAGCGGACCTCGAGCTTCAGGCAGTTCGAGCCGAGCTTCGGCGCCGGAGCCAGGTAGCCTTCGTCTGGCGGAGTGATCGTCCGGCTCGGCGAGAATACGGACTTGAGTCCTGCCGGAAGCTTCCGCGGATTCTTGGGATCGTCGAGGCCAATGGAAGGCACGATCCCTGCCGCCATGATCACGCGATCGGTGCGAATCGAGCCCATCCGTGCCGCCCAGCCCGGCTCGTCGCTGACGCGGCGGCCTTCCTTGCTGGCGGGGCCCATCGTCTCAAAGTTGCCGCCGGGCAGTTCGTTCGGCGCCAGTTTGCCGGCCTGGACTTCCTGAGCCAGCTTCCAGTGCAGCGGCAGCGAGTAGAAGCTGGTGGCGTAAGGGCTGGCGGACGGCGTCGAGAGCGATGCGACCGCCTTCTGCCAGTGATCCCGCATCAGGATTCGCAGCGGCCGCAGGGCTCGCGACGCATTCAGGTGGGCCCGGTCGTACACTTCGCCGTCGAAGTCTTTCTGGCCCTCGCGGTAGAACCGGCGCGATTCCTTCAAGAGCGTCCCGGATTCGCGCACCTCCACGCCGAGGCCGAGGAGTTGCTGGTGAACGTTGAGCACTTTCATGTACTGTTCCACCGCAAGATCGAGCGCCCACTGGGCCGCGAGCTTGGCATGGGTGCGATTGTATTCCTGCCACTGTGCCACCAGGCCGCGTTCGGAAAGGTCCGCCGTGAACACAACCGGGGCCACCAGGTCGAATTCCGGAATGACGAGTTCCGTGCCGGCGGGCACCTTCTTCGCGGAGGATCGCAGGCACTTGATCCCGGAGGGCGAAATCAACCAGGGATCGGCCCCCTCGGGAATGAGCTTCACCGTCAGGACAAGCGACGGCACCGCGCCCTGCGCGGGGACGTACTGCGAACCACTGCCAAGCCAGATGGGAAGGACGAGCACGCCTTCCTTGCGGCGAAGCACCGCGGCCTGCACGTTCGAGTCCGAAGTGGCCACCCATTCCACCTTGGAACTCTCCGCCACGCGTGTGTCGTTGAGCAGCGGCGTGAGCATGTCCAGTTCCGCGTTGAGCAGAGCCAGGCCCAGCAGGCGATCCCGGCCATGGTGGCTCTCGGAGAGGAATCGATCCGACCAGAAGCCGAGCCCACGACTGCCCACCGCAAGGCTGAGGTACGTCAGCAGTCGAACCTGCTCGGGCTGAGGGCCGATCGGGTCGTCGAAGCGATCGACATCGGTACGACCGGTGAGCAGCGACACGTACCAGTCCGGCATGTGCGTCTGCACCCAGGTGTAAAAGAAGTTCTTCGAGGTCGGCGTGAGTTCGCGGCGCTGGGCCAGCCAGTCTCGGTACTGCCTTAACTCCAGGCTCGTGAAGAGCGGCCAGCGGTGAGCGCTGACGGCATCCAGGTAAAGCGAGTACGCCTGGAAGTCGTCCCAGACATCCGCCGCCACGGGCCGGCTGGGAATCGGCTGGCCGCGAACCAGCGACGCCATCTGCTCCACGGCGGCCACCTTCTCGCTGTCGTAACGATTGCCAAGATCCCAGAAGAGCACGGAATCGCCCGCGAGGAACTTCTGGAACAGGCTGCTGAATCGATCGGCCTCATACTGCAACGCCACCTCGCTCAGCTTGCCCTGAGGCAGCGGCGGCAGCGTGGGCACCACCATGAAGCCTTCGCGAGCAGCTTCATCAATCAGCGAGGGAGCCGCGTCCGGCGGGAACCACACCGTGTTGAAGCCCGCCATCCTCAGGGGATAGAGCGGCGTGCCCGGTGAGTGGCGAATGGCGCGGAACAGAAAGGGCTTGTCATCCACAAGCAGATTCCCGCCCTTGAGGCTCACCGTGCGAGTCTTGAGATTCAGCCCGGAACGGTCCAGCGGTTTGCTCGGCTGAATGCTCGTCGTCGTTCCCGGCGTGGGGCTGCGGCCGCCGGGCGGCACTGGCTTCGGCCGGACCGGGCCGATGTCCAGGTCATCGATCCAGACTTCCACCGCACCAGGGCCGGAGTAAACGTTGAGCATCACCCGGTCGATGTAGGCCTCCTGTGCGTTCACATCCCGGCCGACGCGGGTCCGCAGCACCGGCATGTGCTTCGACAGCAACTCTGGCACCTGGCTCAGCGATAGCTGCCGCCAGGTCTTCGCGTCGGTGTAGGTCTCGCCGACGAGAACGGTGGTGAGCAGGTCGTCCGGGCGATTCGGATCACGCTCACGCGGGAAGACGACACGAGCACGGATCTGCGTGCCGGGGCGAGTCGCCTTCACCCACACCGAAGCGGTCAGCTGGTCCGTGATCGGAGCCGGAGGCGTCTCGTAGAAGTAATGAACGTAAGCGGCGTCGCCGGTCCCGGCCTCGGAGACGAGCTTGAGGTGTTCGCTGGTGGGCTGGCTCTTGAACGACTGCGTGGAGAGATCGTGGTCCTGCTCGTCCACCTGGAGATTCGTGTCTCCGCGGACGAACGCCGTCTGTCGGTTCGAGAAACCGTGGCGATGGATCTGCTGGCCGCTCACGGGAAGGAGCGTCAGCACGAGCGCGAGGCCCACCGTTCCGGACACGGCGAGGAATCGGCACAACATGCCACGGCTCCTTCCAGGGCTTCACGCATGGAAGCTTGGACTCACTTCTCGAAATTCCCACTGGCAACTCGGCCGTATAGCGTGGCGTGGCAAGCAGGGGAAGCCCGGTTTTTCGGGCATTGCGCCAGGGTCCGCGAGGGTCACGGTGGGGCTGAACCCCTTGTCCCATTCCTCTTGTCCTGTGTTCGCTGCTGTGGCAGACTACGCCGCCGCGCGGGATGCGCGGGGTTCTTCGTGCAGGGATGCGCACATGTCCGATGCTTCGCCGCGGTCTCGATTCTCTCGACGCACGCTGCTCCGCCTGGCAGGGTTTGGCGTCGGGGCGGCCGTCTTCTCCGAGGCGCTGCGAGTCTTTGCGTTCACCAATCGCCACACGGTCGTGCCGGGCAAGGTGTACCGCACCGCTCAACTCACCGGCGGGCAACTCAGCGAGTTCCTCCGCGAGAAGGAGATCCGCACGGTCATCAACCTTCGCGGTGTCGGGCCCGCGATGCCCTGGTATCAGGCCGAGTGCAAGGCCACACACGATGCGAATGTCAGCCAGGAAGACATCACGCTCTCGGCGAAGCGACTGCCGCCGCCGGCCGAGGTGCAACGACTCGTGGAAGTGCTCGACAACACGGAGTACCCCGTCGTCTTTCACTGCCAGCGGGGTGCCGATCGCACGGGTCTCGCCGTCACCTCGTACATGCTGCTTCAGCCGGGCGTCACGCTCGATGAAGCTCGCCATCACCTGTCGCCGCGGTTCGGGCACGTTCGTGCCGGGCGCACGGTCGTGATCGATGAGTTCTTCGATCTCTACGAAGAATGGCTGACATCCCAGGGCCGCACCCACGAGCCGGATCTCTTCCGAAACTGGATTGCGAATCACTACGTACCCGGTCAATATCGCGCGGAGATCGAACTCCTCAGCCCTTCGGATCTTCGCATCCCGGTCGGTCAGGGCTTCGTGTTGAACATTCGGGCGACGAACCGCTCGATCCGCCCATGGGAATTCAAGCCTGGCCCCGCGGGTGGTGTCTACCTTCGCTACGTGCTGTATGCGGCCATCGGTCAGGTGCTTTACGAAGGCCGCGCCGGCATGATGCGAGCGACGCTGCCACCGGGCGGTCACAGGGACTTCGCCGCGGCGTTCCCGCCGGTGAAGGCACCTGGAAACTATCCCGCCGGCTTCGACTTCCGCGATGCCCAGGCGATCGATCTCCTCGACTCGGACTTCGCCTCGTACGGCTCCGAACCCAAGATCATGGTCTTGACCGCGGTGTAACGTTGGAAAGGAATCCGCGATGAACCTGCTCTCCGTGGTAATCCCGTTGAAGGACGAGCGCGACAATGTCCGACCGCTCGTCGAGCGTCTCCGTTCCTCGCTGGGCAGCGAACGCGCCTGGGAGGTTGTGTTCGTCGACGACGGCAGCAAGGACGACACCTTCGCCGTGCTCGACGATCTCGCTCGCACCGATCCGCGGGTGAAGATCGTCCGCCTGCGCCGCAACTTCGGGCAGTCCGCCGCCACGCAGGCCGGGCTCGACGCAGCCCGCGGCGATGTCATCGCCACCATGGACGGCGACCTTCAGAACGACCCGTCCGACCTGCCTCGCATGCTCGACCTGCTCGACGAAGGTTACGACGCCGTCCTGGGCCAGCGACTCAAACGCCAGGACAAGTTGCTTCTCCGCTTGGTGCCGAGCCTGATCGCGAACTGGATCATCCGCAAGGTGCTGGACGTGCCCTTCAAGGACTTCGGCTGCACACTCCGCGTGATGCGGCGATCGGTCGTCGAGGATCTCACGCTGTACGGCGAGATGCACCGCTTCATCACCGCGATGGCCGTGCAGAGCGGCGCGAACGTCACGCAGATCGCCGTGCAGCACCACCCCCGCACGGCGGGGAAGTCCAAGTACAACCTGTCTCGAACCATCCGTGTCATGCTCGACCTGATGACCGTGAAGTTCCTCGGCAGCTTCCAGACCCGCCCGATGCACCTCTTCGGCGGCATCGGCCTGGGCTGCATGGTGCTGGGCTCGCTGGGCATCGCTGCCAGCATCGTGATGAAGTACACCACCGGCCCCGGGATGACGGCGAACCCGCTGTTCCTCCTCGGCGTGATGGCCGAACTCGCCGGCGTGCAGTTCCTGTCCCTGGGCCTGATCGGCGAAGTGCTGGCCCGAGCCTACTTCGAAAGCCAGGGCAAGCGCCCCTACGCCGTGAGGGAGCGAAGGAACCTGGATGAAACACCGATGCTGCGGAAGGCGGGATGACTTGGTAAGGAAAGCGGGATCGCAGTACTGCTTCACCGTCTCAGGTGGTCGCGATCGGCGACGCTTCGCCGCAAGCGGCTATCCTCCCCTTGCAGCGGCGGTGCTGACGACCTGACCGTCGGTAATTGTCAATCCTCCGGCAGCGTTTCCTTCGGGCCGATGGGCTGGCCTTCCCACACGGGGACGCCATTGTCGAAGGTGAAGATTCGCCCCGAGCTCTTGGCGACCGGAGGAGCTTCGTTTTTCGGGAGATGCTTCGCGAGGTCCTTCTTCACGTCCGCGTACTTTGAATCGCTTGCGAGGTTGGCCCACTCGTGAGGGTCCGTTTCCACGTCGTAGAGTTCTTCGCTGCCGTCGGCGTAGCGGATGTAACGCCACTTCTCGGTGCGAATGCCATGGTTGCCCCGGTTGTGCGTGGTGATCGCGGGCCACTCGCGGGGAGCATTCGCGTCCTTCAACTGCGGCACCAGGCTGTGGCCGTCGAGCCCGGCTTTCGCGGGGAGGCCGCACAGTTCTGCAAGCGTGGGGTACATGTCCAGAAGTTCCGCGGGGCGATGGCACTTCGCGCCGCGGGCCACGCCCGGCCCGGCGAAGATCAGGGGGACGTGGGTCGAGCGTTCCCACAACGAGTTCTTGCCGGTGATGCCCTTCTCGCCCAGGTGCCAGCCGTGGTCGCTCCAGAGCACCACGATCGTGTTCTTCTCCAGACCGCTCGCCCTGATCGCCTCCAGCACACGGCCGACCTGCGCATCGACGAAGCTGATGCTCGCGAGGTATGCCCGCACCAGGGGCTTCCACTCGTTGTGCTCCTTGAGCCACTTCAGCCGTGGTTCCGGCAGCTTCCAGTGCATGTAGTCCGCGAAGCGAGGCAGGTCCGCACGGTCATCATCCTTCACGCCCGGCATCTGGAGCGTCGCCTCGGGATAAAGGTCAAAGTACTTCTGCGGTGCGTAGCAGGGAACGTGCGGATGCTGGAAGCCCACGGCCAGGAAGAATGGCCCTTTCGGAGGCGACTTCAACCGATCGATGGCCCAGCTGGCGACGTCATAATCGAAGGCATCCTCGTCCTTTTCGGGGAAGACGCCCCAGTCCATGAGGGCGATCTTCGCGGGTGTTTCGACGAACTTCTTCCCGGGCTTCGCCATGCCTCGGGCCTTCTTCATCCAGGTGTCCACCATCTCTGCGTCGCCGTCGGCCTTGTTGGGGGGATAGCCCCCATGAAAGATCTTGCCGCCTGACAGCGTGGCATAGCCGTTCTTGTGGAAGTGCTGGAAGATGGTGTCCCGGTCGGCGATCGGGGCCGAGGTGCGGAAGAACGGAGCGAGGGCATACACCCCCGTGGTGCCCGGCCGCAACCCGGTGAGCAGGCTGGTGCGGGACGGATTGCAGAGCGGCGCCTGGCAGTGGGCGTTGGTGAAGAGCGTGCCGCGAGCCGCCAGGGCGTCCATGTTCGGCGTCTTCGCCTGCGGATGCACGCCCAGGCAGCCGATCCAGTCGTTGAGGTCGTCGATGGCAATGAAGACGACGTTCGGCTTCTCCGCCGCGACAAGTGGCATGGAAAGCAGTGCGGACGTGAGGCAGAGCGAGAGGAGAGTCCGCAGCATGTTGTCCTCAATGGGAGCGAAGAGCGAAGAGTGGTGGGGAACTCACGGTGCTGAAAGGTATTGTGTCAGAAACGGAAGGACCGCATCCAAAATTCGGGGAAACCCTGGCGAACCCGAAGCGTCAGCGACGGGGTGGGGAAGCCAGCCACCCTGGCGAATCGAGGGAATTGGCTCCGATCGCCTCTTCCACTTCTCCGGAAGGCGTAGAATCTGTTACCATTCCATCAGTGGGACCGACCTTCCAATCGAGGGCTCCTCGCCGTGGGACAAAAGATCGAACAGGATCTCCAGCGGTTTCGCAAGATCGTACGCGGCAAGGTGAAAAGCAACCTGTCGAAGTACATCAGCCGTGGCGAGATGATCGGCAAAAAGGGGAATGACCTCGTCAGCATCCCCATGCCTCAAATCAACCTGCCCCAGTTCCGCTATGGCAACAAGAACTCTGGCGGTGTGGGCGTCGGCGATGGCCAGCCCGGGCAGCCGCTCACGCCGCAACAGGGCGATGGCGAACCGAAAGCCGGCGAGGCGCCTGGCGACGGCCACCTGCTCGAAGTGGAACTGTCCGTGGAAGAACTCGCCGCCATCCTCGGCGAGGAACTGGCGCTGCCAAGAATCGAGCCGCGAGGCAAGAAGAACGTCGTCACCGAAAAGGACAAGTACACCAGCATTCGCAGCGTCGGCCCGGAATCGCTGCGTCACTTCAAGCGCACCTTCAAGCGAGCCCTCAAGCGGCAGATCGCCGCGGGCCAGTACAACCCCATGGACCCAAGGGTGATCCCCGTTCGTGAGGACAAGCAATACCGAAGCTGGAAAGAAGTGAAGAAGCCGGATAGCGTCGCGGCCATCATCTACATGATGGACGTGAGCGGCTCCATGACGGACGAGCAAAAGGAGATCGTTCGCATCGAGTCCTTCTGGATCGATACCTGGATCAAGAAGCATTACAACGGCGTGGAGACGGCTTACATCATCCACGACGCGGTCGCCGCCGAGGTGGATGAGAACACCTTCTACCACACCCGCGAGTCCGGCGGCACCAAGATCAGCTCCGCGTACGATCTCTGCAACAAAATCGTCACCTCCCGCTACCCGGCAAGCGAGTGGAACGTGTACGCCTTCCACTTCTCCGACGGCGACAACTGGGGTGACGACGTGCCCAAGTGCATCGACCTGCTCACCAAGCAACTGCTGCCGAAGCTGAATCTGTTCGGCTACGGGCAGGTCGAGTCGCCCTACGGCAGCGGGGAGTTCTTCGAGCACATCAACGAACTTGCCAGCACGCACAAGCACCTCATCACCTCTCGCATTCCGAACCGCGAGGCGATCCTGGAATCGATCAAGGTGTTCCTGGGCACGGGTCGCTGAAGTGACATCACGCGAAGATAGACAGAGATGTTGAAGCAGGTGGAATTCGTGGGATTCGAGAGCGATCCTGAAACGCGTGAACACATGGTACGCTTAATCCCCGATCTCGCCTTCGAGCTGGCCGCCTCGCCAGGCGTACATCCGCCTCCCTGGAACTTCTCCGAGCCTCGGATGGCAGGGCGACCCCGGGCTTGACGCTTGCACTCTCGCTCTCACCGATCACGGGATCGCGCACGGGCCATGCCTGGCTGGCAGAGATCGACCATCCCGATCGATTCCGTCGCTGGGTGCGGGGAATCTGGGATTCTGTGCTCTCGAACTGGCTTGCCCAAAGCTCGGAACGCTGGGAGAAGGATGCGGAAGCGGAACTGGACGAAGTGCACGGAGGCCGACGCCCACGGAGAAGATTGCGTAACTCCGAACCGATCTGGAAGTGCTCTCCGAACGAGTCGATGGCGTTCGCCGAGATCTCGATGTGTTCAGCGTGGAACGGCGTGAGAATCGTTTCAAAGTGACTGAAACCGCACAAGGTTTGGCACATCTGACCCAGCGATTCGAGGAACACCTCAAGCGGCTCGAAGAACGCGATCGCCGTGGCTGGGTTCTGGCAGGTGTCATTCTCGGGGCACTGCTTGCTTTCGGAGCCCAACTGATTCTCAGCATCGTTCGTCGCCGACGCCGCGGCCTGGGATTCCTGCCCCTCTCGAGACGCCCGTCGTGGGCCTGATGGAACGATGATGTGCCCAGGCACGCTCCGCTTCACGCGGCACGGAGAGCGAGCAGTGGGGGAGCAGCAAGCGGTTGGCCGAGCCAGAGGGAAAGTCGCGCCTCGACTTCCTCGAGACGGAACCTGCGGATCACCTGTCCCTCGGCCATGAGATCAGGGAAGCGAGCGTTCGCAGCGCGTGCCACTGTCGGCATCGCATCACCCATGAGTACGACGCGCTCGCCCTCGAATCTCGCAATCGCAGAGGCGGGTTGCTCGTTAAACAGCCAGTGCGAGGCGCCGCTCGCCCCTTCGGGAAGTGACCCATCATGGCGCAGGCCCGAGATCGCGAAGGCCTGGAACTGCGGCCGGGATGAGATGTCGAATGCTTCCTCGTGGAGCAGCCGAGGTTCCAGGCTCGCCAGGAGATCGTGAAGCTGGTTCACCTCGGCGACGCCTCGAACCTCGAGTGTGAAGCCTTCACGCGAGGCCGGTTCGATCACGCAGAGCACTTCGTCATCGATAACGTGGAGCAGGTCGGCAAGATCACGAGCCGCGGGAAGAATCGCAGCGAGGGCCATCGCGGAGGAGTGCAGCCCGTCCAGGGCCCGGGCCGCGTGCCGAACGTCCGCATCGGCCACCAGGGACGGCCACACGGCTCGGATCCGATCGGTGATCTCGGTGGCAAGGGTTGGGCCCGCAGGGTCCGGAGTCGCCCTCGATTCGCACGCGGCCTCGTAATCGGCCTGTCGCGGGGCGTGGAAGTAGAAGAGAGTCGCCGCGTCGGCTCGCAAAAGCTGATGACGCTGGCGAAGTGCGAGAATGAGCTTCTCTCGAAGCGCCAGCAACTTGGGACGCAGGCTGAACGCAGCGTCCGGAGTTTCTCGGCGCGGTAGGGGTTTCACCTCGCGCGTTTGCGAGCGAATCCGGTTGATCGGCATCGCGTCCTCCCTGACGACTGAGCGACATTAGACGCCAGGACGCCAGACGCTTTCAAGACGAAATCTCCGGGGATGTCCGTCCACGCACCACTGGACGGAATGCCTATACTCATCATGTGGACACTATCGAGGGCGAGCGTGCTCCAGATTCGAGGTTCCCCGTTGAAAGATGTGAGTCGTTGGACCCCGAAACTGGAAGCGTGGTACTTGGAACATCTTCATGGAAACGAAGTCGATCATCATCCGCGGCGCTCGCGAACACAACCTCCGCAACGTCGACCTCGAACTCCCCCGCAACAAGTTGATCTGCTTCACCGGCGTCAGCGGGTCGGGGAAGTCGTCGCTGGCGTTCGACACGATCTACGCCGAGGGCCAGCGGCGTTATGTGGAATCGCTTTCGAGCTACGCCCGACAGTTCCTGGGCCAGTTGCCGAAGCCGGACGTGGATCACATCGCGGGGCTGTCGCCATCGATCAGCATCCAGCAGAAGAGCGCGAGCCGCAACCCGCGTTCGACCGTCGGCACCATCACGGAAGTGGCGGACTTCCTCCGCGTGATGTACGCCCGCCTGGGCCAGGGCCACTGCCCGAGCTGCTCGCGGCCGATCACCGCGCAGACGCGCGAGCAGATCATCGCTCGCATCCTCTCGCTGCCGGAGGGAGCACGCTTCCTGATCCTCGCGCCGGTGGTTCGCGGCCAGAAGGGTGAGTTCAAGGACTTCTTTGCCGAGATGAGTAAGCGAGGCTATGTCCGCGCCCGAGTCGACGGCCAAACCGTGAAGCTCACCGACGACCTCAAGCTCGACAAGAAGATCAAGCACAACATCGAGATCGTGGTCGACCGGTTGCAGAAACTCGGAACGCGGAACTCGGAGCGCGGAACGGACGATGGAACCTTCCGGGCCCGCGTCGCCGAGGCGGTGGAACAGGCGCTCTCGCTCGCTGAGGGGAACCTGATTCTCTCCGTCGAGCCGGAACGCAACACGGAGGCGAAGAAAGATCGCAGTTCCGAGTTCCCCGTTCCGAATTCCGAATTGTTACTCTCCGCTCATTACGCCTGCACGCACTGCGACATCAGCTACGAGCCGCCGACGCCGCAGCTTTTCTCGTTCAACAGCCCCCAGGGCATGTGCCCGGACTGTGACGGCCTTGGCAACAAGTACAGCTTCGATCCGGACCTGCTCATCCCCGATCCGAAGCTTAGCATGATGGAAGGGGCCATCCCTCTTGTCGGCCCCCTCAAGGGCATGGGCCGCTGGCGGAAACACATCTTCGAGGGCGTCGCCAAACACTTCGGCATCGACCTTGCGAAGCCCTGGAAATCGCTGCCCCAACAGCACCAGGATCGCCTGCTCCTCGGCGGCGGCGACGCCCACATCGTCTACGAGTGGAAGCAGCGCGGCGGCAAGGTCTGGAAGCACGGCGGCAAGTGGGAAGGCATCGTTCCGCAACTTGAGTCGCAGTTCAAGAAGACCGCCGCCGGTCCGCGCCGGATGCAACTCGAGAAATCCATGCGCGTCCTCCGCTGCCCGGCCTGCCAGGGGCAACGGCTTAACCCCCAGGCCCGCGCCGCGAAGGTGGGTGGCAAGACGCTCATCGAACTCGGTGCGATGCCGATCGGCGAGCTCGTTCCCTGGTTCGTGAAGTACGAATCGACCCTCGGCGACATGCAGCGAACCATCGCCGGTGAACTCCTCAAGGAGATCAGTGCCCGCATCGGCTTCCTCCTCAACGTCGGCCTGCATTACCTCTCGCTTGACCGTTCCGCCCCCACGCTCTCCGGCGGGGAAACCCAGCGAATCCGCCTCGCCGGCCAGATCGGCAGCGGCCTTGTCGGCGTGCTTTACGTCCTCGACGAACCCAGCATCGGCCTGCACCCGCGGGACAACATCCGCCTGCTCCGCAGCCTTGAACGCCTTCGCGACATGGGCAACACCGTCCTCGTCGTCGAGCACGACGAGGACACAATGCGAGCCGCGGATATGCTCGTCGACTTCGGCCCCGGCCCCGGCACTCGCGGCGGCTACATCGTCGCCGCGGGGACTCCCGAGGAGGTCTTCGCCAACAAGGACAGCCTCACCGGGAAGTACCTCACCGGCGAGTTGGTCATCCCCATCCCGAAGAAGCGAAGGCCCCTGACGGGCAAGGCGCTGAAAGTCGTCGGCGCGAAGCACAACAACCTGAAGGACGTGACCGTCGACATTCCGCTCGGCGTCTTCACCGTGGTGACAGGCGTCAGTGGTTCGGGAAAGTCGTCCCTGATTAACGATGTCCTCATGGAAGCGCTGCTCGCACGCGGCCGTGGCGAAGTGGCCGGCGAAGCGGAGGACGGCGAGGAACATACGCACAATGTCGGGGTCCACGAAGCCATCGAAGGCGCTGACCAGATCGACAAGCTTATCGACATCGATCAGTCGCCCATCGGCCGAACGCCGCGGTCGAACCCGGCGACTTACATCAAGCTCTGGGACGAGATCCGTGCTCTTTACGCCCAGATGTCCGAGGCGAAGATCCGCGGCTACCAGCCGGGCCGCTTCAGCTTCAACAAGCCCGGCGGCCGTTGCGAGGCCTGCGAGGGCAATGGCAGCAATCGACTCGAGATGGACTTCCTCGCGGATGTCTGGGTCACCTGTCCCGTGTGCGAGGGGCATCGCTTCAACCGCGAAACGCTCCAGGTGAAGTACCGCGGCAAGTCGATTCAGGATGTCCTCGAGATGGAAGTGGCAGAGGCCCTCGCCCACTTCGAGCACATCCCCAAAGTCCACGCGATGCTCAAGACCCTGCACGATGTCGGCCTCGATTACATCAAGCTCGGCCAGCCCTCGCCCACCCTTTCCGGCGGCGAGGCCCAGCGCATCAAGCTCGCGAAGGAACTCGTCCGACGCAGCACGGGCAAGACGCTCTACATCCTCGACGAACCCACAACGGGCCTGCATTTCGAGGACATCCGCAGGCTGCTCGAGGTGCTTCACGGCTTCGTGGACGCGGGGAACTCTGTTCTCGTCATCGAGCACAACCTGGATGTCATCAAGACCGCGGACTGGCTGATCGACCTCGGCCCCGAAGGTGGCAGCGGCGGCGGCGAGATTGTCGCGACGGGGACTCCCGAGCAGGTCATGAAGTGCGCGCGGTCTTACACCGGGCAGGCGCTGGTGTCGATCCTGAACCCCAGGAAGGCGAAGAGTTCAAAGGCTGCGGCTCGTGGGCTTGCGAATCGTGTCCCGGAATCTGACTTCATCACGCACCTGGAAGTTCAGGGCGCCTGCCAGCACAACCTGAAGAACGTGAACGCCCGCCTGCCTCGCGAACAGATGACGGTGTTCTGCGGCCCCTCCGGTTCGGGGAAGAGTTCGCTCGCCATCGACACGATCTATGCCGAGGGCCAGCGGCGGTACGTGGAGTCGCTTTCAAGCTACGCGCGTCAGTTCCTGGGGCAGGTGCAGAAGCCGAAGGTCGAGCACATCACGGGGCTCTCGCCCTCGATCAGCATCGAACAGAAGACGACCAGCAAGAGCCCGCGTTCGACCGTCGGCACCATCACCGAGATCTACGATTACCTGCGAATCCTTTACGCCCGCCTCGGCCAGCGGCATTGCCCGTCCTGCGGCCAGGCTGTCGGAACGCAGACGGCGGACGAGATCGTCGAAAAGGTGCTGTCGCTTCCCGAGGGAACGAAGCTTTACCTGATGGCCCCGCTGGAACGCAAGGGGCAGGAGAAGTACGAGACGCTCTGGGAGGAGATCCGCAAGGCCGGCTTCGTGCGGATGCGTGTCGATGGCAAGAGCCACACCATCGAGGAGCCACCCGCGATCGACCATCGCCGGAAGCACCGGATCGAGGTGATCGTCGATCGCAACGTCGTCCGCTCCGGCAACCGCACTCGACTGGCGGAAGCGGTCGAGCAAGCCCTGGATCTGGGTCGTGGCGTCATGCACATCGCTCATGTCGATCCGGATCGCGACGAGACACGCTGGAAGGTGGACGTTTATTCCCAGCACCTCGCCTGTGAGAAGTGCAACCTCAGCTTCGAGCCGTTGAACCCGCACAACTATTCGTTCAACAGCCCCCTTGGCTGGTGCCCGACGTGCGAAGGCCTGGGCTTCCAGCGCGGCGCCAACGTGAACCTGATGCTCCGCGACGGCGCTCTTACGCTGCGGCAGGGAGCGATCGCGGGCTGGCCATCCCTGGAGGAAGGCTCGGCATTTCTGCCTTTCGCGGAAGGGCTCGCCAGGCACGGCGGCTTCGATCTGGATACGCCGTACGACCAGCTTGCTCCCGAATTTCAGCGGGTGATCCTGCACGGAACGGGTGAGGCCTGGATCAATCTGGCGAGTGGCGCGCGTAAGCCCGCCGGGCCTGTGCGGAAGCGTCGCTCTGGTGAGCCCTCGGGGGACTTACGTTCCCCGCTTGCCAGGTTCCAGTACAAGGGCCTCTTCCCCGCCGTCGATGAAGCCTCGCGTGTCAGTTTCGTCTATCGCCAGCGCCTCGAGCACCTCGTGGATGAAGTGCCCTGTGCCACCTGCCACGGCTCACGGCTCCGTGCCGATGCGGCCGCCACGCGCTTCGCCAAGCTCACCCTCGGCGAGATTACGGGCAAGCCGCTGGGCGACACGCTCCGCTTCTTTGACACGCTGCCGATCTCGAAGAGCGATCGCCAGGTTGCAGGCGAACTCCTTCGCGAGATCGGCAGCCGGCTGAAGTTTCTCGTCGACGTCGGCCTCGACTACCTCTCACTCGGCCGGCAGGGCCCCACGCTCTCCGGCGGCGAAGCCCAGCGAATCCGCCTCGCGTCACAGATCGGCAGCGGCCTCACCGGCGTGCTCTATGTGCTCGATGAGCCGACCATCGGCCTGCACCCGCGGGACAACGAGCGCCTCCTTCGGGCGCTGCACAACCTCCGCGATCTTGGCAACACGCTCCTCCTCGTCGAGCACGATCGCGAAGTGATCGCAGCCGCGGACCACCTGCTGGACTTCGGCCCCGGCGCTGGCGATCAGGGCGGCGAGATCACGGCAAGCGGCACGCCCGCTCAGATCATGAAGTCGAAGACCTCGCTCACGGGGCAGTATCTCTCAGGCAAACTGGCGATCCCGGTGCCGGCGAACCGGCGAATCTTGGCGAACCCGGAACGTCAGCGACGGAGTGGCGCGACCAGCCGCCCCATTGCTGACCCATCGGGTTCATCTGAAATTGCAGCCCTCAGCCCCGCAGGCCAGTGCCTTTCGATCCTCGGCGCCCGCCAACACAACCTGCGCAATATTGACGTCCACATTCCCCTCGGCGCCTTCGTCGCGGTCACCGGCGTCAGCGGCTCAGGGAAGTCGTCGCTCGTCAACGAGGTGCTTTACAACACCCTCGCACGCAAACTCCACCGCGCTCACACCGCAGGCGCGGCTCACGACGACATCCGCGGCCTGGAAAACGTCGACAAGATCATCAACGTCGATCAGGATCCCATCGGCAACTCGCCGTCGTCGAACCCCGCCACTTACACCGGCCTCTTCGATCTCGTCCGCGAACTCTTCGCTCGCCTGCCCGAATCGAAGATCCGCGGCTACCAGCCCCGGCGATTCTCCTTCAACCAGAAGGGCGGCCGTTGCGAAGCTTGCGAAGGCATGGGCCAGAAGCGAATCGAGATGCACTTCCTGCCCGACGTGTGGGTGGAGTGCGACACCTGCAAGGGCCGCCGCTACAACCCCGAGACGCTCGCGGTGCTCTATCACGGCAAGTCGATCGCGGACGTTCTCGACATGCGAATCGGCGAGGCCCTCGAACTCTTCGGTAACATCCCGAAGATTCGCATCGTGCTGAAGACCCTCGACGACGTCGGCCTTGGCTACATGGCCCTGGGCCAGCCCGCTCCCACCATGTCCGGGGGCGAAGCTCAGCGCGTGAAACTCGCCGCGGAGCTTGCCCGGCCCAGCACCGGCCGCACGCTGTACTTGCTCGATGAGCCGACGACTGGCCTGCATTTCGACGACGTCCGCAAGCTCCTCGAAGTGCTGCAACGGCTCGTCGATCTCGGCAACACCGTCATCGTCGTCGAACACAACTTCGACGTGATCAAGACCGCGGACTGGATCATCGACATCGGCCCCGAAGCGGGGATCGGCGGCGGCCAGGTCGTGGCCCAGGGCACGCCCGAGGATGTGGTTGCCCAGGCGGCGGATCCGCTGCGAATCGAGCAGGGTCTTGTGTCGCACACCGGCCGCCTCCTCGCGAAGCCGCTGGCGGAAGGGCCGCCTGTCGAGCGAGTCAAGTTCGACCCCGAAGCGGCGCGGCGGAAGCAGGAGGGCGATCTCGACATCGCCGAAGTCGGCCGCGAGGCCAAGCTCCCCTGGGAAGTCGACGGCCGAAAGTGGCACACGCAGGATCGCATCACCACCACGGGCAAGGCGGTTCGCTGGGACGGGGCCGCGGTCGCCTTCGTTATTGAACAGATCGAGTCTCTCGGCGACTTCGGCGAGACCAACTGGAACCACCGCAGCATCATCGAGGTCGCTGGCAAAAACAAATCGCAGGGCTGGTTCCTCCACGCGATGACGGGCCACGAGGGCTACGCGAAGTTCGTCTTCCGCGTCGCCAGGAACACCTTCAAACAGGTCGACCTGGGCGTGAGTCTTGGGCTGAAGTCGCTTCAGGATATTCCGGGGTTGGAGAACTTCGCGAGGGACAATCGCGTGGAGGTGTCCAACCTCCGCGGCCCCTGGCAGGAAGTCGTGGTGACGGCCCACACGCTTGCGGAGGTGGAGACGCCGGCATTCCGCGAGTTCCTCAAGAAGGCGATCGCGGCCTTTGGCATGAACCTCGTGCGGATGCAGACGAACATCGAGGACCTGATGCCCTGGAAACAGAACGGCGAACGCTGGCACCTGAGCGACAAGGGCTTCCCCATCGGCAAGAAGCCGAAGTGGGACCTGGCGATTCTGCCCCGGCTGCTCCAGGTGATCCGCGAGGTGGAGCCGAAGGTTGAAATCAAGTGGGAACTGAAGGACGGCGTGACGATCCGCGTGCCGGGCGTCAGTCGTTTCTGGTGCCGGGTGAGGACGAAGAAGCCCTCGGATCTGGAGGTGTTTTTCTCGGGCAAGTCGGGGCAGTTCAACCTGAACCACATCGAGAAGTTCGGCCGCGCCGAGATCAGCCAACGCCGTGGCGACGGGATCGCTGTGATTGGTTTGCAATTCGTGAACGCGGAGCACCTGCATCCGGCACAGTTGAAGTCGCTACTGGTGGAGCAACTCAAGGGCTTCCACGAGACCGTCGCGGGCGGCGAGTCAACCGGCGAGTGATGACTCGCGACGGTTCCGCCCTCGAGCGTTTCTGACTTCACCCTGGCTCGGGGGGGACTTACGTTCCCCGAGCCAGGGTGACATTGCGGAGCTCTGCTCACCGGCCTGGGATGGCGGGGAGGCCCATCACGTAGTTGAGTCGCGAGAGCCCGATCATGAAATCGAAGCTCGAGTTCAGCAGGTCCTGCTCGGCCTGGGCGAGGGCGTTCTCCGCGTCCGAGGCGTCGCTTGGGGAGGCGATGCCCTGTTTGAGCTTGTCGAAGGTGAGCTTGTAAGTCTCGCGAGCCTTATCGAGGGCGGGGCGGGATCGTTCGATGCCTCGCTTCGCGGCGATCAGTTGGCGGTAGGCGTCGGAAACCTGGAAGGCAATCGTATCCGCCATCACCTCGGCCTGGGCCGCGGCTGCGCGAACCTTCGAGTCCGCGATGCGAAGTTCGCCGACACGTCGGCCGCCTTCAAAGAGGCCCCACTCGAGCTTGATCGCTCCGATGGCCACGTCCGCATGCCCACGCGGACCGCCCTGCTGGAAGTCGTACAGACTGCCGTCGGCGATCACGCGGGGGCGGAAGTCTGCCTTCGCCACATTGCGGCCCTCCTGGGCCATCTGCACGCTTCGCTGGGCGACTTCGAGTTCGCGACGATGGCAGACGGCTTCCTGCAAGCAATCCGCGAGTGCGAGATCGAAGGACGGCACGACCGTATCGCTGATCACCTGCGTGGGGCAGTTGACGTTCAGGCCGATGGCGAGGTTGAACGCGGAGAGGGCCGTGCCGTCCGCCGCTTCGAGCGAGTCGAGTGTACGGCGAACCTGGGAAAGGCGAACCTCGGAGGCGAGCACCTTGGCGCGATCGACTTCGCCCGCTTTCTCAAGGCGACGAAGCACGACGAGGTCGGCCTCGGCACGCTTGGCGGCATCGGCGACGGTGGTGCGAAGGGCCCGCGTCCGGAGCAGATGGTAGTACGCTGACACCACTTCGTGAGCGACGGTCTGGAAGGCACGATCGGTTTGCAGCGAGGCGATGTCCACGCCCAGTTGGGCCTGGCGATAGCGGCCCAGTCGGCGTCCGAAATCGGTGACGAGCCACTGGACCTTGAGTTCGGCGAGTTCGTAGCCACTGCTCATGTTAAGGCCGGTGGGCAAGGCTCCGGCGTTGGGGAGGAAGTTAAAGTTGGAGCCCGGCGCGCCGGCCGGTGCTCCCTTGCCGCCGACGTTCAGGTCGAACCCGCCCGCCGAGACACCGACCGCCGCGGTGGGGAGGAAGGGCGCATGGGCCACCTTCTCGTCACCCTCCGCTTGAATCACCGATTCCAGGAACACCCTCAGCCGGGGCTGAAGTCGGTGGGCGAGCGACACGGCGTCCGTGAGGGTGAGGGGCCCCGTGGGCATGTTGCCTTCCAGCGGCACCATGGCCTCGGGCGACGGCAGCGGGGCGGGCGGGGCCGAAGCCACGGGCGTGGCGGACTTCGGGGACGGCGACGGAGCGATTGCCAGCGGCGTGAGCGGTTTCGGCAACGCCATCGGCTTCGGCACTGGCGGAGCCGCGACGATCGGAGCGGTTGGCTTCGACGGCGCCGGCGGCGTGGCTCGCTGTGTCGAAGGCATGGACTTCGGCAGCGGAGGCGTCGTATCGGCGGTGTCGAACTTGTTCCCGCCAGGAAACGGAGGGTCCAGCGGCGGCGGCGGAACCACGGGCTTCACAGCCTTCGGCAGCACCAGCGGGCTCGGCGCGGGTTGCGGCTTCGGTGC
>Ga0105049_10000785_pt1 | contig 35787 bp, 28 predicted proteins | sample MAT06_FD_78087 | JGI IMG/M metagenome (GOLD analysis project Ga0105049, IMG submission 78087) | Freshwater microbial communities from Lake Fryxell liftoff mats and glacier meltwater in Antarctica - MAT-06 | ecosystem: Environmental > Aquatic > Freshwater > Ice > Liftoff microbial mat | place...
CACTGCGAAGAGGATCGAGTTCTTGATCGTTCCGCCGGAGAAGTCGTACGTGTTGGCGAGCACATCGAGATCGATGTCACCCTCAAGCGGCACCTCGGGCGGAATGTGTACCTCCCAGATCTGCCGGCGCACGTCGGCTTCCGGGACCTCGAACGGCAGGTTGTACATCACGCGCCGCTCGAGTCCTTCGTCGAGCTGGTGGGGATGATTGGTGATGAGGATGAGGATGCCCTCGAAGTCCTCGACCGCCTTGAAGGCCGTCGCCTTACGTTTGTCGCCCTTGCCGAGCAGAGCTTCACACTCATCGATGAGGACGATGGCGTCGCGCATCATCGCCTCGGTGAGGAGATCGTCGAGCAGCTTCTCGACCCCCTCTTTCTCAGGGATGTCGGCCGCCGAGAGCGACAGGATGGGCCGATGCGCGTGGGCTGCGAGCGCGTGAGCGAGGAGCGTCTTGCCGGTGCCGGGTGGGCCCGAGAAGAGAAACGACAGGCCGCGCCCGTAAGGCAATACCTTGTCGAAGCCCCACTCGGTGATGGCCTTGCGATAGTCGCGGTGGTTCTCGACCAGCTGACGCACCTGGGTCATGTGCTCGGTCTGGAGGATCACATTGAGCAACGAGACTTCAGGGAACTCCAAGCGGGCGAGCTTCGCGAGCGACTCGCTCAGCTCGTTCTCCTTCAGGATGTAGCGCAGCGTCGGGGTCGTCAGCTCCATGCGCCGCGACAAGAGCCCTTCGGAAGCCCCGACCTCGGTGCGCCCAAGCGCAATCATGTGGTTGCGGATGAGCGGCGCCGAGGGCAGGAACGCGGCGCGTGCCTGCACCCGTTCGGTCGCGGTCAGACAGAAGCGCTCCATCGCGAGGCGGATGGTGACGCCGCGGGTGAAGTTGTCCTTGCTGGCCGAGGTGACGAGCGCCGCCATGCGTGGCTCGATGTGGGATGCGAGTGCCAGCACGAGGCAGCGCAGCTCGAACGAGTTCAGGCGGAAGCGCTGTACCAGGTCGGCCAGCGGGATGCTGTCGGGCCCGCGCAGCGCGCTCTCGGAGAGCGAGCGCACGTTGAGCTCCCAGCGCAGCCAGGCGGCCTCGGCGTCGCGCCGCGCGTCGCCCTTCATCTCGCCCGCGAGCAGGCCTGCAACATTCGCCACACCCTCGATGAGGGTCTGGAGATTGCGATCATTGGTCGCGAAGCTGGTCGATCCGACGCTGGTCCCTGAAGCGGTCATCGCGCCGAAGAGTGCGCCGGATCCCCTGCTAGTTCAAGTGGTCGCCGACTGAGCTACTGAGCGCTACTCCGCCGCGAACGTGCGCAGCCAGCGGATAGCGTTCGGCTCGCGGGTGATGCGCTGGGCCATCTGTACGAGCGCGTCGGCCTGCGCCTCGCTCAGCGCGCGGTCGAGCACCGAGACGTCGTAGGCGATGCCGAACTCGGGGAAGTCGACGTGGGCAGAGCGCACGTTGCTGGCGCCGGCCTCGTAGATGGCGTCGTCGACGGCCTTCTTGGTGCCGCGCTTGTCGGTGTGCACGACGGCCAGGATGTGTTGGCCGGTCGGCGCCTCGAATTCGATTTTCGCGCGCGGGCGAAAGACGCAGTCGCGGATCATGCCGTAGCGCGAGAACAGCTCGGTCGTGCGCGCGACGTAGCGACCGATGCGGGGCTGGGCCTCGAGCGTGGCAGCGCCGATGTGCGGGGTCGCGAAGACACGCGGCTCGCCCTGGTAGGGGTTCATCCAGGTCTTCGTGTCGGACGAACGTGGCTCATCCGGGAACACGTCGGTCATCGCGTAATTGACGAAGCCGTCGGTGATGGCGCGGCGCAGGTCGTCGGGGGCGACCACAAAGCCGCGCGCGAGATTGATGAAGATGCGCGGGCTCGAGCTCGGGCGGCTGCCCCAGAACTTGAAGGTCTCATAGCTGAAGAGGTCGCGATTGCTGGCGCCGTGCAGATCGGTGGCCGACACGTGCACGGTCACGAAGTCCGCTTGCGCGAACACGTCCTTGACCGAGTCACAGGCGCGGTAGCCCATCGCGAGTCCGACTTCGCGCGGGATCGGCGCCGAGTCGAAGAAGACGACGTCCATGCCGAGCGCGCGCGAGAGCTGTGCCACCTGGCGGCCGATGTTGCCAAAGCCGATGATGCCGATCGTCTTGCCGAGCACCTCGTAGCGGGCGTTGCTGTTCTTCCTCCAGACCGACTCGCTCATCTCTATGATTGAGTCGAACACGCGCCGCGACAACGAGATGATCTCACCGATGACGAGCTCTGCCACGCTGCGGCCGTTGCTGACCGGGTCGTTCATCACGAGCACGCCATGGTTGGCGGCCGCCTGCTTGTCGACCGAGTCGTCGCCGATGCAGCACAACATCACGGCGGCGAGGTTCTTCGAGGCACCGAGCACGCGGTCGTTGATCTCGACCACCGAGCGCTTGAACACCAGGTGGTGCTGGCCCGCCTCGAGGATGCGCACGAGCTCGTCCTCGCTAGGGGCGTCCTTGATGCGCTCGACGTCGAAGCCCTGCGTGCGCAGCTCGTCGTCGAGGATTTCGCTCGGGTTCTCGAGCACGAGGGCTTTGTTGAAGCGGCCGCTCCAGCGGCGGGGGGCGATGATGTCGTTCATGGTCGGCTCCAGCGTCTCGCGCCGGGGCCTGCAGTCCAGGCTTCGCCATCCTTGCGAAGGCTGACGGGCATGCCCGCGACCCCGGGGCAGGAAGCCGTACACCCTCGGGACGACTGAAACAATCCCCTTGTCGCTGCCCGCCCGGTTTGCGACGTTAGCGCGCGTGATACCACCACAGCTCGCCGTGCTCGACCTCGCCACGATCTGGGAGAACGTGTGGCCGTGGCTGTGGCCGTCGTTGGCGCTCATCGCGTGGCTCGCCGGGTCGATCTTTCTGGTCGTGCGCTGGCGCAGCTGGATGACCCGACGCTTCGCGACGGGCACGACCGTCATCTCGGAGCGCTTCGTCAAGAACCTCGTGCGCATCGTCGTGCTCGGGGCGTGGCTCATCGGGCTCTACATCTGGGCGATGGTGGTGCCGCTCGAGGGCAGCGCGAAGGCCTGGGTGCGAAAGGACGCCGAGCCTTGGGTGCTCGCGACGATCATGTTGGCGGCGTTCCTGGCGCTCGGCTTCTACGGGATCCGGCGCGCCCTGTTGTGGCTCGAGACGCGCGCTGCGCAGACCGAGACGTCGCTCGACGACGCGCTGATCGAGGCGCTGCACCGGCCGGCGTATGTGTCGCTGGTGTTGCTGGCGGTAAACCTGTGGGCGGCCGTGGTGCCGATTCCTGGGGCACTCCAGATGTACGTGCAGAAGGGCAGCGAGACGACCATCATCGTGCTCATCATCCTGTTCATCGACGGGCTCGTGCAGGGCTGGATGATCGCGCGCAGCGAGCGCAGCAAGGTGCTCAAGACCTCGGGCGGCGTCTTGCGCACGAGCGCGCGCGTCATCATCTATACGATCGGCGCGCTGATGGCGCTGTCGTCGATTGGCTTCGACGTGACGCCCGTGCTGGCGACTCTGGGCATCGGGTCGGCCGCGGCAGGCTTCGCGTTGAAGGGCACGCTCGAGGACTTCCTGGCGGGCCTGCTGATAGCCGCCGACCAGCCGCTGTCGGTCGGCGACTACATCATCGTCGACGACCAGAACCAGGGCTGGGTGCTGGCGATCGGCTGGCGCACGACGCGCCTCCTCACCCGCTTCGAAATGCATGTGATCGTTCCGAACTCGAAGCTCGCGCAGACCCCTTTCGTGAACACGTCTCGCCCGCGCGAAGAAGTGCGCTTCCACGCGATCGCGATGATCTCGTTCCGCGAGGACCTGGACGAGGTCGTGCGGATCGCTAGCGAAATCGGAGACGCCGTGCAGCAGTCCGACCCGCGCGGCATTCCAACCTATCGTGCGTTCGCGTTCATCGAGGTGTTCCAGCCGGGCTACGTCGAGCTGCGCTGCTGGCTCTGCGCGAAGTCGTGGGACGCCCACTTCGGCTTGCGCGACGCGTACTTGCGCCGGCTCCAGAGCGGGCTGCGCGAGGCGGGCATCTTCATCGCGGCGCCAGCGCAGGTGATCGAGACGCGGACCGGCACCTCGGTGTCCCTGACGCTCGAAGGTCCAGTCGGTTCAGGGGGTTCAGCGGGTTCAGCGGGTGCAACGGGCACGGCGGATGGAACGCGGGGGCCTGGACGTTCGGAGGCTCCATGAGGTTTCGCATCGCCGACGCGCTCTGGGACGGCAAGGCGCTCGAGCGGGAGCGCGAGTGGCAGCACGCGCTGCTCGATCTCAACCACGAGCACGACGGCCAGGCACCAATCGTGACGATCGACCGCCGGGCGGACGGTGGGGCCGTGATCGTGCTCGCGCGACCGGATGGCGAGATCGAAGTCGGCCTGCCGTTCGATCTCCTGCGCGACCCGTTCCGCGACTATCGCGAGGTGATAACGCGCCTCGCGCGCGCGGACGGCGGCGCCTTTGGGAGCCGCGACTGGGAGAGCCTCGACTATGCCAAGAAGCTCGTGCATGACGACGCTGGCGTGCGCATCCGCAAGGCGCTGCGGCCGCACCTGCGGGACGGCGAGGGGGTCGACCTGAAGCTCGCGCGGCGCCTCTTCACCTTGATCTTCCTGGTGGTGCAGGAGATGCCGGCCGAGCTGGTCATGCGCCACCGGGGCCATGGACAACCGACATGACGACGGCGGACGCGACCATCGCGAGCGAGCTGACCTGGTGCGAGGTGTCGACGTCGGCACTGGCGGCCAACGCGCGGGCGCTCAAGGCGCGCGTCGGCGAGGCGCGGCTGGGGGTCGTCGTCAAGGCGGACGCCTACGGGCACGGGCTGGTGTTGGCATCGCGCGCGTTCCTCGCGGGCGGTGCGGACTGGCTCGTCGTCAATTCGTTGCACGAGGCGGAGGCGTTGCGCGCAGCAGCCATCGAGGCACCGCTGCATGTGGTCGGCAATGTGCCGGTGCAACAGGCCGAGCGCGCGGTGGCGGCCGGCGTGCGCATGGTCACCTACGACCCAGACGTGGTGCGCGCTATGGCGGCAGCTGCGCTACGGGCTGGCAAGGTCGTGCCGCTGCACGTGAAGGTCGAGACCGGCAACCACCGGCAGGGGCTCGAGTTGCCGGACGCGCTCGAGCTCGGGCGTTTGATTGCAGGCACACCCGGGGTCGCGCTCGAGGGCATCGCGACGCATTACGCCGACATCGAAGACACGACCGATCATCGCTTCGCGATGACCCAGGTCGGGCGTTTCGAGGAGGCGCTGGCGGCCTTCCGGGCGGAGGGGCTGGGGGTGCCGATCGCCAGCACGGCGAACTCGGCGGCGATGATCTTGTGGCCACGCACGCATGGCGCGCTAGTGCGCGTGGGTATCGCGGCCTATGGCCTGTGGCCGTCGACAGAGACATACGCGGCGGCGTTGGCGCTGCCGGAGCAGCGCGATGGGCGGGGCGGCTTCCTGCCAGTTCTCGCGCCGGCATTGGCCTGGAAAGCGCGGATCACACAGGTAAAAATGGTAAAGAGAGGGAACTGGATCGGCTATGGCCGAACCTATCGCTGTACCCACGATACCCGCATCGCGATAGTACCTATCGGCTATCACGAGGGCTACGACCGGCGGCTGTCGAACCTCGCGCACACGCTGGTCGACGGGGTACGGGCGCCGGTGCGCGGACGCGTGTGCATGAACATGGCGATGGTCGACGTGAGCGACGTGCCGGCGGCGCGGGTCGGCTCCGTCGTCACGCTGCTCGGGGCCGAAGGGGACGAGCAGGTCAGCGCCGAGGACCTCGCGCGCTGGTGCGGCACCATCAACTACGAGATCGTGAGCCGTATCCACCCGGTCGTGCCGCGGGTCGCGGTGGCTTGAACGGGAGGGGATAACCGGCCCGCACACCCTGATTCCATGCGGGTGGGATCGGGTCAGTTCCGGGTTGACGCACCCTCGGGTGCATGTTAGCTGGCCGCCGCCGGTAAAGGCATCGCGCCCTTGTTGCCTCAACCCCCTATCGCCTCGGAACCCACGTCGTGAGCGTCTTCGCCAAGACCAGCCCTGCGAGCGAGAAGCCAGCCGAAGTTTCAGCTTCGGCTTTCCTGGCTTCGGCTGGGGTATCGTCGGCAGCGCGCGAGCCGGTGAAGGGCCGGACGCCGAAGTGGCGCAAGAACCGCGATCGGCTCGATGGCATGTCGCTCTCGATCGAGATGGCCGGGTCGGTCGTCCTCGGGTGGTACCTCGGCAAGCTCTTCGACGAGTACTTCGTGACGAGCCCGTGGGGCATGCTGTTCTTCGTGCTCGCGGGCTGCATCGCGGCCGGCAAGGCGGTAATGCGCTTCTATCGCCAGGCCCGCAAGGTCATGGCGCAGAAGGAACCGGGGGTCGAGATTGCCGAGTCGATGGACGCGGCGCGTTCGAAGCGGATCGAGGCGGCGTCATGAGCACCGTCAAGAAAGCGCGTACCGAGGGTGAGCGGACGATCCGCCAGTTCGAGCTCATCAACCTGACGTTGGCGGTGTTGGCGGTCGTGCTTGTGCACGTGCTGGCGGGCGCCGGGCCGTTCCTCTGGGGGACGCTGGTCGGTGGCGCGCTCGGCGTGCTGAACCTGCGGGCGATGGTGTTCGTCGGGCGGCGCATTCTCGATTCGCAGAACCGCAGTCGTGTCGCGTGGGCCGTCGTGTTCACGCTGAAGCTGGTTGTGCTCTGCACGATCGTCTGGCTGTGTCTGAGCCAGCTTCCGATCAATTCCCTCGGCTTTCTCGTCGGGTTCTCGACGATGTTGCCTGCGACCCTCGTCCTGACGGCCGTGCGCGCGCTCGAGCGTGCGCCGACGGCTTCGACCACCCACGGAGAGCGACGCCTGTGATCACGATCCGGACCCTCGCGACCACCGCAGCCATCGCTGTCCTCGCCTTCGCCGGCGGCAGCGCCCTGGCGGACACCCCGACGGAGCACAAGGCCCTCGAGCATGACTCGCGCAGCCCGCTTGGCGACAAGGCCCACGGCGCCGCGCATGCCGCCGGGGCGCATCACAATTCGAAGGCGCGTCCCGACGCTCCCGAGGACAAGCACTGGTGGATCGGCCAGGAGATCATCCCGATCGGCCTGCGCGAAAAGGTCGCCCACATGATCGGGCCGTCGATCATCGACAAGGACCCGGCCGCCAAGCTCAACGTCGCGCATGTGTTCATCGGGATGCTGGTGTTTTTCATCGGTATCGGGCTGGCGCTGGCCGCACGCAAGAAGGTGCTCGGGTCGAACCTGCCGCCCAAGTCGTTTGGCGCGGCTGCATTCTTCGACATCCTGATGGAGATGCTGCTGGGCTTGATGACCTCGATGATGCCGCGTGAGAAGGCGCTGCGCTTCCTGCCGATCGTGACGGCGGCGGCGGTCTTCATCCTGATTTCCAACCTGCTCGGGCTGGTGCCGGGCTTCGTGCCTCCGACCCAGAGCCTGAATACGACGCTCGCGCTGGGTGGCATGGCTTTCGTGTACTTCACCTACCAGGGCATCAAGACCCAGGGCATCGTCGGCTTCTTCAAGCACTTCATGGGCCCGATGCTCATCCTGGCGCCGCTGATGTTCGTGGTCGAGATGATCGCCTATTGCGTGCGCCCGCTGTCATTGGCGCTGCGCCTCATGGGCAACATGTTCGGTGACCACCAGGTGCTCTTCATCTTCATGAGCTTCGGGTTGCCGCTCATCCCGCTGCCGATCATGGCGCTCGGTCTGATGGTGTGCGTGGTGCAGACCGTCGTGTTCTCGCTCCTGTTCATCGTCTACCTGTCGCTCGCCGTAGAAGAGCATCACGGCCATGACACCGAGCTCGAGGGCGCAGGTCACGAGCACGCTCACGCCCACTGATCACGGGGTACACCGCCCCGGGTCTGTTGTTTTTGACGGCGCGCAAACGCCATTTTTACGTCCAGAAGGGTCGCTCAGACCCACTCACCTCGAGGAGTTCTCACATGAAGTCGATCACCGCAGTCCTCAGCTTCTTCTTCGTTCTGCTCGCGGCTGGCGTCGCGATGGCCGCCGACGGCTCCCCCGACAACGCCTTTACCCAGGGCAGCTTCATCGCGCTCGGCGCCGGCCTCGGCCTCGGCATCGCGGCGTTCGGTGGCGCGCTTGGCCAGGGCCGGACCGCGGCGGCCGCGCTCGAGGGCATCGCGCGCAACCCCGGCGCCTCGGACAAGATCTTCACCCCGATGATCCTCGGCCTCGCGCTCATCGAGTCGCTTGTCATCTACGCGCTCGTCATCGCGTTCGTGTTCAGCGGCTCGTTCGGCAAGGGCTGATCCCCGAGCGACCTTTCGGAGGCCGTCCTTCCTCTCGGAGGGCGGTCTTTCTCGTTTAACGAATGTGCCTCGAGCGGGTCGACGCGGCGATGGCTGCAGAGAGCGTGTTGCGTGCTACGCGTCGCCGCGGACGTCGGGGTGCTCCCTCCCTGCCCACTTCGCGGGCTTTGATGCTCGGTTGCATCCCGACGCTCCGCGGTGACGCTCGACCTTTGTGCGCCCATGTCCGGGGCGCGGCTCAACGGCTTAGCCACCCGGCTGGGCGACGAGGAAGATGTCGCCGACGTAGCGCAGGTCGAGGTCGCGTTCCTTTACTGGGCCGAGGGCCTCTACGAGCTCGTCGACCGCGCGCTGGACGAGGCCGCGGAAGGCTTCACGCGAGAGTTCGTCGGCGCCTTCGAGGCCAGACTCGACGAGTGCGTGGACCGTCTTGTCGAAGGCGGGCGTGAGCACCGTGTCCTTGCCAAAGGCGGCGCGGGAGAAGGCGACGAGGGTGTCGCGGTCGACCGGCATGAAGCTGAACTGGTCGCTCAAGAGGGTGTGCAGGAGGCCCATGCGCACGAGCGTCGTGAGGCGGATGTTCTTGCGAGCGTCGTGCTCGAGGCCCGGCAGGTCGCCCTCTTCGAGGGCCTTGAGGGTCAGGCCGAAGTGGCGTTCGAAGGCCCCGAGCACGAGGTTCGCTTCGTCGATGTAGGCCTCGACCTTCGAGAGTTCCTCGAGGGTGGCGAACGGGCGGGCGCCGATGCGGCCGGGGTCGTCGAGCGCCTCGGCATAACGTGGGCGCAGGAAGGCGGCGGCCTGGATGACCTCGTCGATGGGGCTGCCGAAGAGCGAGAAGCCCTTGTCCTGTCCGGCCCGGAGGGCGAGGCGGCGGGCCTTGCGCGAGAGGTCGAAGACGAGCGTCCAGCCCGCCTTGAAGAGCGTCTCGGGCGTGACCTGACGCACGACCTCGGCGGCACGTTCTTCGGACTCGATGGCCAGATAGGAAAGACCGAGGTTGGCCAGGGCCGCGGCTGAGCGGGCGATCTCAGGCAGGTCGTCGAGGCGCGAGAGGTCGCCCGTCTCGGCCATGAAGACCTTGTTCGTGAGGTAGGCAAAGCCGTTGCCGAAGGTCACCCGGTCGCGTTCGTCGAGCGCGCTCACGGCGGCGCGCAGGAGATCCGGCGGCTCGACGCCGCGCAGCACGAGGTCGCTCACCATGCGGGAGGACTCGCGCTGGGGATCGGCCGTGGTGCCACCCGGCTGGGTGCCGATGAGGCTGACGCCCTCGGCGGTGCGGGCTTCCTCGAGCTCGCGGCGGAGGACCTTGATCGGCACGGTCGAGAAGACCTCGATCGCGTCATTGACCGACTCGAAGCCAAGGTCCTGGAGGCGGGCGGTGCGGAAGCGCTCGAGGTCTTCGCCGTTGGCCTCGTGCAGCTCGAACTGGGCCTGCTGGAAGATCTCGCGCGCGCGGTCGGTGTCGGCCGACCAGAGCAGCTTCATCAGCTGCGGCATGCGCTCTTCGAGCGGGTGCTCACGCGGCACGGTCACGACGTAGAGGAAGTCGGGCGACGAGAAGAACGCGAGCTCGTCGGGGATCATGTTGACGTCGGCGTCGGCCGGCAGGACCTGGATGTCGCCCGTGACGAGGGCCATCAGGAGTTCGTCGTCCTGAGCGAGGATGAAGCGCTCGGCCGTGTCGTGGTCGACCGCGAGCGCGAGGTCGAGCCAGTCGAGCCAGCGCGGCACCGACAGCTCGTGTCGGGTCCAGGCGTCGATGTCGACGAGCGCGCGCAGCTGCTCGCCGTTGGCGTACTCGAGGAGCGGATAGGCGTCCTCTTTGCCGATGTCGCGCAGCCAGTAGTAGAGTTCGTCCGGTGCCAGCGCGGCGACGAAGTCCTCGGGCGCTGGCAGCCCGAGGATCCAATCGAGCTTCTGCATGCCCGACGCGTTCTTCAGCTCGGCGGGCAGACGCGTGCGCGAAGTCAGCACGGACAGATCGGATTTCAGGACGGCTGGGTGCGCGGTGTCGGACATGCGGCGCAAGGTGTGGCACCGCGGGCAAAACGGCAAGGTCGGCGCGTGCCGCAGTCCAGGCGGATGGGCTATCGACAGGGTCGCGACGAGGCACTAGAGGACAAAGGCATGATCGAAAACGCCCGTATCATGGTCACCGGTGCACATGGGTTCCTCGGGAGCTTCGTCGTGGCCGAGCTGGAGCGACGGGGGGCGAAGGGGCTCTTGCTGCCGCGCCATGCCGAGCTCGACCTGCTCGAAAGGGACCAGGTACGGGCATACGTCGCGCGCGAACGGCCCGATGTGATCGTGCACCTCGCGGCCGTGGTCGGCGGCATCGGTGCCAATCGACGGCACCCAGGCCGCTTCTTCTACGAGAACCTGGTGATGGGCGTCGAGCTCATCGAGGCGGCGCGCCTGGCGGACGTGCGCAAGGTGGCGACGGTCGGAACCATCTGCGCGTACCCGAAGTTCACGCCGGTGCCATTCAAGGAGGATGACCTCTGGAACGGCTACCCCGAGGAGACGAACGCGCCTTATGGGATTGCGAAGAAGGCGCTGCTCGTCATGGGGCAGGCCTACCGTCAGGAGTATGGGCTCGACGCGATCTATCTGTTGCCGGTGAACCTGTATGGGCCGCGCGACGACTTCGATCCGGCGACCTCGCATGTGATCCCAGCACTCATCCGGAAGATGGTGGAGGCGCGCGACGCGGGGGCGGCGACGGTCGAAGTGTGGGGGGACGGGTCGCCATCGCGCGAGTTCCTGCATGCGCGCGACGCGGCGCGTGGGATCGCGTTGGCGGTCGACCTGTACGATGGCGACGAGCCGGTGAACGTCGGCACGGGGAGCGAAATCACGATTCGGGACCTGGCCGAAAAGATTCGTGCGATCGTGGGGTTCCAGGGCGAGCTGGCGTGGAATCCGGCGCAGCCGAATGGGCAGCCGCGACGCCAGCTCGACACGACGCGCGCGAGGGAGCGGTTCGGGTTCGAGGCCGAGGTCGGGCTCGATGAAGGGCTCGCGGAGACGGTGGCGTGGTGGGAGGCGAACCGCGGTTGACCGATCGCGGCTCGGGCGCCACAGGGCGTGTCCGGGCTGACACGAGCGTTGTCCGTGGGTGAGCTGGCGAGCGCCAGGAACGCGAGAGTCGATGGAGCCGCTCGGTGGCACGAGGCTTGCGAAGGTCGACTTTGGAACCTCTGACCCGGAGCCTCTCGTGAATCGTTGGACCATCAAGTGTCTTGGTCTCGCTGCCGCCCTGCCCTTGTTCGTTGCTTGCGACGATGCGCCTGCGTTCGAAACGGGCGATGTGGATGCCGGAAGTGAGTCGGCGAGGAGCACGTCAGACGTGCTCGTGGTGGTGTTCGAGACACGGCAGGCGGGCGCGGGCGTGGGCGTGGGTGCGGGTGAGGGCGTGGGCGTGGGCGTGGGCGTGGGCCTGGGCGTGGGCGCGGGCGCGGGCGTGGGCGTGGGCGTGGGCGTGGGCGTTGGCGTGGGCGTGGGCGCGACCCAGTGGCTTGTCGAGAGTGGCCGGCTCGTGCTCGCGCGCGGCAGCGATGTCGGCGCTTGGGCAACCGGTCCGGCGAGGCTCGTCCAACGCGGTGATCCCAAGGGCGACGGCCTGTTCGTCGCGCACAAGGACCTCCTCCGGAGTTCCTTGCCGGCCGCGCTGACGGCCATCGTCGGAACTGAGGTCAAGGTCTTCGACGACACCCGTGAGGTCTGTGTGGCACGCGTCGCGACGAGCGACCGCTTCAGCCTCGACGCGAAGCTCGTACACCTGCCGGACTCCTGGAACGAGGACGAGACACCGGTCGCTCCGAACCACGAAGCCGCCGACGTGTTCGAACGGGGTCTGCCCCTGTTGTCGGCCGAGTTGGTGCCGTTGATGGGCGATTGCGGGCGCGGGATCTGGGCCACGCCTGTCACCGCCCCGAGGCCGACTCTCTTCCGGGAGGAAGTGCTCGCGCCCAAGCTCACGCGCAAGGCGATCGCGGCTTTCCGGGCTCTGCCCGCGTGGCACGACGCCCAGTCCGCGATGCAGAACTTCTGGGTCGACAGCCCAATGCCCGGCTATCTGAAAGGCAAGCGCTGGGATACGCTCGATAGCGCAAAGCCGGAGGCGACGCTGTATCGCTCACACGATGGCACGCGAGAGCTCGTGGTCGTGCACTCGAACAGCGCCCAAGGTTGCGGCAGCGAAGGTCAGGAGGTGACGACACTCTTCGAGCTGGTCACCGCCGGCAAAGACACCCGCTTTGTCGAGATCGCGAGCCTGCCGTGGCAGTCCGCGCCCGGCGGCATCGTCGACCTCGAGGGCGACGGCATGCTCGAACTCTACACCGGCTCGGCGCCTGGCAAGGTCCCGACCGCGCTTCGACTCGAGCGCTGGCACCCTGAAGCGCCCGCCGCGTCCCAAGACAATGGCTGGGAAGACAAGCGCCACGAGGCAGTCCACGAGCTGCGGATCCCCGACCTCACCTCCTGGGGCTGCGGCTGCTGAGCCCGGTCGCGGAGGCAGCTCGAGGAGGCCCCGAGCCCGCACCAACTACTCGATTAATTCGGCCAGGGCTTATGGATGGCCGAGGTCCGGTCTAAAACGGGTAGGCCTGACCCCGCTAGCGGAGGGGGCCGGGGTCGGTGATTTGGGGGAGGTCGTCGAGCTGCTGCGGGTAGGTGTTCGCCTTCGTGCGCACGGCGCGGGTCTCGGCGATGCGGGTCTTCGCGTCGGTGATCGCTGTGCGCAGGTGCTCGGTCGGCTCGACCTTCAGGCGCTCGTCGAGGAAGCGCTCGGCCGCTGGCGACGCGAAGCGCTGGAAGGCGCGGATCGCGTCCTCACGCAGGGCATCGTCGAGGCTCGTGAACAGGGGTGCGATGACGCGCGCCTTCTCGTCGCCGAAGCCGCCGGCGAGCGCTATCGCCGCCTTGCCGCGGAGCGCCGCCAGTGCCTTCGGATCGGCGATGCGCTGCTCCAGGAAGCGCGCCACCTCGGGCCGTGGGAAGAAGGACAGGCTCGAGGTCGCGCGCGCGGCGGCGAGCGTCTGACCCTCGGGTTTGGCGGCGATGCGCACGAGCGCGGCCGATACCTCCTCCGGCGTGCCGACACGCGCCCAGTCCGCGGCGCTCGGCACGTGCTCATAGCCTGACAGCATGTCCTTCACGCGCTGGTCGACGGTGACCGCCGGGTCATCCGGTGGACTCGCGCGGCCCGAGCTGCAGCAGGCGGAGATCCACGGGACCAGGGTCGCGATGACGAGCGCCAGGAGCCCGTTCTGCGACACGGTTCGCCCAGGCCCGCCGTCCAGGCTTCGCCATCCTCGCAAAGGCCGCAACGCGGCTGCCCTCGACATCAGCGTCGTGCTTTTCATCGTCACCCTCACTTCGTTGCCGGGTTGCGCCGGACGACGCGCCCCTGTTCGTCGGAGACCTTGTTCGAGCCGTCGGCCGCAAGCCAGAACATGAAGTTATCACTACCCTTTCCGGCGCACTCCTGGGTCGTCACGTAGCCATCGAAGTCGCTGTCATTCGAGGCCGGGCACTGCGCCGTATCCGGCAGCGGGTCGTGCGAGGTGCCGCCCGACTCGCTGGTGTGGAAGAGGCCGAGGTAGTGCCCACCCTCGTGTGCCATCGTCTGGCCGAGCACGTTCGGCTGGTCGCGAAAGCCCATCATCGTCAGCGCAACGCCCGAGTGCGGCGTGCCCTGGATCGCCGGAGGGCCTGGGATCCCGCCTGCGATGCCGAGGATGATGAAGCCTTCGTCGCCGCCCACGATCTCCTGCACGAAGAAGAAGTTGATGCCCTGGCCGAGGTTCTTGCTCTTCGAGAAGAGCTGACCGAGCTCGTTGTTCGGCCCATCGACCGAGTCAATTGTCCTCAGCGCGGCCGCTCCTGAGTCGAGGTTCTCGTAGGTGACGTTGCCGAAGTCGATGCCGAGCTTGCCGTAGAGATCCCGGAAGACGCTGATCGCACGGACGAAATCGCTATCGCTCTGGGCGGCGCTGGCATCGATGCCCTCCGGTCCGCCAACGAATGTCAGCACGATGTCGAGCGACTGGCGCTCGGGGAAGCCATTGGTGACTTTTCCAAAGATGCGGATGTTGGTCGACGCCGAGCCCCCGTCACGCACGAAGCTCACCTTGTAGGTGCCGGGGACGAAGTTGAAGACCGGGCCCGGCGGCAAGAGCGCCGAGAAGTTGCTGGACGTCGGCAGGAGGCCAAAGCGCGAGTTCACGGGGTCGCTGATGTCGAAGACCAGCGTGTCTCCAGGCGCGAACACCTGGTTCAACGCGATCAGCTCCTCGCGACCATCGTCCGCGTACACGACCGCGGAGATCGCGTTGTCCGGCAACTCGAAGACGACCTGCGGCGAGCCGTCGCCGGTGACCGTGATCGTCTCGGTCTTGAAGTCGACGACCTGGCTTGTGCCCGTCGACTTCGGACGGCAGCGACCGCGACCAGTGTCGCAGACGTCCTCGCCGCCGCAGTCGGCGTCGTTGCGGCAGGCGGGCACGCACGCAGAATCGATGCACAGGTAGCCGAAGCGGCAGTCCGCCTCCGCGTCGCAGCTCGCGCGGCAGGCACCGCCGACGCACGCGCCGTCGCAGGCGCCACAGCTCGATGTGCAATAGCCGTTGGGTGCGGCGGTGTCGCACTGGCCGGACTCGCAATCGTTGTCACCAGCGCAGAAGGCGCCGATCGGTCCGGGTCCGGCCGAACCTTCGATGCAGGCACCGCTCGCCTCGCAGCTCTGCCCGTCGGGGCACCCGGAGGTCTCGCAGCGCGGCACGCAATAGCCGAGGATCTTGCCGCTATCGCCCGACGCGACCTCCTGGCAGCGATAGCCAGCGCGGCACTCGTCGCCCGTCTGGCACAGGAGCAGACAGCTCGCCGAGCCATCGCCGATCGCGTAGCACTCGCTGCCCGGCTCGCAGCCCTGGAACTGGGTGCCGCACGGGCTCGTGCAATAACCGCCCGGGAAGCTCGTGAGACAGGTGCCGGAGTTGCAGTCCTCGTTGTCGGAGCACGACGAGCCGACACCGGCATCGACGCCCTTCTTCGGCACGCAGTCGCCGCTCGCTTTGTCGCAACGGTTGCCGACCTCGCAGCCAGCGTCCGTCGTGCAGCTCGCAAGGCACACGCCGGGCTGAGCGCACAGGCCGAGGTCGACGTAGATGTCGAGCTCGGGCCGGCGCGCACAGCGGAAGTCGTCGCGGCAATCGCTGTTGGTACAGCAGCCGTCGACGCAATAGATGGCCTGGTCGCCGAGCTCTTCGCAGACCGAGCCCGACGGACAGGTGAACTGCCCAAGCCCTGCGCAGTCGGTCGCGCAATACCCTTCGGCGCTGATGCGCAGGCATTCGGCATCGGTGACCGCGGTGCACGACTCGGGGCCGGTGCAAGGCGCACCAACGGACCCAGGCTCGGCCTTGCCGGGTGCGATCGATGGGCCGCAGGCGGCGCCCCCCAGCAGCACGGCGACGACGACGCCGACCAGGGCAAGAGCGGGTGAAGGTAACGGAAACGAGACGGGCGAAGTCGGCATGGGGTGCTCCGTGAAGCGGCAGTCTACACGCAGCAGGCCAGGCTTCAAGCCTGGATCAGCGACCAGGCGCAGCCGTTGAGAGCCGTCTGGTGTCGTCAGCGGGTTCGCCTGGCGGCATAGCCGGCGAGCTCTTCGGGTGACACGCGCATCGCGGTAGCGGGTTGATCGTGGCGCAATGCCTGCAGCTCGGCCATGATCGAAAGCGCCACCGCCTCGGGCGAGCGTCCCCCGAGGGCGAGGCCAATCGGGGCGTGGAAGCGCGGTAGGAGCGCATCCAGTGAGAAGCCAGACCCAGCAGCTGCCTCGCCGGCAACGGCAGCCAAAGGCGATACGGCTACTTCGTTGCGCGCCGCGAGGTGCTTGATGATCTGGATGGCCTTGCGCTTGGACGCGACGACCCCGATGTAGCGCGCCGCGGTCTTCGCGGCTTGCACGATCACCTCGGTGTCGCGGTCGCGCGTACCGACGACGACCCAGCTGCGGCGGTCGAGGCCGAGGCTGGCAAGCACATCCTCGGGACGCGCGAGGATGAGCTTCGCCCCCGGGTAGTTGTCGGCGTTGGCCCAATCCGCGCGATCATCGATGACTGTCACGCGCCAGCCGAGGCCGCGCGAAATGCGCGCGAGCGCGAGGTTGATGTGACCGGCCCCGCAAAGGAACAGGCGCGCCTCGGCGAGGTGCACCTCGATGAAGACCTCGACCTGGCCGCCGCACATCATGCCGATGCCGCCCGCCTCGTGCTCGGTGAGCTTGGCCTGGAACGTGTGGGTGCGTTCCTCCTCGATCGCGAGCTTGCACGCGGCCAGCGTCTGGTACTCGATCTGGCCGCCCCCGATGGTCCCGGCCTCGAGCATGCCGTGGTTGTTGACGAGCATGCGCGCGCCGAGCTCGTTCGGGATCGACCCGTTGACGCGGATGATTTGAGCGGTCGCACACGGCTCGCCCGCCTCGACGAGCTCGGCCAGGCGCCGAAAGAAAGCAGGGTCGGTGCCGTTCATCTGCTCGCTACTATCATGTGGAGCGCCCCGAGGTGTAGGGGTGTAGACGTCGCAGGTCTGGGGCGGCGACGAAGCGAGGCATCGTTGGAGGACACATACCTAGCGCTCATCACGGCGGCAGGGGCCTCGACCCGGATGGGGCGCCCCAAGGCGCTCGTACCCTGGCACGGTACGCCGCTGCTGCTCCATCAAGCGTGGGTGCTCGAAGCGTTCCTGGACATCAGCGAGGTGGTGGCGGTCGTCGGCAAGGACGCGACCGCTATCGGCGCGGCACGCAGTGAGTGGCGCACGGGCCTGCGCCTGGTCGACAACGAGCGTTGGGAGGATGGACGTTCGACCAGCATCGAAGCGGGTGTCGCGGCCTTCATCGAACGCCATCCACGCGGGGTCCTGATCGTCGCGGTCGACCAGCCACTCGAGCGCGAGGTGGTCGAGCGCCTGCTCATGGCGCGACCCGAGCCAGGCGAGGTGGTCGTGCCGACCTATGCGCGTCGGCGTGGCCATCCGGTGTTGCTGGCGGGTTCGTTCCTGCCCGCGCTCGGGCGGGCAACGCACCATCCAGAGGGGCTCCGCGACATCGTGCGCGCCGCGGCGACGCGTTTTGTCGAAGTCGAGAGCAACGCCATCCATCTCGACATCAATGCGCCCGAAGACCTCGACGCGGCAGAGTCGAGCCCATGAGCTGGGACGTGATCATCGTTGGCGGGGGCTCGGCCGGCGCTGCTGCGGCCTATCAATGTGCTCGCAGCGGGCTCGCCACGGTGCTGCTCGAGAAGCACGCGTTGGCTGACGCCGGTGCCACTTGGGTCAACGGCATCTATCGCGGCGCCTTCGACGAAGCCGGCATCGCCCAGCCCGAGGCGCCCGAGCTGCGCGCCGCCGGCCACCGCTTCCACCTGGTCGCGGGCTGGGGTCCGAACAGTGTAGCCATCGACAACACCGGGCTCCTCGACGTCGACATGCGCCATCTCCTGGCGCGCCTTCGGACCGGCGCACGCGCGGCCGGCGCCGAGCTGCGTGAGCACTCTGGGGTGCGCGCAATCCGTGCCGGCGCGGTCGACACCGCCGCGGGCACATTGCGGGCCCGGCTGGTGATCGACGCCTCCGGTCTCGGGGGCCTCTACCGGAGCGAGAAGCCCCGACCGAGTGAGGTCTGCACCGCTGCCCAGGGCGTCTACGCGATCCGCGACCAGGCCGCCGCACGAGCTTTTTTCGCGGGCTTCGGGGCGGTACCGGGAGAAACGGTGTGCTTTGCGGCGGTGGCCGGTGGCTACTCGATCGTCGCCGCGCGTATCGACACGATAGGAAGTGAGGGCAGCGGCGACGCGGCGGTCGACGAGCTGTCGATTCTCACCGGCAGCCTGCCCGCGCTCGGCTTCGCAGCGGGCAAAGCGCTCCGCGACGACTTCGCGGCGCGCCACCCCTGGATCGGCGACATGGTCTTCGGCGGCCATGCCCCGGTGCCACTGCATCGGCCACGGCGACGGCTTGCGTTCGTCACCGGCGATGGTGCCATCGTACGACTTGGTGACGCGGCCGGGCAGGTCTACGCGGCACACGGCTCGGGCGTCGGGGCGCAGCTCGTGGCAGCGCGCATGCTCGCGGAGCGCGTCGCGAAGGACGGCGTCAACGGCGCGCTCGGCTTCGAACGTGCGTGGCATCGGCGCTTTGGCGCAGCCTTCTTCGCGGCGGACGCGTTCCGGCGCATATCGACGTTGCTCGGACCGCGCTCGGTCGACTTCATGATGCGTCGAGGGTTGCTGCCGAAGTCACTGATCCGCTTCGGGTTTGCCGCTGGATTGTGACCCGGATGCGCGACCGCGACGTCAGATCTCGAGGCGCACGCCGACTTCTTCGACCTGGTCACAAGGCAACTGGAAGAAGGTCGTCGCGGGCCGTGAGTTGCGCTGCAACATCTGGAACAGGCGGCCACGCCACCGTGCGAAGCCGCGCGTACCGGTCGGTACGATGGTCGAGTGGCCGACGAAGATGTCGGCCTTGCTGGCGTCGACCGGCAGACCACGGGCCTCGAGCTCGGCCAGCACTTCGGTGAGGTCGGGCGATTCGCGGAAGCCATAACGCGCAGTGACGCGCACGAAGCCATGCTTGCGCACATCGACATCCATGCGTGTCGCGCGCGGCACGGTCGGCACGTGCACGGTATCGACCGTCAGGAGCACGACGTTCTGGTGCAGCGCGTGCGAGTGGCGGATGTGATGGACGAGCATCGGCGGGGCACCGAGGTCGTTGCGCGTCAGGAACACCGCCGTGCCAGGGATGCGGACGACGTGACTGCGCTGAAGCTCGACCTTGAGCTGGTCGAGCGGCACGCTCATCTCGGAGAGGCGCCGTTTCACCGCGGCGGAGCCATCGATCCAGACGAGCATCACAACCAGGATGAACGCACCGGCAGCCAACGGGATCCAGCCGCCCGATGGGATCTTCGGGATGTTCGCGATGATGAGGATGAGATCGAGCGCGATGAACGCGAGCGCCAGCGCACCTGTACGGAACGTGCCCCAGCGATGCCGCATGGCCTCATAGAAGAGTACGCTGGTAACGAGCATGGTGCCGGTGACGGCGATGCCATACGCCGATGCGAGGTTGCTGCTCTCGCGGAAAAAGAGCACGAGACCGATGCAAGCGAGGGCGAGCAGCCAGTTGGCCTGGGGCACGTAGACCTGACCTTCGAGGTCGCTCGAGGTGTGCACGACCGTCAACCGTGGCAAGAACCCGAGCTGGATGCCCTGGTGCGTGACCGAGAAGACGCCGGAGATGAGGGCCTGGGAGGCGACGATCGTGGCCATGGTCGCGACGATGACCAGCGGCAGGAAGAGCACATCGGGCGCCATCTCATAGAAGGGGTTGCCGACCTTCTCGTCGAGGTGCTCGAGCACGAACGCGCCCTGGCCGGCGTAGCTGAAGAACAGTGCCGGGAAGGCGACGTAGTACCAGGCGCGCCGGATGGGCGTCTTCCCAAAGTGGCCGAGGTCCGCGAACATCGCCTCGGCGCCGGTCACTGTCAGCACGACCGAACCCAGCACGAGGTAGCCGGTCCAGCTCGAGGTCAGGAGCTCGAACGCGTAGACCGGATTCAGCGCACGTAGGACATGCGGATGTTCGACGATCCAGGGGATGGCGATGACCGAGATGAAGATGAACCACACCAGCGTCACCGGCCCGAAGAGCGCACCGAGCCCGGCCGTACCGCGCCGCTGCATCGCGAAGATGACGACGAGGATGAAGACCGCAATCGGCATGATGTACGGCGTGAAGACGGGATAGCGGGTCGACAGACCCTCGACCGCGGAGAGCACCGAGATGGCCGGCGTGAGCATGCCATCGGCAAAGAACAGCGCGGTCCCGAAGAGGCCTATGAGCAGCAGCGACCGCGGAATCTTGCCGTGCCCGGTGCGGCGTGCGGCCAGCGCCAAGAGGGCCAGCACTCCACCCTCACCGCCGTTGTCGGCGCGCAGGACGAACATCGCGTACTTGATGCCGACCACCAGCACGAGTGCCCAGAACACACACGAGACGATGCCGAGGGTATGCGCCTCGGTCGCGGCGAGCCCGTGAAAGCACTCGCGGAACGCATACAGCGGGGACGTGCCGATATCGCCGTACACAACCCCGAGAGCGCCGAGTGCGAGCTTCCATTGCCCGTTCGAACGACCCGTGGGGTTTGGGGTAGTCTCCGATCGAGCATGGCTCGAATCAGGAGGCTCCGCGTCGGGGGACGACGATTCTTGGCGAGGCATGCGACCAGTGGGTGCTTCAGCGTGGGCGGTGTGCCCTCGCGAGGTGCCGGCGTCTAACGCTGGCGTGAGACGGTGGCAAGCGAAAGCATCTTGCCCGTACCATGCGTGTGCCCGAGGTTGGCGGGCACACGCATTCCAGCCGTCCAGCGCGGCAGAGTATCATCGTCGCGCCCGGAACCAGTCAACCGACGCCGCAATGGCCTCGTCGATAGGACGCGGCTTGTAACCAAGCTCGGTCTCGGCCCTGAAAGTCGAAAAGTATAGCCATCTTCCGGCGAGGTAGGCGACCGAACGGCGGGTCAACAACGGCGGCTGATGGGTGATACGATCGGCCAGCCACTCGGCCACACCGCCGGCCGCGACGAGCGCGCGCGTCGGGATCGTGAAGCGCGGGGGCGCCCTCCCAGCGGCGGTGGCGATACGCTGGGCGAAGTCGCGATAGCTGATGTTGCTGCCGCCGAGGATGTAGCGGCGCCCGCTGCGGCCGTGAAGTGCACCGAGCAGATGGCCCTCGGCCACGTCGCGAACATCGACGGCATTGAAGCCACCCTCGGTGACGAAGGGCATGCGTCCGGCGAGCGTGTCGCGCACCATGCGCCCAGTCGGGGTTGGGCCGGTGTCATCGGCGCCGAAGGGGAAGGCCGGGTTGACCGACACGACCTCGAAGTCGGGCCGTGCGAACGCGAGCGCCTCGAGCTCGGAGACGTACTTGGAGCGCACGTAGTCGTCGCCGTCGTAGTCCTGGAATAGGTCGTCTTCAGTCGCTGGGAGCTGACCTTCGCGGTGACCGATGGCGGCGATCGACGAGGTGTGCACGACGCGGCGGATCCCGGCGCTCCGCGCGGCGGCCATCAGATGGCGGGTGCCATCGACGTTGACCTCCCACATGAGGCGCGGACGCGGTAACCAGATCGCGTAGATGGCGGCGAGATGGATGACGAGGTCGGCACCTTGCATCGCACGCGCGAGCGCAGCCGGATCGGAGAGGTCGCCGGACACACGCGTGAGCTGCGTCGCGGGCAGGCTCGCAAGGGCGGGCGCCGAATCGTTGGGCAGGATGAGCCCCGTGACGTGTACACCCTCTTCGATCAGGCGGCGCACGACGTGGCTGCCGATGAAGCCGGCAGCCCCGGTGACGAAGACGCGGGGGAAGCGCTGGGCGAAGTCGGGATAGCGCGGTGCGAGGGGCATCGCATGCGCGTCAGAGCCCATAACAGACCTCGACGCGGCCGTCGGCCATGAGTCGCACGAGGATGGGGTCGTCGCCATGCTCGGTGCCCGAGGGCTTGCCCGCCACGCCGAGCTCCGGATTCGGGAGGTCGAGGTTCTCGGTCGAGAGCACGTGGTTGGGTTCGAGGACCTGCTTCAAGAAGCCAAGGGTCTGCTCGGTCGGGAGCGTGGTGCCGCTGAAGGTCCTCACCCCCGACGAGATCACGGCCCAGTTCTGGTCCTGCTTCGCGGGGAAGACGCGCGACAGGAAGCCGAGCGACGACGAGCTGCTGGAGCCGTGATGGGCGACCTTCAGGACTTGGGAGACGAGCGATATCTCGCCCGCGTCGTGGGCGGCGATGAGGGACGCCTCGACCTCGGCCTCGAGATCGGCCAGGAGCAGCACCTGGTTCTGCCCCCAGCGCAGCGAGAAGGCGACCGAGGTGTTGTTGATGTCAGTCCCCGACGGGCTCGATGCGTTGCCGGACGGTGGGACCGCAGCAGCCCAGAGCAGGGTCGCATCGACGTACTCGCCGAAGAGATCGGTCCGCGTGAAGCGACGTGGCACGAGCTGGTCGATGGCCGGCACACTGATCTTGCCGTTGACGTTGCGCACGTCGGCCTCGGCGTCGGCGCGCGTCGCGATGAAGCCTGACGAGTCCGCGGTGAAGCCGGGGTCGACGTAGCGTTCGATCGAGAAGGCCTCGGCGACCGTCGAGCCGCCCCCGTAGTGGTCCTCGTGCGCGTGGGTCAGCACAAACGCATGCAGCGCGTCGCCCACGAGCATGCCGTGGCCGATCATGTACTGCACGACGATGTCGCCACCGGGCGAGGTCCCGGGCACGTTGCCGGAAGGGCCAGCGTCGATGAGGATATTGCGCGATTCGAGCAGCTGCGACTCGTAGTAGGGCGTCTGGACCCAGATCGCGTCGCCTTGTCCGACATCGATGATGTGCAGGCGCAGCTCTTCGGGGGGGAAGACGTCGAGCGCGTCGGGCGTGCAGAACGGCCCGGGAGTGCGGCTCAGGCCGAAGTCGCCATTGAGGTCCGGCACGCTCGTGTCGACGCAGGCGAGCTGGAGCAGTGCGAGAAGTGCGAGAAGAGCGAGAGATGAAGCGGGGTGCCAGCGGCGCATCGCGTGCTTGATACCATAAAGGAGTCGCGCTAGACCACTCGACGTGTGGGAATGCGGGGCCAGAGGCTCCGGTTCGCCTGCCGCTGCTCTCCATTCGAATGTCGACCCCCAGGGGATCCCGCGCATGCGTCCTTCGGCTCTCGCTCTCGTCGCCCTCGCCTTCTCGCTGCTCGGCTCCGCCTGCGGCACGGCCTACATCGCGAACACCGAGATCCCGGACAACGAGGAGAACCGCGAGGTCTGGGACCGCGTGATGGAGTACCGCAAGGCGGTCGAGACGCGCGACGCCGACAAGCTCCTCGGCATGGTCAGCCGCAAGTACTACGAGAACAGCGAGACGACGGACGACTCGACCGACGACTACGGCTACGACGAGCTGCGTGATCTCGTGATAGCGGACTTCCGCGACAACGTGCTCGAGGTCCAGTACCGGCTCCTCATGCGGCGCATCGACAGCGACGGCGATCGCGCGTCCGCGGACTACGAGTACTACTACAGCTTCAAGTACGTCGAAGGTGGGGTCACCGGGTGGAAGCCCAAAAACGACTTCAATCGCCTCGAGTTCGTGCGCGAAGACGGGGTCTGGAACATCGCCGGGGGGCTGTGAAGCGCTGGATGTCGGCCAAGCGAGCTTGGCCGCTTCGTATTGCGCTCGTTGCGCTCGCGGTCGTGTTGTCCGGCGGGCATGCGCTGGCTGCGCCGACGGGCGAAGACGCGGTGCGTGCGGCACTCGATGGGTGGCGCCTCAGCGAGGCGGAGGCAGCGATCAAGTCGCTGCCGACGGGTGATGCGCGCGAGCTGCTGGCGGCGCGCGCGGAGCTGATGCGGTCGGATGCGAAGGCGGCGGTGAAGCGCCTCGATCCGCTGGTCGCGCGCACGCCGGGCGAGGCCGGCTACGAGGCGCGGGTTGTGCTCGGGCAGGCGCTGCAAGCGCTCGGAAAGAAGCAGGAAGCGTTCGCGGTGCTCGACGTGATGGCCGACGACTACACCAACGATGCCGTCGCGAGCGCGCGGGGGCTGATGTGGCTCGGCGTCGGGCTGATGCTGACGGACTACCCGAAGAACGCGCATCGCGTGTTCCGTGAGGCGCTCGACAAGGACCCGGGGCTTGGCCTCGCAAAGCGGCTATGGGCCGACCTCTACGCATCGAAGTACGACTATCGGAAGGCGGACCCTCTGTACAAGGAGGTGGGCGCGGACGTGATGGCGGCGGTCGGGCGCGCGCGGGTGGCGATCGAGAGCGACCGCGCGTTCGCGGAAGCGGTCGAGCTGATGACGCCGATCCACGCGACCGCGCCGGAGTGCGTGCCGTGTCACAACGTGCTGGCGCTGGTCGACCTGCACAACGAGCTGCCGGAGGCGAGCGCGCGACGGCTCGAAGAGCACTCGCTGAAGGTGGCGCCGGCCGACCCAGAGGCGTTGGCGCTGCTCGGCGCGGCCTACTATCTAATGGACGATACGCAACGCTTCGCGGCGGTCGAGCGGCGGGCATTGGCAGCGAACTCGAAGGCAGCCGGGTTCTATACGACGGTTGCGGACCACGCCGAGCGCGAACACCGCTACGGCGAGGCGATTGCCCTGCTCGAGAAGGCGCTGGTGTTGGACCCAGAGAATTGGGTCGCGCTGGGCATGATCGGCACCGGCTACTCGCGCATGGGCGAGGACGACAAGGCCAAGGAGAAGCTCGACCAGTCGTTCGAGGGCGACCCGTACAACGTGCGCGTCTACAACCTGCTGGCGCACTTCTACGACAAAGCCGACAAGCGCTACACGTGGATCGATGCGGCGCCGATGCGGATTCGCGTCGACAACGCGGAAGCCAAGGTGCTCGAGCGAGTGGTTCCGGCGCTCGTGCAAGAGGCCGAGAAAGCACTGACGAAGAAGTACGGGGTCCGCCCGGCGGCTCCGCTGCACATCGAAATCTTCAAGAACACCGAGACATTCGCGGTCCGTTCGACCGGCCTGCCGGGGCTCGCGGCGCACGGTATCTGCTTTGGCCATGTGATTACCGCACGCTCACCGTCGGCGGGCGACTTCAACTGGGGCGAGGTGCTGTGGCACGAGCTCGCGCACGTCTATCACATCCAGATCACCAAGGGCCGGGTGCCGCGCTGGTTCACCGAAGGGCTCGCCGTGCTCGAGTCGTCCGAGGCGCGTCCGGCGTGGCAGCGCGAAGAAGACCATGAACTCGACGCGGCCTTCCGCAACGGCAAGCTACGCGGGGTCGGCGACTTCAACCTGGCGTTCACACAGGCGAAGTCGATTGGTGAGATCCTGGTCGCCTACTACCAGGCCTATCAGGTCACGCGCTTCATCCGCGACGAGTGGGGCTTCCCGAAGATGCGCCGCATGCTCGAGCTGTGGGGCGACAAGAAGGGCACAGCCGAGGTCTTCAAGAGCGCGCTCGGGGTCGAGACGGGCGAGTTCGACAAGCGCTTCTTCGCCTGGCTCGATAAGCAGCTCGCGTACCTCGCAGCGGCCTATCCGTTCGACTTGAAGCGCTATCGCAGCGCGCCTGACGAACGTGCCTCTGACGTGATGAAGGCCGCCGAGAGCGGCGACTCTAAGGCGAAGGCCGAGGCCGCGATGATGGCGCTGTCACGGGGCGACAAGGTCGCGGCGGCAAAGTGGGCGAACGAGGCGCTGAAAGGGGACGACGTGCCGAGCGCGCGCTACGTGCGGGCGCTGCTCGGCGTCGGCGATGTGGCGACACGGGCGGCCGCGATCCTGGATTGGGAGGCGCTGCGGGCAGCCGGCAAGGCAGGGGTCGAGGGGTTGGGGCTGCTCGCGGTGAATGCGAGCGAGGCGGGTAATCACAAGACCGCGGCGCTACGCTGGGCAGAAGCCGCGGCGCTCGATCCGAAGAGCTCGTGGGCACTGTCGAACCTCGAGGCGGCGCTCGACAAGGCGGGCTCGGCGGCCGAGGCGCACGCGGTGCGAAAGCGGGAGCTGGCGCTCGAGCAGGCGGACGCGGACCTGGCGGTGAAGGTGCTGGGGGAGATGGTCGGGTTCGGCGCGAGCAAAAACGAGGTCGCGAAGCTCGCGGAGCAGGTACTGCACGTCGCGCCGTTCTCGTTGCCGGTGAACCTCGCGCGGGCGCGGGCGCTGGCGGCCGTCGGGCTGACGAAAGAGGCTAAGGCCGCGGCCGAGCTGGCGCTTTCGATCGACCCAGCCAACGCCGAGGCGCTGAAGCTGAAGGGGCCCTAGGTGTCTGGTGTCAAATGCTGCGGCGGGCGGCTGCGGCGTCACTCGGCCCTCGGCGCGGGGCACGGGGCCGCAGGTCCCGGGTACGTCAAGTACACCTCCGCGCTCCCTTCCCTCGTTCCTTGCATCCGCTCCGCCTCGCTGTTTGACACCAGCCACCTAGAACGCTGCAAGCGACGGGGTGCGTGGCGTTGCCGAGCGGGCGATCGCGGGCTACCGTCGCTCGGCTATGCCGACCCACGTAAAGATCCTGATCGCCATCGTCGTTGGAGCGACCCTAGGCCTCCTCGCCCACGAGCTCGAAGGAGACGCGGCGACGGGCGTCGCGTGGGTGACCGACAACCTGACCGCGACCGTTGGCGATCTGTGGCTGCGGGCTCTGAAGATGCTGGCGATCCCGATGATCTTCGCGGCGCTGGTGATCGGCATCGCCGAGCTCGACGTGCGCAAGCTCGGGCGCATCGGGTCGAAGACGCTGATCTATACGGTCGTAGTGTCGACGATCGCGGTGGGCATCGGCATGCTCTTCGTGAACGTGTTCCAGCCGGGCGACTCGGACGCGCCGGCACTGCGGGAGCTTGCGCGCGCGCTGGCAGCGAAGAAGGACGTGATCGCGGCACCCGCGCAGAGCGCCGCCGAGATGGTGACGGCGCTGGTGCCGGACAACCCGTTCAAAGCAGCGGCGAACGGCGACATGATCGGGATCCTGATGTTCGCGCTGTTCATCGGGGTCGGCGCGACGCTCGTGAGAAACGCGGCGACGGCGCGCTTCGTCGAGGCGATCCAGGGGCTCTACGACATCGTGATGCGACTTGTGCTGGTGCTCATCAAGCTCGCGCCGATCGGCGTCGCGGCGCTGGTGTTCACGACCATGGCCCGGCTCGGCGTCGATATCCTCGTCAACATCGCGTTCTACGTCGCGGTCGTGGTCGCCGCGCTCGCAACCCACCTGCTGGTGGTCTACCCGGTGCTCTTGAAGGTGGTGGCCAGGCGCAGCCCGATCGCGTTCTTCAAGGATTCGCGGCTCGCCATCAGCACGGCCTTCGCGACCGCTTCGTCGAACGCGACGCTGCCGACGTCGTTGGAGGTCGCCGAGCACAACCTGAAGCTGCCGCGCGGGATTGCGCGCTTCGTGCTGACCGCCGGCTCGACGATGAACCAGCACGGCACAGCACTCTTCGAGGGCGTGACGGTGCTGTTCCTGGCGCAGCTCTTCGAAGTCGACCTGTCGCTCGGGCAGCAGCTCGGCGTGATGTTCATCTGCGTGCTCGGCGGCGTCGGCACCGCCGGGATCCCGGCCGGGTCACTGCCGGTCGTGGCGATGATCCTGGCGATGTACGGGATCCCGCCCGAAGGTCTGGCGCTCGTGATGGGCGTCGACCGCTTCCTCGACATGTGCCGAACGACGCTCAACGTGACCGGCGACCTCGCCCTGGCGTGTTGCGTCGCGGCGGGCGAGGAAGCGGATCTGGCGGCCGAGGACGACTGAGGCCTACTTGGAAAGGCCGTGGATCTTGACCAGGATCTCGCGCATGATCTCCGAGGTGCCGCCGCCGATCGTGATGAGGCGGGTATCGCGCCACGCGCGCGAGATCTCGTACTCGGCCATGTAGCCGGCGCCCCCGTGGAGCTGGAGGCAGCGGTCGACGACGCGGTTAGCGAGCTCGCCGCCGATGAGCTTGGCCATCGTGATCTCGCGCATCGCGTTCTGCTTGCGGTTCACGAGATCGACGGCGCGATAGCAGAGCTGACGCGCGGCCTCGAGCTCGGCCTCGAGCTGGACGATCTGGTGACGCACGGTCTGGAAGCCGAGCAGGCTGCGGCCGAAGGCCTTACGATCATTGCAGAATTCGATTGTCGAGTCGAGCACGCGTTGGGCGCCGGCGACCGACGAGATGGAGCCGACGAGGCGCTCCCCCTGGAAGTTCTGCATGATGTAGTAGAAGCCCGCGTTCTCGTGGCCGAGCAGGTTCTTCGCGGGGATCTTGCAGTCCTCGAAGAACAGCTCGGCCGTATCGGAGCTGTGATTGCCGAGCTTCTCGAGCTTCTTCGTGACCTTGAAGCCCGGCGTGTCGGTCGGGAAAAGCACCAGCGAGATGCCCTTGAAGCCATCGCCGCCGGTCCGCACTGCGAGCGTGATGAAGTCCGCGCGGGTGCCGTTCGTGATGTAGGTCTTGGCGCCGTTGATGACGTAGTCGTCGCCCACGCGCCGGGCGGTCGTGCGTAGGTTCGCGACGTCCGACCCGACGTCGGGCTCGGACACGCCAAGGGCCGCTATCGCGTCGCCCTTCACGGCGGGCATCAGGAAGTTGGCCTTGTGGTAGTCGTTGCCGATCTCGTGGATGACCGGGGTCGCCATGTCGGACTGAACCAGCAGCGCCATCGGGACGCCGGCCATGCCGCAGTTGACCATCTCCTCGGCGTAGGCGACCGTATACCACCAGTCGAGCCCCTGGCCGCCCCACTCCTCGGGCACGCGGATGCCGAGGATACCGAGCTCGGCAGCCTGCTTGAAGACCTCGCGCGGGAACAGGCGCGCCTCCTCCCAAGCATCTGCGTGTGGATGGAGCTCGTTTGTGCACCAGTTGCGCACGGTCTTGCGAAGGAGTTCGTGCTCGGGTCCAAACTGCGGGTAGCTCCGATAGCGGATGTTGTGCTGCGACGAGACGGCCATCTGATTCTCCATGCTGCGGGCGGGCGCGGGTCGGTCAGGTCGTGTGCCCGACGTCCGCGCGCGGGAGAGCATAACCGAGCTTCCCGGTCATACCAATCGACCGGGCTCGTGAGACGCGAAGACAACCCGGCGGCGAACGCGGAGCGATGGTTCGCCGGACAGCGGTTGCGCCGATCTACACAGGTTTTCCACAGGCGCAGCGGGCGCGGTGGATATCTGTCAACGTGGCCTGTGGGGCCGATCCGGGGCGTTTCGACAGGTTGGAAGCCAACAGGCTTTGGGAGGCCTGTGGAAAACCTGCGGAGCCCTCTGGCGCCGTCAGCGTGGCGGGTTTGTAACGGTCCCGGCACAGGGGGTCAAGACGCTTCCGTCAAGTTTTCGAGGCCCACGAAACGCCCGCTGATTTCGGGAGAGATTTCGGCAGAGATGCGTGCGTCACGAAAGCTCACAGGATGTCCCGACGAACAAAGAGCGGACGCGCGAGCTCGCTGCCAGCGGGTGAGCAGATCGCTAGCAACAAGCGTTCGAACGCGAGCCGCGGTGCGATGTTGAACGTGCGCGTAGTGAGGCGCGTGTCCTCGACGAGGGCCAGGCGATGCAGGATCGCTTCGGCTGGACGGGCGGTAGCCCAGGTCGAGAGCGCGGGACGAAGTGATTCATGGAAGAGCCGCTGGCCAGTGCCGGTGCGAAGGAGGAGCGCGTCGCGCACGAGGCGGGCGATGCGATCGAAGATGGCGTCGCGTTGCGGGAGCTCTGCCAGGGCGGCCGCCAGCTCGTGCACGGCGGGGCCCGAGGTCGCCTCGAGGAGGCGCTGGGCAAGCGGCTCCCATACCTTGATGAGCGGGTCGTCGAGGAGGTCGATCGCGGCGCGGGCCGAGCCCTCGGCGAGCGGGATGGCGGCGGCGGCCAGTGCCGGATCGGCACCGCGGGAAGTGAGGATGGACGCGAGATCGGTGTCCGAGAGACGGCCGAAGGCGACCCGCTGGCAGCGCGAGCGGATCGTGACGAGGAGGTTTGAAGGCTGGCTCGTGATGAGGATGAAGCGCGTGCGGGCGGGCGGCTCCTCGAGCGTCTTCAGGAGCGCGTTGGCGGCGGCGTCGTTGAGGTCGTGCGCGCCGTCGATGATGACGACCCGTTGTGGCGCCTCGACCGGCTGGAACGGGACGATACGAAGGACCTCACGCACCTGCTCGATCTTGATGAAGTTGCCGTGGGCGACGAGCGTGAGCAGGTCGGGGTGGCGCGGCGAAATCTCAGGGGCATCGTCCTTCGCGAGGAATGGGGACTTCGCGTCGTACCAGGTGGGCGTCTCGAAGACGCGGCGACAGCTGCGGCAGACACCGCAGGCGTCGCCGGCGGCGGCCGGGGTCGTGGCCGTACAGAAGAGGCGAGCGACCAGCGCGTAGGCGACGCGACGCTTGCCGACGCCCTCGGGGCCGGTGAAGAGATAGGCGTGGTGCACGCGATCGCGTGCGACCGCCTGGGCGAGGGTCTGCTTGGCCAGGGCGTGGCCGAGGATGTCGTTCATGCGCACGCGCGGACCCTACTATGCCGCGCCCGTGCGATCGAGGGCCATGCGCAGACGTTGCAGGACGGCTGCGAGCGGGCGACCGGCGTGGGTCGAGAGGTGGGCACAGAGACGATTGAAGGTCGGCGCGACGCGCGGAAGGACCCCGAGAATCGCATCGTGCGCGAGGGGCTGATCGGGCCGCGCGACGGCGTCACCCTTGGTCGTGATGGCGCGGCTCGAGACCGCTATCACGCGATGCAGGACGAGGCGCTGCGAGAGCACGATCAACACGATGTCGCCGATTGTCGGCGGTGTCGGCAAAGGCTGCACGACGACGCGATCCCCGTGTTGGATGAGCGGCCACATCGAGTGACCCTGGGCATCGAGGGTGAGCGGACGACCGGCCGCGAGGTGGTCGCGCGCGAGGTCGACGAGCGACGGATCGAGACGCTTGCCGCGCATCAGCGGGTCGGCGGCGCCACCCGGATCTGGAATCGGGGCCGTGGCGGAGCGGGCGGCAGGTCGCGCAGTCCGGCCGGCAGCGGGGGTTCCGGGAGGCCTAGGGCGGCGGCCTTGGCGAGCGTTTTGGCGCGCGTCTTCGTGCAGAACGAGATGACGATCTGGTTGGCGTCGCCGTTAGCGATCCACGCCTGGCCGGCGCAGAACTCGCAGTCTTCGCGCACCTCGCAGGTCATGCAGAGCGAGCGGTCGCGGCTCCGGGTGGCGCGGATGCCGTCGAGCTTGCCGGCAGCCGAAGGCGATACGGCGGCTCCGCCGGACCAGAGGTCGGCCAGACGATCGCCGGCCGCGAGGTTGCCGAGCGGCATCGGCCACATCACGCAGGGGGTGACGTCGCCCTCGGGTGAAACGTAGAAGCTCGAGTGCCCGGCCGCGCAGTTCTTGTGGCTGCCCCAATCGTCGGCCAAGGCGGCAGGTCCGGCGATGGCGCAGTCCTCGCCGTGGCGCGCCAACATCTCGCGCTCGAGCTGGACCGCGTCGTCGAGCTCGAGCGCGAGCGCCTTCGGGAACGGATCGCCCGACAACGCGCTCTGCATCTGGCCATCGATCGAGACCATCACGCCGAGCGCCTCGCATTCGGCGATGACCGCCTGCCAGGCGTCGCGGTTCTTCTGCATGACGGCGCATGATGCGAGCGTCAGGATGCCCGCACTGGCGAGGTGGCCGAGCGCTGCGCGGGTCTTCGCGTGCGAGCCGGGGCGGCGGGTGATCGCGTCGTGGATGGCGGGATCGGTCGCGTAGTAGCTGAGCGAGACGCTGCTCACGCCGAGCTCGGCCAGGCGAGCCGCGACTGCGGCGTCGATGAAGCCGCCGTGCGACTTCAGGTGCACGAAGATGCCGCGCTTGCGGGCATGCGCGATGAGTTCGAAGAGGTCCTTGCGCAGGAAGATCTCGCCGCCCGACATGAGGAGGGAGAACACGCCAAGGCCGGCGGCCTGGTCGAGCACGTCGAGCCAGAAGGCGGTCGGCAGGATGCGCCGCTTCTTGTCGTCGAGGTAGCAGTGCTCGCAGTCGAGGTCGCACTGATAGAGGAGGTCGAGGTGCAGCTTGAAGAGCATTCCCTGCGCTTGGTAGGCGCGCCGCATCTCCTTTGCGACGGGGCCTAACATGGGCCAGCACTCGCCAGGAGGGGACCGATATCATGCTCGAGCGAGGAGGCGAGATGATAGCAGCCGGTGCTGTTGGCGAGGTCTTCGGCGAGCGAGAGCACGCGTTCATCCGGTTCGGCGAAGTAGAGGATGCGGGCCAGCACTTCGGAGAACGCCTCGGCCCGGCCAAGCTGCGTGAGGCGAGCGACGGCGGCGCCCTTCTGCAGGAACGCGAGGCCTTCGAGTGGCGCCGACGCGGCGCTGCGCGGCAGGTGCTCGCGCCCATGCAGCGGCGTGCCCGCGACGCGCCAGTCCGAGCCTTCACGAAAGACAAGCACGGCGTCATCCGCGAGTACCTGCCAACCCGCGAGGCGCCGGGTCATGGTGGTCTTGCCGGCTTCGCTCGGGCCCGCAAACAGCCAGGCACGCCCGGACGGTGCGACCAACGCGGCCGCGTGCAAGAGCAGCGCATCCGCGCGCGGTGCGGCCAACGCAAGCAGTGTGCGGACCGCGCTCGCCAGCCACAGGCGTTGCAGGCGCGCTTCCCACGCGAGCGCCATCTCGGCCTCGAAGTGACGGGTATCGCGCAACGCAAAGATTGCCGTGGCCGAGGCCTCGAGCCAGGTCACGCGCGCGTCCCAGAGCTCCGAGCGGTCAGTCGAGACGCCGTCGTGCGACACGAAACGCGGCATGCGCGGTAGGCCTTCGGGGCGGCCGTCGCGCCGCTGCAGGATCATCCGGATGTCGTAGCGCACGGCCGCATCTGAAGGCCCGCAATACCCATCGACAAGGCCTTCGACCGCGTCGCGCATGGAATCGTCGACCACGAGTTCAACGTGCATCGGCCCCGCAGCGAACCCGGTACGCCACGCCGAAGCGACGTTATGGTGCATGGCGTAGCTCAGCAGACGGGATCGCAACCCTCGAGCGGGTCGGCGAAGTTGCAGCCGCTGGCCAACTGGACCCGCTCGAAGGCGTCGCCTGTCTCGATACGCGGCGCCTCGTAGGGACGACGAATGTTATTGCTGGCCAACACCAACGCCTCGCCAGCACGCGAGGCTCGAAGTGCATCGCCTGACGGACGGTCGGAACTGTTCACGATTGCTCCCCTTTCAATGCACGATCAGGATTTCGCCGAGATTGGTACCGGTGATGATGTCCGATACGCCGTCTCCGTTCAGGTCCGCGCCACCGTCGTTCCAGATGCCGACCGAAAACGAAGTTCCAGAAGGACGATACAGATTGACCAGGTCGCCGTCGAGCACAGGGAACGGAGCCGTACCCGTGTCGATTTGGTTGAGCATCAAGAAGGCCGACGTGCCGGCCTCGTTGCCGATGAGCAGGTCGGGCGTCTGGTGGGCCGGCGTGCCCGGCGCCCAGCGGTCGAAGTTGCCGATCAACCGGATTGGATAAGGCGTGGCGGTGCTCAACGACGCCTGCACGACCCAGCCATTGGTGCCGGCATACGAGAGGTTGGTGATGGCACCCACGATGGCGACGCGCACGTCACCACCGACGAGTGCCTGCAGCTTGGCGCCGTCGAACAGGTAGATCGCCTTGCCGTCGCGGCCTGTGCCGGTGCGGCGACCGACGTGGCCCACGAGCACGTCCGGCACCCCGTCGCCCGTGAAGTCGACGTCGCCCTGAAGGCTCGAGCCGAAGCCTGCGACGAGCCCCGAAAGCTCTTGACGCAGGCGCAGGGAACGCTCGTCTTCGTTGTCGATGGGGAGCGTCGGCGCGGGTGGCGATTCGGTCACCGTCACGGCCGTCGCGGTCGCGAACTCGCGGCCCGGGAACAGGAAGGCGCGCGAGTCGTTGCTGCCCGATTGGAACACCAGGAGGTCATCCTTCGCGCCAGTGCCAAGGCCGGTCGGGGTCGCAAGGATGTCGCCGGCGGGAGCGCAGCGCAGGCCGAAGGACGGCGGCGTCGCGGTCGGGCCCCAACCGGCTGGCGTCGTCGCGACGCTCCATGCGCCGAGCGTCGTGAGCACCCCGGCTTGAGCCAGGTCGAACGTCTGCACGCTCGCGGTGGTCCAGGTAGTTCGACCCGGGATCACATGCACGACGCTCGCGAACGGCTCGCCGATTGCCAAGTCATCCGTGGTCTCTGGGTTGGTGTCGGCGTCGCCGTCGTCGGCGGTCTGGAGTCCGTCGAAGTCGCCCGCCGAGCAGAAGCCGACGTACTCGTTGCCGCCCCCGTTCGAGCGGATGCCGCGGATGCGCACGTCGGGAGCAGTGAGGTTGGGGAGCACACCTGCGCGCCCAAGGTAGATGACGACGAAGGCTTCACCAGCGCCCCCCGTCGATCCAGTCGAAATGCGTCCCGCGACACCGAAATCGCCAAGCCCGTCGCTATTCACGTCACCCAACGGCAGCACCAGATGCCCGACCTGACTGATCGTGACACCCGCGAAGAACGCCGGGTTGCTGGCACCCATGAGGCAGGTGTGGTTCGTACCACTGAGCGTGTCGATCGTCTCGTCGTCCGGCAGTGACGCGCGCCCTGCAAACACGCAGAAGCCATTGGTGTTCGGCGAACCAACGACCCATTCCGCGCGACCATCGCCGGTGATGTCGCCGATGATGTTGCCACGGCGCGTCAGTAATAGGGCGTTGGCGGACGACCCGAAGATACTGCCGGGGTTGTCGAACTTGACGCGGGACACTTCGTTCCAGAGCTCGGCGTTGCTGATCGCGCGGCGGCTGGCGTCGGTCAGCTCGGAGCCGTTGCCGACCTCGTCGAACGCGCGCACTGCCACATAGAGGCCCACATCGGCCGGTGGCTCGCCATCGTCGAAGCGCACCTCGAGCTTGCAGCCTTCGTCGTCTGCCGGCCGCCCGTCGGGTCCGCCGACCGCGACCGTCATCGGTTGCCCGGGGGCCGCTGGGGCCGGCATCGGGTCGGACCCGAAGGGCAAGTTGCCTTCGCAAGCGCCGTCCCAGTCGCCTTCGGTGACGATCGGAAGGCTGCTGTAGCGGACCTCGTACGAGAAGGCCGCGGCGCCATTGGCGCCGTCGTCGCCAACCGCCGTCCAGGCGATCGGGAAGCGCGGACGGCGCGGGTCGACCGTCAGGCTCGTGATGCTCACAATGCCAGGACGGGTGACGTCGACCGTGGCGCTGAAGCTGCTGGTGTCGCTGTTGCCGGCGGCGTCGGTCGCGGTGATAGTCACCGTGTGTACGAGGTTGTCGGCGAGCGTGAGCCCGAGCAGTAACTGGCTGATCGGTGACGCGCCCGAGAGCGCCAGCGGGATGTTGCCGTTGCTCGGCGCGAGCGCGACCGTGCCCGCGGTCGAGGTCGCCGTGAGCGCGGTGATCGAGCCGCCGTTGGCATTGGTATCGGTCACCTGGACCGCGGCACTGAACTGCATGCCGGCAGTGCCGGTCGCGAGATCGTCGAGGTAGCCCCACAGCACCGACTCGCCCTCCGCGGGTGTCACGAAGCCGCTGCCGAGCGTGGTCGAGATGAACGCGACTTGCGGGGGCACGAGGTCGACCTTGATGGGCACGATGGCGGTCGCCGCGAGAACGCTCAGGCCATCGAGCGCCTTGGCCTGCAAGGACAGGTTGTCCCCATCATCGATTGAGATTGTGAACGTGTGGTCGCTCGGCGGTACGGGCGTCGTGTACTCGGTCGTACCATCCGACAGGACGAGGCTATCGACCTGCGCTCCGCAAAGGCCAACGAGGCTCACCTGGATGTCGACCGTGGTGGTCGTGCATCCGGGCGTCCCGCATGCAGTGGCGTTGTACCAACCGCTCTGTGGGAGGTTGCCGAACGAGATCGCGCAGCCGACGGTGATCAAGATCGACACCTCAGTCGTGTGCGCGTTCAGTGCATCATCGTACGTCGTGA
>Ga0105049_10000791_pt1 | contig 35728 bp, 26 predicted proteins | sample MAT06_FD_78087 | JGI IMG/M metagenome (GOLD analysis project Ga0105049, IMG submission 78087) | Freshwater microbial communities from Lake Fryxell liftoff mats and glacier meltwater in Antarctica - MAT-06 | ecosystem: Environmental > Aquatic > Freshwater > Ice > Liftoff microbial mat | place...
CAGCTTCAGCACCCGCACGTCGGGGATGGCTGCCAGCTTTTCAAACACCTCCTTTTCGATCGAGGATTGCGGGCGCAGCCGGCCATCCGCCGCCATCTCCGGCAGAAAGCGCCCGATCAGCGGTGTTTTACGCAGGGTTTCGCTGGCTTTGCGCAGCAGCGAATGGTCCAGCCGGTCCAGAACCACGGTGACAGAGGCGCGGCGCACATCCAGTTCGCCGGTGGGGGAGGAGCCGCCGATCACCAGCACGCCATCTACCCCGTCAATCGGCGCAATCATCGCCTGCATCGCCTGCGTCACATCATCGGTATCGGCCAGTGCCGATCCCGGCGGCAATTCCACCGAAACCGAGATGCGCGATGCATCTTCGGAAGGCAGAAAGCTGCCCGGTATCTGCACCATGAAGTAAAGCGAAACCGCCAGCACCCCAAGAGCTGCAACCAGCGTCAGGTAGTAGTTGCCGACCTTCAGCCGGGTGAAAGGCAACCGCCAGGTCCGCAGGGTAAAGGCGATCAGCCGCAGATACCCGCGCATGATCCAGCCATCCCTGGCTTCATGCCCCCCCGCATCCTTTATGCGCAGGAAATAGGCGGCGAGCATCGGAGTGATCAGTCGGGCAACCAGCAGCGAAAACAGCACGGCAATCGCCACCGTCAGGCCGAACTGCACGAAGTACTGCCCCGGTATCCCCGGCATGAACGACACCGGCACAAACACCGCCACGATGGCAAAGGTGGTGGCAATCACTGCCAGCCCGATTTCATCGGCGGCATCAATGGCGGCGCGGTAAGGGGTTTTGCCCATCCGGATATGGCGGGCGATATTCTCTATCTCGACAATCGCGTCATCGACAAGGATGCCGGTGGCCAGGGTGATTGCCAGAAAGCTGACGAGGTTCAGCGAAAAGCCCAGCAGGTCCATGATGTAGAACGTGGGCACCGCCGACAGGGGCAAGGCCAGAGCGGTAATCAGCGTAGCGCGCCAGTTGCGCAGAAACAGCAGCACCACCACGACCGCCAGCGCCGCCCCTTCCAGCAAGGTGTGAAGCGCGGCTTTGTAGTTGCCATAGGTATAAAACACCGTGTCATCGACCGGCGAGATTGTCACCTCGGCATGGGCGGCGCGCAGCTTTTCCAGCTGGGCATTCACCACTTCGGACACCGATACTTCCGATGCACCCTTGGAGCGGAACACCGCAAAGGTCACGACCTGATCGCCGTTGAACCGCGAAAATGACCGCAGTTCCTGATAGGTATCGGTGATGGTGCCCAGATCGCCCAGTTTCACATACCGCCCCGATGGCAGCGCAATGGTGGTTTCGGCCAGCAGATCGGCGGAACCGGCATCGCCCAGCGTGCGGATCGCCTGCTCCCGGTTGCCCAGTTCGCTGCGGCCCGAGCCATAGTCGGCGTTGGTCAGCCGCAGTTGCGCATTCACCGAGGCGGCGGTGATGCCGTAGCTGTCAAGCCGCACCGGATCGAGGTCGATCCGGATTTCACGGTCGGCACCGCCGTACCGTTCCACCCGTCCAACGCCCGGTTTGCCCTGCATGGCGCGGGTGATGGTATCATCGACAAACCACGACAGTTCCTCGATCGACATGCCGGGAGAGGTGACGGCAAAGGTCATGATCGCCTGACCTTCGACATCCACCTTGGTCACCACCGGCGCATCGACCCCGGCGGGCAGATCGCCCTTTATCCGGTCAATCGCGTCCTTGACATCCTGCACCGCCTGATTGGTCGGCACTTCCACACGAAATTCTACGCCGGTCGAGGAAATGCCGTCATTGATCTTGGAGGTCACGTTCTTGACCCCGGTCAGCCCGGCAACCGCGTCTTCGACGATCTTGGTGACCTGGGTTTCCAGTTCCGCCGGGGCAGCGCCGGCCTGCACCACGGTAACGGCAACCACCGGCACGTCGATATTGGGAAACCGGGTGATCGGCAGCGCGTTGAAGGACTGCCACCCCAACATCATCAGCAACATGAAGGCCAGCAGCGGCGCAATCGGGTTGCGGATCGACCAGGCGGAAAAGTTCATGGCTGTGCCATCCTCTAGTTAGAACCGGCTGCCGCGCTTGCGGCCATCACCGGGTTGATCTGGTCGCCATCACGCACAAAAGCCCCGGCCTTGGTCACGATCAGATCACCAACCGCAAGGCCCGAGGTTACCTCGATCATGCCACCATCGCGGATGCCGGTGGTGATCGGCACCATCGACACCGTGCCATCCACCACTTTCAGCGCCGTAGCGCCCGCAGCCCCGCCACCCACGGCCGATACCGGTACCGAAATCGCCGACTTGCTTTGCAGCAGGATCCTGGTGTCGGCAAACATCCCGGCCCGGACCTGGGCCGGATCGTCGATGGAAATGCGCACCCGGCCAAGGCGGGTCGCCTGATCGACCGCCGGTTCCACCAGCCGGACCGAACCGGTCAGCGATTCTTCACGCCGGGAAATCCACAGCGTCGCCCGCTGGCCCTGCACAAGACGCAGGATATCCTGTTCATCGACGTCGGCCCGCAATTCCAGCAGGCCACCGCGGTTCAGCGTGAACATCGGCCCTGCCCCGCCGCTGGCAATAGCGCCAACCATGGCGTTGCGCCCCACCACTTCGCCCGCAACCGGCGCGGTCACGTTGGTGCGTTCCAGACTGAGATCGACATTGGCGATCTGAGCTTCGACCAGCGTGCGCTGCGCCTGCGCCGCGATCAGGCCCTGGGTTGCCACGGTAACCCGCGCGGCTGCCGAGGTGGCACTGGCCGCAGCCGTATCAACCGCCGATTTGGTCGAGGTACCCGCCTCTGCCAGCGCCCTGGTGCGGGTACTGACGCGGATCGCCTCGTCACTGGCTGTCTGCGCTTCGATCACCTGGGCCTGGGCTTGGGCAATCGCGGCATTGGTTGCGGCCCACGAGGCCTCCAACTGGCTTTTCTGCAAGGTCAGCGAACTGTCGGACAGCCGCGCCAGCACCTGCCCGGCCTCCACGTGATCGCCCACCTCGACAAGGATGGCATCAATCGCCTGTCCCTCGATCTGGGGCTGCACCAGAACCTGCTCGACTGCGGCGATCAGGCCCGAACCCAGCACCACATCATCAAGCGGTTGCACCACGACCTGCGATACGGTGATGGCGGGCAGGGCGGAAGTGGCGGCTGTCGCTGCCGGTTCAGCGGTTTCAGCCCGCAAAACCGGGGCAGCGGCAAGAAGTAGGGCAAGCGAAAGGGCAACGGTGCGCATCGGTCAAGCTTTCCTGAGGGTATGGGTCAAAGGCAAATCAAGGGTGGCACCAGACGCGGCCACATCAGCCAGGGTGCGATCCAGCGTGGCCATCACCAGTTCGGCAAGTGCCGGGTCGGCTGCAATCTGCGGGGTGCCCGGTTGGGCACAACAACAGGCTGACAGGCCCCGGATCAGCAGCATCACCAGCTTGGCATGGGCAGTGAACCGCTGCTCTGCCACCGGCAAGGCCACATCGGCGATTCTGGCAAAAGCGGCGACCAGATAGCCCAGAATTTCCAGTTCCATCCGGGTTTTCAGCGCGGCAATCTCGGGCCGGCGGGCGGCCAGCGCCTCGATCTGGGCAATGATCACCTCTTTGCCCGGTTCCGGGTTTTCCACCCGTGCCCGCACCAGTTCGCGAAAGGTGTCGTGCGGGGTGTCGGAATTGATGATCCTGGTGAATTCGTGCTGCACTTCGGCCAGATCGCGCTCAACCAGCGCCGCGACAATCGCATCCTTGGATGGGAAGTAGCGGTAGAAATTCCCCGCACTCATCCCCGCCGCCCGCGCCAGATCCTGCATCGACGCGCCTTCGAAGCCCTTGGCGGCAAAGACCCCCGTGATGCTTTCAAGGATTTCGGCCGACCGCAGTTCAGGGGCGGTGGCAAGTGTGGAACTGAGCGCGATGGACATCTGGAGCCGAATCCTGAACAATGTTGCAGGGTGTATTAGGAGAATGAACGTTCATTCATCAAGCCCTTTCACGATAACGTGACGGCAGTTGCTGGCGGAATGGCCCTGCCATCCGGCGCTGCGCGCCATGGACCTGCAAGGCATTTTCCCAACAAGGTGGTTTATCGGCGGCGATAAAGCCAGAGGTTCGCGGCAAGATCGGCGCGCAGGCGGAGCCGCAGCAGCGCTTCGGGTTCAGCCGCAATGATTTCATTGCCGCGTTGGCTCTTCCGGGTTTTCGCCTCGATTTTCAGCAACCGGCACAGAATGAAGCTGCTTGCTGAGAGGTTGGTGGTGAAAAAGGCGGCATTTCGCTGCAGAATCGCCGCAAAACAGGCCGCGCGGGTGGCAAGGTTTGCGCGTCCGGTGATCGGGCCCGCGCCGCAACTGGCCAAAGCTTCGGCAGCATGGATCAGCACCTCGACCACTGGCTTGGGGGCAGACCCACCCCCTTTTACCCGCGGCAATCGGGCGCACTGACCAGTCGGTGTCTTGGTTGGTTCCGAGGTCTTCGGCGATTCCGCAGATATCAAGAAACGCTTACCTCCTGATCCGGAAGCAACAGCCCAGCCCGGCAAGGCGGCGTTTGAACGCCAAGGTTTCGGACAGACGCCCGTTCGCCAAACGGCCCGCCTCAAGCGCGGGCGTGGCTCGGTGGTGCTGGTGCGGATGAAGCTGTGGAAAAAGGCCAGCGCCGGTTGCGCTGCTGCCAGTGCCAGCATCGCCGCCGGATAGCCCGACACCTTGCGGTCATCGTCCAGAAAGAACAGCATCACGCCGGGCGTCCGCGCCGCGCCGCCGGAGTTGGGGTTGACCGGCCCTCGCAGCGTCGGCCCGGCCAGGCCGGACAGTGCACCAGCAATCGGGGCGGTGGACCCATCGTCGATCACCCGCGCCACCTCAGTCGGGCAGCGCTGCCAGCGCCGAAGCCGCGGCCTCCTGAACTGGCAGCGGCTGATTGTGCGTCGGGCTGATGATCGAACAAGGCAACAGCAACGCGGCAGGTCGCTGCGACCGGATAAAAGCAGTGGTATCGGCCCCAAGCGCCTGCGACCGCCTGCGCTTCATTTCTTCGAACTCCGGACGATCATCATGGGTGGTCATGCCGACCGCCCACCCTGCCCCTGCGCGCTGTGACGCAGTGCCGCCCGCCCCGAAAGGACGGCCTGATGGCCGAACCCTTCCTCCCGGGTGCTGGCCCCTCGCTTGCTGGGCGTGAAGGCGATTTGGCGCTGAAGCAGCGACAGTCCCGGCAACCAAAACCATCATCGGCGTCGATCTGTGCGGCTCAATGTGCAACCGGGCGGTGCTGCGCGACGTCGCCGGGCGCCACGGGCTGTTCCTGTTTCGGGCTGCTGCCGAGGCGCTTGGGTCGACTTATGCCGGGCGGCAGGCCGGATCGCATGGCGACGCGGCGGCCTGGCACACCCTTTGATCGCTTCCGCCATTCGCCGGAGAAAGGGTCAGGGATGGGGGATTTCAGGATTTGCGCGGAAAGGGTTCGCCCGTATGGGTCTCATCATGCAAAATCCCGAAAATCGCCGTGATTTCCTTTATTTCCGCGTCGTTATACTCCCGGTCAGCCCGCGCAAAACTTGCCACAGACCGCGAGCCATGGCGATCCAGCGCAGCGGTGAAACCATAGGCAAGGCCGTATTCGGCCGCTTTCGCCATCACCCCTGCGCTGTCCAGCGCCACAAGTTCGCTCCACCGAACAGAACCGGTGTTTTCAAAACCCCAATGAACGGTCGGATCATGCAGCACCAGCGCATGCCTGGAATAATAGTCGATCCAGTCCTGCCGGTAGGCCTGAAACAGATAACGCGGCGCGGTGAACTTGATATGCATCGCAGCGGCGTATCCTGACGGGCAGGATTCGTTCAACTGCTCCAACAATAGGCCTTTGCTCGCTTCTTTGTCCATTTTTCGCCGCTCCACTCGCTTCCAAGTTGCCTGAACGCCTCGAAGTGCGATAGTGTCCTTTTGTACAGGAAGAGAACTGGTCCGGTCTGGGCCACTGTTGCCCGTGTTGCCAACGTTAGGTCGGAATGGATACCTCCGTCGAGTCCTTTGAGTTTGCCTTTTTTGCGCCTGCAGGGTTCTATATCGCCCTGCGGATCGGCTTTGCCTTTCCGTCGGAAGAGCACAACGCCATGCCACCGCGCTGGATCGATCGCTATACGGCGCGCGGATACATGCTTTATGACCCTGTTATCAAATGGATATACGAAAACACTGGTGCTGCCCGCTGGAGTGCCACGGGGCTCGATGATCCCCGCGGCATCATGGCTGAAGCCAGAACCTACGGGCTGAATTTCGGCGTTGCCGTCTGCTGTACGGATGCCAGTGCAGCGGGGCAGCGCAGTTTCGGATCTTTCGCCCGCAGTGACCGCGAATTCGAGGACGCCGAGATTCGGATCCTCACGGCGCGGATGGAACGCCTGCACAGCGCGCGTCGCCCACCGTCGAACCTGACCCTGGCCGAACTTGAAGCGCTGCGGATGGTCAAAAACGGCCTGCTGTTGAAGCAGATCGCGGCTGAACTGGGCGTTTCCGATGGCGCGGTCAAACAGCGGCTGAAAAACGCCCGCCTGAAGCTGAACGCTAAAACCGGCACCCAGGCAGCGTCGATGGCCACGGCCTATGGCCTGATCTGACAACTTATGCGGTTTGAAGGCCAGTTTTTGGTCGATATTTGAAACAGACTGTTATCATTCCGGCAACTTGGTGATCTAGTGAACTCTCCATAAAGGAGAGTGGATCATGCACAACATCACGTTTGACTTGTCTCAACTACACCAGCACGGCACGGCGTTCTTTGACTTTCTCAAGCTCAGGAAACACTTCTTTGTCGATGTGCTCGGGTGGGATATCCCGCACAACGATACGGTCGAGATGGACCAATATGACAACCCGATGGCGCACTACTCGCTGGTGCTTCGGGATGGCGAAGTAATCGGCGGGGCGCGGGCGATGGCCACCACCTCATGCTGGGGCACCCACACCTATATGCTGCGCGACGCGGTGGCGGGGCGGCTGTCATCCATACCCAACCGGGTCATGTCGGATGAAATCAGGACGGACCGGGTGTGGGAATGCACCAGGCTGGTGATATCGGACGATGTGACCGGCCATATCGACCGCGCCCAATGTCTGCAATTGATCGTCGAAGGGCTGGTCACAGTTGCCAACCGGCACGGCGGCGAAGAACTGATGTCGCTGTCGCCGCTGCCGCTGATGCGGGCGCTGCGTCAGCTTGGCTATTCCGCCAACCGGATCGGCGAGCCCTATTCCAACCCGGGTGACGGGCGCCAATATGCCGTTCTGAGCATGAAGGCTGCGCACTCCGCCGAAATGCGCGTGCATCACTGAAGCGGTGCAGGGGTGCGCCGTGGTGGGATGCGGGTGAATGTCGGCACAGCACAGGAGGAGTGGAATGGCGTGGTAAAGGGCAGCCTGTCCGGGGTGCACAAGGACGCGGAGCGGCGATGGCTGCGCACCGCTTCCCGGACAGTCACCTGCCGCAATATGGGTGGTGTGCCGGCCACATTGTAGTGGCCCTGTGTCAGTTCGCGGCAGCGCGATAGGCGTTGCCCGACCCCAATGCGATGTTCAGCGCCACAAACGCGCGGGCCTGTTGCCGCTGATTGTCGGCCAGCACGGCCTTGGCACTGGCACTGGCACTCTCAGCATCGATCAGATCGGAAACCGTTGCCCCGTCCTTGGCGATCAGATCGCGGGTCAGGTCCACCGCCTCCTGATACAGGCGCACCGTCCGGTCGGATGAATTGACCGCAGCGGTTGCCGCGGAATAGGTCAGAAGCGCGTTTTCAACCTCCAGAATTCCCTGCAGCACCGTGGATTTCCAACTGGTATGGGCCTGGCGTGCAATCGATTCGCGGGCGTCAACCGTGGCGCGCGGGCTTTTGCTCAGCAATGGCGGAAACTGCACCGACGGGCCAAAGAAATATTCCGTCGATGAATTTCCCCGCGCCGAGGTCAGACTTATGGCACCGCCCAGCGACAGTCTGGGGTACAGCTGCGCCTTGGCGGCACCGATATCCTGCAGCGCCGCATAGTAGATCCTTTCGGCAATCAGGATATCCGGGCGGTTGCGCAACAGGTCGGCCGGGATCCCGACCTCTGGCGACAGATGCGGCCGGGGCAGGCTTGCCCCCTTGTCCAGATCGACCGGCAAGGTGCCGGGGGCCATGCCGACCAGCACTGCGATTTCGGCCTTTTTCCCGGCAATCGCGGCTTTCACCCCGGGGATCTGCCCTTCGATCTCTGAAACCACCGCCTGCGACCGCACCAGATCCAGTCGGGTCGCGGAGTCGGCATCCAAAAAGCTTTGGGTCAGCGCCAGCGTCTTGCGGCGCGAGGCAAGGTCCTGGCTGCGCAGCGCCAGCAGCCGCTGATTGTAGCGCAGATCGACATAGGCATTGGCCAGATTCAGGATTACCAGAAGCTGGGCTGCATTGACCTCGGCCCCGGTCGCAACAGCGCGGGCATCAGCGGCCTTCAATTGCGACCGCCGCGCGCCAAGCGGGTCCAGCAGCCATGAAAACCCCAGATTGCCCGTTCCAACCGTGGTCAGCGGGCTGCCGTTGGCCCCCTGCGTGATCAGTTGCGCATCGGGCGACAGCGACGCGGCACCTGGAATTGCCGCAATCTCTGCCCGGCTTTGCACCACGCGTTCGCGCGCCGCCTCCAGCGTCAGGTTGCTGACCATTGCCCGGGCAATCAGCGCATCCAGCACCGGGTCGTTGAGCCTTTGCCACCAGTTGGTGTTGCTGAGCAGCACCGGGGCGGCGCGGTCGGATGCGGCAAACCGTACCTGAAACGGGAAAACCGGCGCGGAATAGCTGCCATCATCGGTACAGCCCGCCAGCGCTGCCGCCGAGGCTATCGCCCAAAAAAGATGCGGCGGTTTGCGCCGCTTGCTGCCGGTCATCTGCTGCTGCCTCGAACGCTGCCGCGTTTTGCGGTTCATCTTTGGCCCGATTGTGCGCCAGCGCCGGCTTTGAAACAAGCGGCGGTGCGGCACCTTGCCGGCGATAGGCCGGGGCTTGTGCCGGGAATGCACCACTTTGAGGGCGCGCCGGGTTCACTCGTCGCGAAAAGCGCGGCTGATCTGATCGGCCAGCGGATGCACCAGATAGCCCAGCACCGAACGGTCGGTGGTTCGCAAAAACACCTCTACCGGCATGCCGGGCACCAGTTCCAGCGACCCCAGCTTGGCCAGTTCGGGCGGCGGCACCTCCAGCTCCAGCCGGTAGAACACCTGGCCGGTGGCACTGTCAGTCACGCTGGCCGGCGAGATCAGCAAAACCTTGCCGAAAATGTCAGGGGTGGAGCGCGTGCTGAAGGCGGGGAATTTCACTGTCGCCTCCTGGCCGACATAAACCTGATCGACCGAGCGCGGATCAACGCGCAGTTCATACTGAAAGCCGGTGCCGGACGGCACCACCTGCAGGATCGTCGCCCCCGGTGCCACCACACCGCCCACCGTCGCCGCCTGCATTTCGTGGATCACTCCGTCGGCGGGAGCCCTGATCTCGACCCGGTCCAGTTGTTTCTGGGTGGTGACGATCTGCAGGATCAGTTCTTCCGACGCGGTGGTGGTTTCGCGCAGTTTGGTCACCACCTCTTCCTTGAAGGTGCGGTCGGCCTGCAGTATTTCCAGCTGCGCGTCCTGCACCGAGTTGGCCAGCCGCGCCAGTTCCGATTGCTGTTCCGATATCTGGCCCAGCATTTCCGACCGGGTCCGCTGCAGATCCAGCACCTGGCTTTCGCGTGCCAGACCCTGCTTGTTCAGTTCGGTCACATTGTCCAGTTCCTTCTGGATCAACAAAAGCTGGTCCTGCTTGGCGCCAATTCCCGCCGCAACCCCGTCGCGTTGATTGCCGATCTGCGCGATCTTTTCTTGCAATTGCGCCGTAGTTCCGCGCAGCACATCGCGCCGTGCGGTGAATATCTGCGCCTGCCCGGCCTCCTGCTTGTCAAGCGCAAGGCCGCCCAGATGGGCGCTGGTGTTGGGAGCGTGGATGCCGGAAAAATCGACACGATCAAGGTCAAGCTGCTCGGCTTCCAGCCGCGCCGCTTGTGTCAGTGCGTCGGCCAGCCGGTTGCGGGCAATATCCAGATTGACCTGCAGCAGCGTCGGGTCAAGCCGCATGAGCAGATCACCGTCGCGCACCACATCGCCATTCTTCACCAGAATCTCGCTGATGATGCCGCCATCCAGATGCTGGACCTGCTTGGTATGGCCGCGCACTACCACCTGACCCGATGCGATGACCGCACCGCTGATCTGGGTAAAGGCCGCCCACAGCACCAGCACCACCAGCAGCAGCAGGCTGCCCCACGCCCCCGCCATCATCATCGGACGCATTGCGGTTTGAAGCTGCGCCTGACGGGGCGCAGCGGCAGGCGGCGCGGCGGGCGCAGTTTTGCCGCCATACATTGCGCGGGCTGGCATCAAAGCCATGGTACCGGCCTGCAAAGCCCGGTTCGCAAGGAAACCCCGATGCGCGGAGATGGTACGCCGATCATGTTCATGATCCTGCTTATCCTGTTTATCCTGTCTGTTCGGCACCGATGCCGGTTTGCCGCACATGATGCTGGTATCTGGTTAACACTCTCTGTCGATCCTGGCTGAACCTAGCGCGGGTCGGGGCACCAGCACAAGTTGGCGATGGGGTGGCAAAGTCCCGCCGACCTGCCTGCCGATCCGCCTGGCGATCCGCCTGCTGCCGTGCATTTGCCACAATTCGACCACGGTTCTGGTGTTTTCAGACCTTGGTCCGGCAGGGTTTTGCGCATAGGTCTCTTGCAAATTCCGTCGCCGGGTCGTTTGTTCGCGCTGGCGATTATGCGCCCCTTGATTGACCTTTTGGAACACCATATGCCCACGACCCAGCCTTCCGCTCTTGTTGCGGCCCCCTTTGCGGAAGTTGCCCGGTTGGCGGCCGGGCAAAGGGTCGAAGTTCTGATGGCCACCTATAACAACGCGCCCTATCTTGCCGCACAGATGGAATCGCTGGTGGCCCAGACATTTCAGGATTTTCATCTGGTGGTCAGCGATGATTGTTCAACCGATGGATCGGTGGCGGTGGTCGAGGGCTATCTTGACCGGTTCCGTCATCCGGTGAAAATGATCCGCCGCGACAGCCAAAGCGGCTCTGCCATGGCCAATTTTGCCAGTCTGATGCAGCAAAGCACCGGCGACTGGGTGTTCCTGTGCGACGCCGATGATGTCTGGCACCCCGACAAGCTGAAGAAATTCCTGCGGTTTGCCGCCGAAAAACATGGCAACCATGACCCGGAGGTGCCAATTTTCCTGTATTCCGATGCGCGGGTGATCGGTCCCGACGGCGCGCTTACCCATGCCAGTTACTGGAGCTTCAAGCGTACCGACCCGGCGCGCTGCGCCACGCTGCAGCGTCTGCTGGTCTGTGCGCCGATGCTGGGTTGCGCCTCGATGATGAACCGCACGCTGGTCAATCTGGCCGCCAATGTGCCGGTGGGTCAGGTGACGGGGCATGACTGGTGGGCCTTGCTGGTGGCAGCCAGCCTTGGCAGCGTGGATTTCATGCCGGAAGCCACGATTGATTATCGGGTTCACCCCGGCAACTCTTCCAAACCGATGCAGGTGTCGCTGCGGCTGATCGGCAGGGTCGGGATGAAACTGTCGCTGGCCCGCCACGAGGTGCATCGCCGCATGGTGATCCGGCAAAAGCAGGCCGAACCGCTGCTGGAACAGTTCAGCGCCAACCTGGCACCGGAGCGGCGCGCCATCATCCGACGGTTTCTGGATATGAGCGGGCAATCGCCGATCGGCCGCAAGCTGACGATGCTGCGCCACGGCTATACGTACCCCGACTATATCCGCAACTCGGCGCTGGTGTTGTTTTACTGAACGGGGCCTCCGAAGGAAAAGCCCTTGGAACCCATAGGCTTTCCGGCGCGCAATCTGGGGTTGTGGCAAGTTGCGCCGCGAACCGCAGCACCCAAAGGCAGCGCGTGGCACAAGGATCGAGCAGATTGGAATATTACTTAACGATTCCTTAGGGGTTGCAAAGATCCCGGCTTTGGTCCATTTCGTTTTACCAACCGATCTTTTAACCATTCGACGGGCGACCGAAAGTCCACATGCTCAAGTCCGCACTTGTCATCCTGTCGGGCAACGCCTTCAGCGCCGTGATGTTGCTGGCGCGCAACCTGTTGGTGGCACGCCTGATCTCGGTGGAAAACTACGGCATCGCCGCAACCTTCGGCCTGGCGCTGGCGGTGATCGAGATGACCTCGACCTTTGGCCTGCAACAGCAACTGGTGCAGGACAAGCGCGGCAATGACCCGGCGTTTCAGGCGGCCCTGCAGGGCTTTCAACTGGTGCGCGGCATCCTCAACGCCGCGATCCTGTTTCTGCTGGCGGGGCCCTTTGCCAGTTTCATGGGGGTGCCGCAGGTCACCTGGGCGCACCAGTTGATCGCCGTCATTCTGGTGATGAACGGCTGCGTGCATTTCGACATTTACCGCCTTGGCCGCCGGATGCAGTATGTGCCTGCGGCGATGGCGGCCATTCTGGCACCGCTGGCGGCGCTGGCCGCGATCTGGCCGCTGCACAAGATCTACGGCGACTATCAGGTCATGCTGTGGTCGCTCATCATCCAGTCGGCCTGCACCGCGCTGGTGTCGCATCTGGTGGCGGAACGGCCCTATCAGATCCGGTTTGACCGCGAAGTGATGCGGCAAAGCCTGCGGTTCGGCTGGCCGCTGCTGATCGACGGGTTGCTGCTGTTCGCGATTTTCAATGGCGAAAAACTGATTGTCGGCAATGCCTATGGCATGGAGCCGCTGGCGCTGTTCACCATGGCGGTAACGCTGACGCTGACACCGGCGCTGGTGCTGCAACGATCGGCTTCGTCTTTCTTTCTGCCGCAACTCTCGGTCGGGACCGACCGCAACCGGTTCGATTATCTGTCCACAGTCACCCTGCAAAGCCATGTGATGTTCGGGGCCCTGCTGGTGGCGACGGTGGTGATCGGTGGCGGGCCGTTCGTGGAACTGGTGCTCGGGCCGAAATACCAGCCGGTATTGCCGCTGTTGAACCTGCTGGCGGTGATGCAGGCGCTGAAGGTGATGAAAGGCGGTGCTGCGATTGTGTCGCTGGCGCAGGCGCGAACCGCCAACGGGATGATCGCCAATATCCTGCGGGTGGCCACCTTGCCGATCGCGTTTGCCGTGGCTTTGGCCGGGGGCGATATCATCACGGTGATCTGGATCGGCATTGCCGGCGAATTCATCGGGTTCGTCGCCTCGTTGGCGCTGCTGCACCGGCAGGTCGCCTTCAGGCTTGGCCCGATTGGTCCGGCGCTGGTGCTGGCAACAGTATTGCTGGTGGTGACAGCATTGGGCGCTGCCGGTGCCTTGCCCGAGTTCTGGCCCTGGGTGATGCTGATGCTGCTGCTTGCCCTGCCGGTGACGATGGCGGAGCTGCGGTCTTATGTGATGGCGCGGGTTGTCACCCATCATGGCGACTGAGGTTTTGGCACCTCGGCCCCCGGGCAGGGCCACATGATCTGGCTTGATACCGCCGCCACCGGGCGCGACAACAACCTGAACCTGATCCGCATGGTGGCGGCAACGGCGGTGCTGGTGTCACATGCCTGGCCGCAAACCTATGGCGTCGGGGTGATCGAGCCGATGGAACGCCTGACGCACCATTCGCTGGGGCGGCTTTCGGTCTATGTATTCTTTGCCATATCGGGGTTTCTGGTGGCGGCAAGCTTCACCCGGTCTGCGACCTTGACGCGGTTTGTCGCCGCCCGCGCCTTGAGGCTGGTGCCGGGGCTGCTGGTCTCGCTGCTGCTGGTCAGTTTCGTGCTGGGGCCGGTGGCAACCCGGCTGCCACTGGCCGATTATCTGGCAGCGCGCGGTACCTGGACGGCGGTGCTGCAGAACATCACCCTGTTTTCCCCGCAGTTCCGCCTGCCCGGCGTGTTCAACGACAACCCGTTCCCCACCGTGCAAGGCTCGATCTGGACGCTGATCCACGAGGTTCTGTGCTATGTGATGGTGTTTTTGGCCGGGATAGCCGGGGCATTCCGCACGACCCGGCGGTTCTGGGTGTTTCTGGCGGTCTATGCAGCACTTTGGACTGCCAGCCTGATGGCCCCGGTGGCCATAAACCCGCGCGCGATCCTGTTGCGCGACCTGTCGCTGCCATTTGTCTATGGCATGGCAGCCTGGGTCTGGCGTGACCGGCTGCCCCTCATGCTGTGGGGCGTCGCAGCGCTTGGCCTCGCGGCAGCGGCGCTGCGCGATACGGCGCTGGCCTATCCAGTACTGGCGGCATTTCTGTTCTACGGCACCTTCTGGCTGGCCTATGTGCCCGGCGGCATCCTGCGTGCCTACAACCGGCTGGGCGACTATTCCTATGGCATGTATATCTATGCCTTTCCGCTGCAGGGTCTGGTGGTCTGGCTGTGGCACCCCGCCACGCCCCTGACCCATATCGTTCTGGCCTTGCCGCTGACGCTGGTGGCGGCGGTGCTGTCATGGCACCTGGTGGAACGCCCGGCGCTGGGGTGGTTGAAGCGCCTGCCGTCGCAAACCATTGCGCCGCTCAGGCCATGATCGCGCCGATCCGCGCGGACCCATTGTTGGGCACGGCCCGTCCCAGCATATCAACCGGATAGGGGGCCAGCCCGGTGGGGATCAAGGGCAAGGCCGAACCCGCACCCGGAGTATAGTCACCATTGCCCGCCGCCCCGCCGTCAAAGCTCTGGTCACTTGACCAGTTGACCGCCAGTGGCGTCGCCAGCGACCCCGATACATCGCCCAGCGCCGCCGTTTCGCCCAGCCAGCGCCCGACCCCAGGAACCGAATTGCCGTCATTGCTGCCCTTGATCGTGGCATTGGCTCTGCAGCCGATATTATATGCGGCAGGCCAGTTGCCCACCAGATTGCCATTGGTGCCAAAGACATCGGTCTTGATGTTGCGCTGGCGGTTGACCGAAAACCGCACAAACCCGCGCTTGGCCACCGTGACCGTGCCGGTATCCTGATACAGCCAGTTGGTGCGCGACCCAACCACCGTGGTGCCGATGCACAGCACATTTTCCACCCCCTGCACATCGGTATCGGCATGGAATGAAAAGTTGGGGGCGGTTTCGCCCGCGGTCTGTTCCAGCACGCAACCCACCAGCGCAAAGCCGCGGGCGTCTATCGTGCCGGTGCTGGAGGTCATGGCGCGGTTGCCGTCGGTGGTCTGGGTGATGTGGCAATGGCTGAACAACTGCCCAAGCCCCAGTTCCACGTTGGCACCCGATGGCACCCGGCGCAGACCGCCAGTCAGTTTGCAGGCGATGGCGTTGAAGAAGTTCGTGCTGGCAAAGGGCCCGGAACAGCCGATGGCGATGATTTCCTTGCAGACCCCGGCAAAGTCATCAAGCATCGCGCCCAGTGTGGTGGCGGAGCTGACATCGACCATCCAGCACCGCCCGGTCTTGTACAGCCACGCGCCGTAGGTTGAGGTTCCGTTGCGGTCGATCGCCACGTTTTCCAGTACCAGCATCCGGTCGAGCGTGGCGAGGGTGGCCGAATTGTCCAGCATGGTCACCGACGCGCCAACCTTTTTCAGCGTCAGGTTGCGGAACTTCAGCTTTTGCGGCGTGCTGTTGGCGGCGGTGATGCCACTGTCCTTATAGATCGTCGTCGCCTTCAGCGTGCTGTTTTCCGCCTCGATCACCAGCGGAATCTCACCGGTGGTCACTGTCTGGAACGTGGCATGGACATGTTCGCCCGCCACCAGCCGGATCGTGCCACCGCTGGCGTTGTTGCGGGTATAGGTGGTGTTGTTGAAGGTTCTGATGGCCGCAGCGGCGGCCGCAACGGTCAGATAGGGCAAGGCCGCCGCAGTTGCCGGGGTAGCCGAAACAACGGCCGTCGCATTGTTGCCGGTCGTGGCGTTGACATAGCCATAGGCCTGGCCATAGCCGCCGGTGCGATCATTGAGGAACTTGAGCACGGTCAGGTTGATCGTCGGATAGGCCGCACCGCTGACCGAGATCTGAAAGGCCGCCCCGACCCAGGGGTAAATGATCGCATCCAACGTGCACAGCGCGCCCTGGTTCAGTGTTGCGAGTGGCATCGTGCATTCGAAATAGGGGGCATGGAGCCCCGATCCCCATTGCCGCGATGACATGGCAGACACCGTCTGCTGCACGCTGTTGGTGCCATCCGATGCGATGAACGTCACCGCCGCCACCGGTTTGCCACCCCTCGCATAAGCATGAGCCACCGCCAGCCGTGCTGTGAAGGTGCTGCCTGTTGCCCGGTCCAGATCAGGGGTCAGCCAGCACGCGATGGGGCGCGGATAGCTGAGCGCCGACAGGTTGGTGACCCCGGCGGGCAACTGGTCACCGGCATAAATGAAATCCGACAGCGCGACCTTGTCTGCGGTCAGCGATGCCTGCGCCGGAAAAGGCTGGCGCACCCGTGCCATTACCGTCAGTTGGTCAACGACCGACGTGGCAGTTGCGGTCGTGGTGAAACCCGCGCGCGTCACGGCCAGCGTGACAGGCGCAATGATCGGGCTGAAACTGGCGGGCGGCGCGGGATAGGTGGCTTGCCAGCCATCAGCGGCCACCGATATCATCGGAGACGGCGCAGCGGCGGCACCCTTTATCGGACCACCGACGACGCCTATTGCCAGTCCCATCAACATTGCGACGCTCCTTTGGCGCGGCCCTGGCGGCCGGTTGGTGCAGCCGAAAGGAACATTTGTGCCAGACCACGCGGCGCGGCCAGCGATCTCGGTCTGCGGGGCGAGGCTATAACATCGCGGTGAGGTGCGTTGCTTTTTCGGGCTTTTTGCCGTACGCCCGGTTAAAATCTCGGTCCTGAAGGCAATATTGAAATTGATCCCCCCTATTGTTGCGCAATCGTCAGCAATGGCCCGCAAATTGACAGGATGGTTGCGATGCGTTCGTTGATGCGCAAACTGTTCGATGTGTCGCCGCTGATGACGGCACTCGGCTCGATGGGCCTTGGCCTGTGGATGATCGCCACGGTTGCACTGGCCAGCGGCGAAACGCTGGTGACCACCGCGCCCGAACTGCGCATCGCCCTTGCCGCTGCCCGGTCCGGTGACGTGCTGGTGCTTGCCCCCGGCACCTATGCCGCAACCGACCTGAAAACCGATCCCGGGCGCACAGCCGAAGATGCCCCGATCACCATCCGCTCGCAAGACAGCGCCAACCCGGCGGCCCTTTCCGGGCTCAAGGTCAAGGGCGTGGTCGGGCTGATCTTTGATGGCGTGACGTTCGATTATACCTTTACCCCCGGCGACAACGGGCCGGACAAAAAGGGCATCAACTGGCCGTTCATGGTTACGGGCAGCACCAATGTCACCATCCGCAACTGCCTGTTCGACGGAGATATTGCCACCGAGGGCGCACCCGAGGATGTCGGCTTTCCGACCGCAACCGGCCTTGTGGTGCGCGGCACCAAGGGGTTGGTGCTGGAAAACAACGTCTTTACCCTGTGGGGCCGCGGGCTGGCGATCGACGGCAGCGCGCGGGTGGAGATCCGGGCCAACGACATCCACTCGATCCGGATGGACGGGATCAATCTTGCCGCCATCAACACTGTGCTGATCGAAGGCAACCATATCCACGATTTCAAGCGCTCTCTGGCGTCAAAAGACCATGCCGACATGATCCAGTTCTGGACTGCGGGCACAAAATCCCCCAGCAAGAACATAACGATACGCGGAAATCTGTTTGACAGTGGCGTGGGCGCCTATACCCAGACGATCTTCATGCGCAACGAACTGGTCGATCAGAAAAAGGCCGGCGAGGAGATGTATTACCGCGATGTGCTGATCGAACAGAATGTCATCATCAACGCCCATCTGCATGGCATCACCCTTGGCGAAACCACCGGGTTGACGATCCGCAACAACACCCTGATCCACAACAGCGGCTCTGACGGGCCGGACAACAACCCCAAGCTCTGGATCCCGCGGATCAATGTCTCTGGCCAGTCATCCGATGTCTCGATCACCGGCAATATCAGCGATCAGCAGTTTGAGCCCCGCGGCCGGGCCGATTGGGTGGTCAGCGGCAATCTGGCGGTGCAGGATCGCAACCCGGGCGGCCCGGGTTACTACGATACTGTATTCATGGCGGCCCGCACCGGCGACCGGTCAGACATCTCGATCTACGCCTATCGCCCCGGCGGGCCCGCCGACGGACTCACTTTCGGGGCGGATGCCCTGCGCCCCGACCGGATCGCCGCCCTAGCGACGCCCACGGCGGCACAGGGGCCAAAGCGGGTCATCCTGTCGGGCGAACCGCCGTCGCAGGGGGCAACCGTGCTGACCGCCTTTGTGCAGGTGATCCCGGATGAGCGCTACCTGAACCGCTTTCGCTTCGACGCCAGCCAGAGCTTCATCCCCGCTGAGGGCGGCATCGCCAGCTATGACTGGGATATCGGAGGCGAAAAGGCCAGTGGCCCGGTGATCCAGCGCGATTTCGCCACGCCCGGCCCGCATCAGGTCAAGCTGGTGCTGCAAATGGCCAGCGGACAGGCCGATGAGGCATCGGCGACGGTTGAGGTGCCCGATACCTCGGTCTTGCGGTTCGACAGTGCCGACGGCACCATAATCGCCAATGGCCCGAAAGGTGCCGCAACGCTGACCGACCTGCCGGTCATCGCGGCGGATGGCGGCGGCAAGGCACTGCTGATCGGGCCGGGAAAACCCTATCAGATCGCGCCCGCACTGATCGGCGGCCTGTTCGGCGCCAGCGATTTCAGCCTGAAGCTGCGGTTCAGAACCAGTGGAGCGGCCAAGGCTGCGGGCGAAGTGCTGCGGGTGCATCAGATGCTGGTCCTGTCGATTGCGCCAAACGGCGGCGCGGAGCTTCAGATGTTTCCAGCCGGTGCCAAGCAGCCGCAGGTGCTGAAAACCGCGCCGTTGCGGCTGCATGACGGCCAGTGGCACGATCTGGAGGTGCGACATGACGCCTTGGCGGGCAAGGTCAGCCTGTGGGTTGATGGCGCATTGAAATCGGCGGGCCGTGCCACTGCGCCGGTTGGGCCGATGCAAAGCTGGGGGCTGAGCCTTGGCAACCCGTTCGGGCAAAAAACGATGGATGGCCAAATCTCTGCCCTGACGCTGGATAGCAATGAGGCCCGTTTTGCGCGATAAGGAGCATACCTCTCGCTGCCGCCTGGCACCGGCGGACAGGGCGAACCAGAACAATCGGGGCTTGCGGCTTGGCGATCACTGACAACAGCACCGGCTATCAGGGCGCGTCGGGCCGCGCCGGCGCTGCGCTGAGCGCGGCAATGAACACCGGAACGCTTGCGCTGCCGGTCAAGATTTTCCTTGTGATGGTGGCCATTCCCTTTGCCTTTGCCCTTGGCCCGGTGGTCATCACCGGCGTGCGGCTGGTGCTGATCTTTCTGATCCCGGTGATGGCAGTGCGGCTGATTTCCGGCAAAGCCGGAAAGATGCTGCCGGTCGATGTGTTGTTCTTTCTGCATTGGCTCTGGATCGGGGTGACCATCGGCATCCACAACCCGGATTCGGTGATCCAGAACGTCGGCGCCACCGGTGTGGAGTTCCTTGGCGGTTATTTCCTTGGCCGGACCTTCATCCGCACCAAGGAGGATTACATCGGCCTGATCCGCTTTTCGGTGCTGCTGGTGGTGCTGTCGCTGCCCCTGGCAGTGTTTGAAACCCTGACCGGGCGGTCGCTGCTGATCGAGATCCTGAACTCGGTTCCCGGAATCAAGGGCGCGGTCAAAGCCTATAGCGAAAAGCGGCTGGGCCTGAACCGGGTGCAGATGGATTTCGCCACGCCGATTCACTACGGCGTCTACTGCACCCTGATCTTTTCGCTGTGCTACTTTGGCCTCAAGGGCGTCTACAGCCGGACCAAGCGGCTTGTTGCGACACTGGTGATCTTTGCCTGCGTATTCTTTTCGCTGTCGAGCGGGGCTTTGTTGCCGGTGATGCTGCAACTGTTCATGATCATCTGGGCCTTCATGTTTCGCAAGAACACCGAAAGGCGCTGGTGGTATCTGCTGGGATGGCTGGCCTTTTGCTATGTAACCATTGACCTGCTGTCGAACCGCACCCCCTACCGGGTTTTCATGACCTATGCGACTTTTTCGCCCGGCACGGCTTATTGGCGCGCGGCGATCAACCAGTTCGGCATGGATAACGTGTGGGAGCATCCTTTCATCGGCATCGGTTTTAGCTATTGGAAACGGCCTAGCTGGATGCAGGCCAACTCTGTCGACAATTTCTGGCTGCTGATGGCGATGCGCCATGGAATTCCGGGCTTTCTGCTCGTGGCTGCCGGCTATTGCATGGCGCTGTGGCAGATCATTTTTGCCAAACTTGGCTCGGGAGACGAGGTGCTGCTCCGGCTGCGGCTGGCATGGGTGTTCACCTTTTTCAGCCTCGCACTGACGCTCAACACCGTTCACATCTGGTCCGAGATCTATTCGCTGGTGTTCTTTCACATCGGGGCCGGGCTGTGGATGGTCACGGTTGGCCCCGCCAGCGGTGGCGAGGCCGCTGCGCCGGTGCCACTTCGGGCGGCAACGATTTCGTCCCGCCCGCCGGGTGCTGCTGACGCGGCACCGGCCCGGGCTGAACCGCCGCCACCACAGCCCCGTGCGAAAGCCCTGCCCCACACCCGATCGCACGCCGCCATCAAGGCCGATCAGCGCCCGGCACCCGACACAGGTGACGGCAGCGAGGAGCAGCAGCGTTACACCCGCTTTCCGCCCAAGTCGCGGGAAGCTGATCCGAAATAGCAGTGGCCCGGCAGCCACTGACGGCACGCCCCACCATCGCAAAGCAAAACGGCGCGGTTTCCCGCGCCGTTTTGCGTTTTGGTCAGGCCGGTTCAGCCGATCGGCGTTGCCGTCGGTGCGACATATTCGGTCAGAAATTCGAACCGGTCGCCGATCCGGAAATCCGACACCTCGCCCTCATAGAATTCGTTCCACGGCGTTCCGACCATCCAGACGCCTGCACCCACGCGCAGGAAATCGGGGCCGGTCACGTCCAGAACGATATGATCATCCACCACGACCTGCAGGCGGTCAGTGGCAGCATCCAGCATCACGATGGCCTGATGCTCGTTGGTATCATCCAGGCCAAGACCGCCGATGTTATAGGTCTTGAAGCCCTGATTGGCGGTTGCGACACCGATGGAGATTCCGTCGTCGCGGATGGTCACGCCGATCTTGCCATTGTTCCAGATCAGCTTTTCCGGAGCGGCATCAGGGTTTTCGCGGGTAAAATCGACCGAGAACGCCACTTTGTCGGACTGGTCGAACTGGGTGAAGCGGCCCAGATCGACATAGTCCTTGTTGCCATCCAGATGGATCGCGGTTTCGCTGCCATGGGTGACGAGCGAGGCCCCGTCAAAGAACCGTGCGGTCCTTTGGGTTGCCTGGCCTGCGATATCCAGCACGAAGCCATTGAAATCGCTGGCATGCAGATCATCAGTGGCGCTGGTGTGGGCCGGGATCGGCGGCGTTGTGGTCCCGCCCGTCGTTCCACCCGTGGTGCCGCCGGTCGTTCCACCCGTGGTGCCGCCGGTCGTGCCACCCGTGGTGCCGCCGGTCGTGCCACCCGTGGTTCCGCCGGTCGTTCCACCCGTGGTCCCGCCGGTCGTGCCACCCGTGGTCCCGCCGGTCGTGTCGATCGATGTCGGATCGGTAATCAGGGTCGCCGGGTCAATTGGCCCGGTCAGCGGGTCGAATGGTTGCTGCGCCAGCAGGTTCAGCAGCGCCGCCGATGCTCCGGCATGGAATCCGACCGCGGTATAGTCGGCTGCATCCATGGTGATGCCAAAGGAAGACAGGTTGGCGTCAAAGTTCTTCTGCCCCCACGGGTTCCCGAAGGTCAGGTCATTCAGACCATTCAACGACATCACACCCGTCACCGACGTTTGTGCGGCAACTTTACCATCGACGACAAGCTGCAGTTGGCCGTTGTCGAAGCGGAATGCCACGGTATGGGGCAGGCCGTCGTTGATCTTGACGCCGTTGGTCGTAAGGATGATGTTGGACTGAGAGTTGGTCGTCAGGGTGAACTGAACCTCACCCTTGGAGTTGACCGCCGCCACAAAAGCCGAGTTGCTGCGGAAGATCTCGCCAAAGCTGCCGACCACATCGGATTTGATCGTCATCGCGATGTCGAAATTGTCCGAGCCCCGCATGGTGTCAAGGTTGGTGGCGCGAATGGTCAGAGCCGTGCCGTTTTTCCCCAGATCGATCGTGTTGCCGCCGGGAACCGGCTTGAGCACGCTTGCCGGGCTGGATGCGATAGTGTCATTGCCAAAAGAATAGGCGTGGAATGAGCCCTGCGTGTCCAGCCCGATCACCTGCGGCCCGGCGATGCCGACCTCACCGGTTTCGTATTTGACAGTGCCATCCGGCATCGTCACCGTCAGATTGACAGTATAGTTGCCGCCGGTGCCGAACGCATGCTGCACGATCTTGCCGTGACCCACGGTGCCGTCGCCGAAATCCCAGGTATAGGTGGTTCCCGGCGGAAGTTTCCCGGCTGGACCGGTAGAAAGCGTGGCGTCAAACACCCGGGTCGCGCCGTTGCTGGCCACGTTGACCACGTTGAATTCCGGGTTGTAGTTGGCGGTGGGCGTCTTGTGATTGTTGGTCGGAGACCCGACTCCCGAGGTGTCGATCGTGCTGCCCGGCATAATGCCGAAATCATGCAGGCCGTTGGGCTTGGGGTTCAGCGTCGAGTCGATGAACAAGTTGCCATAGTAGTTGGCCAGGTTCGGGTTGGTATCCTGCACAAAGGCATTGTTGCCCACCGTCCAGGTCGCCTGACCGTTGGATCCCGACAGAGCCGAGGTGATGTTGCCGGTGATCGTCACATTGGTCGATACACCCATGGCGCTGATCTGCGGGATCCACAGGGCTGATCCGTCTTGCGCCGGATTGGTGTCGTCCACGACCCGCAGAACCGAGTTGTTGGTGATCGACAGGCCGTTGGTCTGCCCCACCACGATGCCGTTCAGGTGACCATTGTAGACCGTGTTGTTGGAGATGTTGACGTTCTGATACCACATGGTGGTACCGGTCTGGCCCAGATTGGCCACTTCATTGCCCATGAAGATGCCCTGGGTCCAGCTGCCGTCGCCTATATCCAGAATGTTGTTGGAGATGTTGATGTTGGTCGAAGGCACCTTGGTGCCGGCAGTCCAGAACTGGATCATGTCGGGGTGATCGCCCGCGCCATAGGAGGCACGGAAATCATGGATCTTGTTGCCGGTGATGTTGACATTCTGCACAGCCGCGAAGTTCATCCCCTCCGAGCGCATGTCGTGAATATCGTTGCCGGTCACGGCGATGTTGTTGCTGTTTGCCACCGACAGGCCGCGATAAAATTCGTAGAACTCGGTGTTTTCAACGGTGATGCCCGAACTGTTGCGGATATCCAGCGCCGTGCCCATGCCGAAGCCGACATTGCTGGGCGAACCGGTTTTCACCAGATCACCGTCGAACACGCAGTTCTTGATGGCGACATTGTTGCAGCTGGCCATCAGGAAGTCCGATGAATACCACTGGTCGGTCGGGTTGTTGGTATAGTCGAACACCACGCCGTCAAACGTCAGGTTCTTCACCATCGACAGACCCATGCCGCTGAACGACGCCGGGTTGGCCGGATCGGCCGAGGCAATCGTCACGTTCGAGGGGAACTGGACGTTGAACTTGCTGTATTGGTTGAGCGTGAGATTGCCGTAGTTGCCACCCTGAAGAACGATGGTATCGCCCCCCTGAATGGTGGCCAGTGCCGACATCAGACCTGCGGCATCCGAAACGTTGATAATGTTACCAGCCATACTTTTCCCTTTTCACGACATGCCAGTGACGTTCGATGCCCAGATCCTGCGAAATGGTTTCGGCGGTGAAACGGCAGCATTGCGTTGAAAGCGTGACCATTGGCCTCGCAGTAAAAGAAGTCTTAATTCCAAGTTCACAGCTTGCTTCCGGCCCAGACGAATCTGGGTGGCCGACAAGGCATCTCTGGGCGAATCTCCTGCGCTTTCACACTTCGCCACCAAACAGCCAGCCCGCAAACCGGCAGATTTAACCGCGTTGATTCAACGGACTAGCGTACCCCATACCGGGGTTTTCGTACCATGGCACGGCCAACTTACGTTTCCGTAAAGCCAACTGCCCCGCAGATGATTGCTTTTCTGTATCCAGCGCTGCAACAGCCCGCAGCCTATTGTCCCGATTCCCACAATTGTGGTGATAGCAGGGCACTATTGGAGCTTCCATGCCCCATTTCCGCCAGCATTACTGTATCGGCGATTAGTCGCCAAAGGTTCCGTTGGTCGCAATTTCGGCCAGAAGCGCAGATGATTCAGGGCAAATGGCGGAACTCCAAGGCCCGTGACCCACCGATTGTTCCCCTGATTGCGCCCGAAACGAAGCCTGTGGTCGAACAGCGGGGGCATTGCGGCAGAAACCGAATGTTCCCGAACCTGGTGCAATCTCTTGGCCGCACCTGGCGCCAAAACCGGGGGGGAATTTAGCAACACTTTGAATTTGAAAGGTAAATTTGAAAATCAACAAAAAGAGGCCCGGCCCGGTGCGGCGAAGCCGCGCAGGGGCCGCGCCGTTTGGCGCTTTGGCCTGCATCTTGCCCCAGATCCTGGCATATTCTTCGCGGAAGCCGTTGCCGGGGTCAAAGCCGTTGTTGTCGCCGCCGTCATGGGCGATGTTGGCCTGTGTCACGACATGCAGCGGCGAGGTATGGCCTGATCATGGCTCGCCCTGCATCGCCCGGTTCATCTCATCCACCAGTTGCCAGCCCTGCAGGTTCAGCGGTTCCGTCACTGTCAACGCCTGATACTGCCCGGCACGGATACGCTGACAGGCTCCTTGGGAACCGTCGCCGGCGGCAACGGCCCTGGATGCCCCGTCCCCCGGAACACCGGCAGCGGCCAGCGCCGGGCCCATGAAGTCGAAACAGATGTCGTTGATCGCCAGTGCATGGGTCCAGCTTGCGCCGTATTTTTGCAAAAGCGCGGTGGTCAGCGTCGGCATCCTTGTCGAGGTGTCGGCAATCGGGGTGTCGACATATTCCAGAGCGGTGCCGCCCAGCGCTTTGATCGTGGCCTTGATCTCGTCGGCCTTGGCGATGACGATCAGCAGGGTCACGCCGTTGAACATCGGCTCCACCCAGAATGACCCGCCGAATTGCTGGATGCCGGATATGCCGACGGCCAGAATGGATACCCCGACAATCGTGCCCCAGACATTCACGCGGCCGGGTTTGATGGTGGTGGAGCCGAGGAAGGCCCCGACCAGTGCCGGCAACATAAACTCCAGCCCGACCGAGGCCTGCCTGATCCGCAGTTTTGCCGCCAGCAGCACACCGGTCAGCGCTGCCAGCAGGCCCGAGGCGACGAAGGCGCCGAAAACGAACTTGCGGGTGGGAATGCCGTTGAGTTCCGCCGCGCGGTGATTGGCCCCGATCCGCCGCGCCATCGCCGCCTGCCTGCCTGCGCCCATCAGGCTCAGCAAGCGCCGCCCGGTGGCGCGCGGGTTCAGAAAGCTGTTTTCCCGGATCGACAGGCCGGGCGCAATCGACTCCCCCACCCGGTCAGAGGCCAAAAAGCCGATACCCGATGCCATCGCCTGCTGCGGGTTGCTCAGGTCGGGTTCCGGCCCTCCGGCACCACCTTCGCCGCAATGGGGCTGCAACCCCAACAGGCTGCGGCTGATCGCGTCATGCCCGGCACCGCGCAGCCCGATCGGCCCGGCCAGTTCACCGCGCTGCACCGACAGGTTGATCGGCCCGGCATTGCGGGTTGCATAGTCGCGCAGCCGCAATATCTCTGGCCCCGGTTGCACCGGCGGGCGGTCAATCTAGCGGGCCATGCGGCCCACGATCAGGCTGACCGGTTCATCCGGCGTGACGTGGCGAATATAGCGCATCCCCACCATCTGGCCATCGCGCAGCACCGCCACCCGGTCGGCAATGCGGAATATTTCATCCAGCCGGTAGCTGACATAGATCATGCCGACCCCCCTTGGCATTCAGCGGTCGCAGCGCCTGAAACAGCCGCTCGACCTCATCGGCGGGCTGGTGCCCGGCGAAACCGCCTGAGGTCACGTCGCCTCAGCCAAACGCGATCTGCGCCTTCATCGCCCGGCTGCGATCCGAGGCCAGATCGAACGCGGCGACGGCTTCGGACAGCGGCAATGTATGGGTGATCAGCGGCTTCACGTCGATCAGTCCTTTCTGCATCAGACCGACGCCAAAGCCATATTCGGCATGGAACCGGAACGATCCGCGCAGGTCCAGCTCCTTGGCGGTGATGGTCTGCATCGGCAAAGTCATGTCACCACCAAGGCCAAGCTGCAGGATCACCCCGCCCGGCCGCATTGCGCCTATTGCCGCCACCAGCGCCGGCGCGGCGCCGGAACATTCATACAGCACATCAAAGGTGCCCTTGTCGGCCCCATAGGCCGCCAATGCCTCGGGCTCCTTTGCCATGTTGATGCAGCGGTCGGCCCCGGCTTTGCCAGCAACCGACAGGGTGAAATCGGTCAGATCGGTGCAGACAATCTCTGCCGCCCCGGCGCGGCGCGCGGCAAGGATCGCCAGCACACCGATCGGCCCGCAGCCGGTCACCAGCACCCGTTTGCCCAGCAGCGGCCCGGCGCGGCGGGTGGCGTGCAGCGTCACCGCCAGCGGCTCTGCCATCGCGGCTTCCCCCGGCGTCAGGCCATCGGCAGGCACGCATTGGCTGGCATCGGCCACCAGAACCTCGCGGAATGCGCCCTGAATATGGGGAAAAGGCATCGCCGAGCCATAAAACCGCATGTGGAGGCAGTGGTTGTGCTGCCCTTCCTGACAATAACGGCAGGCCCCGCAGGGGCGCGATGGCGACACCGCCACCAGTTGCCCGACCCGCAGCCCGCTGACCCCGGCCCCCAGTTCCTCGACATGGGCGGAAACCTCGTGGCCCAGCACCATCGGTTCGCGCAGTCGCACGGTGCCGAAACCGCCGTGGTTGTAATAGTGCAGATCCGACCCGCAGATGCCGCCGATGGCCAGCCGCAGCCGGACCTGCCCCGGCCCCGTCATCTCTTCAGCCATGGTTTCGACCCGCAGATCCTTGGCGGCATGGGCAACGATGGCTTTCATCTGCGGTCCTCCGGGCTGGCATTCAGCCGAGGTCTAGCGCTTTGCCGCCAAAGCCGCCAGCCATCCCCGTGCCACTTGGGCGGGGTTGCGGCTTTGGTCAAAGCCTGTGTAACTCCGCGCCATCCTCCCCTCGGCAAAGGCGCGCGACGATGGCATCACCCGACCCGGTTCCGCTTGGCACCTTGCCGCAGCGCATGGTGGTGATGGGGGTGGCGGGGTGCGGCAAAACCTCGGTCGGGGTGGCTTTGGCGGCGCGGATCGGTGCGACATTCCGCGATGGCGACGACCTGCACCCGGCTGCCAACGTCGCCAAGATGACTGCCGGACAACCGCTCACCGATGATGACCGTTGGCCATGGCTGGCAAAGGTCGGTCAGGCGTTGCGTGGGCCTGCGCTGGAAAGCCCGGGGCGGCAGATCATCGGCTGTTCCGCCCTGAAACGCGCGTACCGCGAAAAGATCACCGCCATGGCCGGTGGCCCGGTGACCTTTATCCTTCTTGACGGCAGCTACGCCCTGATAAAGGCACGGATGGATGCGCGGACCGGCCATTTCATGCCGCCAAGCCTGCTCAAAAGCCAGTTCGCCACGCTTGAGGTGCCAGGCCCGGATGAAAATGCGGTACAGGTGTCTATTGACCAGCCGCTTGCCGGGATCGTGGCCGACATTGTGGCACTACTTGCGCACAAGCCCGGGTAGCTTGCGCACAAGGCCGGGTAGCGGGACTCACCGTTCCTGCTGGAGCGCTGCCGAACCCTGACCAGCGGTGGCAGAAGCGGGGGCCGCACCCGGCCCTGCAACCGGTGCCGCAACCGGGCGGAATACCGACGGGGCCGCCACTTTGGGGGGCGGGGCGGGCGGCGCCGGGGCGGCGGCAAGCGCGGCAAACAGGTTGGCGGTCTGCGATCCGCCCTGACCGGGCTCATTGCTTTGAACCGCGGCGGCCAGCACCTCTTCCTTGCGGCCAAAGGCAGCGACGGTGCCGCCATGCAGGATCAGCACCTTGTTCACCGCCGCGATCGCCGATGGCCGGTGCGCCATCACGATCACGGTGGAACCGCTTTCGCGCATCGCCAGAATGGCCTGCGCCAGCGCGTTGTCGCCGCTGACATCCAGATTGGAATTCGGCTCGTCCAGTACCAGCAGTTTGGGCCGGCCAAACAAGGCCCGCGCCAGCCCGAGCCGCTGGATCTGCCCGCCAGACAATATCTGCTCTGCCCCGCCAAGCCGGGTTGCATAGCCCGCTGGCAGCTTCAGTACCATGTCATGCACCCCCGCCAGTTTGGCGGCTTCGATCACCATCTGATCCGGCACCCCGGCGTCAAACCGGGCAATATTGTCGCGGATGGTGCCGGGCAGCATTTCCACCTGTTGCGGCAGATAGCCGATGGCGCGGCCCAGATCATCGGGGGCCCACTGGTCGGGCGTTGCGCCATCCAGCCTGATTTCGCCGCCATCGGCGCGCCATGCGCCGACCAGCAGCCGAGCCAGCGTAGATTTGCCCGAGGCCGAATTGCCGATCACCCCCAAACCGTCACCCGGCGCCAGCTGAAAGCTTACCTGGGTCAGGATCCGGGGCCGGTCTTGCTGGTCTGCCGTGCCGGGCACCAGCTTGGTCAGCCGGGTTACCGTGATCTGGCCGGTGGGCGGCGGCAAAGCAATGCGCGGCTTTTCCGGCGGAACCCGGTCGAAATACCCGATCAGGCTGCGATGCGCCACCAGTGCGCGGCCAATCGAGCGCCAATGGCCGATCATCTGATCAATCGGGGCCAGCGCCCGGCCCGCAATGATCGAACTGGCCACGATCATGCCGCCGGTCATCTTTTGCTCGATCACCAGCAGGGCACCGACCGACAGCGTGGCCGATTGCAGCAACATCCGAAAGCTTTTGGAAAAGGCCGAGACCACTTCGGAAATGTCACCGGCACTTTGCCCCGAGGCCAGCGCCGCCACATGCATTTGCCGCCACAGATTGGCCAACCGGCCCTGCATCCCCAGCGCATCCACCACTTCGCCAGACCGCCGGGCCGCATCACTGAACTGCCGTTCCGCGCTGTCTTGCGCCATAGACAGGCCAAGGGCGCGCTTGGTCATCAGCCGCCCCGCCACCGCCGCCAGCGCCACGATGCCCGCCCCGGCCAGCGTCAGGATGCCAAGCCATGGATGGATCAGAAACAGGATCGCGAAATAAAGCGGGATCCACGGCACATCAAACAGGCCCAGCGCCGCCGGGCTGGCCAGAAAACCGCGCACGATGCCCAGATCGCGCATCGGCTCTTCGGTTTGCGCGGGATCAGCGCCGGGGTCGCGGCCCCCGGCACCGGCCAGCCAGACCCGGAACGCCTCGGTTCCCAGCGTCAGATCCAGCGCCAGCGACGCGCGCGACATGATCCGCGCCCGCAGAAATTCGTAAAAGCCCAAAAAGGCGTACAGCACCACCACAATGGTGAACAGCCCGGCTAGTGTCGCCAGCGACCCGCTGCCCAACACCCGGTCATAGATCTGCAGCATATAGACCGATCCGGTCAGCATCAGGATGTTGATCGCAGCAGAAAACAGGCCGACGATCCAGAACGTGCCATTCAGGCCGCGCAATGCCGCCCGATATTTGTTGCCAGCCTTGGTTGCCGCACCCGTATTGCGCATCTTGCCCCGCCCTGTCGTCACTGCTTTCGCGCGGCAGGTTGGCCAAACCTACCCCCCGGCCTGCCCTTGGTCCAGAAGCAAAGCAGACACCGGCGAGGATGGGCGAATAAAGTTAATGGCAGCCGAAAAAACGGCGGTACGCCGGGCTTTCTGCATTGCCCCGGGGGCCTAACCCTTCAGCCGCCTGATGCGACGGGCAAGGCTGAACAGCCGGTCCCGGCCCGCACGCATTGGCGACATCAGCAGATTGTCGCCCGCCAGCGCCAGCGTCGATGCCGGTTCCAGCCCGGCCAGCGCGCCCGGATGAAACCGCGATGCCAACCCCTCTGGCCCAACCCGTATTCCCCGCACCTTGTTGGAAACATTGCCGCCATGCACCACCTGCAGCCAGCCGCCCGGCCCCGGCACCTGCACCAGTGGCCCGAAATCGGCAGCGTCGATATGTGAAATCCCCATGGCGGTCAGCGGCCCGCCGGGCTGATCCACCCGCTCCAGCCAACTGGCAAAGGCATTGCAGGGATGGCTGATGCGGTAAGCGCTGGTGGCCGAGCGGATGTAGCCGTTGGTGATGACGATGCCCACGCGCGGTGCGGGCACCCGGCCCAAAGCCGCTGACGCCGTGCGTTCCATGTAATCGCGCGCCAAAGCATCGTCGTTGTCCAGCCGGCTGGTCAGAACCACCGGCGGCATGGCACCCAGCTTTGCCTCCAGCACTTCTGCCAGTGATTGCGGCCAGCCAGAGGCGGCGAACAGGCCGGTATAATAGGCCTCGAACGGCACCTGGCGCTGCAATTCGGCGACGCGGGCCTGGTACTCCGCGGGGGTGTCCTTGTCGAAATAGATGATCCAGGTAAAGGCTCTGGTAGTCTGTTCCGCCACCGAGGGCAGGCAGAAATCCTGAAACAGGCGGAACCGTGTCGCCAGCCACTCCGGTTTGTTGCGGATCGTGGCTTCGCGGCCCGGGGTGGCCAGATTGAACCGTGTCATCAAGACATGCGGTATTGCGGTTTCAGCCATCGGCAAGGCCCTTTTTCAGCGGGCGCTCTGTGCCCGTCGCGACATTAACCCAATGAAACCGGGAAACAAAGACCGGTTGACCAGAGCCACGGCTTGCCGCAACAGTCTGGGCATTTCCCTGAATTTATCGACCTGCCGTGCGGCGCAGCAGTTGCCAAGCGCGGCGCTGTCGGTCAAGACCATTGCCACACCCGCCATTTCGACAAAGCCATCCCATGACCGCCGAACTCACCGTCATCATCGTCAGCTACAATACCCGCGACCTGACGCTGGCAGCGCTGCGAACCCTGTATGACACCACCAGATCGGCCCGGTTCCATACAGTCGTGTTCGACAACGCTTCTGCCGACGGGTCCGCCGATGCCATTGCGGCGGCCTTTCCGCAAGTGGAACTGATCCGCTCCGCCGAAAACCTCGGCTTTGCCCGCGCCAACAATCTGGCGGCGGCAGCGGCGCAAACCGAGTGGCTGCTGCTCTTGAACCCCGATACCGAGTGCCACCCCGGCGCGGTTGATGCCCTGCTGGCGTTCGGGCGGCAAAACCCCGATGGTGGCATTTATGGCGGCAGAACCCTGTTCCGCGACGGCAGCCTGAACATCGCCTCCTGCTGGGGCCGGATCACGCTGTGGAGCACCTTTTGCTCTGCCTTCGGGCTGACCGCCGCCTTCCCCGCGTCGCGCCTGTTCAACCCCGAAGCCCTGTGCGGCTGGGGCCGTGATACAGTGCGGCGGGTGGATATCATCGTCGGATGCTTCCTGCTGATCCGCCGCGACTTGTGGGACCGGCTGGGCGGCTTTGACCTGCGCTATTTCATGTATGGCGAGGATGCCGACCTGTGTATCCGCGCGGCAAGGCTGGGCTTTCAGCCGATGATTACCCCCGATGCCGTGCTGATGCATATCATCGGGGCCTCCAGCCAGACCCGGCCCGACAAGCAGTTGCTGCTGGTCAAGGGCCGCCTTACGCTGATCCGCGACCATTGGCCCGCCTGGCAGGTGCCGCTGGGGATCGCGCTGATGTGGCTGCGGGTCGGGCTGCGCTATGGGGCCAGTGCGGTTCTGGCGCTGAGCGGAAGATCCGGCGCGCGGCAACGGCGCGACATGTGGGCCAAAGTCTGGGCTCAACGCGCCGACTGGCTGCGGGGCTATTGAATGCGGGCCGCTGTCATCATTCCGCACTACAATGATACGGCAAGGCTGGTCCGCTGCCTTGCGGCGCTGACGGTGCAGGATTTGGCGGAAACCGAAGTGGTGGTGGTGGACAATGGCTCCACCGAACCTTTGGCTGCACTGATCGCCGCCTATGCAGCCGTGCGGTTTGTCACGGAGGCGCGAAAGGGGGCTGCCAATGCCCGCAACCGGGGGGTGGCGGAAACCACCGCGCCGCTCTTGTTCTTTCTCGATTGCGATTGCCTGCCTGCGCCAGACTGGCTGGCCACGGCGCACCGGATCGCGCCTGATGCCGATCTGATCGGTGGTGCCATCGAGGTGTTCGATGAAACCCCGCCGCCACGCAATGGCGCGCAGGCGTTCGAGGCGGTTTTCGCCTTTGACTACCGCCGCTACATCGAGGAAAAGGGGTTCTCTGTTACCGCCAACCTGTTGACAAACCGCGAAGTTTTTACCGCAACCGGTCCGTTTGTTGCCGGCCTGTCAGAGGATCTTGACTGGTGCCACCGCGCCCGCGCCAAGGGCTACCGGCTGATCGTGGGTGAAGCGCTGCGGGTCGGCCACCCGTCGCGCAGTGACTGGGCGGCGCTGGAAAAGAAATGGTTGCGGCTGACAAGCGAGGGGTTTGGCGTCAATGGCGCGTCACCCGGCGCTAGGCTGAAATGGGCGGTCAAGGCGGTGCTGATGCCGCTGAGCATCGTGGTCCACCTGCCCCGGATCCTGCGCAGCCCGAAGCTGAATGGCATGTCGGAACGGCTGGCGGCCATCGCCACGCTGGCGCGGCTGCGGTTTCGCCGGGCCGGATGGATGCTGCGGCAGGCGGTGGGGCTGGCTATCTGATGGTCAGGTCCGCATCCGGATCACTTTGGCCGGAACCCCCGCCACGATTGCCCCGGCCGGCACATCCCTGGTCACCACCGATCCGGCGCCCACCACCGCACCGTCACCCAGCGTGATCCCGGCCGTCAGAATGGCCCGCGCCCCGATCCAGCAACCGGCACCGATCACGATATTGCGGTCGGTCATCGGCTGATCGGTGACCGGGGTTCCGGCGGCAAGGCCATAGTCTGCGGCGGTAACGAAGCAATCCGGCCCAAAGGTCGTCCCGGCCCCAACCTTGATCCAACCGGTTGATTTCCCGGCCCAAAGCGAACAGCGTGCCCCGATCTGCACCCGGTCGCCCAGTGCGATCCGCTCGGCATTCGCAAAGGATACGTTGGGGGCAAGCCGCACCCCCTTTCCCATCGTGATCAGCCTGCGGGGTTTGACATGGCTGTAACCGTAATAGTGCATCAGGCGGAACGGGTGGATCAGCACCCCGGGGTCAAGGATCGAGGCAAGCCCCCGCCCGATCCGCACCAAAAGGCTTTTCTGTGCAGCCGCCATGGTGTTCCCCTTCCCGTTTGCGTTCGGCACCCACCCTAAAGCGAGATGCGGGAAAGGGGAATCCGCTTTTCGTCAGCGCAATCCGACCAGCCCGGTGGCGGTGGTGCCCGTAGCCAGAACCAGCACCGCCCGCAGCGGATAGATCATCCCGGCCTGCGCATTGGCCAGAGTCACCACCTCACCTGAGACGAACTGCAACCGCAGGCTGCCGGTGGTGCCGACATAGATCCCCCGCGTCGCCTTGGGCAAGGCCACGGTGTCGTTTGGAATGATATCCGCCGCCCCGACTGCGGGAGAGGTCAGGCCAGTCTCGTGACCATAGAATTCATCTGCCATCGCGATTACCTCTGTTTCTCCGGCAAAGGTGCCGGGGTCATGGCCTCTCCTAGCCAGCGCGGCTTAAGCTTTGGCGATCCCGCAGTACGGCGCGCGCAACTCTGCGCAACACAGTTGCCGGCCAGAAACGGCACAACCACAGCGGGCATTTTCCCCGAAACGGAACAGCATACCGGGCCAAAACCATGAATACCCTGCGCTTTGGGGCCATTTGAGGTGGTTGGATTCGCAGTTCAGGCGGTGCAGCTCGCCTGCCCGAATGAAAACGCCTGCAGGGGGATGAAGCGACGGATCGGCAGGTGTACGTGGGGCCAAAACAGCTTGCGTCCGGTCCCATTTGACCCAGCCCGCCGGTCGGGGCTGCGTTCGTTTCGGGTTGTCGTGAGAACGCCGGTACGCCATCCGAAGTCGGCACGAAATTCCCATTTTGCAACTTTTCGCGCCACCTTGATTCCAAGGGGTGATCAGGCAGACGACCTCAGCCGGGGTTGCACCATGAGAAAGGCGGTAATAATCTGTTTTGAAACGATTTTCTTTGATTCGTCAATCCCGCGCTCACCCAGCCTTCATCAGAGGATGACACGAAACATGGCCCGGCCATGCGATTGGCTTCGCCGGAAATTGCCGTTTCAACCGACGGTATGCTCGCCACACAGCTTGAACCCCGGATCTGGCATTGAAATCACAGTGTATCGTATGCCTGACCACCACCCGCAGCATGAACGGTGAAAGTTGCTACCCGATGTTGATGAAGCCACCATCGCCTGCCAAGGGTCTGCCCTCTCGCGTCAGTTGGCGAAACGAATCACCCCCGGATGGACCCGTGGCCAAAGTCGGGCAGTTTCGCGGCGAAACCGTTTCAGATTGGCAGACAATGCGCCCGATTTGGGCGAATTCGTCACGATTTCGCTTCACCGTGCCCGCTTAAGTTGTGCGGAAATTTATCTGTTTGCACGCAGCGCGTGAGAAGAGTATTAATATGTCCATTGTGTGGCGACTCTACTGACAGGAAGTACTGGCACGCTCCGTGCCACCAACGAAGCCAGAGACCTAAGGGTTGCCTTAGTCCGTTTAAAGAGAGGTGTAAGATGCTGAGTTTTTCCAAAATCATCGCAGCGGGCGCGGTTGCCCTGTCGATGCTGGCGGGTGTTTCGGGTGCGGCGACGGTGAACTTCAGTGCACTGCCGACTGTTGCAATTCCGAACCCTACGGCAACGTCCACGACCGGGACCGTTTTCCAGAATGTCGTCGGCTCGGTTGGTGGCATTCGCCGCAGCCCGTGGCTCGACTCGCCGGTTGATATCGGGCTGCTGCAAAACAACCCGAGCGCTTACTACACTTCGGTCAGCGCCCGTTCGTCGGCCACCTACTTCTTTGGTGTCCGCAATACGATGAGCTTCGTCTGGGGTTCGCCGGATACCTACAACACCGTCGAGTTCCTGCTGGGCGGCAACGTGGTTGACAGCTTCACCGTGATCGGCCTGACTCTTGCCCAGCTGTTCCCGGCACGCTTCGGCACCACCGGTGCAACGGCAACCTTCACCAACATCGGTCGTCTGGGTATCTTTGATGCCGTGCGCTTCAAATCGTCGACCTCCAACGCCTTCGAATTCGCCAGCCTGACGGCTGTGCCGGTTCCGGCTGCTGGTCTGCTGCTTCTGACGGCTCTGGGTGGCATTGCCGCTCTGCGTCGCCGCAAAGCTGCCTGATCCAGTCAGGCCTGACAAAATAGAACAAGGGCCGGTTTCGACCGGCCCTTTTGCTTTGCGCATCACGCAAACCACTGGTTGACGCCCCAACAAAAAGCCCCGGTGATGAACCCGGGGCCTTGGCGCAGAAAAGGCACTGACCGCTCAGCCGTAGTAGCTATAGCCGTACTTGCGGTCCATGTAGCGGCATTTGTTCAGGACCACGCCCAGAACATTGGTTTGCGACGCAAGATCGCGCTCGCAAACATCCACTTCCTGGATCGTCGTGGTTTCAGCGGCC
>Ga0105049_10000796_pt1 | contig 35659 bp, 34 predicted proteins | sample MAT06_FD_78087 | JGI IMG/M metagenome (GOLD analysis project Ga0105049, IMG submission 78087) | Freshwater microbial communities from Lake Fryxell liftoff mats and glacier meltwater in Antarctica - MAT-06 | ecosystem: Environmental > Aquatic > Freshwater > Ice > Liftoff microbial mat | place...
CATGGATATCTGACCAAATGAGGGAATTGGGTGGCATCAATTATCTAAGAGAACTTTAAACCCAAATTCAGCGTTAGACGCTGAATCGACGAAATTTTTGTTTGTTCCAAAAATTTGTCGGGGTTTAACCTTCAAAAAATCAAAGATTTTCGTCGACCCAAAGTGCAAAATCCGTTAATGAGGATTTTGGGTTAAAGAATATTACAACTGGAATGCTTTTTTGACTACATCAACCATATCAAGCTTTTCCCAAGTAAATAATTCAACTTCCATTTCCTTTTCAGTGCCGTCTGGTTGAACAAATGTCTTAATTACTTTTTCATTGATTCTTCCCATATGACCATAGGCTGCTGTCTCACTGTAGATGGGATTTCTCAACTTCAAACGTTGTTCAATGAAATAAGGACGCATATCGAAAATCTCCTCTATAATTTTGCTTATTGCTCCATCATTGATTGATACTTTAGAAGTGCCATAGGTATTTACATTGATAGATGTAGGTTTGGCCACACCAATTGCGTATGATACTTGAACCAAAATCTCATCACACAATTTTGCAGCTACAAGGTTCTTTGCGATATGACGTGTGGCATACGCTGCACTTCTATCAACCTTGCTTGGATCTTTTCCAGAAAATGCACCACCACCATGAGCGCCTTTTCCACCATAGGTATCAACAATAATCTTTCTTCCTGTTAAACCAGTGTCACCATGCGGTCCACCAATTACAAAAACACCAGTTGGGTTAATGTGATAAGTGATATTGTCATTAAAAAAATGTGCGTATTGAGGGTATTTTGCTTTAATTCTTGGAATTAAAATTGAAATTAAATCCGCTTTAATTTTCACTAGCATTTGAGCGTTTGCAGCCTCTTTGTCTTCTTTAGAATCTGTTTTGGGTTTTACAAAATCATCATGTTGTGTTGAAATAACAATAGCTTCAATTCTTTGAGGTTTGTTGTCATCAGAATACTCCAAAGTTACCTGCGACTTGGCATCTGGGCGAAGATATTTAATTTCATTAGTCTCCCTTCTTAAATTAGCCAATTCAACTAACAAAGCATGAGATAGATCTAAAGCCAAAGGCATGTAGTTCTCTGTTTCATTAGTAGCATACCCAAACATCATTCCTTGGTCGCCTGCGCCTTGATCTTCTTTTTTTGCTCGGTCTACACCTTGATTGATGTCAGCAGATTGCTCATGAATAGCGGATAAAATGCCACAAGAATTAGCCTCAAACATGTATTCAGACTTAGTATATCCTATTTTTGCTATGACATCTCGTGCTATTTTTTGAACATCTAGGTAAGTTTTTGTTTTTACTTCACCGGCTAAAATAACCTGCCCAGTTGTCACAAGGGTTTCACATGCTACCTTTGACGAAGGATCCCAAGCTAAAAAGTTATCGATTAGTGCATCAGAAATTTGATCTGCTACTTTGTCAGGATGTCCTTCAGAAACAGATTCAGAGGTAAATAAATAGGGCATAAATATAGATTGTCTTGTTGAGTGGTGCAAAAATAGCTTTTATAATAGAATTGATAACTATTAGCTAAAATGTTTTGAGCTATCTGACTTGGCAAGTCATAACCACCTGATCACCTAAAATACCTTGATACAGATCACCAGGTGCAATGGAACCAACACCTTTAGGAGTTCCTGTAAAAATTATGTCACCTTGTTGAAGTGTGAAATATATTGACAAATGTGCAATGATTTGTTCGAAGGGAAACAAAAGCAAACTTGTATCCCCATTCTGAACAGTCACACTATTCTTTTTCAATTCATAAGTTATTGGTGCGTCTTTAAATGGTTCAAAATCCAACCATTCACCAAGAACAGCTGAATTATCAAATCCTTTTGCAATTTCCCAAGGGTGACCATTGGACTTTAATTCATCCTGTAAATCTCTTGCCGTAAAATCAAGACCAACTGTGATGTGGCTAATATATCTTAGTGCAAATTTAGGTGAAATACTTTTTCCATTCTTTCCGATTCTAAGTACCAACTCACCTTCGTAATGAATATCCTTGGAAAAATCAGGAATATAGAAATCGCGATCATGCTTGAGAACTGCTGTTGGAGGCTTCATAAAAACCAAGGGCTTCCCCGGAACAGCATTATTCAGTTCTTCAGCATGCGCAGCGTAATTTCGTCCGATGCAAAATATCTTCACTAAAAAGGATTGGCGTTAGGTGACATTATTCCAGTTATTTCAGCTACTTGGTTGTAAGTTTCAATTGCTTTTAATCGAATTTTACGGCTATTATGGATGATTCTTTCAGTTGTTTCGGCTTGATTGTCTTGAATTGCTTTGTATTTCTCCTTAAAAGGATGAATAAATGCAAGCAGAGCTTCTGTAGTTGCTTCTTTGAGTGAAGAATACTTTAAGGTTCCACTTTCAAAATCTTTCTTCAGGCTATCATGACTTGATTGATCTCCACTTTCTTTAAGGATAGTGAAGAGGTTCTGAACGCCCGGACTCATTACGCTTGGATCACCGCCAGCATCCGTAACTGCTGTTTTTATTTGTTTGATCAAGAAATCTTGTTCCCCAAAAATATTAATGTAGTGTCTTTCACCAAGACTTTTACTCATTTTCTTCGCTGGATCAGCTGTAGAAAGAAGCTTTGGAACATCCGTCATCAAAGGTGCTGGAAGTTTAAAGAAATCTGTATTAAATTGGTGATTAAATCGCTCTGCAATATTTCTTGTCAACTCCAAATGCTGTTCTTGGTCTTTTCCAACAGGCACCAAATCGGCCTGATAAATCAATATATCAGCTGCTTGAAGAACAGGGTAAATGAACAAACCCGAAGAAGCCAAAACATCCTTGTCGCCTGAGCGCAACTGTTCCATTTTGTCTTTAAACTGTGTCATCCTACTTAATTCGCCGTAGGAACACACGCAACTTAATATCCACGATAATTGTAAATGCTCGGGAACTAAGCTTTGTATAAAAAGATTTTCTTCCTCGACCCCTAATGCCAAAAGTTGGCAAGCCATATTCCAAGTATTGGTGCGAAGTTTGTTTGCGTCATATGGCATAGTCATACCGTGACAATCTACAACACCAAAATAGCAATGGTAATCATTTTGTAGCTTTACCCAATTGGCTACGGCACCAAAATAATTACCTAAGTGGATATCTCCTGTAGGTTGGATGCAGGATAATACCGTTTTCATAAAACTGTTGGGTGGATAGCAATAGCAGAAATCTCAATATTTACGAAACGAGGCAAATTCGAAACTTCGACCAACTCACGTGCAGGTGGTTGAGGTGAATCAAAGAATTTTGCATAAATCGAGTTGATTCGGGCAAATTGATTCATGTCCTTAACAAAAACGCTACATTTAACAACGTCACTGAGCTTCATACCTGCAGCCTCTATTACCGCTTTGAGATTGGACAGAACTTGAGTGGTCTCTGATTCAATATCAGAGATAACCAATTCACCATTGGCCGGATCTAAAGCTATTTGACCTGAAACGTATAAGGTTCCACTGGCTAGAATAGCTTGAGAATAGGGTCCAATAGGAGATGGAGCTGAATCAGTAAGAATTACTTTATTTTTCATTTGTCAGAAGTCTAAGCTTTGACGAATGAAATTAGGCTTCTGCAGTCTTCAACACCAAATTGCCGTTGTAGTACAAGTTGCCTTCTACTTCATAAGCGTGGTGCATGCGGTGAACTGTTCCAGTCGTTTTGCACTTGCTCAAAGTAGGAAATTCAACTTTGTCATGTGTGCGACGCTTGCGCTTGCGTTGCTTAGAAATTCTGGACTTAGGATGTGCCATTTTATTGTTTTTTTATGTCAATGTTTTTTAAAGAATCCCACAAAGGATTAGTTTCCTGCTTTTCAATTCTTGAATTATCAATCAATTTAGAAAGGACTTTCATATCACATGGCTTTGGATCCATTGATTCGCAATCAATTCTAATCGAAATAGGCAGAGAAAGACAAAGTGTTTCATGAATGTAATCAGCAACATTAAAATGATCTGTATCACGTTTTATAAAAACAATTTCATCTTCTTCCTCTTTGTCTTTGTCAGCATATTTTAACCACAAAATACTTTTACTTTCCAAAGGAAAAGAAATTGGAGTCAAACATCGATCGCAGGATAAAGTCATTGAACCTTGATATTGAAAATTTAATTCAATCAAAGTTGATTTTTTATCTAGAACGAGCTTTACTTCAAAATCCCCATCATGAATTAAAGAGTCTTCAAACTCTTGAAAAAATTCATGACCGCAACTAAAAGTATAATTATGAATTCCTTCATTCAGTCCAAGAATTGGGATTTGTAAAGGAAGAAATACCGACTTCATCAAAGATCATTTGAAATTCGGCTGCAAAATTAGGCTTATTTTATGAAATATTCAAATACTCAATCATCTAACTGCTAAAAAACTAGCAGAAAATTGGAACCATAGACTAAATATGAGTGCTCTGACCAATAATTTGATTCAGGATTTCTACGCTTTCAAAAATAATGGGTTCAACCAAACTTAGGACAACGCTTACAAGGCTTATTTTTTTTGTACTTTTTACAGCATTTCTTTTTTAATTCGCGTCCACATTCATTCACTTTCCTAAGCGTTCCCTCATTAGGTGTTTTAAAAGGTATGATTGCAATATGAATCTTCATTAAATTGTCTCATTTGTGGCTGTAAAGTTAGTAAATACTTGAGTCGTTATTTAGATTTTCTCTAAATAAAATTTATATTTTTTAATGCTGAGATAATTTAGTTTTAGTGTACAACCGTGATTAGACAAAATTATCATTGCATTATCTCAAAAATTACAATAAACCCAAAATCCGCATTAGCGGATTTTGCACTTTGGGTCGACGAAAATCCTTGATTTTTCGACTTTAAAGCCCTGATATTTAAAAAATCGTCAGGGGGTAAAACCCAGACAAATTTGGGTAATAATCAAAAATTTCGTCGATTCAGCGTCTAACGCTGAATTTGGGATAAATTCAAATACTTTGTCTTTGGGATGGATAAACAGTGTGCCAAGATCGTAGGCTTTGTTCTATATATAAGTTTCTAAGATTCGATTGATAATGATATGAATCACTTCAACTGGCAAAATGATATTCAAATTCTAAAATAAAGTGGAGTTAGAATTGAATGCTCAGGATCAATTGATAACGAGCCTTGATGGGGTACTCAAGCAATCTTGAATACCCCATTTTATACATAAAAATAACATTATAACTTTCCTACCATTAGTTCTGGTCGAACCCATTGATCGTATTCTTCAGATGTCAGATATCCAAGTTCCATTGCCGCTTCTTTGAGTGATTTGTGTTCCAAATGTGCTTTCTTTGCAATCTTTGCAGCTTTATCGTAACCTATTTTTGTATTCAACGCAGTCACAAGCATCAAACTATTGTTTACATGTTTGTTGATGTTGTCCTCGATTGGCTTGATTCCTATTGCGCATTTATCATTAAAACTGACACAACCCTCTCCTATTAGTTTGGCGCTATGAAGGAAATTATAAATCATCATTGGCTTGAAAACATTGAGTTCGAAATGTCCATTTGATCCGCCAATATTTATAGCAACATCATTGCCGAGCACCTGTGCTGCAATCATAGACAATGCCTCACATTGAGTAGGATTTACTTTTCCAGGCATGATTGAAGAACCCGGCTCATTATCAGGAATAAATAGTTCTCCAATACCACTTCGCGGACCGGATGATAACATCCTGATGTCATTGGCAATTTTCATAAGGCTTACAGCGACAGTTTTCAGCGCTCCGTGAGCTTCTACTATTGCATCATGGGCAGCCAAGGCTTCGAATTTATTTTCTGCCGTAACAAAAGGCAATCCAGTTAGTACAGCAATGTGTTTAGCAACATTTACTGAGTAATCAGCCGGTGTATTGATTCCAGTTCCAACTGCTGTTCCTCCTAAAGCGAGTTCGGACAAGTGAGCCAAGGAATTTCTGATAGCTTTCAATCCAAAGTTCAGTTGACTGAAGTAGCCGCTGAATTCTTGACCTACAGTCAGTGGTGTTGCGTCCATGAAATGGGTTCTTCCAATCTTAACTAGATGCCAATATGTTTTACTTTTTTCTTGAAGGGTATCACGCAGTTTTTCAATGCCAGGAATGGTTACTTCAATGAGAATCTTGTATGCGGCAATATGCATCGCTGTTGGGAAGGTATCATTGCTTGATTGAGATTTATTTACATCATCATTGGGATGAAGAAACTTGATATCATCTGTTAATTTACCACCATTTTTTACGTGTCCCCGATATGCAACCACCTCATTGACGTTCATGTTGGACTGGGTACCACTTCCTGTTTGCCATACCACCAAAGGAAATTCAGCATCCAAACTTCCAGAAAGAATTTCATCACAAACCTCAGCAATCAATTTGGATTTCTCAGCACTGAGCACATTTGCTTCGTGATTTGTCATGGCAGCAGCCTTTTTAAGATAGGCGAAGGCCCTAATTATTTCAATTGGCATTCTGTTGGTTTCAGTGGCTATTTTGAAATTTTCTATACTCCTTTGAGTTTGTGCACCAAAGTAAGCATCGACAGGTACCTTCACCTCTCCCATGGTGTCTTTTTCTATTCTAAAGTTCATCTCTTAAAATTTATCATGTAAAACTAAGTCTTCAAAGTCAATGTTATAAGAAACGGTATAATGAATTATGAATTATTCATTTCATGACAAAAACAATACCTACTTGCCAAGCTTCCACTTTTCAAGCCAATCAATCAATTCATCCATGTTTCTAAATCGATCAAGTTGATGTTTACTCAACAACACCTCACCTGACTCAACATCCATGAACAATGGCAAATCAATACTTCTGAATTTTGGAAATCTTTCGAAAAATTCATCCCGATGCAGAAACTCATATTGATCTTTGTTCTGCTCTAAATATTCACTCCACTCTTTTTTGATGGCGAATGTATTGTGAGTAATATCGCAAAGGCTGCAGGGGTATGTGGAAGGAGATAGAAGCTTATGCCCCATATCAATCAATGCGTTCAAGGTCCCTGTATCGCCATTATAAACGAAAATCATTTTAGATTTCATCCGATTGGAATTTGGATTGCATTGTTACAGGATCAAAATAATCTTTAAAAAATTCATCGCACCACAGGCAAATATTTTGCAGATCTTGTGTACGTGCTTCAGCAAATTCTCGGGTAATCCCTATACTTTCGCCCATAGCTAGTGGGTCACCTGCGTCAATAGCTTGAAATATTGGCGAATTTGAAACTCTTTTTAGCACATCAGCTACTTTTTCAACCCGAGCGTCACCCATTGCTTTGTAGGTGCCTGGGCAGCAAGGATTGATTCTCCAAAGCTGGATACTAATTTCTTGAGGAATATCCTTGGCGCCTGACAAAAATCCGATACCACCGCTCAGCACTTTGCAAAAATTATGATTGGGATCCTTGAGCCAAATATTCTTTTCGGTAGCGCGACCCCTCGCCCAATTTCCACCCAACCACAAATCTTCTGTTGCGCCCCAATATCCCCATGAAATCTGTTTTTCTTCTACCAAGTAATTATCCTTTTCAATCAGGGGATCTTTATTTTCACCATTAACTCCCTTTGAATCAAAGATCTCCGCCAACTCCATCAATCGATTTCCTGAGTGTTTGTGATAGCGATCAATACTTGCAATGTCAAATCGCGTCACTCCTTTCTCAATCAATTTATCCAATATAGTCCCGGTCAAAAGATCTCCATTGGTCTGGAGCATGATCTGGGTTTGACCTTGAAACTTAATTCTAATTCTATCCAGAATTTTGTACAGTAATTTTTTATCTGCAAGAGGCTCACCACCTGACAAGATCAATCTGTCAATCCTGTCCGGCAAATTTTCAATAATTGCCATGCATTCTTCTTCACTTATGCGTGCACCTTGAGGTCCAGATAAATTATAACAATGATCGCATTTGTCATTGCACAGCTGAGTGAATACCCAGTAAACCGATTCACAGTGATTAAAATCTTTCATATTGTTTCATTTGGGGATTGAATGTATTGACTCCAGAATTTAATTTCTGAGGCGCCACCAGAATCCTGATGTTTGAGAAAGGATACAGAATCTTTAAATATCGTCAATTGACCGTTCTTCATAATCCCCCAAAGATCACCAATAGTCAGTGCTTCTTTTAGATCATGAGTAACGAATACAGCAGTCATATTTATTCTGGTTTTTATATCATTAAAGAACCCCTGCATTTTGATACGGGTGCCTGCATCTAAGCTCCCGAATGGCTCATCTAACAATAAAATTTTAGGGCTGAGTATCAATGCTCGTGCAAAAGCTACCCGCTGTTTCTGGCCGCCTGAAATTTCATTTGACATCCGTGCACCCAAGCCTTCTAGGCCAACTAAAAGCAACATATCATCCACTTTGGACTTAATTGCGTCAGGAGCTAACTTCCGAATTTTTAGTCCGAAGCCAATGTTATCGAAGACATTATAGTGTGGAAAAAGCAAGGGTGTTTGAAGCAAAGAAATTATCTCCCTGTGTTCAGGCAATACGGAAGTAATATCCAAATCGCTAACAGAAACTTGACCAACTGATGGTTTTAGAAAACCGCCTAATAATCTCAAAAGTGTAGATTTTCCGCATCCAGATTGTCCTAAAATAGCTAAAGTCTTCCCGAATGGTAGTTCGAATGAAAGATCAGTCAGTATCATTTTATGATCATATCCAAAAGAGATTTTAGCACAATTCAATTTTGACATTCCTTTGCTAGTCTTGGGTTAGTACATTCATTCGTGAAATAAGCTTGCTGTTGATAATCAAAAAAATAGCGGCTGGCAAAATAATAACCAATGCCGAACAAGCTGCAATATACGGATTTGCTTCTTGAATGTATTGATACAATAGCAACATCAATGTTTTGGTCTTACCCACACCAATTACTGAAACGAACCCAAAATCGAACCATGAAAACAAAAAGGACTGTGCAAATGACAACAGCAAAACTGGTCGTGACATCGGCAAAACTACTTTAGAAAAAGCATAGCATTCTGACCCACCCATTGAGTAAACACATTCCATCAGATGCTTCATTTCTGTTGTCCAATGGTGGGCGCATAAAATCACAACAAAAGGCACGGTTATGAGTAATTGAGCCAAAAATACGCCAGACCAAGTCCCAGATATGCCTGCTTTCAAAAAATAAAACTGCAGCAAAAAAGCATAAATCACAGGCGCAAAAGAATATGGAAGGTATGCCAAGTTGATCCAACTCCTTCTATTACTTTGGAATGAAATAACATACGACAACCAAAATCCGGTTATCATAGAAATTATACCCACCAAACTACTTAATAAAACTCCATTCAATAGCGTCATCAAAATTGATTGGTTGCCAGCCAGAAAAAAATTCCAATGAAATCCAGTCAAAGCTCTAGGCAGTAACTCGGGAAAAATCCATTCGGTTGTTAAGGACAAAACTGTCAGATATAGCAGCGGAAAGACACATAAAATGAGGATTACAATTCCTCCTAATTTAAGAGACTTCATGATATGATTTTCTTGAAAAAAGATATATAAAAACCACGATCAACAAAGTATAAATAATTGAAAGAACATAAGCCTGAGGAATTGTTTGCAAATCAAATTTTCTCAATTTTTGAGCAATCAAGACAGAAACAAGGCGCGGATTCTGTCTGCCTAGCAGCAACGCAGCTTCATAAGTTCCAAATAGAAAAATACCATACAGAAGCATGCTTAGTTTGGTTTCAATCCACAATATTGGCATTGCAATCCGGTACCATCCAATACTTTTCGTTCCTCCCATTGAAGTATTAATTTCAAGGAGTTCAGGAATTTTATGCTTATCGTACTTCTGTAAAACTAAAATAATAAAATAAGGCAAGGTGAACAAAATTAAACAAATGCCTAATCCTATGTGCCAATAATCATTGACCCATTCAAGAGATTGAGCAGATGAAATCAAGCCAATTTTATACAATAAACTTGCAAACAAACCACCAGACCGAAATATTTGCATCACAATAAAAGCTCCAATAAGCATGGGCAAGGTCAATGGAATCAAAAGTCCATTTTTTAAAATAGTTTTTGTCAACTCCTTTGCGTAATACCGTAATATTGTGACAGCCATCCACCAGCTTGCCAAAACAACCATAACTGAAATTAATATCGTAAGAGCAAAAGAAGACAACAATTCCTTTGAGCCCAATACATCCTTCCAATGATTCAAAGTAAAACCTGTATTCATGGCCCCTATCAATCCCAAACTATACAAAAAGGCATAAATAAATCCTGCTGTTATTGGAAACAAACATAAAATCAAATAAAAATAAAGACTAAATTTACTGAACAATTTTGTTTAATTTTCAATTACTTTGGTTCTAAAATCTCTATACAATCTGATCATATATTCTGGGTCTGGTTCTTGCAATGCAAGGGCCTCAATTTTAACCCTTTTGGGAGAGTATTTTCTTGAAGTCACATTGGCAAATTGATTGCGCCATTCCATAGGTAACTTATCAATGGTCAATATTGTACCATCGCCCCACATTTCAGGATTGTACTTCTTCAGTTGTGCTTCGGGAGAAATAAGAAAATTGATAACCATCATTGCTCCTGCTGTATTGGCTGAGCCAGCGGCGATACCCAAATAGTGTGAATTTTGTATGCTACCAAATTTCATGACATAAGCACGGGTTGATGGAGGAAAAAGCTTTTGAATGATTTTATTATCCACCTCACAATCATTGTTACTCATGGTAAAATCTATTTCATGATTTATAAATAGTTGATGAAGTTGTGAGAGATTCTCAGGGAAAGTTTTCCCATTTCTCCAAAAATTCTGCTTATTCTCGTTGATATAGTTCCACAGCTTATTCGATATATTATTGTATTTATCCTCATCAAAAGGCCCATTCAAAAAATTCTTATCCTCAGAGAGTGCCACCATCCAGGACTTAAGCATAGTCATACCCGTAAATTCGTAAGGAATGGTGAACTTCCCAGGATGCAACTTTAAATAATGGGATAACTCTGCCAAGTCTTGTGGGGGAACAGCTGTCCTGAGAGAATCATAAATGGTACAATACTGAACATTGCCCCAGGGACATTCATATCCATCCGTTTTTTGCTGAAAGTCAGTTCCAATGAATGGATTATCAAGATCTATGTACTGTGAATTTGGCAACAGTTCAACAAAAGGTCCAAACATTGTATTAAGTTGTTTCAACTGAAAAAATGTTTCCCCATTGATCCAAGCTAGGTCTATGGAACTTTTGCTCACATTTGCTTCCTTTTCAGTCATTAATTGTTTTACTATTTCAGTTCCTTGGCCAGGATTGATTTTCAAATCGATACCGTAAAGCTCCTTGACCCGAGGAATTACAAAATTCTGCATGTACGCGTTGATGAGTGGATCACCTTGCCACATCATCATTTGTACACTTGAATTTTTTCCACCAGATTCTACTGCTGCCCAACTCTTGTATACCTTTGGTTGAATGGTCTTAACATTGCTTTGATCAGAACATTTCACAAAAAGAAAAGAACACAACACAAAAAATATACTGCAATATTTCAATAATCGATTTTTCAGCTTTTCCATATCATACCATTTTCTTCGTTTTCGGGTAAATTAAAATGCATACCGCAAACTGAACTGAAATTGTCTTGGCGCACTTGAATTTCTGCGTACAATGGCATCTCCTGCTGAACCAGTTTGAATTTGATTGCTTTGAGAAGCATTATTGCTGTAACCGCTCAAGTTGGCTTGGTTGAATAAATTGAATACATCAGCTCTAAATATCAAGTTTGACTTATATTTTCCTCCAAGAGGCAAAGCGTATTCAGCGGCAAGATCAATGGTATTTGCCCAACCAAGACGGTCACTGTTTCTTGATTCTCCAGGCTGGCGATCACTATTTCCTACATAGGCATCACCAAATGATCTTCCATCACCATTGAGGTCAGTTGTACCATAGCGCAATGCATTTGGAATTCTGTTAATTGGCTGCCCACTTTGAAACAAAGCTGCCAATGTGAAGCTCAATCCTTTCCAAGGGTAAAAAGTAGCGTTACCATTAATAACGTGTGTTCTGTCATTGATACTTGGGCCCCATTCTGCTTCAAAGTCATTGTTATCCTGTGCTCGGAAGTTAATATCCTCGGTATTGTTCTCAAGGCGACTCAGGGTATAACAGAGGCGGAAGGAATAGAAATCTTCTCCCCTTTCTTTTTGCAAGTTCAAACTTAAGGCTGTGTATCTGCTCTCTCCTCCAGTCTCACTCATAATAATTCCTCTAGCAACTCCAGATATTGTATCATTTCCAATAATGGCAGTATTTCCAACAATAGGTATAACACGGTCAAGATCAGCATCAGCTTGGGTGCGCACAACAACATTCAAAGAATCATTTAATGGATAAGAACTTGGTGCGTTCAGATCCCGAACTCTAAACAAATTGAATGATCGGTTGTGAACAAGGTCAACATAAAACAGTAGATTCTTACCAATTTGATTTTGATAACCCATTGAGAATTGATGCGTATAAGAATTCTGGTATCCATTTGGATTCAAAATTCGTCTTTCATTTGAAAATGCAAGGTCCCTTTGACCTTCAAGTGTTGAACCATTTGGACCTTGTAAATAACCAACAGAAGGCAAAGATGCAGTGAAATTACCATCAGCTGTAATCAAGTCAATATTTGTGTCATTTGGAAGTATTCCTTTATCCTTTAACGCTTGAAGTTGAGCTCTAAAACCAGGAGCGGTTGTGTTTTGTTGTATGGCATCAGAATAAACAGCGTAACTTATTTTATCGTAAAATATTCCATAACCTCCGCGAATACTGCTCCTAGAGTTTAGTCTATAATTGAAACTTGTTCGCGGTGCAATATTATCCAAATCATAATCTTCTCCACCACCTTTGCTCAAATTATCTACGTCATATCTGGCCCCAATGGTTAAATTCAACTTGGAACTCAATGAAATTTGATCCTCCAAATAAGCGCTGAAAACATTCTGTCTCACTCCAAAACTACCTGGCAATATTTCAACATTGTAATTCAAAACTTGAACATCAGAAGGCAAATCATTTATTGATAAATTGCCTCCCTTATTCAATACCTTAATTTCGTCCAATTGTCCTTGAGTCAACTTGACCGTATAATTTCCATTTCTATTGCCACCGCCCAAAAGACTATGATCCGCTGAAATAATTTCTCCTCCTGTTTTGATGGTGTGATTGCCGCGGTAGAAGGTAAATTTTTGTTGAGCTTGCCAAGTATTCTCTAGTGCATCAAATATATAACCGGGGTGACCAAGTACAGCAACACTCTGTTCACTTGGGTCCAAAACATTTACTTGAGGACTGGCTTCATTAACAGCTCTGCCGTAATTCCATCTAAATCTTGCATATTGCAAATTTGTTTCAGACTTGAAATTTTTGCCCAAATAGGTATTTTGTGATGCTACAAGCGTAGAGTTTCTGTCTTGAAAATTAGCAGCAGATGGGAATGCAACTCCACCAGTCAAACCTCCTGCTTGTCTGCCAATTGCTACAATTCCTTGATTGACACGCAGTGAACTGCTAAATTTGTTGGACCAAACTTGATCCAATTTCAAGCTAATGTAATTAAATTGATTGGTTCCTTGAATGGCTTCATTGATACCCAAGCCTGGAGAATTCAATAAATTATCCTTTACATCAGTGGTGTGTTCATAATTGAGGTAATAAAATGTTTTGTTAGGAATTATCGCCCCTCCTAGGCCAAAACCTGCTTGATATCGCTGAAAACCATCTCTGACTTGATTTCCAGAAAGATCCCTTTGTGCAAAAGGAGATGTAGCATCAATAACACTTCCCGGTCGGGTAACAAAGAATGCTTCGCCTGTAATTGTGTTGCTGCCAGATTTGGAAGTTACATTTACTACCCCGTTGGCTGTTAAACCATACTCGGTAGAAAAGTTATTGGTTAAAACGTTGATATCCTTTACAAATCCTACTGGGATATTGAATTTCATGCCACCCAAAAATCGTTCGTTATTGTCCATTCCATCAATCAAATAATTGGTAAACAGAGAATTCGCTCCATTGATGCTTACATTAGGAGCTTCTGGGTAAAAACCAGTGGCCTGAACCACGTTAGGAAGCCTAAATAATGCTCGGGTAATGTCCCTGCCTTCAATGGGTAAAGCTTCTAGTTCCTTTTGGGTCAATTGCGATGAAACTTCTGCATTTGCAGCATTAATCTTAGAAGAACCAGAAACTGTAAATTCGTCGAGGCTTACTTCCTTCTTGAGCCCAACTAATATACTTACGCTTGATTTGGCGTTGCTCCTTAAATTGATCGTTGACATAATATTACCATTGTAATCACCAGTCTCCAATACCTCTACTGTATAACTTCCAGAAGTAGAAAGCCCCCTAAACAAGACCTTTCCAAACTTATCTGTAGTTCCATTTTGGGTAAAACCTATTTGAGAATTCGTTAGGGATAATTCGATTTGAGCCAATGGATTATTGGTCTTGTAGTCAAGCACCAAAACCTCCATATCGGCTTGGGAAAAAACAATGCAAGTGAATGACAAACACCAAAGTGTTAATAAATATTTCATACCTGTTTTATGTAAAATTGTTAAAAGAAAAGGGCTAATTCGTCACAGACATTTTGGATGTTCCAAAGTTTGTTGGAGGGCCTCTCAATTCATTACATTTCCACAAAATACGGATCCGAGATTTATAATTTGTAGTATATTCGATGAATAATACTCTTAACCAACACTTGAATAAAAGTATTTTTAGATGAAGTGGTATTTCGGTATCACCAAGTATATCATTGAACGCCGATTGATTATCTATATCAGCTTTTATTTCAAGAAGAACATCATGCTTTGCTCCTCTTTTGTTTATTTCATGAAATAAGTTTTCTGATTGCCAAGGAAGATTGTTCAATACGCCTTTCAAAAAACGCTCTTTTCTTAGGCCCAGTAAATATATACCTCCGTCGGTTGCTGGTCCAAGCACCATATCTTGGCACTCCAGTAAATCTGCCGCTAAATTGATATCATGATGATTCAAAGCTGGACAATCACTGCCAATTGTTATGACTCCTTCATATCCTTTTGAGAAAATTTCAGCAATCGCATTATAGTATTTGTGGCCAAAGGTCTCGCCAACTTGATTTAATTCATTTGAAAAATAAACCGGATATGCACATTTACCAGTTATTTTTTTTACCCTTTTGACCAACAAATTAGCCAATTTGTCAACATTAACCCGATCTTGATTGATGCTTTTTTTCAATACCAAAGCTTCTGCCTTAGCGCTGCGGCTAAAAACAAGAACAGCAATTGAATTTTTAAACTTCTTCAGACAGCTCGGCATTTAATGAATTTCAAAAGTACAACACCAAAATGAAATCAAGCTAATTAACTCTGAACTGTGTTTATGTACACGTACATTCAAATTTGATTCTTTTAATTACGATCTAAACCTAAAATCAGTTTTTAACTAATTAAAGTTTTCTTATTCAACGGATGCAAACAGATTCCATTTTTAACTGCTATCTTCGTAATAAAATATTTTAATTATGTCATTTACATTACCGGAACTACATTATGACTATGCCGCTTTAGAGCCACATATCGATGCAAAAACTATGGAAATTCACCATAGCAAACACCATAATGCTTACGTAACCAATTTAAACAACGCGATTGGGGGCACAGCAGGTGAAGGAAAAAATATCATTGAACTTCAAGAAATGATGTCTCATTTACCAGTAGCAATTAGAAACAATGGCGGAGGTCATTACAACCATTCTTTATTTTGGGAATTAATATCACCAAATGGCGGAGGTAATCCTTCAGGTGAATTAGCGGAAGCCATTGACAAGGATTTTGGAAGTTTTGATGAGTTCAAAACTGCATTTGCAAATGCTGCTACAACCAGATTTGGCAGTGGTTGGGCATGGTTGGTTTATAAGGATGGAAAACTTGCAGTTTGTAGTACTGCCAATCAGGACAATCCTCTAATGGATATTCCAGAGGCAAACGGTGGTGGTGGACGACCTCTTATGGCTTTGGATGTGTGGGAACATGCATATTATTTAAACTACCAAAACCGAAGACCTGACTACATTTCAGCATTCTGGAATGTAATAGATTGGACTGAGGTTGCTGGAAAATACAGAATGGCAAGCCACTAATCAAGTAATAATTCATAAAGCCGGAGCAATATTTCTTCGGCTTTTTTTATGAAAATAAACTCAGTTGTTCATCGAATGGTTCATCTGAAACCTCTTCAATCAGCTCAATGTCGTTTTCGCTTGCTTTGTTAATCCTATCCGAAACCCGGTAGGCTTTCATCAAATTTGAATCGTAAGGTTCAATCAACGACAATGCTTCATTTATTGATAATTTCGAACTCAGCCAACTGACTTCATCTTCAGGCTTGAGAATGGCAGGCATCCGATCATGAATTGTTGACATCAATTCGTTGGGTTCTTGAGTTATTATTGTCAATGAATGAATAAGCTGACCCTGAGGATTTACCCATTGGGTGCACAATCCAGCAACGGCAAATAAATTTTCATCATTTAGTGTGATCCTATAAGGCACCTTAATTTTTTTTCCAATTGCCTTCCATTCGTAAAAACCATCTAAGGGTACAATACACCTGTTATTTAAAAGCAACGGTTTGAAAACATTTTTTTCTAATAATGTTTCTACCCTGGCATTGATCATGGAACTTCCAATCTTGGCATCTTGGGCCCATTGAGGAATAAGGCCCCATCTATACCACAACAACTGATGTACATTTTCTTGTGTAATAACAGGCTGAAAAGAAGTAGGAGTAATATTAAAATTGGGTAATGTATTGTAGCGGACCAAATCATCAGAATAAAAACTTGCTTGAAATCTCTCTTCGATTTCCTTTTCTGATTTTGTCAAAGAAGATCTCCCACACATAAAACTGCTTTAGATATGCCTATAAATTATGTTAAAAGATAAAAATATTTCACACTAAAGGAAACTTAATTGAAATACAGATGTATATATTAATGTGAGTCGCAAAAAATATTTGTTAATTATAAATGTATTTTACACAAGTAATTGATAATCTTTCTTAACTTCGCACAAGATAAAGATAGTTGGATGATTTCTTGAATGATTTTTTGCTCGTGGAATCTGAAAACAATCAAAACAGTTTAGTCAATTTTTAACTTTTTTTATAATGAACATTTACGTTTCACACTTAAGCTTTTCTGCATCAGATAAAGACTTGAGTGATTTGTTTGCTGAGTATGGTGAAGTTTCCTCAGCTAAGGTAATTTTAGATCGCGACACCGGCAGATCACGTGGTTTTGGTTTTGTTGAAATGCCAAACGACGAAGAGGCAAACAACGCAATCGGCAGTTTGAATCAAACTGACCACATGGGTAAAACCATCAATGTCAACGAGGCTAAACCTCGTGAAGACAGACCACGCAGTAATTTCGGCGGTGGCAACAGAGGCGGATACAACGATAGAAGAGGCGGAGGCGGTAACAGCTGGTAGTCTTTTCTTCTTGAAATAAGATCTCTCAACCCTGTTTTAGCAATAAAACAGGGTTTTTTATTTGTAAACTTCAAAGATATAAAGCATCAAGTTAATTTACAATCTAGATGCATTTAGTAAAATAATTGTTGGAGCACTCACTACGACTTTATTCCAACAATGCAAAAAACAATTGCTTCTTTAGCAATTCCTCTCTTAGCATGATCAAATTCTGAAGATTTATCTTTCCTATCACATAATTATGATTTGAGCTATAAAATCTTGTTTCAATTGAATCAAACTTTAGTTCATCCAGCTCTTGATCTGAATTAAATCTCAGATAAATGTTTACAAGTAAATCATTGCTAAATGAATGAATTTGATGTTGTAAATTCTTTTTGTATTCATACCTATAATCATAAGAAAGTGCTGATATGTCAGACAATACTGCGCTTCCCGTCGGCAACCCACCTGCACCACGTCCCTGAAAAAACTGTTCTCCGGAAAACTTTCCTTCCACTATAACACCATTAAATTCGTCTTCAACTTTAAACAAATGATTGCTTAATGTCACCAATCTGGGCATGACAAATATGGACAATTCTTTGCCTCTAAGTTTGCGTATTATTGGAGTTAGCTTAATACTTAATGACTTTTCTCTGGCGAATATTAGATCATATTGACTCAACGTGGATATCCCAAAATTTAGCACTTCCTCAGGCCTTACAACAAAACCAAATGCATGCAAGGCAATTATAATGGCTTTGTACTTCGCATCATAACCTTCAACATCATTTGTAGGATCACTTTCTGCAAAGCCAAGTTCTTGCGCGCCTTTCAAGGCAGCATCATATGATAAACCATCATTGATGGTTCGACTGAGTATATAATTCGTTGTTCCATTAAAAATTCCAGAAACCTTTATTAAATCTTCATTGTCAAAATATTCTTCAAGCGTTCTGATTATGGGGATACTTCCACAAGCTGAACCTTCGTACAATAAACCAACATCATATTTCCTCTGCAGATCGAGCAGTTCCTGCAAATGAAATGCAACCATTTTCTTGTTGGAAGTAACAACATGTTTGTGATTTTCCATTGCACTTTTCACGATCTTAAATGCCTCATCTGCATCATCAATTAACTCAACCACTACATCTATCTCAGGGTCGTCCAATATTTCATTCCTGTCAAAAGTAAATATTTCACCGTCAATATCTCTTTTCTTATTCTTGTCCTTGACGCAAATTTTTTTAATTACTGCTTTGAAACCAGTGCTTTGATTAAGGGCTTGATACAAACCATGACCAACCACGCCAAACCCAAATAAGCCCAATCTTATATTTTTCATCTTTCCTTTTTTAAAGTGCTTGCGATAAGTCATTTATGATATCCTCGTAATGTTCCAATCCAACAGAAATTCTGATCATGCCATCATCAATCCCTACTTGCAATCTTTCCTGAGCGCTGAGTTTACAATGTGTGGAACTGGCTGGATGGGTTGCTATTGTTCTTGAATCCCCAAGATTGGCGGATATCTTGATCATATTGAGTTTATTTAAAAACTGTGCGCCCTTTTGCAATCCGCCTTCAAGCGTAAAAGCCACAATTCCTCCTCCTAATTTCATTTGTTTTTTAGCAATCGCATAATTTGGATGACTTTCCAAAAAAGGATACTTTACTTGAAGAATCCCTTTCTGCCCCTCTAAAAACCTTGCAACTTTCAGCGCATTATCACAATGTCTATCCATCCTTAATGGTAGTGTTTCCATGCTCTTGCTCAAAATCCAAGCATTGAAGGGAGATAATGAGGCTCCTGTAATTCTGTTGAACAAATAGATTTCTCTAATTAAAGATTCCTTACCTACTACTACTCCACCCAATACCCTTCCTTGACCGTCCATGTATTTTGTGGCAGAGTGAATGACAATATCAGCACCGTATTCAATAGGTTTTTGTAGATAGGGAGTGGCGAAGCAGTTATCTACAATCAGTATCAAACCATGTTTCTTGACTATCGTATTTACCAACTCCAAGTCAATAACCTCAATTGCTGGATTGGTGGGTGTTTCAAGATAAACAAACTTTGTGTTTGGCTTAATCAATTTTTCAATTTCATGAACATCATTGGCATCAAAATATGAATAAGTTACTCCTATTTTAGGAAAATACTTGGTAAAAATTGTATGGGTAGCTCCAAAGATGGATGAACAAGAAATGACATGGTCACCAGAACTCACTAGTGACATAAAAGTCGCGTAGATTGCTGCCATTCCACTTGATGTAGCTATTCCTGCCTCCGCACCTTCCATTATGGAGACCTTTGAAACAAACTCTTCGTTATTCGGATTACCATATCTAGAATAAATGAAGGCCTCCGTCTCTTCATTGAATGCAGCTCTTAGGTCTTCGGCGCTATCAAAAACAAAGCTGCTTGTCAAATACAAAGGCGCTGAATGCTCGTTGAAATGCGATCGCTGCAATTGTGTTCTTACTCCAATGGTTTCAATATTAAGATTTTGCATGAATGGTGATTTTATAGTTAATTGATGCTGTTGGAGCCAAGGTTTTGGCGACTGAACAATATTTTCCCAAAGAGAGTAAAATGGCTTTCTCAAGCTTTTCATAGCTTAAACTGCCAGCAACTTTAAAGTGTAGCGTTATATCCTTGAACAAAGAATAATCTTCAATTTGGGTCCGATGGCCTTCTATCTCAACTTCAAAAGCATCGATCTTTTGTCTTTGCTTCTTTAATATTTGCAAGACATCGATGGAAGCGCAGCCTCCAAGAGCAATAAGAAGCAGTTGCATGGGCCGAAATCCAGATTCATTTCCTCCAATATCTTTTACTGCGTCCATTTGCATGGAATGCCCTTGCTCATTCTCTGCCTTCATTTGGAAGTCTTTGTCTGTGCGAAAAATTTTTACTTTCATTTCAATTCAAAAATTTTAAAATACATTCATTAATTGATTCACCTTCAGTGAGAAATCCATCATGCCCATAAGGGGAATTAATAATCACCAATTCTGATTCAGGAATAAGCTCTGACAGATAAACCTGCTCTTTGACTGGAAATAAAATATCACTTGAGATGCCAATTATAAGGGTTCTTGCCTTAACCAAATTCAAAGCATTCACAACCCCGCCTCTATTCCTACCTACATCATGCGAATCCATTGCCTTGCTGAGAATCACATAACTTTGTGGATCGAATCGATTTTCTAATTTTAATCCTTGATGTTGTTGGTATCCAATGGCACCATAATCGCCTATTTGACCAGAATCATTGGAAGCTGTCCTTTCAAACATTTCATAATTTCTATAACTCAACATTGCTATTGCTCTCGCTGCACGCAAGCCAGATTCACCTGCCCCAATTGCCATTCTTTGCGCTTCATTGAAAGCAATTCCCCAAGCTGAATGTTTGGCACTTGTTGCCAAGAGTACCATATTTGAAATAAAATGTGGTTCTACAATTGCCCATTCCATACATTGTTGAGCTCCTTGAGACCCCCCAATCAACAATTGAATATTTTCTATTTTCAAATGCTTAGCCAAAATGCGATGCACCTCAACCATATCTCGGATGGTCACTTCAAGAAGTTGGTCAAGGCCATTTTTGTTTGGTGTCTTGGACTCCAATTCAGCAATTGTGCCATAACATGAACCAAGATTATTGGCACAAACAATAAAATACTTAGCTGGGTCTAGGACCTTGCCCGGTCCGAATATCGTATGCCACCAATCGCTAGCATCAGCGTTGGCAGTGAGCGCATGGCAGACCCAAATCACATTGGAACAATTCTTATCAATTGTGCCATAAGTACAAAAAGATATCTCAACAGATTTAAGCTTTTGTCCCAATTCTAACTCTATACTTCCAGAATATTTATAAGTATGATTTTGATTCATTTTGAATGATTATTGGCATAAAATAAGAAAGCCTTGTTGATACAACAAGGCTTAATATTTTGATCTTTTATAGTGGCAGTTTATTGATCTAATAGAAAAACCTTGAGACAAAAGGACTCAGGCAACAACAGCACATCATGTTTACGCTTGTAAAGTTCATCATTAATTCTTCTATTGGTTTGTAACTAAATCAAGGACAAATGTAAGAGAAGTTATGGTAATTGCAAAATGAAACAGTTTACAACTCACAACCCCCTACAAAATAAAGTGTATCACTTGTACTTGACATTTCATTAAGATGCGATTTCATAAGTATGAATTGGGCATTTTAGTCGTGAAATATCTAAAGTGTAAAATATTGGAAACCAGAAATAAAAAAGGCTTGCTGTTCTCACAGCAAGCCTTCCAATATATTCTTAAGCAGGAATTACATCATTCCGCCCATTCCTCCGCCGCCCATTGGAGGCATTTGAGATTCTTTCTCTTTCTTCTCGTTGATTACACATTCTGTAGTTAATACCATCCCTGCAATTGAAGCAGCATTTTCTAAAGCTACTCTTGTTACTTTGGTTGGATCAATTACACCTGCTTTCTTAAGATCTTCATATTTCTCAGTACGTGCATTGAATCCTTGTGAACCACGGCTGTTTTTCACACGATTTAACACTACGCTACCTTCAAGACCTGCATTTTCAGCAATAATACGAAGTGGAGCTTCCAGTGATTTTCTTACTATTTGAATTCCGATAGCTTGATCTTCATTTTCGCCTTTCAATTTATCCAGTGAACCCATTGCACGAATCAAAGCAACACCACCACCAACTACTATACCTTCTTCGATAGCAGCTCTAGTAGCATGTAAAGCATCATCGACACGATCCTTCTTTTCCTTCATTTCAACCTCTGTAGCTGCCCCAATATACAAGACTGCAACACCACCTGCCAATTTAGCAAGACGCTCTTGAAGTTTTTCACGATCGTAATCAGAAGAAGTTTTATCAATCTGCTGTTTGATTTGATTGATGCGGGATTTAATCAAATCCTCAGATCCGCGACCATTCACTATTGTAGTATTGTCTTTATCAACTGAAATTTTTTCAGCAACACCAAGGTGTGTCAAATCAACATTCTCCAGTTTGTATCCTTGTTCTTCAGAAATTACTGTACCTCCTGTCAATACTGCAATATCTTCAAGCATTGCTTTGCGACGATCACCAAAACCTGGCGCTTTTACAGCAATGACCTTCAAGCCTGCTCTCAAACGGTTGACGACCAATACGCCTAAAGCTTGACTTTCAATATCCTCAGCAATAATCAATAATGGTCTTCCGGAACTAATAACTTTCTCCAATACAGGAACCAAATCCTGCATATTTGAAATCTTTTTATCGTGGATCAGAATATAAGGATTCTCATATTCAGCGATCATTTCTTCGGCGTTGGTTACAAAATAAGGTGACAAATATCCTCTGTCAAACTGCATACCCATTACCTCTTCAACATAAGTGTCAGTACCTTTTGCTTCCTCAACAGTTATAACTCCTTCAGTTGAAACTCTCTTCATTGCATCAGCAATTAAAGCACCGATTTCTTCATCATTGTTGGCTGAAATAGAAGCTACTTGTTTGATTTTTTCAATATCACTACCAATTACTTCAGTTTGACGCTTTAGATCTTCAATTATAACTTTAGTTGCCTTGTCAATTCCTCTTTTCAATTCAATTGGGTTGGCACCGGCAGCCACATTTTTCATTCCTGCTGTGATCATAGCTTGGGCCAAAACTGTTGCAGTTGTCGTGCCATCACCAGCAATATCAGCAGTTTTAGACGCAACTTCTTTGATCATTTGAGCACCCATATTAGCTATTGGGTCTTCCAATTCAATTTCTTTAGCCACAGTCACACCATCTTTAGTGACTATAGGAGCTCCAAAAGACTTTTGTATGACTACGTTTCTTCCTTTAGGCCCTAGTGTCACTTTGACTGCATTGGCCAAAGCGTCTACACCACTTTTTAATTTTTCACGTGCTTCTGTATTGAAGCTAATTTCTTTAATAGGCATGTTGCTAGTATTTTCTTTTTGTTTTGGTTAATAATTAAAGAATGACCAATATGTCATCTTCGCGCATGATCAAATAGTCATGTCCTTCATAGTTCAACTCTTGGCCAGCGTATTTTCCGTAAAGAACGATATCACCTTTCTTAACAGTTGGCTTAATTCCTTCTTTGCCGGGTCCTACAGCGATTACCTCTCCTCTTTGGGGTTTTTCTTTAGCGGTGTCTGGAATAATAATTCCACCCTTTGTCTTTTCATCAGCCTCCGCAGGCTTGACCACTACTCTGTCATTAATGGGCTTCATAGATGCTTTGATTTTTAGATTTTTTAAATTTGAATGCTATTGTTATAGCCTGCCCTAGTTCACTAATTGTGCCACTTGTTTACATCTGCCACTTTAGCATGAAATACGCAAAAAATGGTTAACCGTGGTGTAAAATTGAAACCATGGTCATGAAATTTTGACAGTTGATCACCTAAAATGTCATATCGATCCCGAATTTTGAAAAATATCAAAACAAAAAAGGCTCTACCATTTCTGATAGAGCCTTTTCAATTTCATATATTTCAGATGAATTATTGTGTCATTAACTCAGTAGCAGCTCCAGAGCCACCATTAACATAAACGGCGATAATAATGCAAAGCAAAAATAATGCACCAGCTAGATACCAAGTTAACTTTTCAATAAAATCTGTTGATCTCGCAGCTCCAAAAAGCTGATTGGAAGCATTGCCACCGAATGTAGGGTCAATTCCACCACCTTTTGGGTTTTGTATCAATACAACAATCATTAAAAGGATGCAAACTAATGCAGTAAGAAGGACTAAAAATGTAAGCATATTTATCTTTTTGCTTTTAAGGTTTCTATTTTATCCGCAAAGTAAGCGGATTTTTCTGGTAAAGTCAAACTTAGACGTTCATAAATTTGAATTGCCTTTGATATTTTTCCCTGACTCTCCATTAATTTTGCCAATGTTTCTGTTACAATTCCATCTTCAGGAGCATCATATTTTACTTTTTCGGATGACATTGGAACTTGTTTGGCATAAGGTTCATCCTTTATTTGTGCCAAAATTCGCTCTTGAAGGCCTTCCCACTCATTTGTCAATAAGGATTCGACTTTCTTTTCTCCTCCTTGTAGTGAGTGAAGCCAATTACTATAGGTACTCAACTCAACCTTGCCTAAGATATGCTCTGGATTAAGTTCTGAATTTTCACTTACACTTACAATTGGTTCTTCCGTCAAAATAAAAGATGAATCACTTTGAACGTCAGAATCCGAAGCTTGTTCGGCTATGTAGGTAATATTATCGGTATCCTCATCTAGATCATCTCCAGGTGTTTCAGTATCTTCCTGAGGTGCCTCCTCATTAACTTCAGATTTACCTGTGTAAGTAGCAATTGCTTCATGGAGTTGCTTGAGTTGGATTCTATCGGGCACCATCAATGCATTGTCATGAAATTCATTTGGATTTCTCGGTTGGTTTTGCCATTCTGTAGCAAGACTTCTCAGCATGTAAAGATTATGGGCATAAGGATAATTTTCAATTGCTCTTTCTAATTCTTTACTGTTCAATTGCTTCAATCGATCTTGGTCTTGGGTATAAAGAGGTGTTTTCATGTTACCAATTAGTAAATGCCTTATTAAAAATATCTTCGGTCAATTGGGTATTGATCAGATTCAGTAAACTGGTCTGAACATTCAATAAGTTTTCGCTTGCCGAAAAATCGGCAAAGTGTTTGAAGGTTTGTGTCCAATTGTCCTTTTCTTGTTTATTGCTGATATACTTCACTTCAACAGAGACTTCTAATCGATTGATCGCAGCAGATTCGCCCGGTTTCACAGCAACTGGAACTACCCTGAAATTGGTGACTGCAGATTCAAATTCAATATCGGGGTTGGATTCATTGTATTTCAATCTTGATTCGTTCCTAACTTTGTCACGCAATCTTTCTGCAAACTGGACTTGATAGTCAGCAGGGGCTGCTGGATCCCGAAGCACAACAGGAGCCACATAAAATGTCGTCACATCTGGCGGAATAGAAATTCCCTTAAATGAGTAACAACCAGCTAGAGTGAGTCCAAAAATCAAAACTAAACTACAACGATATATCATACTGCTTGATTTTTCTGTACAACGTTCTTTCTGATATGCCCAATTCGTCTGCTGCTTCTTTTCTCTTTCCTTTATGTTTTTTGAGAGATTTGTTTATTAAGTCTTTTTCCATATCCTCCAAACTCAGATTTGCTTCTACCACTTCCATTTTATCAAAACCATCTAAATTCTTATCTTTTTTATCAACAATAAGCCTTGGCCGTTCATCGTAATCGTCTTGAATTTCCATCCTATTGGCCAAATTGGATTCCTTAGAAGATCCTCCATTTGTGCGAAATTCAAAATTATGTAACTCGGTATTCTGCAGGGCTACCATTGCTTTCATATCAGGCATGTGCAAATCGTTGGAATTGACAAGCTCAAATATCAAGCCTTTCAAGTCATTCAGATCTTTTTTCATTTCAAAAAGTAACTTGTACAACAATTCCCGCTCATAAAATCCAGAACCATCTGAACCTGAATCCATATGCTTGCTGATGGCTGGCAAATTTCTTGTTGATAGCACTGGTAGCAAGCCTACCAATTGCTCAGCATCTAAAATTCTGTCTTCTGCCAATATTGAAAGTTGCTCAGCAGTATTTTAAGTTCTCTGATATTTCCTGGCCAAGGATAAGATTTCATCACCTCCATTGCTTGCTCAGTTAATTTAACTGACTGAATCCTATATTTCTCTGCAAAATCGGATGCAAACTTTCGAAAGAGCATAGGAATGTCATCTTGTCTTTCAGAAAGCGAAGGAACTTTAATAGGTACTGTATTCAAGCGGTAATATAAGTCCTCACGAAACTTACCTTGCCTAATCCTAGTTAAAAGGTCGACATTGGTAGCGGCTATTATTCTAACATTGGTCTTTAAAACTTGAGAAGAGCCTACCCGGAGGAATTCTCCGGACTCTAATATTCTAAGTAAATAAGCTTGTGTGTCAAGAGGCATTTCACCAATTTCATCAAGAAAAATAGTCCCACCGTTTACTGTTTCAAAATAACCTTTTCTTTCGCCCATCGCACCAGTAAATGAACCCTTTTCGTGTCCAAAAAGCTCAGAATTGATTGTGCCTGGAGGGATTGCTCCTGTATTGATGGCTATAAAAGGATTGTGCTTTCGGTTGCTCAATGAATGAATAATCTTCGAAAAAGCTTCTTTTCCTACTCCACTCTGTCCAGTAATTAAGACTGTCAAGTCCGTGGAAGCAACACGCAAAGCAGTCTCTAAGGCATGCTCCAACATTGGAGAATTACCCATTATACCAAACCGTTGTTTTATAGTTTGCAGTTGCTGCATTTGTTTATTGATGTTGTGATGTGATTTCTCCCAACAATGTTGCAGAGGAAACTTTTGTTACTTTTACACAAACATAATCACCAGGATTTATGCCCTCTTGTGAAGGAAAAACCAACATCTTATTCTGTGAATTTCTGCCCTTCAAATCTGTTTGCGATTTCTTTGAAAATCCTTCAACCAGCACTTCGTATGTTTTACCAATATCCCTAAGGTTGAGCTCATAGGATAATTGCCGCTGGACCTCAATCACTTCTGCCAACCTTCTTTTCTTTATTTCCAAAGGCACATCATCTTCATACTTTCTAGCTGCCAATGTACCCGGACGCTCACTATAATAATAGGTATAAGACATTGTGAATTTTGAGTATTTGATTATCTCAAGAGTATCCTTATGATCTTCCTCATTTTCACTACAAAATCCAGTAATAATATCAGCAGAAATAGTGCAATCGGGCATAATTTCATAAATTTTATCAACCCTGTTTTTATACCAATCTGCATCATAAGTCCTATTCATCAATGCTAAAATGCGGCTGTTCCCCGATTGGACTGGAAGGTGAATATAATTGCAAATGTTGTCTGTACCTGCAATGGTTTCTATCACTTCATCCGTAATGTCTTTAGGATGAGAAGTAGAAAAACGAACTCTTAACAGTGGGCTAATTGCGGCCACCATTCTCAACAATTCTGCAAAATTTACTTTCACCGTTTTATCATCACTACTCCATTTGTAGGAATCAACATTCTGACCCAGTAAGGTAACTTCGCGGTAACCTCTCTGAAAGAGATCTGTAGCTTCAGCAACAACAGAGAATGGCTCTCTGCTACGCTCACGTCCCCTTGTATAAGGAACCACGCAAAAACTACACATATTGTCACAGCCCCGCATAATACTGATAAAAGCTAGCACTCCGCTTTCATCCAAACGAACGGGAGATATATCGGCGTATGTTTCTTCGCGGGATAAAAATACATTTACTCCCTTCTCACCATCATGTGCATTACTGATAAGGGCAGGTAGATCGCGGTAGGCGTCTGGACCTATGACCATATCGACCAGCTTTTCTTCGTCTAGAAATGTCTTTTTCAATCTTTCAGCCATGCATCCCAATACTCCAATCAAGGTACCGGGTCTTCTTCTTTTCTGTTTGTCAAATATCCTCAACCGTTTCCGTACAGTCTCCTCAGCCTTCTCCCGAATTGAGCAAGTGTTGATAAGGATTAGATCCGCGATTTCCATTTCACGTGTACTTGAATATCCAATTTCGCCCAAAATACTAGCAACTATTTCACTGTCCGCAAAGTTCATTGCACATCCATAACTTTCAATATAGAAATGCTTATCACTTTTCTCGTTAACTGCTTCTGCAGTGTAAGGGCTACCCTGAACCGAATCAGGAAGCGGAACTCTTAAATCATTGATTGTAGGGTTATTATCGTACAGCATAAGAACTCTGAGAATAAATTTACATAATAACAGAGCACAAATATAATAAGTTTTAGTTTGTAATGTGACAAAATGTCAGTTAATCCCAAATTCAGCATTAGACACTCAATCGACGAAATTTTTGATCGTCGCAAAAATTTGTCGGGTCTGACGACTCTTAAAGTCGAATCAGACTTGTAGGAGATTAACCTCCCCAAAATCAAAGATTTTCGTCTATCAAAGGGCAAAATCTGTTAATGCGGATTATGGGTTGGTAAAAAACCAAATGCATTGTTCGAAAGATTGTAATTTTGGGACATATGGAGGCAACACCAGAATCAGTTCTTAAGCAATATTGGGGATACACTGAATTTAGAAGTGTTCAAAGAGAGGTGATTCAACAAGTATTGGAGAAGAAGGATACGCTGGCTTTACTACCTACTGGGGGCGGAAAATCAATTTGTTTTCAAGTTCCGGCAATGATCATGGATGGCGTATGTCTTGTTATTTCTCCACTCATTGCACTCATGAAAGATCAGGTTGACCAACTCAAACGACGCGGCATTAGAGCTGAAGCTATCTATTCTGGTTTGCCAAAGCGTGAAATGGAGCGCATTTTAGACAATGCCATACTTGGGGATACAAAGTTTTTATATATTTCACCTGAACGCCTCAATACCAAATTTTTTCATGAAAAATTGGTTCAGCTTAGTGTATCTTTTCTCACTGTTGATGAGGCACACTGTATTTCACAATGGGGCCATGATTTTCGGCCTACTTACCTCAAAATAAAGCAAATAAGAGACTTTATTCCAGAAATATCTACCCTTGCTGTAACTGCTACTGCTACCAAAGAGGTGGTGGAAGACATGATACTGCAATTAGAACTGATACACTGTAAAGTTATCAGCACTGATTTTTCAAGACCAAATTTATCCTACACTGTGAGGTATGAACATGATAAATTCAACAAAACCAATTTCATGCTGACCAAAGTTCCCGGCAGCTCACTTGTTTATACTCGAAGCAGACGAAAAACATTAGAACTGTCAAGGTTTCTTGAACAGTGTGGCAGAAATAGTTCCTGGTTTCATGCTGGTCTTGAACAAGATGAAAGAAATCGCAAGCAAGAACAATGGATCAATAACGAAATTCAAACCATTGTTTGCACCAATGCTTTTGGAATGGGGATTGACAAACCTGATGTCAGGCTTGTTGTGCATGCAGATGTGCCACTGAGTTTAGAGGCTTATTTTCAAGAAGCAGGTAGAGCTGGTAGAGATGGACAAAAATCCTACGCAGTTATGCTATGGAATGAAGTTGATATTGAGTCATTGCAAACACAAATTGATCGTCAGTTTCCAACTATCGAAACCATCCGCAGGGTTTATCAAGCTTTGGGTAATTACTATCAGCTACCGGAGGGTACAGGTGGAGGAAACATTTTGGAATTTGATTTGGATCACTTTTGCAATAGATTTAAGCTTACCTCATATGAAGCCAGTTCTTCACTCAAGATGCTTGAAATATCCGAATACATAAACATTATTGAACGATACTTTGAACCTGCAACGGTTTCAATTGCAATGAATCAAGTTCAGCTAAAGTCTTTCTTGCTTGCAAATCCTACATTTGACGAAATCATCAAATCAATATTGAGACTGCATCAGGGAGTTTTTATTCAAGCTGTACGACTAGAGATGCCAAAAATGAGGCAATTACTAGAGCTATCAGAACTCGAAATCAACAATAAACTCAAGTATTTGGATCAAGTTGGTGTACTGAACTTTATTTCAGCTAAAAATTCACCTCAAATAAGTTGGTTGGAGAATCGAGTTGATGAACAATTGTTAAGGCTCAATAAAGATAAAATAGGCTTCCTAAAAAACAGAGCAATTAAAAATTTAGATGCGGTGACGGGGTATTTGAATAGCAATATTTGTAGAGACCGTTATATGTCGGCCTACTTTGGTCAAGCAAAATCCACAAAATGCGGCATCTGTGATATTTGTATAAAGGAAAAGCGCAAAGAATCTCATAACGAAAAGGATTTTACGGACATGATTCTCAATGAAATGGCTCCGAACTGCAAAAGAATTTCAGATTACAGATTGATTATAAAGCCTTCAGATTGGCCTAATTTCATGGAAACATTACAATTCTTGCTAGAAGAAGAACAGGTTGTACTTTCGCAGGGCGATACCATCAAGTTGAAATGAAAAAGCGGACTGTAATATTGTGTGTTACCAATGATTTGATCAGTGATCAAAGGGTTCAAAAGGTAGCATTTTCATTGAAAAAGCTCGGATTAGATGTAAGCTGTATTGGCAGAAATTATCCTTCAAGTACTCAATGTATTGATCCAGATATTCAGTTCCTTTACTTGAAGTGTAGAATCAACAAAGGGAAACTTTTTTATATTGAATACAATGTCCGTTTGTTTTTGCACTTAATTTGGCATAAGTATGATATTGTAACTGCCAATGATATGGATACACTTCCAGCGTGTAGTCTTTCAGGATTTTTTTACCCAAGACGCTATCTTGTATTTGATGCTCATGAATATTTTGAGGAAGTGCCTGAAGTTACGAATCGACATTTGGTCAAGTCTATTTGGAATTTAATAGGAAAGCTATTCATCAGGAAAGCGGATGCTTGCATGACTGTTAATGAAAGTTTGGCTAAGATTTTCGCTGAAAAATATCATAAAAAATTTTATGTCATTAGAAATACCCCAATACCAATTATCAAAACACCTGAACCTCCTTTGATGGGACTTCCATACTTGCTATATCAAGGTGCTTTAAATGAAGGGCGTGGAGTGACAGAAATGATAATGGCAATGGAAGGATTGCCACAATTCAATCTACTCATTGTTGGGATTGGTGATATTGAAGAAGACTTAAAAAAACAAGCAGCCGCAGGAAGTGCCAAATCAAGAATCCATTTTCTTGGCAGGTTAACACCTGAAAATTTGCGTAATATCACTGCTGGAGCATATATAGGCATTAATATTTTGGAGGCCAAAGGCCTAAATTATTATTATTCCCTTGCCAATAAATTCTTCGACTACGTTCAAGCAGGTGTACCTTCTATAAATATGGATTGGCCCGAATACAGGATCCATAATGCAGAATTTGAAGTAGCTGTGTTGATACCAGACATCAAAGCTCAAACGCTTGTAGCTGCAATTCTAGCCTTGTACAATGACCTTAATGATCATCAGAAACTTAGGAGGAATTGCTTCAAAGCTGCCAAGACCTGGTCATGGGATCATGAGGAAATAAAACTAAAGTCGGTTTATGGAATTTCGAGTTCGTTAAAGCTATAACTCAGTCCAATCCCCATGTAACCACATTTCCTGCATATGTCAATCCACCTCCAAATCCAAAAAAAACCATTTTGTCACCTTTCTTAACGATATTGGATTTGAGAGCTTGATTCAAGGCCAAAGGAATTGAAGCAGAGGATGTATTTCCAAAATTCGTTATACTTTCGAGGAACTTAGACATTGGAACTTTGAGTTCACTGGAAATTCCTTCAAGAATGCGCATGTTGGCACTGTGCGGAACAAACCAGTCTATATCATCAATGGTCAAACCATCCATCGCCAAAAGCCTTGGAATCTCTTTCGAAACCGTGTTGATTGCCCATTTAAAAACTTTTTTACCGTTTTGAACGATTTTGCGGTTCCTTTTAATTTCGGCGCCATACAAGTTAGGAGCCAATCCTGACATATAAAGATCAGGCCCTCCTTCGCCATAAGAACCTGTTAAGCAAGCGCCAATATTGCCTTTTTCGCCGTTTTGTGCGGCTTCAACAATAACAACACCTGCACCGTCTCCAAATAAAATACAACTTGTGCGATCTTCAAAATCTGTTATTTTTGACAGTGTTTCTGCAGCCAACACAATTACTTTCTTGTGGGTTCCAGCAGCAATCAAACCCTTAGCTAGAGTAAGCCCGTATGCAAATCCCGCACATGCGGCAAAAATATCGATAGCACCAGTATGTGGGATATTAAATTTTAATTGCATGACACATGACATAGCAGGCATAGGCTGATCTGGAGTCACGGTAGCAACAATTATCATATCAACTGCTTCAAGCGTTACTGGATAACGGCTCAACATGTCCTTTATAGCAGCCTCACACAAATCACTTGTGAATTCAGTATCTGTGGTATGGTACCGAGTTTTTATTCCCGTTCTGCTGACAATCCATTCATCAGTAGTATCGATGAGTTTTTCATAGAAGTCATTGTCGATTCTTTTATTGGGAACATTGGTTCCGAAGGCGGTGATTTTTGCTTCGATCATTCAGTGAAAATTTCTGCAATATAGTCATAATGCCAATTGTTTAATAATTTCATGACCCGCTTCAAATCACTAAATTGTATAAAAACATTACAACTTTAAGATAAATCTGCTCCTTGGCTGGAAGTGAATGTTCACTAAAAAGGTCTTTCATTCAGGATATAAGAGATACTTCCTCCTTTTGTACTTGAACTCAATCAGCTCTTCTTGCCAAGTTTGTCTGATTTCCCAGCTTGATTTTCCTTCCATGATGAGCTTTCTAATGCTATCAGTTCCGGCGAGCTTGTCAAAAAAACCGTTTGCAAGAAAGAAGTTACTCGGGGCTTGTTTATAAAATTCAATAATTGAACTCAGATCAATGCCTGGGTTAGTTCTTAATGAGTCAATGTCTAATTGTTGATAGGAAAAACCTCGACATTCATTGTCTAAATACAAGGGTGCCTTATTTCCCCTAGTTTTCAATGGCATGAAATAATAATCTCCAATTTTTGAATCAGGATAACCTAATACCTCAAATGGTGTATCTGTTCCTCTTCCAACAGAAAGTACGGTTCCTTCAGTTAAGCATAAACTGGGATAAAGCAATATTGCTCTTAAGCTTTTCAAATTGGGTGATGGTGAAATAGGAGGAATATACTTTGTACTGTGGTTATAAGCTTGACATGAAATAATCTTTAAGTCACATTGAATTCCTTTGCCCAACCAATATTCACCATTGATCATGCCAGCCATTTCAGCCAAAGTCATTCCGTGAACAATAGGAACTGGATCGACACCTACAAATGATTTAAACTCTGGCTTCATAATAGGTCCATCAACATAGTGCCCATTTGGATTCGGCCGGTCTAGCACCAATAATGGAACAGCAGCTTTTGCACATGCACCCATAACATAATGCAATGTCGACAAATAGGTATAAAATCGACAGCCAACATCTTGAATGTCAAATACCACTATATCCAATTCCCTCAAAATGCTATCCTCAGGAGCTTTTCTATTTCCATACAATGAATAGATTGGAAGGTCTGTTTTGGGATCTTTTTCATTCAAAACATGTTCGCCTGCATCTGCATCGCCTCTGAATCCATGCTCTGGAGCAAAAATATACTTGACGTTCAAATTCAAGCTTTTCATGGTGTCAACCAAATGTGTGTAGCCAATGGTGGAGGTAGCATTGACCACGAGCCCAATTCTTTTACCTTGCAATTTGGATATCCACTTATCAGTTTGTTGAGCACCTGTTAAAATCTCATCAGTTTCCTTAGGATTGTTGATCGAGACAGGTATCTGAGCGCTTGTACATGCGCCAAAATAAATGCAAAACACAGGAATCATCAATTTTAACATCGTACCTTTGATTAAATTCATGGCTAAAGTTAACAACAAAGATATCATTTATGCTGTAGTGGATATAGAAACCACTGGAGGGAGGGCAAATCGCGACAAAATCACCGAAATAGCCATTGTGCGCACCAATGGGCGTGAAATAATTGATCATTATTCCACCTTAATCAATCCTGAAACCTTTATTCCCTATGAAATAACAAGGCTTACTGGAATAGACCAAAGCATGGTTGCTGACGCTCCAAAATTTTATGAAGTAGCAAAAGAAATAGTACAATTTACTGAGAATTGTTTGTTCATAGCGCACAATGTAAGATTCGACTATGAATTCATTCGTGAAGAATTTGATAGATTGGGTTATTCTTTTTCACGCAATAAAGCTTGTACCGTTCAGCTATCACGAAAAAGTTTTCCAGGATTGAGATCGTATAGTTTGGGTAATTTGATTGAGCACTTTGGATTCAATGCAAAAAACAGGCACCGCGCTTACGATGATGCAAAAGCGACCGCAGAACTTCTTCACTTAATTTTGGCATCGGGAACCATGATTGAGGATCCCTTTTCACTCAAAACAGCAAATAAAGAAGCGGTTCTTCCTAAGGATTGGACCAAAAAGAAAGTAGACGCAATTCCCAATGACTGTGGAGTATATTATTTTACAAATGAAAATGGCCAAATCGTTTACGTCGGAAAAAGTAAGCACATACGCACTAGAATATGGGAACACTTTGCTGGAATCAATCATAAGGGTTTAAAGTTGCAACAACATGTCAGTGATATCCATTGGAACTTAACTAGCACTGAACTTATGGCCCTGGTATGGGAATTGATTGAAATTAAGAAACATCGTCCGAGTCTGAACAAGGTAGCACGCAATTCCAAACTCAATGTTGGTGTCTATGAACAAGTTGATCAGAACGGTTTTCTTTATTTTGAAATCCGAAAAAATTGGTCAGAATCCGACCCAGGTTTTTTAAGGTCTTTTATCACTGCTGCGCGCGCGAGCTCTTACATTGAAAATGTGATTCATAAGTTTGAACTTTGCACACATGTATCAACAGGTCGTAAAGCACTTGGGCAATGTTTTGATTTTGGCATTGGCCTATGCAAAGGAGTATGTAATGGTGTTGAATCCAAGGAAGACTATAATTCACGTGCCATTGCGGTCATTCAGCACATCAAGGATGCCCTAGAAGGATCTTGGATATTGTATGAAGTCACACCCAATGAAACTTGCATCTATTATTGGATCGAGAGTGGGATATTCCGAGGATTTGTTGAGCTGTCATACAATGAACAATTCAACGAAAGCAGCTTATTGGAGCAGATGAACTTGGTAGATTATCATTCCGATTACCAGAAGTTGATGAAACAGTATTTCTATAAACCTTGGATTAAAAGAATTAGAATCAGGGCAAAGGACGAAGTGGAACACGAGTTAATTTCATTGTAAATTTACCTCGGACCTAAGCTCCCCTATCACACCCATCACTAGTTATATCCTATCAGTGCAGGACCCAGGTTATTAGGATTTTTAAATGCCCTCAATTTTTGAATAACCCATAACCCATAAACCCATAAACAATTAACAATTAACAATTAACCCATAAACTATAAACCATAAACCCATAAACCCATAAACCATAAACCCATAAAC